>Ga0115000_10000535_pt1 | contig 35143 bp, 101 predicted proteins | sample ArcticOcean_MG_C_6_FD_89690 | JGI IMG/M metagenome (GOLD analysis project Ga0115000, IMG submission 89690) | Marine microbial communities from western Arctic Ocean - ArcticOcean_MG_CB8_128 | ecosystem: Environmental > Aquatic > Marine > Oceanic | place: Arctic Ocean: Canada Basin | collected...
AACATTGTCAAAGACAATCTAGATCATATGATGATTATGTGGAGCCGAGAGAAGCGATATAATTCGGGTTATAACATGGACGGTATCTATTTTAAAGACTGGCAGGTCCATGGAATGGCTCAACTGAAAGACTTGGTTTGGGTCTCTCTTAGAAAGCCTGGTAGCCGCATTTGTGATACAAGCCTCGTTCATGAGCTTGTTCATGCTTCTATTTGGGCGCTTAAAAAAACAGACGGAGACCCAGATCATCTGGGCCCCGCCTATCAAGGTTGGACTCGGCTTCACACACGATTTATTGATGACGTCAATAAAGAGTTGTGTGATATTGGACTTTAATGTCTTTTACTTAGTCACGCTGTAGAAGATCTAGCAACTGTGCCTTTCTCAAACTCGTGTAGCCCTTATGTCCCCTTTCTTTTGCAACTAACCTAAGCTCGGCAAGTTTCATCTTACCTAGATCTTGACTCGTCGATTCTGACCCTTTCGAAAAGAACGTTCGCATTTTTGTTAGCCAACTCATATTTTCACCTACTTCTCGTTCTTTGTGGTTTGCACGTGCACACGAACATCGTTTGCGTTGGTCTTAAGTTGCTGCATCACCTTTCGAATGCGAGTTCCGGCGGAAGCATTGCCTCCATCATAAAACTTGCTATAATCTGTTCGAACAGACTCTAAAAGATTAATCATCTCGTCTAACGTTTCTGGTGTATTATTATCACTCATGTTCTACTCCTCTTCTATAGAAAAAAATAAGGCACCTGTAAACCCGTGCCTTCCTGCGGTATCTGCCTACTTCTTCTGTACGAAGTTGTACAGCTTTTCGGCCTCAGTAATGATATCTTCAGTTGTGAATGGTGCGACTGATTGTCGCTGCCCTTCTGGCTTTAGATGCTCATTCTCAAATGAACGTTGGATCCGTTGATCCACAATTCCGATTGCCATTCCTAGCAAATCTGTGCGGAGTTGGTACCCGCTCTTATTGTTATCACCCATTTTATTCTCCTTTGTGTGTGTGTGTGTTAATGGGTTAGGCACCTATTAGAAAAATTCAACCCGTGCCTTCCTGCGGTTTTACAAAATCTACTTGGTGTCGTCTACGTTCAAAAGCTCGATCTCGAAGTTTAGATCTTTTCCGGCCATAGGATGATTCATGTCTAAAGTGACTTCATCATCTGTGTAGGACATGATTTTCGCAAGCAATTGCTGCCCCATCTCATTCTGACCTTGCACTGTTGCGCCTTCGACCAGCTTGAACTCTTCCGGAAAGACCCCGCGGGGCATCGTCTTGACTGCTTCTTCGATCACGGGCCCATATGCATCCTTGGGCTCTAGATGGATCTTTTTAGTCTGACCCACTTCCATACCTAATACTGCATCATTAAATCCGGCGATCAACTGACCAGACCCTAACTGAAAAGTCAACTCGGTGCCTCTAGAACGTGAGCTATCGAAAACTGTTCCGTCGTCGAACGTTCCTTCATAATGTACACTTACTGTCTGACCATCTTTTACTGAACTCATTTTTTTCTTTCCTTGTTTTCTTTAAGATTTTAAGGCACCTGTAATCCCGTGCCTTCCTGCGGAGACTATCACTTAAACAGTAAAAGTCAACATTCCGTTATTTGTAGAGACTTCTGCTTTCCACCCTGAAAACTCTACTGCGTAATCTTCGACCTGGCTAAGGACATCTGCGACTCGAGCGCTGAGTGTTGTGGACAAGGTGGTAAAGCCCCTCTTGTGATCAAACCTCTCGGTAGACTCTTCAATAAGATCTGCATCGTAGAAGTTATCTCTAATTGTTTCTGCAACATATCCTTCGAAAGCAAAATTTCCTCTTTCGTATGCATCCAAGAGATCTGCGTCTCGAAGAGACTCGAGAGGAGATCCTCCGTACTGAGATGCCACTTGCAAGCCAGAAGTAATCGCGGAGGCTAGTCGATCAACGACATCTGTTCCGTTCAAAGCATCGTCCACGTGTGTCTCGTTAAAGTGGAATACATCTGTTCCTTCCTCGTAAGTGAAGGTAACCTTTGCACTTTCTTCCAATTTCAATTCTGCCAAATTATTTTTCAAGCTCATAGATATTCCTTCATCTAAAAAATGCATAAAAAGCGGGTCCACAATATTTTCCCTTTGTCGATAAGACACCTGTAATCGCAGGCCTTCCTGCGGATACTGTATACTATAAGATAGTAAGACTGGATGTATAAGCTGTCTTTCACTTTTTAAAATAAAAAAAAGGTGCCCCGCATTCCAGAGCACCTTCATTCTCATGACCGTCAAGCCTTTTGGGCCTGTCCCTCCCCCGTAGGGTTCTGAGGTTAGACGTGAACACACCGGCAAGTAATACCGTTCACGAGATTTCTCCCTGTTCTTAGTCTGGTCTAGACTACGGAACAGCACGTTCTACTGCTATCAACATTCTGAGCGCCTTTGAGTAAGCTGTACACTTCGCCTCGCGGTTGCCCGTCATGATTTCTACCCTTGGGAGATAGTCCGCATGACCCCTTTCGGGACGACGACCCTGTTGCCAGTTTCGTCAGAGAGACTTCTGCCAATAGCAGTTAGATTCTGGAGGATCTTAATGAAAACTCCTTCCCAAGACTTTTCATGCCTCTCGGCTGTCTGGGTTGCCCTGTTTACCGCTTCCACGATGAATCTACAAGTTCGTGGATATTCTTGGTAGCATTCCCTCAGTGGTATGAGGACTCTTACCGTGAATCACTGGATAATATTCAGAGGTACCACCCTCCTTAACTTATCCCCTCTCTTGGGTTGAGGCGGCATGCTGCAAGAACAGCACCTTCCCCATACGAGGTTTTCTTTATCACTGACTTCCGTCAATGTCCAGCGTCCGGGTATTTCAGCTGGATTTTGTGACCCAAGAACTAGGGTCATATTTTTTAATTTTTAAAGAACGTTGAAGTTATTTTCCTTATGTAATAAAGATAACAGCTTCATCAAAAGTGTATAAAGACACTTTTATTTTTTTAGCAACCGTCTTCGGTTGTGTTAAGGCTCGAGCCCTTGAGTGTCTTCGGGTCAACTCCGTCATCCTGGGCTTCGTCACTATTTTCGGATGATGGACTAGTCGGGTTACAATTCTTTCCCTTAAGACTGCTCTTCTCGGAAGCAACCGGACTAGCAACTGTCTCGACAACAATGTCTTCCGTAGCCATATTGACTGCTGGGATTGTCTTGATGACTAGACCTTCTGTGTTTTCCTGAGCTGATGAAACAGTCTCAATATTGTCCATAGTGGACGACTCAGTATTGGTGGTATAAATAAAATAGCTGGCTGCCACTACTGATAGTGCCAGGCCGGCCTGTACGATACGATTAGAAAAAATCTTGTTCATTAGTCTGTCTCCTCTTCTGTTGAATCTTCTTGTGTTTCTGCGGCGTCTACTGCCACATCAACTACATCTGCATCCGAATCAGCGGCGGCGTCTTCTGACGTTCCGGTATCCTCGGATGTTCCTGTGTCCTCACTTTGGTCTCCGGTGTCGGTGGTATCGGCGGTGTCAGTAGACTCAACCACTTCTGCAGTGTCTGAACCTGTGTCATCATCCTTATCACCACACGCAACTAAAGCAGACATACAAAATACTGCCATGATCATTAAATTAATAAGCTTGTTCACAATTCCTCCTCGTTTTTGTGTAACACCATAAAGTAACTGTTATCTCATAGGTGTATAAGAATTAGTTTACTCTACTTCATTTTCTTTAAATCATCTTTGGAAAAGCTGCTTTGAGACAACAAAACAGTTCTATAACCACTACTTTGAGTGACAATAGAGGCGCACGGGCCCTCGGGCACATCGGGGTAGAATTGTACTATTTCACCCTGATACTCTTTCCCTGAGACATATCTTGCCCAAATCACATCTCCTAACTTAAATCCGGAGAGCTCTTCTAGACCAACATCAATCTTTTTCTGTGTTTTCTTTCTTTTTGCCATCGATCCTACTCTTTTCTCGGGTGTCTAAATGATATGTGTCTAGGAAATATATGTTCTCTCTAAGCACTGCCTTAACTTCCCCTTCTATAAAAACTTCGTACATCTCGCCTGCATGCGGGTATCTTAAAGTATTATCGGCAATTATTCCAACAGCCCAATCGGCCACTCTTTCTACTATCACGACTGAGCCTACTTTCAACAAGAATCACTTTTTACTTGTTTTGTAGATTTTTAGCGTTCTTGGAACATGATATCGAAGTGCATTAGTCTGGACCCACTTTACTAAAACTGTCCCATGAAATGCCCTAAAAGAAACGATCTTTCCCTTACCTAGACTCCGATCATCTCTATGTACTACTATATCACCGACTTTCATATCTCTCATTTTTGCCTTCTCTACTCTGCTGCCCACCTGATGTATGTCATCAAGGCATCTGTCATTTGCTTGTTATATTTTTCTTTGTCTAGTTTTAGATCGCTTCGGTTCGCAAGCAGGCGGCCTCGCTTCCATGCTTCAATCTCTTCTGCTACGGAAGAGACCCTTGATGCATGTGATCGCTTTGATTTGCTGTAATATTGATCGCACGGAATGCTTTCGATAAACTCTTCGACGTGTGATTCAAATAGCTCGACATGTCCGTACTCGTGCAAGAGCGTGTAAAATCTACTTTCGGGGTGCGACCTGGAATTCAAAAATACCAGACGCTCTTCAAACTCTGCACGATCGGGTTCGTCAGTCATTTGGATCACATCATAGTCATATAGCTTTTTTAGCTCTTTCACTACGAACGTGATCTGCGTGTTCCAGCAAAAAAATTTACTAGCCATTTTGCGGCCGCCTTTAGCTTGCTTCCTAATAAAAAGAGGCTGTCTCTAAACTCTTCATAAGACTCTCTATCGTGAATCATCGATCCTCTTCGGGCTCTTCGTCCCCTGGCTCGATGAAAACTTTCTTGCCCTGGTTGAGTGCCTCTATAACTTCAACGATCTGAAGCATATCAGCACAAGCGTCTAGACCGACTGTACCCATTTGTGACAAAATTCTCATTTGAAGTGTCTCAATGTCTACTTCGACCGGGCCTGTGCCGTAATTACATATAACCTTTTCTATCATCATTCCGCACCGGATATATGGCGCGTCAGGATCGGGGGTGCCATGGTGCGAATTGAGCTCTGGTCGCTCATATTGAAGTCGCTCGACCGCGGTTTTGGCGTCCCTAAGACCCATTGAAGGAGTTTGAGAAGCGCGCACTTTCTTAATAGCAGCTATCTTCTTTCCTTCATTGAGGTCTTCGAGCACACTCTTGTAGATAGGAGGACTTAGTATACAGACTTTATTCACAGACGAACTTCCTTTCCGCAATCTGAGTCAGACATTTATCATAAGCAGGACGGCTCATATCCCCATCCATACATGTCATGACACAGGTTCTATGCGCGTCTGCCGGCTTGACATAAAAGTTCCAATGAGCCGCGCCGACCATTAGGCCGGCCAAAATCAAAATAATTGTCTCTAGTCTATCCATTGCGCTCTCAGTTTGAAAGTTGTGTCTTGAGGTAATTAACTACATCCGGCCAAGTTGAAAAACTGCCTTTTCCAAACTGAATGAGCTCTCCGTCGAAGTCTCCTGCGCCATTAGCAGTTCTGTCATCGATTAGAAAGTCACCTTTGCAAAGATGTTTATTGTGTGACAAGATAAGACGCTTCTTGGCATAAGGCATCAAATATTTTTCTGCCCACAATCGCTTCGACTGCCAGGCGCCTGGATTTCTCCAAGGAGCTGTTGACAGAATATAAGCATCAAAGTTTTCTGATAGCCATGCAAAGCTTTCAATTGCTCCAGGCATAGGGTTCATCAAATCAAAAATACCAGGTGCTGCATCATACCGCCCCTTGTACTTGGCTCGATCCTCATCGGACAAATTCTGAATGCCTGACTCAAAGTCAACAAGCACACCGTCCATATCAACAAAAATAGTCTTTTTACTCATTGAAGAGCCTCCTCATTTTGATAAATTCTTTTTCTGTACAGTTTAAAACGACGTTTCCGTTTTTTACTAAATGCATAAATGTGTGTCCTGAGATCGCTATTCTTTCAATTGCGAAAGTGTGCATCTTACTATATCCCTTGACCTTTACTGTCTTTAAAACCTCTACCATTTCCACTCCATCCCATCACACACATCTTGAAAAAACTTGTCAGGATGAGCCGGGTAGTTGTAGCTTCGGCACGTCGGCTCAGAGATAGGCCTAAAGTTATTTACAGCCTGCTTGGCATAATCTTCAGGCCAAAATCCTAACTCTCCTCCGTCGCCGCCGGCTGCCATGTTTGCATATTGCCATGTGATTTCTCTGAGCATGGAAGAGTTAGAATCAGACATTTGTGTATAATATCCGATTTTCTCAAGGACCTCTTCGTTGTATTTTTCATTCATCTTTTTCCTCACTAGAGTTTATTTTTAGTAGTCATTATGCATACCTTGCTTCAATCTTTACGAGCTCTGCTGACCACCACTCATCATGTCCAGCGCGAGTGACTGGATACCCAGCCTGCTTGATCCACTTCTTAATGTGAGGAAGGATGTAACCTTTGCTCTCAGCGATAGGGAGCGGACTTTCACCAGCGTCCATGCGAGCGAAGTATTCTTCAACGGTGAAGTTCTTGCGAAGACAGGTTGCGAAAGACCCAACACCTGCGACCTTGAACCGCGCCACGAACTTGCGGTCGGCGTAAGGAGTGCTATAACCTTCGGGCATATAGGTAAGGTACTTGCCCTCGATGATTAGGTTTTCTTTGGTGAACGCGGTCGTCATGATTTCCTCTCCTTGTTTATAATACTATTATACTACATTCTGGAGCTTTTTGCACTCTGCGTAGTATTTTTTATTAAAGAATGCGTCACCCAACCATGAAGCTCACCATTTAGTAAGATCATATACTCAAAGCCCATTATTTGACTCCATCGCTTTTCAACAATAAAAATAGAACCCCAGACTTTTGAAGATATAAGCGTGCCTACAGAAAAAGTTTTTTCATAACGTGTCTGCTTCTTTCGAAAAACGTCTCTAGAAAAGTCGATAACTTCTCTTATAATACTTTTCACAGTTTTATTTTTCATGAAAAACCTTGAGGTCTTTATCATAAAACTTAGACATCGATCCGTTTCTATCGAGAGTCTCGATTAATAGGCCTTCGTCCGGGGGGTCTAAGATACAGACGACTAAATAAACAGTACGCTTAATCTCTTTCGGTGACAGCCCGACACTAAAAAGATACTCAGCGTACGGAGCGCTATAAGTCACTAGATCGCCTACAGCTATTTTCACTTATTCTTCACAAGATAGATGTCTTGTTTCCAGACATCGTGCACTTCCTGACCAAATATACACCTATACAAAACTTTGATTCTCGAGACCTTCGCGGTGGACAAAATAATACCGTATCCCAAGTCTCGATGCTCAACTAGATTACCTGTAATATCATGCATTTGGTTTTGTCTTTTCATGAAGGATACTTAGTTTTGTATGGTGGATGTTCATGTTCAACACTGTTTGCATTATTATGATGATGGTAGCAGCTGTCTTATTCGGCGCAGTTGTTGGAATATTCTTCTATAAGAAGTGGTTACTGTACAAGCAGAACCTTGAAGCCAAAGAAGATGAAAGAAGAAGGTGTGCTGAAAGGCGCGTCATCGCTATGAGACTAATAGCCAAAAGAGATGCGCGCCTTTCAAGAACTAAAGGCCGCGAAGACAGTTAGTTCTTTTGAGCTGCACACTCTCGCCAGTACTCTCTGCACACCGTCTTGAAGTAAGCATCGCCGCCTTCTGCTTCTGAATAGAGGCTGTAAAGCGGCTTATAGCTGCTGGATGACGTGATAGACTTTACTCTTTCTACCATCTTGTAGGCTTCTTCTCGGATCTCTTCCGGAAGCGTAAAGAGCATCTTATCGAGCCTATCATTCTTCATGCAATTCATGATGTACTTATAGCTTAGTTTAGACTTGACCATCTCGCCAATGTAACTAATGTACTTAAACTTAATTAGACGATCACCAACAGAAACAACCCAGCCTTCATTATTGAGGACAGATCGATCAGCAACTTCGGCTGCCATTTCGTGGATGGTCATTTCTCTCTCGTTAGGCATCGTAAAGACATCGTTCATTTGATCTGCAATGCTGTGCAAAACGGCGTTCGGGATACTCTTACCCTTAGTATCGTAGGCGGCCAAAAGATACAACGTCTTCTTGCCACTATAGTCTACATGAACCTCAGTAGAAGGATGGACTAGCTCTACTACAAGTGACATCAGATTATGGCCACTCATTTCGAACAGAGTAGCTGCTTCTTTAAAGTCTCCTTCATCAAACATCTCCAGTGCTACCAATGAAGATGCTGTACCAAACTTTCCTCTGGTCGTAGCTGAAAGATCATGATTATGCATAAAATACTCAATCATATGACCATCAGCCTTTTCCCGACAAAGAACCTTCTCACCATCAGGGGCATCTTGAAGAAGAGACCACAAACGTGTCTCAGGCATTTCGTTGAAGTTGAAGAACTTTTCAAATCCACGAGATACTAAACGAACCTGGTCGATATCTCCGGGATCGCCGAATTCATAGACCAAACCACGCATGTGTCGCAAGACAGAAGTCCATCCGTTCTCAACTGTATGTAGTACATTATGAGCAGACCCCGTATAGTTGAGGAGAATCAGCTTTCTTTCATCATCGATATCAAATCCCATTACATCACCAGGACGACAATTGTCCGCCATGGGCAATCCAATCATGTCCCGCAGCGCATCCATGTTCTGATTCTTGAACTTGGCCCACTTCTCCTTTTTGTCTTGTTGAGATCGAATCTCACTGGTAATAAAGGCAACGATCCTTGGAATCTCATTCTCTAAAATTGACTTATTTGTTACAATCGATGACTCTTGCTCTCGAGAATCTGGCAACATAGTGCTCTCCTCCATTTGTGGCCATGAGGCCTTAGTGTTTAGGCTATTATCAAGATTTGCGTTTAACATTGTCATTCTCTTTCCTTTTTGTTTTTATTATTCTAACACACGTGCGATAAATTTGCACTTATTCTCTTATCTTTTCTATCTCACCGTATTGATACCATCCTGTTGAGTGACGACCTGGTGAATGAACTTGATAGAAGTCCATTTTTTTTTGTAATACTACACCCACATCGAAATCTGATGAATGTCCGAGGGCTTCATAAAGAAGATGAACAGTTTCATGTCCATATGGGACATGAACTACTAAGTCACCAACTTTCAGCACTTAACACTCTCTTCTGATTTATTCAAGCGTTCGGCCGATTGCTTGGTTATCTGTTCTGCATTAGGGCCTGTTGCTGCACCGTAACAAACTGGCTCATCTGTCTTACAGAACTTCTGCAGCAAAAATACTCCCCACTTGTCACCTTCAATATTTCTTGCTTCCCACTTCACTAAGCACCTTCTTCGATGTATTCCAAGATCCATACATCAGGCGTTTCAGTTCGTGCCTTCGCGACGCCGTATGGCATCTCAGCAGTTTTGAACGCAAAATATTCGAACAGTTTTTCAAATGACGAAGTCCCGTAGAACTCCTCAGTGCCTTCGATGTATGCAGGCATTTTCTTAATTTCTTCAGCAGACAAACCTGCTGATTTATAAACTTCACTCATGTGATTTTCTCCATTGTTTTTTACCAGGGTCATGCTATTTTTCTCTGTTCCCAGCGGGTTAGCCAAGTGATTAGGCGGAAGGCCGTATCTATCATTGGGTTTTCTGAATTGTTGATTTTCAAATTGCGGCCGAGCCACTTAAGATTTGAAAGATCTAGATCGAGTCGGCGACTCGGAACATCGAATGTCTCGAGAAGGGTCTTGAGGGCAGAGCGCCGCTTTTGTGCATCTTCTTCAGTCAAGTCAAACCAATCCATTTTTTCTCTGGTCACCATCGGGTGTCTCCTTTTGTCTACATGTATATTATACTACATTCTGGAGCTTTTTGCACTCGTTCGGTAAAATTAAAGATCTTTACTAGACCTTCTTGTGCCAAGAAGTATATCAAAAATAGGGCTTGTGACACCCCAGTTACAGTTTTGATCAGGGCCCATATGATGATCCCAGTGCCATGGCATCCACCTTCTTCCCCACGTTGGCCTTAGGTGAAACTTTCTATGAAGAAAATAATAGGCCGCTGCATGGAAAGTAAGCGTTAAGCATAGCCAAGGAGAAATAAAGTAAGACGGAAGAGAGACTAGCCAAATCACAAGAAGGTAAACAATCTCTGATGCCCCTTCTTCCCATGAGTTTGGCGGGAAATCAAAGTACATTGCATCATGACCGTTGTTCTTTCTAGAGTTTCTGTGGTGGACGCTAAAATGTGATTTAAACGCGGCGCTGAATCTCCTATTATGTAAGAAATATTTATGTGCAGTCCATTCAACAAGACTCCCCACCAAAAATCCCAGAACAATCCAAAAAGCAACCATACAACTTTCTCCTACACTATTATGTCTTGTAATCTATTAACAGCTCATGTGTTTATCTCGATTGTAGCAATGAGACGATCCAAATACCACTTGGCCTTCTTTAGATCTTCAAGTGGTTCCTCTTTGTGACGATGTCTAGCAACATACTTTATCACATTTCCTTCACAAAAATTAAGCTCCCAATCTTCAATTGCATCGATAACTTCTATTTTTCCTTGATTGTAGTGTTCGGGGTGGTTCACTTTTTCTTTTAATCGACTCATTTGCTTTCCTCTATCTTGACTGCGGCTAGTTCATCTGAATACTCTATTATGAACTCTCCAGAAATTGTCATTATCTCGAATAAGTTGGGCAAAGTTTCCTGGTCTACGTGCTGGACGATGATGCCCACAATCTCTTCAGGCACAACCATACCTCCTGTACTTTCCCGGTCGCTCCACCTTATAAGGTCACCGACTTTCACTAATCACCTCTAAAGAATCTTTCTGGAACCAATCCTCAGCACCATCAGTAAAGTGAACGTGATAAGGAAACATATCATCCACGATCAGCCCCTTCGAAGCCTCTAGCTTATAATCTTCGGGCTCTTTGACAGTTAGAATAATGCCTATTTCATTTTCGCTAGTGAGACGAACTAAATCACCAACTTTCACTAATAACCCCATATCGCGAGCGCGAAAAGAGCACAAGACATGCCGGCGCATATGCACCCGCGAACCACAAGTTCCATTACATCTTTACCGACTTTCACTAATCACCTCTATAAATTTTTCGTACATCGGGCCGCAGAGCGTTTCTGTGCCGTGCAGTTCCCACAGCATTCCGGCGATGACTCCGTTGGCGTCTGGCCAGTTCATCTCCTTGTCAGGGTGGCTGTCGACTATTAGATACAATCCTGTTCTGGCGGGTTTGACTGTTACAAGATCTCCGACCTTCATAAGCCGGGGACACTGTACTTTAATAAGGTGTATGTTGTCACTGTAGCCACTACTGCGCCATAACACACACCGACAAATACACCTGCTGAGAACGCGCCGGCCGTCTTGACTCGCCTCACAAAATTATTGACTTTCATTAACCACCTCTAACTGTACATCTTCGAACCATCCTCTGTCGTATGGTTCTGTACAAATGACTTCATAAACCGGAAACATTACTATGGGGTCTGACATGACGTCATTAATAAACCCCAGTAACTTTTCACCTGTTAGTGGGCACGTGTATCTCACTAGATCCCCAATTTTCATGAAAAGATCTTAAGGTCTGTACTCTTTGTTAATTCAACCCAGTGTTCCTGGCCATCAGAGTAAAGAACGTACCATCCGCGGAGTGGCTCATCGAAGGCCAGCTCAAGAATCAACCCTGTTCGTCGATAAGCCCCGTCGTATACCAAGTCACCGACTTTCATGTACAACCTCAGTGTTCCAAACCTTCCACTGGCCTATATTCCCGGATGAAAGAACATATAAGAACGGTACTTGCTTTGGTTGCGGCCGATTTTTTGCTATGATTAAACCCACTTCTTTTGAATTAATGTTTTGCACGATGTCACCGACTTTCATTAACTTCTTCCAGCACGATGCCTTCTTTAAAACTGCCGCGGCGCAGGTTCTTGGCTTTGGCTGTCTCAACTACGTCTTCCAAAGTGTAGTCATGCAAGCTGCATATATGGAGAAAAACTTCATACATGTCGGCAGCTTCATCTAGACAAGGTGTATTAACAAACTCGTCGAGCTCCTCTCGCATCTTTTCATACAGGCGCCATTTAAGCTCAGCGTATTCGGCCACGTGGTACTTAAACTGATGGCCGCTTGCTTTGATGATATCGGGAATTTTGTCTCTAACCAGCTTCATTGATTTTCCTTCGTTCTGTATTGCTCGTTGAGCCAGACACCCTCGGTCTTCTTTCTAATTCGGACAGAAAAGCCTGAGTTTTCAAACATACCTTCAGACCAGTCTGGTAATTTTACCACATCTTCAAATGTAAACTTCTTTCTGCCCCCGTGTTCTTTTCTCGTAATAAGTACTGTCTTATCGTGCTCAACAAAAAAATGCCACCATGTATTAAAGTCGATCTCGGCACCTTCCAACAAAGACATCGTCCTGGCATATCTCTCCAACCGTCCACCTAAAACACCATGTGCTCTTTGCAAGTTCCTTGGATTGCCTTCTACGTACTCTCTAATTGCTTCTGGAGAAATATGTGTGGGTCGCCAGGAATTCTTATTGAGCACAGAGTAAACTAGCTCTTCAAAGGACTTTTGAACTCCTCGCTTTGGAACACCCGCTTTAAGAATTTTTCGAAGATTCACGTAGTGATCTTGCAAAAGCTCCTGGACTTTCTTGTCTGGCATCATGATGCGCTTCCCAGCTTAAAATACATTGCTGTCTTAGATCCATCAAAGTCATCGTACTCTATTTTTTCATCATAGTGTACACCTTCTTTGACCAAATAGTATGGGCCTTCTTCTATGGGCTTGTGTGCCTTTAGAGATTTTACCACACCTGACTTATGATCTCTTGACATGGCCTTAGTGATCTTTGTGTAAGACTTGTCTCGCTCGCGTCGAAATGTTACGCTGTATTCTTCTTGCCAGTCTGGGCCGGCCCTTTGGATTGATTTTCTAGATGTAAGTGACACCCGCTCTCCCTTTGTTATTAAGTTTTTTTATTTTCTGTCTTTCTAAGCCATGTTACACAGACATACTTGTCATTGCTGCGTGGCATATTTCCTTGGTGTGTATGAGTCCAACCAGAAGGAAAGATCACGATCTTTCCTTTGCGAGCTTCTACTTCCTGATTCTCAAAGTTTCTAAAAGATGTACAGCCTCCAGCTTCAACATCATTCAAATACATGACAATAGATAGAACTCTGTTCTTAATATCGTCACCGTCAGTGTCAAAATGAAAGTTATAAAATCCATCGTGAGCTTTGTACTTTAATAAACGAATGGGCTCATAGTAAGAACTGTGGAATGCTTTAGCCACATCTGGGTATGACGAAATATATTTGTCAATTAAAGGCTTTAATAATTCTAGAGCGTTTTGAGCTAAGACATCTTCCCACTCTAGAGTTAACTCCTTACTATTTCTAATTTGCTTAAGCTTAGGATTATCGCTGGCGATATCTGAGGTTTTTGCGTTGTCTGCATTTTTTTCATAAGATGCTATTAAGCCATCACAGAGCTCACAGGAGAGCACTTCATAATTAACATTAATCATATTTTTGTAAGTTGATCTCATCTAATCTTCGCCGAATTGTTTCCCTTTGAGAGAAGTTTACGACATTCTTTGGGTACCAACTCTACACACTGGTACTCTTTCATATTAGTATCGATATCAAGGGCTACAAAGCAGCACCGTTGAGGGACTTGGCCGGACCAGTCGGTTGCTTTGACTCGGTTCGCTGGCACTCCGATACTCGGATATCGAAGATGACATCCAGACATAAGCAATAGCCCGATCGTCAACGCTAAAAGTTTAATTCTCATACACATTCCGCTAGCTCGCATTCGTGAAACCATTCGGGATCATTTCCTAGTTCTGGGAGCATGGCTAATACTGCCAGACCGTGCGGATTAATCGAGATGTCAGGATGGCCTCCGATCGCTGAGGATCCCTTTGCAGGACGCGTCTCTAATATGAGACCGGGAGTGTCACAATATCCTTGTGGCCAATAGACTAAATCACCTACCTTCATTTACTACCTCTAAGTGCTTGTAGTGGACATATTTTATCTCGTCCTCGAAAAGAATACCAACCAGCGCCTTTGCTGTTTCATGAAGCTCAACGACTAGTCTAGGGTTGGGCCACGTTTGGGTTTTGTTATTTACCAAATCACCGACTTTCATTTATCACCTCCATGAGGGACTCCGCGATATCGTGTATTCCTCCAGTCATTGGATAATATACTGTGATGCATGGGTGAGTCGGTGTGCCGTACATTTGTCTTGTCAGAACAAGGCCATGGCCCATTTCTCGACGTTGTCTTAAAGCCGGGGCGCGCCGGCCGTCGTCGTGGCCACGCTCGGGTATTTTTCTAATTACCAAATCACCGACTTTCATTGATCACCTCAAGTTTGTTCTTGACGTATTCGCCGTCTGTGCATTTTAGCGTACCATTGACCATGAATGTATGATAGTCGGGACCCCATTCTTTTTTATCAGCTGGTCCCATATAGATACCAACAACTCCGCCGTGCCAGTTCGGTGTGCCGCTGTTTTTCATCCTCATCAAATCACCGGCTTTCACTGATCACCTCTGGATCATTTTCTATTTGTCGTCCAAGCTCGATGTACCTACCGCCAACGAGAACCTTCCAGTCGTATTCCAACCTGTCGTCTCTAGGCAACTTTGCAATTAAGAGGGCGGCGCTAGTTGGCAGTTCCCAATGCTTACGACATCCTTCGGGTAGTTTTATCAAATCACCGACTTTCAAACGATCCCTCGCTCAATTAGAAGATTTGCAGCATCGGAGTAGCCAGCTTCTTGCAAGAGCCTTATACCCTCTCTCTCTGCAACGTCTTCTTCGTTCGACTTCATTCGGATGTGTCCGAGCTCGTGAGCTTCGATGGCCAAAAAGTGATTAGAAGTGAACCACTCTTCCCTAAATAGTCTGCCGTCGACGACTGCCATAGGGATCGGCACAGCTTCTCCAAAAATAGCGAAACCGTTCTCTCGCATGTGGAGCATATCTACAACTTCACCTTCGTCACCGTCTTCAACTTCGATGACAGTAGTCTCACCATCTAACTTGCTGGTCCGGACTTTCATTGATCAACTCCACAGCATGCAACAACTTCTATGACCTCAATGCCAACTCGTGCATGTCCTGTTTGGGATGGCCACCAGACCTCAACATCAACTGCTGCTTCGCCTTCGCTGAGCAGTTCGAGTGGATACACATCTGTTACCATGCCGAGTCCCCACTTCTCGTAAAAAGATGAGTCGAGCATCTTGACCATGTCACCCATTTTTGGTCCACCAATCATTAAGAACCACCTCCTATCTATAGAAATATTATATCTTATTCACAGACTTTTTGCACCCGGTCGATGTAAAAATCTGCTCTACGATCTAGTTCTTGCATTATTCTTTTCCGCATGTGATCAAAGGCACTTCTTCTGCCTCATTCTTTACCACATAGATCTTTTTCCCCACACTTACTTCACACGGAATTGCGCTGATAGGCATCACTGCTAGCGATGGCCCACCGTTAGACGCTGGATTCAACTGAAACTCTACAGTAGCAAAAAAAGTGTCATGTGAAAGAATCACACCTGATAATACGAACGTGCTAAGTATCTGCATTGATTACCTCCAATTGAGAAATGTACTCTAGTTCATTTGAAAATGCTTCACTCCAGTAAACAATAACTTCGCCTGCGTCAAACCCAATTACAACACCAGGGCCCAGGTTGTCCCAAGGCTCCATGTTTAAAAGAGCCAATTGCTTCATCGCTCTTTGAGTAGGTACCACCAAGTCACCGAGTTTCATATAGCCTCTTCCAATATTTCTCAAAAGTGTAGTGACATGTGGTTAGAACAGTATGAAGTAGAAGCGTAATGCCAGTGGCAGACTTAACATCACCCGTTGCGGCATACATTATCAAAAGTGTCACAAAAATAGAGATAAGACGCCACATAACGACCTTAACCACTAAATCACTAGTCTTCATTTTCTTCTTCCGCATGTTTAAGATAGCACTCGTGCTCAGTTGTAAATCTTTGATCTGACCATAGGATATGATACCTTTTCTCTCCAAGCTTTCCCAGAATAATTCCTGGGTTTGCGTAATCACGAGATGCATCAAAAACCCAAGAATTAGAATGAAACATTACTAAATCATTAATTTTCAACTATCACCTCCCTCTAAGATTTTTAAGCTGCTTTCTGGTCGACGAAGTCTTGCAAGTATTTGAACACAGCTCTTTCTTTTCGCTTGCATTCCAGCACAACGTCAACGCTAAATCCGCAGTCGTTAAAAGGCTCGTAATACCAGTCACTATGCGCATTGACTCGAGCAGTTGGATCTTCATACTTTTTACGACTATTGGAATGATGACATTGCGGTCGCACTCCATCTGGCCAAGAATCAACGGCCATAAGAAAAGCTTCTTCGTAGCTTGAGTCTTGCGGACCGCATGTAAAGTGGTGACTGTCGAAAACAATTGGTGTGCCGGTACGACTAACAATATTGTCGTAAAGCATTTTAGTGCTGTACAATGCTGGCTTGTCGTCATTTTCTACTGTAAGGCGAGACTTTGCAGAGTCTGAGAGCCTTTCATAATTGGCGCACCAGCGGTCAATAGCAGACGGTCTGTCACCATAAGCGCCGCCGATATGAATATTGATCTTGGCCGCAGGCGACCGAGGCATGCCCATAAGATCGAAGATAACACCATGTTTGTCAAGCTCATCAATGGCATTGCGCACGACGCGTTCTGTCTGTGACGTGAGGACATTAAATTGGCCGGGGTGTGTGGACAGCCGCTGGCCATAGTCGCGTGCCAACTTGCCTGCGCGCTCCAGATTAGCCTTGATGGCCTCGTAGTCTGGAAGGTCGGTGAGGTTATACTCACTGTGCCATGGAAAGAGACATGAAGTCATACGAAATACATTTATGCCATGTTCGTAATTCCACTGGACGTGCTTGATAAGGTCGGCAGTATTTTGCAAACTTAGTTGCGATGCATACGGCAGTCCCTTGGCTAGAAATGTTCTATTAATCATGCCGCGGTTACATGTTACTCGAGCTTTTTGCTCTTGAAGTGACATGTTAATGCATGCATACCCAAAACGTGTGGTCATTTATATCTCCTGGTGTTGGTTAAATTATATCAAAATATGCTGTTATTTACACAAATGTTGATGCTTTTTTATGAAGGATCTTGTCGCCTAAAACGAGAACTTTAAGAAGTAATCTTTTCTCGGCCAGGTAAACTTTTGCAAAACTAGGATCGTTCCTAGTAATGTCAGAAGAATTGCTAATAAGATCAGCAAGCTTAATAGTCTGTGCTCGAGCAGAAGCAGTGGCAGAATGTTCTCTATCCAGAGTCTTTCGGGCTTTTCTGTTGCCGTCGGCCGGCCGACTAACATCTGTTAGATCGCTTACAAGATCTGCGATATCTGGGCCAAAGGCCTGCTCGATCTCTTCTATAGTGACTTCTGTATCTTCCACAACATCGTGTAGCAAGGCTGCTGAGAGCATCGCATCATCGTGGTCTACAGTCATCACAATTTTCATTACTTCGATTGGGTGAACAATGTACGGCTCACCTGAGTATTTACGTAATTGGCCATCGTGTGCAATTGATGCAAACGCAAGGGCTCTATCTACCAAAGGGCTCAATAATCACATCCTATGACCAGCAAGGGTCAGATGCCGCCGACTCAGGCGACTGAAACAAGAACTGCGTAGTAGATTCGGATGATCCATCATCGTAAACAACATGCGCGCGCGGCAGACCACCAGCATACGCATCAAGATGATAAAGAAGACCAACACGATCGGACACATCACCAAATCGAACAACATCATCCCCGGCTACAGGGGTAACATATTGTGAACGTTCAGCATGTTCAATAGCAGTACGACATTTACACATTACACTAGCTCCACAAAATTAGTAGTACCGCCAAAGGACTTAGGTGTACCGTTAACCGGAGGGGTAATAAAAAGACCGACCCGTGTAGATTCTTCCTCGCCACCAAAAACGTCGCGGTCAACGAGAATACGATATCGCCGACACCCTTCGACGTGGTCAAATGCTACGACCTCACCTTCTACGTAACAGGCTCGTTCACCTGAGACGTCGCGTGAGCGGTCAAAATCAAAAGAACGAGCTCGATCACCAACTGAAATAGACATAATTCCTTTCCTCCTTAAGTACATGTCTATTATACACCACATAGAAGACTTTTGCACTGGCTTTCAATAAATTATGATTTTTATTTAAAAGTTGTGTAGTGAGCTTCTGTGCCTCGCTCGGGGCTCTGGGGTGTTTCTAGAGAGCACTTCTTTGTGACCTTGGCAATACTATTAATAACGCTGCAGAATGTCCATAGAGATCATTCTAGAGACTCATTTTGTCTTAGACTTCTTATGATAGTCTTTTTTCCCGGCCTTTTCTACAAACTGAGATCGAATATTTACAACCTCCCCTTTGTACAAGATTTTTGCTGTTTTCATTATAGCATCATGCTCGACTAGAATGCCTACATGAGTTTTGTCAGTAGTCTCCCAGTTGTGGTAGTCTTTTAGCTCTTTCCAGAAAGCAAATCTTACCATATCACCTTCAATCATTAGCAAACTTCAAACTTGTCTGATGAAAAATCTGACCATGTAGTGTGACTGTCAAAATACTTTACTGGTTCAAGCCACTTTACTCGGCAAGAGCTTCGGCCCTCAGGCTTATGCGTGTAATTGACAACTTCCGCAAGTCGGCCAAAAAACCATTTTGCGTAGCGGCCTTCGTCGGTAAACATAACGATATCACCCGGCTTCATTAATCACCATACATGCATCTGCATTCCAATAATCTAGACCCCAATCTCTTAGCACAACAGCCGTGCTGTACGGGTGTTGTTCATGGGATGGTTTACTATATGCTACTTCGTACACAACTGCATAGCCTTCACCCTGGGGGAGTCTGACGAGATCACCTACTTTCACTTGATGGCCTCACATGATACAATCTTGTAGTCTTCAAAAAAGAAGACAGGCTGCCCTTCGACAGGCGTACAAGCAGACTGAGAAAGTGAAACAGTCGAGTACATCACCCGGCCGTTGGATTCATATTCGACTACGACTTTATCATCGTTGATCTGATCAACGATGCCAAACAGCAGTAAAGACAGTAATATTGTATTAAACTTCATTGATAGCCTCTAATATCTTAAATAGTTTCAGATTCATGACAATCACCGCACTCGATCATTGTAGTTGCTTGTCTGCCAAACCACCCCTGCAGACTCCACGCCAGACCTGTGTCAATCAAATGTTGCCATGCTTTGATGTATTGTTCTTCGCTTGTTGATTCAACATATCCTTCTGCGATATCGATTGCTTCCATATTATTCACTTGCCACCACCAAATCGTTGTCCTCGTACCATACTACCTACCTTCACTGATCACCTCCAACCAGTCAACAGGCTCATAGTCAATTCGGCCGGCGCCGTCGGTCCAAAGAACACCAATTCGATCACGAATAATCTCGTCATTGACAATCAGGCCTACTTCTTCGTCGCCGACGCGCTTGCTCGCTTGTCGTGGCATTATGACTAAATCACCGATTTTCATTTGTGTTTTTCCAGGTTTGCGAAACAGACGTCGCCCCAGCCAATTAGATCCCAGTCGCAGATATCATTCGTGTAACACCACTCCTCCTCGCACGTATGTGTCGGTGAAGAGTAGGTTACCCATGCACAACAAAATCCACTTTCATGTTCTTCACACCAGCTTGGACGAAAGTCATAAGGCTTTAAGTCTTTGTAATGATTTGTCGTACAATTGTTGGCTTCAAGACCTGTGTGCAGCCCTGTGTCTAATCGAAGGAATTCAAAAGTTGAGTCGTCGCCCTCTACTGCGTCGAGTTGGTAAACAGTATTATGATGATACACGGTTTCACATCCGGATAGTATAATAGCTGCAATAATAATGTTCCTATAAACTCTCATTGATCGGCTCCACCTTGTCTTTTTTGAACCATCGAATATCACCGTCACTAAACATTAGTGCCACATCGTCTTTCTTTTCTTTGACAATTACAGCAAAAAATGTACTTGTATTTGAAAACTTAACTGCATCACCGACCTTCATGCCTTCGCCGCCAACTTTCATACAATAATCTCCAGCCAGTCTTCAGGAATGTGTTTTATTTCTTGCTCAGCTGACCAAAATACAGAGCATCCTCGCATTGTTCTCTCTGTTCGATGGGAAGCTGTAATGACTATGCCAGTTCCATAGCTAGCTCCTTGTCGCCAGCTGTATTGGGACTTAGGGCCTTTCATTCTCACCAGGTCTCCGGCTTTCATACTAGTACCACCAAATATTCAATATTGACTTCTTCAGATCGAAGAGAGGTCATGACAATATACGTGTTCCACTTTGTCTTCTCGATAATCACGCCAGTCACATCACTTGGCCAGCCTTCTTGCCAGTCCGCGCGATGCTCTGGGAAGTCTGGTAGTACCATGTCACCGACTTTCACTTAACACCTCCACAAGTTTTATGTACCAATCTGCAATTTTTCCGTTGGATTTCAAAACTTTAAGCACAGATGTTCCCAGCGAGCTCGTGTGTATTTCAATTATAACTCCCTTACAGCCTTGATCGAGATTGCCGTTTTTGAGAACTAGATCACCGACTTTCACTGATCACCTCTAAATACGCACTGGCAAGTGTTCTAGAGGTCCAAGACTTATCGGGCCAGGTCACCTCAACAGTACCTTCTAATTCGTATACTTCTTCAATAAAACCACAGCCCCAATCTTGTACGGCAGAACGATTTGTTAAGAGCTCTCGAAGCTTTACCAAGTCACCGACTTTCACTGATCACCTCCGCGACTCTTTGTAGCATTCCGTTAGACATACAAGTGATGCCATTTGCGCATGGTGTACCATCCAGGGTACCGTCAGTTATCAAAAGATCTGTATAGCCTCGAGGATTTTCCGGGGCATATACATGTACTATTGTCCCAACTGCGCCGGTACTTTTAAACTTAACCAAGTCACCGACTTTCATATTGCTTTCACCAAGTCACGGGCCATCACCCACACTGGGTTCTTCTCAACATTCGCTGGGACACTCCAATACACCATATGGGAGTTGACACAGTCGGCGCGGGCTTCGCTCGTCGCGGAAGATGCCACGCGTGAATCAATAATGATGCCGAGTGCATATCGTGATTTTGTTGTTACCATGTCACCGTCTTTCATGGGGTCTCCAAATGTTCGGCAGCCCACCGATGCTCTTCACCTGTATCTGTATAGAGTACTTTTACAATTTGCTGGTTATACCACAACTGATGGTCTAACGGAGAGATAATCTCCGTAACAATTCCTAGTACAGCATAGTCAGTTTTAGGATTTGTAAAAACTAGATCACCGACTTTCATTGATTACCTCCACACGCGACTTGAGTAGTGTACTTGACGTCCACGACTTTTGTGGCCAGACTACTTTAACCTGATTTCCACCGGGAACATCGTCTGTGATGATTAATCCAAAACCCCAATCTCGAATTGTGGGTTCCCCAGAATAGAGACAAGAAAGAATTACAAGATCGCCGGCTTTCATCCCCCCACCTGCCACTTAGTCAGGAACACGCAGAGTGGGTTCGGCCTGTAACGACCCTGGTCTTCTGGCTTCATCCACTCGCGAGGGCCGCTGTGAGGCATAGTATCAGCATCTTCCGGGAGTTCAAGAACCTGTCGGACGAACTCCGACCGGAGCCATCCGATAGCGCCGGGGTACTTGCCCGAGAGGTGCCACTCGCCCAGCTCCTTGAAAGTAATCTTGAACTTGGTGCAGTGCCACATGTCGCCGGCGAAGAGGGTGAGATCGCAGCCCACGTCATTGAAGGACACCTCCATAGTGAAGCCCTTCAGCTCATCCGCGCTCATGTTTCGATAACCGTAGCCCATTATTCAACCGCCTTAAGTCCGGAGTCAACAGGAAACTCGTGCCGGCCCAGTTCGTCGAACTCAACCTTGTATTGGCACTTCGCCCAATACCATTCAGGGAGTACATGAACAACCGTACCGGCGTGGTAACCGTCGGGAGTAAGTGCCTTAACTCGGTCTCCAACCTTAAACTCGTACAAATTCCAACCTACACCTTTGAGGGGTTCCTCCCCTCGTCCATGTATCTATTATACCTCAGCCGCATGAGATTTGCACAAGAAACTGTATTATATTTAAATTATGATACTAAAAAGGATGACACTGTTCAAGATCTGCGCGGAGAATTTGTATCTCGTTATTGAGTCTGGCATTTTCTGATTCGAGAGTGACAGCGTATGAAAAGATTCCTGCGCATTTGTTTCCAACTTCTTCAAGACAGGCATCTAAAGCTCTGTCTCTATCTTGATTCCGAATTCCCAGAGCAAGCAATGACAAAATAAGAACTGCTAATACTATATTTTTCACTGTCTGTTCTTCCTGTATGATGCGACTGCGGTGGGCCACAAGTCAGTAACGATATCTAGACACGTCTCAGCAACTCTCTGTATTTCCCATTGTGCACCTTCGTGAGAACGCAAATCAACAAACTTCAATAGATTGCTTAAATTGACAGTGCCGTAATATTCTGTATACATGTTTTGTGGGAGAACTCCTCTTGCCTGCTCTCTACAAACACCAGCCCCAACTAAGCTGTGAAAGAGTTTTAGACTTTGCTCGTGATGACGTGCTATTAGTGCATTTGCTCTAATGCGGCCGCCGTCCTCGTATGCGTATACTACAGGATTCATGGTCTCGTCTTTGTTTGAAGCCTGCCTGTTAGACTTGTGTTGTGTTCTGAATTCTTTTGGCTCATAAAACCTGATATCTACATCAGTATATCTGCGAGATATTTCATTATAGGACCAGGTTCTATGACGATGATGTTGGGCTCTGACAAAGAGAGGTACTGTGAATCTAAAAGTTATGACGTTGTGCTCAAAAGTACTTGTGTGACGATGCTTGACTAAATAGTCAATAAGCTTCTCATCTTTCTCGTCGATGTCACTCTTATGCTTGCCAAAACTTACCCGAGCCGAATTTACAATTGTCAGGTCTGTTCCCATGTGGTCCACATATTCTACTGATCCTATTCCGTCGTCGTACAAGTCTATTTTCATTCTGGTCTCACCGATGTGTTGTCATAATTAAAAATTTATAGAGATTCGCTTATTACTTTATAGTTTTCAGCTAGGTCTGTCTTTACACTTCCATCTGGAAGAATCACTTTAATCGCATTGTGCACCGTTTCAAGCACTAGCAGCGGAGCCTCTGTATATGGGAGGGTATCCATTCGTTGAGCACCCTTCTTTTCCCAAAATGTCTCATATTTCATCTGTACAAGATCTCCTGACTTCATGGATGATTTCGTTTTCCGTCAAAAACGCAGATAAAGACAAGATCGTCAACTTCACTATCATTATAGACCTTATGAAATACACCATCTTCAATAAGCACGACATCTGTTGGGCCAACATCAAAAAGCGTCTCGTTAATCTGCATTTTGCCGTGGCCGTGGACGAACTGGTAAACTTCTTCTTGTCCTTCATGTTCATGACCTCCTGTCTCTTTCTGCGGATGTAGTACTGTTTTGGATACTACAAGGCCTTTAAGAGATGTGTTGTCAATCACAGTGTATGTTTTATTCTTCTTTACGATCTTGCCATCAAACTCACGAATTACTGTCATTTGCTCCACTCCACCCAGTGTGTTCCTGCGCCGTACTTCTTGTTCATAGTCTCGACCCAGGCTGTCGCGATGTGTGCTTCAACGGCGGAGCCATGGCCTGTCTTCCTATTGATCTTCCAGTGTATAACCGCTTTCATTTTGCTAGGCCGATATCATGTTGAGAAGACGTTGTCATAATTTTTGTGAACATTGCTGTCCTCCTTGTGAAAAAAATTTGTACTCTTAGGCAGCTGTCTTGCTCAGCATACTTCCGCTGGTAGGCGTCCAGTATGTTGCCGCGGCGGTTGCAACTTCGGATGCAGAGGTTTCCTGGATTAGCTTGTATATCACAAGAGCTGAATAGAGTCCCCAGGCAAAGCTTTTCGCTTCTAGCTCAGCTTGCTCAAGAGGGGTCAGTGTTAATTCTAAATTGTCCATGTGTTTCCCTTTTTAGTCCTGTCTATAACGCATTAATAAATAACAACCCGGGTGAGTGTTAGACAAATTATGTTTAACAAGAGCTTTTCCTTCACTACTTTCCAAATAGCCGGCTTTCACTGATCACCTTTACTTCTCCTCGAGCTTCTTCAAAATCATCTACTCGCCATTCGCCACAATCAAACATGGCGCGCCAGCTATTTCCTGGAGCAGGTCCGGTGATAAGCCCTATTCGATTAGAATTGGCACTGCAAAAAAAACATTTACAAGTATAATCAGTCCATGCTGGATCTGGGCAACCCTTTACTTCAACAAGATCACCGATTTTCATTTATCACCTCAAAATAACTTGCTATATACCAAACATCATCTGCAGCCTGTGCTTCGTTAATTCGAACCCAGTAGCCTCTTGCATTTGTCCTGATATCTATAATTCTCCAGGCCTGACTTAAGTCACCGGATTTCTTTACCATATCACCGACTTTCATTTATCACCTCTAAATACTGTTCAGGTATTCCATTAATTGTCTTACCACTCTCTAAAAAAACATCAAGTCGATATTCAGAACTGAGAATCTTCTTATCTATCACGAGCCCTTTCTTGCCGAGGTTTGACCCATTTGGCATAGTCACCTTTACAAGATCACCTACTTTCACTTATCACCTTCACCATGCATGCAACATCACTGTGACTAAACCACCTCCAGTTGTCCGAGTCATCGAGGAACTCGACCCAATGTCCAGCTGTGTCGTCGTCGTCGCTCTCCGCTTCCATAACTAAGCCTAGCTTGAGATTCCAGGAAATGTCAGGAGCCTTTACCAAATCACCGACTTTCATACTAGCTCGAGCTCTGATGTGGGGAAGTTCAATACATTTTCATTAATTATCACTGCAGCATGCGGCTCCGGATTTACGAGATCCCAGTTGACAGCTGGCCCACGATCTTGAGTGCGCCAGCACTTCTTTTCAAATAGCTTTACAACAATACCTGCACTACCTGAATTCCTCGGGCCTTGCATTCCCTTAAGCTTTACCAAATCACCGACTTTCATTCATCACCTCAAATAGCTCAGGGCGAAGTTTGGAGATATTTGCTTCTCCCCACAATATTTCTATTTGTATTAGTTTATGGTAGTGGTTTTTCCACGTATTAACAATAATGCCGCATCGCGGGATCTGAGCTGGCTGTGTCTTTTTCATCTTCAACGATACTAAATCACCGGTTTTCATTTATTACCTCAATCGATGTATGTCGGGCCTCGATCAGCCAAACTTGGGCGGCTGCTTCGAGTGCCAGATCCATAGTCTGATATATCATCATGGCGGGATTGTCCCAACCCTTTACTAGCGTTACACTTTTCCCAGGGGATCCCCACCTACTATAGTAGCCGGTTCGGATGACCGAGACAAATTCGCTTGTTCCTGCGATTCTGATCATGAATGGGCCGCTATTACGATCTTGCTCGTAAAATGTGACGCCTGGATGTAAACTGCTCATAATATATCTCCTTGACTAATTACCTCAATCAAATCCTTTTGGATTGTGCTAACAACATCGCCATTCGAGGCACGGGTTTTAAACCACATAACTTCTGCACATTCATATTTTGAGTCGAATATCTTGAGACCTATAAAGAGACCAAGTTCTCTACTCGCTGAGGTCTTGTTTCTTACCAAATCACCAGCTTTCACTAATCACCTCGCAATCTTTTTCAAGCCAGAATCTCATAGTAGGTCGTTTAGAGTTTTTACACAACACGATGACAGAATAAGCAGGTGGCATCGACGTAGTATCGACAACGAGGCCGAAAAGAGCCGTTGGGTCTTTTCGGCAAACGATCAAATCACCTATATTCATTAGTGTCATACACAACCTCAAACACTTCTTCTTGGCCGCTAATCATTAACGAAAATAGTAGCCAGCTAATTCCCACAGCCCAGGAGACTATCGAAAGAGTAACTAGGGAAAAAATAACATTTCTTTCATCATACACTCATCACCTCATCCAAATATTTCAAAAAAAACTACATGTTGTATATATTAACAACTGCATAATTGTACGGTTCGTGGTAGTATCGTTCATGCTTGTTCATTGCCTCAAGCATAAGATTAACGACGCCGTCGACCATATCCCACTTCTGACTATTGTAAGTCACAGAGTTTGCTGGATCAATTCCAAACTCAGCTGCTTCTGCACTAAAGTCATAGATATCAGATGCATTTGGAATGCCATTTTCACAGTAGATCTCTAGCACCGAAGAAGGTGACCATTGTCCGGGAGCTTGGTCTCCGAGATGAATGTCTTTCTTAACTGCATTAAGAAGATGCGCGTCAAGATCTCTGTCGTCGCAGCCAAAGACGTTAACGATAGCGTCTCGGTAAAGTTTGCGAATTGTCGCTCGATTCATAGTGACTCCTAGTCGTTGATGATGAGAATTTTGACGCCGAGTGCCTTGAGAGCTGGACCCCCTGCCTCAAACTTAAGAGAACCGTCTTCCTCGATGAAGTCTAGGGTAAAGCCCTCGACTTTGCCCGTTCGTTCAGAGGTCAGAGAAATCTCCACAGGAATCATCCCGGACTTGAAACCTAAATCAGACGCCTCTGCGACGAATGTCCGGGACGACTTATTGTAATCGAACTGGTTGGTATTCAAAGATTCATGCATTATGCTGCCTCATTTGCAAGACGATTAACCCAGTGACCGAAACTTCCCTCGACCACAGATGCCACCTTCAGCTTCGCCTCTGCCTCGTTACGAGCATTGACTGTGCGCACACCGCGCTTGACACCTTTGCAGACTGTCTTTTCAAAATGTACTTGGTACTTAGTCATGTTAGCTACCTCTCCTTGTTTATAGTACTATTATACCATACCAGGAGCAAATTTGCACTAGAGCTACAATATTTTTGGATTTATAAAAACTAAAAAGAGCCTTCTCTCTTTTCCATCGGTTTCTACGTTTTTAGTGACGAGCCACCCGACACCTTTGTATCTTGGTAATACAGCATTAATAGTTCTCCAGAGGTCCCAGCTAACGTTTAATGTCTTTCCTTTTTTGCGCTCTTCTTTAGACCACATGCCGTTAAGACATCTATTAATCCACTTTATCATTTCTCTTTCGTTCATAAAACTTCTTTGTCGTCTAATATAAATATTCTAGTTTTTTTCGCAAATGAATAGTTAAAATTGAGGGAGCCCTAATGAAATCTGTCTTCTGGACCCTACTCCTTGGCCTTGCAACAGTATCTCTAAGCTGTTACACTGACTACGCTGTTATGTATCAAGAAGAGCCAGAGCCCATCATAATTGTAAAAGAAATTCCGTACTACATAGAAGTAGAAGTTCCAGTAGGAACACCCACTGAAGAAGTGGAAATATGGGTTGACTCTTTTACACAAACTAATTCTGTGAACGGCGTCGATATCCTTTGGGTTATAGATACTTCAGGATCTATGAACGCTCACGATGCTCAGCTCTTGCTCGGCATAGATACTATGCTTAATGCGCTGCCTGTTTCAGGTTGGCGCCTAGTGATGATACCCGCTGACCATCGGCTAGCAGAGACAGAGTCTCAGTTTCCCTTAGTGCCCGGGGATGGTATTGCAGAAGCTGAGGATATGTATTCTCTCATGCAAAGAGGGTCCAGAGAAGAAGGGTTTGATTCCGTTTACGCGTACATCGTAAACAATCCGTACGCTGCGACGTGGATGAGACCAGATGCTGCGCTTCTTGTAGTATTTGTTTCAGACGAAGATGAACAGAGCAGCAATTATTTGCCCGGATCGCTAGAGTTCATCTCATGGTATACATCGCAGCGTCTAGGTAATGTTTTCGTAAGCAGCATCATCAATGTCGATCTTAGCTATTCTGTCTGCTTAGTGCCTCCGCCTGTGAGTGAAATCGGCATGGAGTATATGACTGCAACTTCTTACTTCAGCGGTGTTATAGTTGATATCTGCACTGAGGACTGGTCGCCTGGCGTTGCTGACGCTGCAGTTCAAATTGAACCTATCGAAAAGATAGTACTTACAAAAACACCTGTTACAGAAACAATAAGAGTCTTCATAGACACACAGCCGAGTTCTGAATGGTACTACGTCGAATCTGAAAATGCTGTGTATTTTACAGTCGTCCCATCAGGTGGGAGCTTAGTTGAGGTCGGGTATGTCGTTTTTGAAGAAGCATCTGATACGGCAGATACTGGCCCTTAGTCTCTAGCATCTGTCAAATAGATAAGCGAGACCTATCACAGTCATGAAGCCGATTGTCTCAAAGAGCGCACCATAAAATAGAAGCTTTATTAAACCCATCTTAAGTTTCATTTACTTAGTCACCATTGTTCTCAAATACCCATGTGTGTGTTTCTTTACTACGTTTTCTTTTATATGCTTGTTTTCGACAAGATGTTTTAAAAAATTGCCAATAGATTCTTCTGAAAAGGTGCTGCAATCTGCTTGGTTTTCATCTCCCACCTCTTCGTGTAAGCTGAAGTCTACGATTAGTATTCCATTTTTTTTAAGTTGGCACAACCAGTTAAGATAAGTTTTATTCGGATCGATCGAATGATCAATAGCGTTAGAAAATAATACGTCTACTTTAGGCTCTAGATCAAGTTTATTGAAGTCACCTACAAAATCAGCATGCGAAGTAGGCGAAATATCTAAAGAAAAAATTTGATCATTGCTTGTGTGTCTTCTAAAACAATCTCTCTCCCAGTTATTTCTGGTTCCTAAACAAATCATTGAGAATTTCTGATCTTTAAAGACATCTAGAATGTCAGTTGTGATCTCTTCATAATACAGTGGACTTCTTTTTTTCCCTTTCTTTAAATTATGTCTATTGATCTGATCTAGCGAATATTCATTTAGGCTGACTTGATCTTTATAGAATCTTGAGAGGGTCAGATCTGGCACTTTCATTTACTTTTCCTCTATTTTCTTTTTTATTCTACCACGTTTTGCGCTAGCGCGCTAAGGCATAAAAATAATTACAGTTTGCCATGCTGGTGTTCCGTCCCAAGGCCATGCGTAAAGAAAGTCTTGTATCTTGACAGATCCGTTTTTTTGAACTTTGTTTCTAAAGGGAAGCGATACAAATTCATTCAGCTCCGGGACTACTTGCTGGTCGTCTTGGCTCTGGGCTATGATTTTTTTTCTAACTTCTCTTAACTCACAAGTACTAGAAGTAGACCTAATTACTTGAAAAAATCTTATTTGTGTTGTTTCTTTGGTGTATCGAGTCACCAGAATTTCATCTTTTTTTAGCTTATCCATCTCTAAAAAATAATACTTCCAATGTTTTTCTAGAAAGTTTTTTTAAAATAGAATCACAAAGCTGCTTAAGTGGTCACAGAGGCCTACAGAGTGTATGGTCTTCATGAATGATTAACCACATGTTTTAAGTCCTCGGGATCATTCTAGGTACCTCTGCGAGCCTGTGGCAGTATATACTAAAAAGGCCCGCCTAAGCGAGCCTTATATCTTTGTTACTGGGATTTTGTTTCGAGGTGTAGCTACCGGGTTAGTTGATCTGTTGCACCCTTGTCGCTTGTAAGCCGAGGGATTCTCCGGGCTGCGTGCCTCTGTGATTGTCGGCTTGTCATCCCCACCGTCATCCCCACCGTCATCCCCGCTCCCAGCCGCTGACGACTTTCACTGAGATACCATTTGTCGACGTTGCTCAGGAGATTTAAAAGAGAAACTCAAAGCTTCGAAGATATCTTCTTCAGTGCGGCCAGCAATATATTCTCCCGAACTTCTGTTATATAAACCGTATTCGTTTAATTTAAATCCGCGGCGCTTTGCAACTGCTCTCATCCTGAGATTATACTTTGTCGGTCCTGTACATTGATAGAGTGATGCGCCGTATGACGGCTTATTCGTAACAAAGATATTAATTGGTCGGCCTTGAAACATTCCAAAGATCTTTTTAGTTGCGCCATATTCATACTCAATGATACTCTTGACATCTTCTAAGAAAACTGATGGATCTTCTTTAGGAATGACGACAATATCAATATCTCCAATCATCGCCTTACCTTGTCGAATAGAACCAGCGAGGGTAACTACTTCGCACAGAGGCTCTAGCGCTTTTGCAAATGCTTCACCGATGATGATGGCTTCTGAGTATGGGGTTTTTTCAAAATTAGCTTTCGCTGTCGATTTTTTTGTGGACATATTGTCTCCTGTGTTTTTAGTTAGTTTTCATCATTCAGTGCAGGCCGCAGAGACAGGCCGCGGACGACTTGAACTGTGCCTCCGTTCAGCACGGAAACGTTCCCATTAGACTTTATTGAAAGGACCATCATCGTCATGGAAGATCCTCTGCGGGTGACCAAGCATCCTTCTTGAAGCCATTCCGACGGTCGCGGACTGTTCGTCTCTCGGACAGTATTTTTCACATTGTTGTAAGCTTCGTGATTAACGATCTCTCGGACTTTCCGCTTCGCTGGCGGGGAGATTTTAGCTTCGGCGTCCGTCCACTCAACTGATCTTTTCTTCTTAGCCTTTTTTGAAGCCTTCCACTCAGAAAGCTCAATCCCTGCTTTTTCTGCAGCTTTGCGGAGCGTATCTAGTGTGTCTTCATCAGGTACCGGATCTGCAAGAAGCGCTTGGGTAAGCGCTTCTTCAAGAAAGAATGCTCTCTCCGTAAGTCTTGCAGTGATGCTCTTTTTGGCTTCTGTTAAAACATGTGTGTTTTTTCGACGGGACATGTTGCCTCCTTGTTTACATAACTATTATACAACATGTAGAGGACTTTTGCACTCGGAGCTACACATTAAACTCAATAATATTACTTTTGTCTACAGGGAACATGTCAACAACGACGAATCGTGTGTCTTTTTCGAGCGTTGTATGCATTGTGTACTTCTCTTGAAGGCGCTGTTCATACTCACTGGGTGACATCTTTCTCAATACTAAATAGGGCCGGCCGTCATGACCTATCACTGTGTCTTCTATCGTCATTTACTAGTCTCACTTTTTTTTAATTGATTGAGCTTAAACCACCACATGTGGCCTGAAGCAAGTCTCACTTCTATACCATCTGGCTCTGACTTCTCAATAGACGTTACTACACCTCGAGCACCTTCCTCACAGATGACTGGTCCTTGTTCATCAAGGCCTGCTTTTATTCTGCGCGTGGTGACTACTTTATCTCTTACATTAATCATAGCATTCTGCTTAATCATCTATGAGATTGAGTGCTGTCATGATGGTTACTGGCCATATTCCAGCGAATATCCCGGCTTCGGGGCTATGAAAAAAGTAGAGTAAGCAACATCCGACAGATGCCGCAAGACATGCAATAGTTACAGATTTTGCATCTTTCTTTCTTTTTTTATTGCCACTAGAATCAACTCTTACAATAGGCATATTAATGCTCCTTTAGATATAAGTATGTGGTCGGGATGGCAGGATTCGAACCTGCGACCCTCTGCTCCCAAAGCAGATGCGCTGCCAGGCTGCGCTACACCCCGTCTAATTTTTTGGACTTTTCGCTGAGGTAAACTCTTTCTCTCAGCTCTGTTGTAGACCAACCGTGATCTCTAGAATTGAAATATATTTCAATTGGGAGGTCATGACCTGTAAAGGGTTTGTTTTTCCAGTCATCACCCAGAATTCGAAGATCAGGCATAAGCTCCTTTAGCAAATTCGCCAAGTCTTCTTCTGTCTCATAGAGCACTACTTCGTCTATGTACTTAATGGCACGAACCATAGTGACTCGTTCTGTGTATGATTGTACGGGCTTGTTTTTATCAGGCCTGTCTAGACTCGGATCGTCCTGTACACCGACTATTAAATAGTCACACTGATCTTTTGCTTCTTCTAGCATCAACGCATGACCTGCATGCAATAAGTCAAATGCTCCGCATGTAAAGCCTACCAGCTTCTTATAAGGAGAAGCAACTTTTGCCTCTACTATTTTTTTTGATTCGCTCATTGTTATCTCTGCGCTGTATTATTCTGGAGCGGGTGGTGGGGGTCGAACCCACGACCTTCTGATTGGCAACCAGATGCTCTACCACTGAGCCACACCCGCACATTAAGAATAATAATAGCGACTTTCTAAATGTTTCAAATAGACCAGGTTCCTGTTTGATTTCCTACGCTAGTCCAACCAGGACGATTGGTTCGAGAGTATAAGTCCAGATAGGGGCCGAGACTTCTCTGTTCGACAAATGTGTAAAACTCATCAGGCTTTCTGCTGTGCTCTCGACGAGGAGCGATTATGTAGTCTCTTGAACCACACAATCCCTTTCCGTTGGGGACAGACTCGAGGTCTGTATTACCTGAGTACCTCGTACGTTTACCTAATCCCTTTCGGTACCTCACGGCGAAAATGCACATCTCTGTGTATCGCATCCCGTATGGAGTTGGACTGCCTACATTGGATTTAATCCATGGGATTGAGCTGATCGGGTTAAAGCCTAACTTTTCACATACATCCAAGGCAGGCACTATTCCCTGATACTTCCCACCTGAGAACGTGTTCACGCACCAAAGGTACATGTGTGCTTCGGGTGCTACTGGATTTTGATCGAACCAGTCTAAGACTGTTCCGACAATCTGATTTGTTGATTGAACGTCATAGTGGGTCGAGGGCTGCAACGTTGCATTTCCGACACCTCCTGAGGACTTTTTCCAGGGTGGGTCTAATACTACTGTCTTAAACATACATCGTCCTCTTAGGTTGTGACAAACAAAACGAATAGGCAGGCTGCGCATCCTATTCCGGCTAGAATCTTAAAGAAAAACATTTCGTCTCTACTAAAATACTTGTTCATTGTATTTCCTCTACGTAATAAACATGGGGGCAAATAAGCTTGCCAAAGTAATACTCATCATCATAGCAAACCCGTATAGATTTAGCGATCCGTCAGTGGATAGCAAACGAATGTTCTTGATGCTTTTTGATAAATTCTTCATTAGATTTCCTTCTAATTTTTTTGTCGCGACTGATGGCGGAGAGGGTGGGATTCGAACCCACGGTAGGTTGCCCTACGCTGGTTTTCAAGACCAGTGCCTTCGACCACTCGGCCACCTCTCCAAATCCTTTTCAATTTTGCTAATAATATGTCGAGCCAAATTAATCTGGGCCGACTCGGAACTGAGGTTTATTTGTCCGTTAGAGTCATCAGAGGCTTTACTAATTGCTTCTTTTATTTTTTCTTCCAGAACATCTCTAAGTTTTCTCATCATCGTCTTCCTCAAGTTGCAAATCTTCTACGATGTCTCTAACATCCACTGTACAGGCACCACATATGCCACTCATTCCTTTCTCATAAAGTTTATGTAGCGTGTCGCTTTTAAATGCTTCAACGATCTGGTCTCGTGTCACAGTTTTGCAGACACACACAATCACTACGAGTGAAGTGCCTTTAGAAAGTCAAGCTTCTCTTGGGCTGAAGCGCCTTGCTCGGCAGCTTTCAAAACTTCTTCTACAATTCCTGGGTGTTCGCCCACACCTGATGGGTGTGAAGAGTAAATCTTAATAGTGGCTATGGCATTAGAAATTTCTGATTCACACTGGGCTACAGCTGCTTCAAAAATTGCATTCCTTACATCACTTTGGAGGTTCTCGCTAAAAGACATCTTTCTTCCTATCTATTGTTTAATTCAATCGCCGTTAATATAGCTGCATCAAGTATACCACATTCTAAAGCTTTGTTCAACCTATGGTTGTCGTTGGGAGAAAAAATAACAGAACCGTTGGCTCGCGCTGCGATATCCATGTTATGCTTGTTTGAAACAAACATATCTGTTTCTGCTAAGATCCAAACAGAGGGTGTATCTTCGAGATTTTCAATACCCTCTTTAGTTTGATCGGGTGTCAACAGACTCCCAATAGCAGGAGCGCAAAACACAGCGGGCCCTTTAAACTTTCCCTCTTGGATCAGCTTAAACAAGATTGCACCTCCCATACTCGACCCGACCACGATATCAGGATCGGCCCATCGGAGCGCGTCGAGAGCATCCTGATATGGATCTTTGAGGCCGTCGTCGAGTTCATCTCGAGAAAGCAAAGACCAATTGCCAGAGCATTTAGTGCGTTTTTCAATGAGACCGAGTGTTCTCATCTGTGGGCATATAGCTCCCCACTCTTTTTTTAAATGTACTGCTTTGCTTCCGGTCGGACTTCCTTCTAGACCGTGCAAGAACATGATTTTTACACCGTATCGGCTCTCATCTTCTTCTGAATGTTCTGGGTTTGCAAATATTCCCATGTGTTTTCCTCCTTAGCTTTTGGCGTCTGGTTTCATTGTCATGACAAAGTCCCGTGTGTCTGCGGTGAACATCAGCTTAGTGCCAGGGACCAACAGCCATCCTCGCTTGAGACGAGAAGAAGATGGCTTGGAGGCTTCTCCGTCAGTAATAATAATGTAGCCGTCGAATCGATTACTATTCTTGGCAGCATGCTTTGTTACGCACTCGAAATCAGTCCCGCCGCAGCGAGTTCGGTGAGCAGGAACGTTTTTCTTTTTCCAAACTGTCTCACTGTTCTCATCTACAGATGTGTCAAAGTGAAACGTGGTAAACTCAGTACGCTTTGCAAGAGATCGAAGATTTGCGAATGCTAACTCCAAAGCACTATTTCCAACGGAACCACTCTGGTCAATATATACCGCGATAGAACTAGTATACCCGCGCTTGGCTCCTGGGACGAGGCCTGCATATTTCTTGTTAAGTCGTGTCCAAGAAGTGGAACGCGTGCCGCGGCGTGAGAGGCCACAAAATTTCTTAAGAACGGCGCGCCAATCAACATCGTTAGCAATCATTTCGCGGAGTGTAGACCGCATCTTTCCGGAAACAGAGCCCCAGCGTCCAGTCTCATCACAGTCTTTGACTG
>Ga0115000_10000538_pt1 | contig 35010 bp, 31 predicted proteins | sample ArcticOcean_MG_C_6_FD_89690 | JGI IMG/M metagenome (GOLD analysis project Ga0115000, IMG submission 89690) | Marine microbial communities from western Arctic Ocean - ArcticOcean_MG_CB8_128 | ecosystem: Environmental > Aquatic > Marine > Oceanic | place: Arctic Ocean: Canada Basin | collected...
GGAAACAAATTATTAGGCACTCCAGATGGAGATTCACCTATTAATCCACTTTGATGAGCTCCAACAGGATTAAAATATCTTAGTATTGAGATATTCCATTCCTTATCAGAAATAAATACGTCTTGTAATAGGTTTTCAATAACTAACTTTGATTGAGCATAAGGGTTTGAAGTCGACAAAGGACAAGCTTCACTGATAGGCGAAATATTTACTGAACCATAAACTGAAGCAGAAGAACTAAAAACAATAGACTTGCAATTTACTTGGGACATTACTTCTAACAATGTAATTGCACCTACAACATTATTATTATAGTATTCCAAAGGGTTATTCACTGAATCATTTAATGATTTTAATCCAGCAAAATGGATTACATTATCAAAAGAATGTTTTTTAAAAATTTTCAATAGATTGTATTGATCCCTGAGATCATTTTCATAAAAAGTCACTTCTTTGCCAGTAATTTTTTCTATTTGACTCAATACTTTTTTAGATGAATTAGTCAAATTATCTACTATAACAACCTCATAACCAGTTTTTAAGAGCTCCACACATACATGTGATCCAATGTATCCAGCTCCTCCAGTCAAAAGAATTTTTTTCATATCTCTACTACATCCTTACTCTGTAAAAAAAATTAAACATTAATTAATTTCCAAGCACGTTTTAAAACAAAATAATAGATAAAAGAAATTAACAAAAAAAGTATAAACATATACCTTTCAGGAAAATCATTTATCTCCATGGAAATGCCAATAGAAGCCATAGTAATTGACATGATGAAAATAATGCCTAATGTTTGCCTATCTGAAAACCCGTAAAAAATAAAAAAATGATGTAAATGACTTCGATCAGGGGTAAATGGTGATTTACCATGTAAAACTCTTCTAATCATAACAAAAATAGTATCGATTAATGGAATCGCAAAAATCCAAAGTGCAACAACTGGTGAAAAAATTAGATCCCCCCCTTGAGAAAATGAAATTAAAGACCAGGCAATTCCAAATCCTAGAAAAGTACTGCCCGCATCTCCCATAAAGATTTTAAAACGACTTCCAAAAAATAATCCAAGATTGAAAATTAAAAATGCCATGATGGCAAAAATAAATAAAAGTACAAATTCTAATGCATGATTTTCGTTAAATCCATAAGCAAAAAAAGCGATTGAAGTAAATGTTACTAAACTCAAAGAGGCAGACATACCATCTATACCATCCGAAAAATTCATCGAGTTTATGACTCCTACTATTGCAAATACACTAACAAGTATAGAAAAAATACCCAAATGCAATCTTTCATCAGAAACAAGTTCTCCAAAATCTTCAATCGATACTCCGCCAAATTTAACAACCATTAAGGCCACTAAAATTTGAAAAATGAATCGCTTGTTAGAAGAAACATCATGAAAATCATCGACTAAACCAGTCAAAATAAGAATAAAGGACCCTATCAAAAAGAACACTAGATTTTCTTCTGCATTTATCAAATTAGAACTAAATAAGCCTAAAGTTATTCCAACAAACATAGCTACGCCTCCTATCAAAGGAATACTGCCTTGATGATGTTTTCTATTATTAGGCCTATCTACAAGATTAAAACGCAAAGCTAAAGGTCTTAAAATTAAAATAATAAGAACAGTTAAAGAGAAAACAAAAAAATATGGCCAGATACTCATTGAATTATGTAAGACGGAAAAATTGGCTAAATTTTCGTAAACTTTTGTTAAAAACTGTAAAAAGACCAAAACCATACTTTTTCATAATTTTTAAGTCTTCTTGTGTTTTAAGAATCATACTCTTTAGATTCTGATTACTTATGCCGCCTCTTTGCATTTTTACTAAAACTTTAGGTATATATTTAGCATTAATTTTATTTTGATATAGCAATCTCAACATCATATCGTAATCCGATGAAATTTTATATGAAACATCAAAATCGCCATACTGAAGATAAATATCTTTATATGTATAAAATGTTGGATGAGGAGGCATCCAACCTTGATTAAAATTCCTAGCTGAATATTCACTAGACCTCCAAAGCCTGGTTATAACATTTGGACGCTCCTTCGCAAAATACTGTAAATCACCATAAACTGCATCTGAGCCTGAAGTAACTAACTCAGCGACAATAGTTGAAACAGTTACTTTACTTTTGAGAACATCGTCAGAATTTAAGAAACCAATTATTTTTCCATTAGAGAGCTTAATACCCTTGTTTAATGCAAAATAAATACCCTTATCAGGTTCTGAAACAATTAAAGAGATCTTCTCTTGACTCTCATAAATAGCCTCTAGAGTTCCGTCATTTGAACAATTATCAATTAAAATATGCTCAATATTACTATAGTCTTGGTAAGCAACTGATTGAATAGCATTTCTAATTGTTTTAACGTTATTAGACACAATTGTAATAATTGTAACTAAAGGTAAAGGATCTTTGGAATTCATTAAGCCACATCCCTATTAAACAACAGTATTTTTAAAATCATAATAATAACTTAAACTCAGTTTTTAAAATCTGCAAGTTCAAGTTTTTCATCAATTAAATTAAATTGATCAGCTTGGTTCCAATCTATCAATTTATCCGCATGATTTAGACTAACAAAATCAAAGTCTCCAACAAATCTTTGTGCTTTTGAAAGCGATCCTTTTAAGCCATAATATGACTTAAATTTTCTATAAGGACTTAATTCAGACATAATTGGCTGTTCATAATCAAAATCGCGAGGATGAAAATAAGTCATAATATATTCAGACCTATGCATTAGCTTTTTTATAATTGGATAAGGTAAAAATCTAAAATAACCTCCACCAGAAAATGCGACCTCCTTAGCGAATAATCTAAACGAGTTTACTGGAAATTCTTTAATTCTTTGTCCATCAATATTAATCACTGACGGCTTAACTCCAAAAGCCTTAATCCTTCCTCCATGAGAGTGATTTCCTAAGAAAATTGAACAGTCATATTCTATGCCTTGTTTAACTAACTCTTCATAAGCCCAAAGTGTAGAAGAAACCAAAGAAAAACCAGGGGCTCTATATGCTTTAATTTTTTTTCCAATTATATCTTCTAAGGATTTGATTGAAGTTTCCAAGTCATTTTTAAAAAAAATTTTATCATAACGATATATTAGTTGATGAGCATTAGAATGAGTTCCTATTTCATGCCCCGCAGCCTCAATGTCTCTAATAATATCAGGATACTTTCTTGCGACCCATCCTAGGCAGAAAAAAGTAGCAATATTATTGCTCTTATCTAGGAGAATAAGAATACGATCAATATTTTTTTTAAGGCGATATTCAAAACTACCCCAACTAGATTCATTATCTGTAGATGGGTTATTAAGAATATGAAACCACTCTTCTATATCAAAAGTAAGTATATTCATTTTTTGGCTCCAACAGTTTTTATAACTTTTGCTGGATTTCCAGCAGCAATTGACCATGGAGGTATATCACAAACTACTAAAGATTGAGCGCCTATAATGCTACCTTCACCGATTGTAACTCCAGGCATTATTGTGCTATTCATACCAATCATTACTCCATTTTTAATAATTATTTTATCTTTCTTATATTTTAAGTTGGCAGAATTATCACCAATTGAATAGTGCTCTAAATCTCTTTGGTGACAGAGTAATAAGCACATGTTAGTAATATGTACATTATCACCAATTTCAATTAGATGAGAATTATTAAAATCTAGCCAAACACCATAACCAATAAAAACTTGTTTTCCAACTTTACAACCCATTTTTTTCCATAAATAAGGCCTTATTAACCTATAGTTTAATGGCGAAAGAAGAACTGAGAACATACAATATTTGAGTATTATACTTTTCAAATAACCACTCATCATTCTTTTAAGCGCGCCAAAAAAACTTATTTCATAATACTCAGCAGCTGATAAATGAATCCCCAACTTTTTAATTAGTCTGTAAGTAAAGCTTTTTTTCATCGTAACCCAAACTTAAATGTAAGATGCTGCCAAATTTTTCGTAAAATTTTCAAAGGCAAGGTGTATAAAGGAAGGCTTATATTATTAATTTTCCAAGCTTTATAGCACTCATAATTAGACTCAAGCAAGCTTATTAAATTTTTTGAGCTAGCACCGCCCAAATAAAACTTGACTATGAAAATATCAACCATATTAGCCCTAAGCTTATAGACATACAATGCCCTAAGCAAAAACTCATAATCGCCTGCAATCTTATACCCCTCATTATAGTATCCACACTTATTAAAAATACTAGCTTTAAAATAAATACTTTGATGAGATGGGAACCAGCCAAGCCTCAATAAATTTTCTTTGTATAATGGACTAATATTTTCTCTTACTAACCTATCTCTTGTTTTTCCAAAAACTGCCGAATGACCATAAATTAAATCAGACTCAAGATCCTTAAAAGATTTTTTAATGATGGATAGAACATTGATATCATAAAATAAATCACCAGCATGAAGCAGGCCTATTACCTCTCCAGTTGAAAGCTTCAAGCCTTTATTAATCGCACTATAAATTCCACTATCGGGCTCAGAAACTACATGATCAATTTTGTTAGAATAAGAATTGATAATTTCAAGCGACCCATCAGTTGAACCACCATCAATTAATATATACTCAATATTACTATAGGATTGAGACAAAACAGACTCAATAGTCTCCTTGATTTCATTTTTTCTATTAAAACAAATCGTAATTATTGAAATTTTCACTATGAGGCCTTCAAAACGCTTCTATATAGCTTAATATATTTATCAAAATTATTATCTTTATTAAAATTTTTCTCGGCAAAGATTCGAAGGTCAGTTTTGGATGCCATTATTAACGATTTATTTTTTATTTTTTCTAAAGTCTTTATTAGTTTACCCATATCTCCCTGATTTATAACTATACCTCCGCTCTTTTCAATTGTTTCAGAACTTCCACCAGTTTTATAAGTTATTACAGGTGTCCCACAGGCAATTGACTCTAAGTTTGTAGATGGAAATGTATCTTCAAAAGTAAGATTCAAGTATAGATTAGCAGATGAATATATATCGGCTAGCTTAGCCTGATTGGAAGTTTTTTTAATTGAAATGATATTTTTTGGAAGTTTTTTTTGTAACTTATAATCCACACCAACTAAAACTATAGCGAAATCCTTATTAAGTTTTGAACTTAATTTTATAAATTCATAAAAACCTTTTCTTTGAGTCCAAACTGATGCAACACCTAACACAATAAATTTATTTTGAAGTTTGTGCTCTTTAATGAATTCTTTACTTTCAGAGAATTTAAATACTTCAAGGTCAATTCCATTACGAATAACTTTAGAATCATAACTTTTTAGAAAGGAATGATTTAATTGATTCTGAAGCCAACTTGAAACTGGAACAATTGTCATTTTAGAAGGGGAATTAAATAAACGCTTTTTATTTAAAAAATTTTCTTTAGAGTTATCTTTTATTAAGCTTGCTGGATAAGATGATTTCTGAGGACAATTATGACATTCATTTTTCCATTTTGAGCAACCAACAAACTCAAAATGAGTGCAATGTCCAGTAAAAGCCCAACAATCATGCATTGTCCATATTATTGGAGTTTTGAGTAATGACAAATAATTAAATAACACCTCAATGTTAATATAGTAGCCATGAATATTATGAAGATGTATTATATCTGGCTGTATAGATTCTATTTTTTTTACAAGTTTCTTTGTTGACCCAATAGAGCCAAATCCATGCCTATCAAATATTCTTGTCATTAAGGCATGCCAATAAAAATCTAACTTAGAGCCAATCCTAAATGACTCCTTAATATCCTTATTTATATTATATCTTCCTGAAAAAGCTATATAACTATCACCTTTATTTTCTTTAATAATTTTAGAAATTTGATGAGTTATTTTTCCAGTTGAGCTGGAGTTTAAACTAGTATTAATTTGAAGCACTTTCATAATAAATAATTTAAAAAAAAGGGGGCTTTATTTGATATTCTAAAGAAATACTTTAACAATTAACTTTATTAAGATATTAATCAATCATAATTTTATGTGCTAATCTAAGAATTAGTTTTCTTATAATACATTATTGCCATTAAAATTGGAATCATAGGGTAACCTACCGGAATTGCAGAATTAAGTAAAATAAATAATAACAATAATTCAAAAATTCTATTTGAATTATTTCTATCCATTAAGAGCGTTTGCAAATATAAAATAAAAATTAACCCTAATATGCCTAGTTCATAAATAATTGCACCAATAAATGATAAAATTTTATTACTACCAAGGCCTGACCAAAAGTATCCATTAAAGTAATCTACAAGAATGATTGTTGTATCATTAAAACTATGAAGACCCCCAGGTAATCCATTGTTAAATATAAAGCCAAAATAAGGAAAAACTACATTTAATAATCTATCATTAATACTAGCATCAAAGAAAATAAGTCCTTTAATTCGTTCAAAAAAACTTCCATCAAGTTGAAATAATATATTAAATAATGAAGAAAACCTACTACCAGGAAAGACAAACATAAATAGAAAGAGGCATAATGAAGCAATCAAGGAAGTACTTAATATATATATTAAGATCATTTTTTTCTTAAAATTTCTCAGTAAATAAACAGATAAACCAACTAACATAAATACGATAGTCATTGAAGATTTTGCAAAAAATACTATAAAAAATATATTTAAAAGAATTAATATACGAATATACAATGGTGGTCTGTAGTCATAGGTAAGCAAATAAATCCAACCAAAAAAGAATAGTATTATTCCAAAAAAAGTGGGCTCGGGTGTAAGACTTATGACTCCTCTAGAAGGATCAGCAAAGCTATTTGGATCAACTAAAAAACTCAAAATATGCGGCCCATAGAAAGTCTGAAGAATAGCAGAAATGAGATAACAAATGTTAGCGATAACTATAGTTTTAACTGGAATTCCATACCTTTCAATATAAATTATAGAAGCTATTAACGTAATAATAAAACCAGAATATGAAGAAACTCCTCTAAAAAAAAGAAAATCAAATTTACTCGTAAAAAATAACAAAGTAAGAAAAATTACTAAAGAAAGTATAATTAAATTTATTGATTTTTTAAATACTGGCCCAGAAAGTGCAAAACAGAAAAAAGAAATTATTGCAAATATAATAAAGTGAGGCTGAGTATCCATCGTATTAGTTCCAAAAGAAACATATGGAAATAAAGCTAGAATAAAAAAAGTCTGTGCTATTTTTTCTGTAAAAAAAGAAAGCATATTTCTTTATTTTTTGTTAAAAAAAGTTTGAAAATTAAAGATTTTTCTATAAGAGTTAAAACAAAAATCTAATAATGGTTTATTTTGATGCTTAAGTTCTCTTTTAATCATTTCAACTTCTAAGTTCATTTCTGCAAAATTTTCAGAACTAAGGGCATCATCTCTTTTCATAAAACAAGATAAAATTTTGTTAACTTTTTGACCCTTAAATTCTGAAAGAATTATTTTTTTCATGAAATGATAATCAGCAGCTAAGGAATATTTATTATCAAAAAAACCTAAATCATCAAAAATATGTTTCTTATAAAATATCGATGGCTGTGCCCAGGGAACAACACTTATTTTTCGTAAAACATTACCAAATAAAGGTGGGACCTTGTAATCATAAAGCTTTCTCTCCAAATTATCAATAAGCCTACAATTTCCATATATATAATCAATATCTTTATTATTATTAAATGACTCTAAAACAATAAATAAAGACTCATCAACATACCTATCATCACAATTTAAATATGAAATAATGTCTCCTGTTGCAATTGCAACTCCCTTATTTATTGCATCATACATTCCTTCATCTTTTTCACATATAACTTTTAAATGGGGGTACTTTTTTAAAATATCTTTACTAGAATCTGTAGACTTAGCATCAACAATAATATGTTCAAGGTCTACTTTTTGCCTTAGTACACTCTCAATACATTTTTCAATATATCTAGCTCCATTATAGTTTGGTGTTATTATGGAAAATTTCATTTTCTATACAATTGAAAAATAATATTTAATTAATAGCTTATTAATATTAGCAGTTAAAAGTCTTCTATTTTTTTTGCTTTCAAATTAAAAACAGGCATGCCTCTTATGGCATTGATACTGCTTTTTCTTGATGAGAATAATAACTCACCATCTTGACTTCGCTCATCCCTAAACTTTGCCGCAACATAGCACTCATCAATTCCTTTCGAAGGAATAGTATCCTGAAACTCATTTTTCAGAAAATACGCATTGTTACCAGAAGAATTACTTCCAGCAAAATAATATCCTCTTTCCTTGGCAATGCTGGAAAGTGCAGAGATTGAAGCTCCAAAATATTGACCAGAATGGTGGGCGTTCTTACATGAAAAAAGAGGGTCGTAAGGAACTGTAATAGATCTTTCAGGTCCAAAATTAGAATTGTATTCTAAAATAAGGATATCAGGACTATATTTATCCATATCAATAGACTCTAAAATCCAATAATCATTGCCATCAAGGTCAATATGAAGCAACCCAACATTCTCAAAATTTGACTCTAATAGAAGATTATTAATATTATCTTTATTAATAAATGCAGTCTTTAATCTTAAATCATATCGCCAAAAAAAAGGATTATTTTTGACTGTATCCATGCATTTTTTTGATCCATCAATAACATAGCCTGACCAGTTGTTATTAACTAGAAGAAAATGGGTATTGCTCTCATAATAATTTCCAACACCAAATTCAATAAATGTTTTATTTTCAATATTCAGTTCACGAATTAAATATTGGATTATTCCATCATCTCCCCATTGAGAAAAGACTCTAAACTCTTTAGAAGTTAAATCAAAATTATCTTCTCTAGTTCTCCATAATTGTGAAGACATTAAAGTCTTAGCCTGAAGTAATAAAGATTTATCTTCCCAGTCTAAATTTACCCAATTCAAATAATTAATTAATAGGCGTAATTTTTTCTTTATAACATTTTTTAAATTCATATTTAACTCACATAAACTTTATCATGAAATTTTATAATTACTATTTTATTTATTACTTAATCTAATCTATTATTGTCTTTATATTGCTTTTAAAACGATCTAAATTAATTTTTATATTTAGTCTTATCAAAATCATCACAATACTCAAACGATTTAATAAAGTTAATTGCTTGATTAGCCGAAAAACAAATATGCTTAGCCCGTAAAATGGCACGTAATATTCTATATGCTTAATCCTTGATCTTTTAAGATGATCAGATTTTTTGCTTTCTCCTTCAGCATTAAATAATGTAAAACCCTCGTCAGTTAGGTTTATTTTACCTTTAGATGCAATAAAAATATCTATAGCCCAATCTGCAGCAAAAAAAACAACGCTTTCTTTAAGTAAAGGGCATTTTTTCAATTCTTCTAGTCTTATTAACGAATAAAAAATACCATGAGAAAACCAACAATAATCAAAAAATTTAACATACCTCTTGTGATTATCATTCTCATCCAGAGAAAAACTGGTCCCTGAAATATTTTCCTCAAATCTATTTGGGCAGGTAGAGGCAACATAATCTTGATTTGAAGATAAAAAATTATAATTCAACTCTACAAAATCTATTGACCGAATATCGTCAGCTGCAGACCACATAAAAAATTCACCTTGAGCTTTGTTTAAAACATATTTAAAGTTCTCCCAGGCACCAATATTTTCTGACTGACGAACATACTTTATTCGTTCGTCATTCATAGAATACTCAGTACAAATATCATATGTACCATCTGAAGAGGCATTATCTGAAATAATTAACTCAAAATCTCTGAAAGATTGAGATATCAGTGCATCTAATGATTTTTTTAAATACTTTTCGCCATTATAAACTGGCATCCCAATAGTTACTTTAGGTAGACTATTTATCATATCTTCTCATAACTGGCCAATTAAAATTCCAGCATAAGTTGAAATGTCAATAACTAATCTTTCCTCATCAGAAATAACTTTCTTCCAATAGCATTTCCAATCATTAGACATTAAACATCAACCAGATTAATCATATTTACCCTTATTAAAACTTCAGCCAATATTATTTTATAATATTCTTGATGACATCTATAACTCTCATTTGCTCTTCATGGGTAATATCATGAAAAGAGGGAATATTAATTGATCTACTAGGTAAATCAATAGCAATTGGTGTATTTACTTCTTTATTAATAAAATCCAAAGAAGAGAGGGGCCAAAAAAATACTCTAGCATCTATATTTTCTTTACTGAATTCTTTTTGCAGATTTTCACGTGTAACCCCTGTCGCCCTGTTAAAAACGATATTTACCATCCAAAAACCACTTTTACAATTAGGCTGAATTGGATTTAAAGAAACACCATTAATTTTTATTAATTCTTTATAGTAAAGATTAAAAATCTCGCGCTTCCTATTAATAAGCTCATTTATTCGTTCAATTTGTGCCAATCCAATAGCAGCCTGAACATTTGACATTTTATACTTGTAACCTAACACATCAGGCCAAAATTGCTTTACTTGAGAGAGACTTCTACCATGATTACTAAGAGTTAATGCTTTATTATACAAAACAGAATCGTTTGTCACAAACATGCCTCCTTCTCCTGTAGTCATTGTTTTTGTTCCGTGAAAAGAGAACGCACCAAAAACTCCCATAGAACCAGCTTTTTTTTCTTTGTACTCAGAGCCTATAGCTTCAGCAGCATCCTCAATTAGATAAAGTCTATTTTGTTTACAAATCAAATTCAATTCATCCATTTCACAGACATTTCCATATAGATGGACAGCCATAATTGCTTTTGTTTTTGAAGTAATTGCCTCTTTAACTGAATCAATAGATAAACACCAAGAGTCTTCATCAATATCGACTAAGACAGGATTAGCACCTAGATACAAAATTGGAGCAACACTTGCAACCCAATTAGTATTCGCAATAATAACTTCATCGCCCTCACCAATACCTAAAGCAGCCATACCTATATGTAATGCTCCTGTTGCACTAGAAGTTGCAATTGCAAATTTTGATCCGATATAACTCTTAAAGCTTCTCTCAAATCGATCTAAATAATCATAACAGTTAACTCCCCAACCGTTACGAACTGCATCAGTTGCATATGATACTTCTAGCTCTGTAATTGAAGGTTTGGTATAAACGATATGTTTTTTCATAAAATCTTTAACTCAGGAATTGCAACTACAAACCTACATCCCCATTTAGTCATATATGAAAGATTATTAATTATCTCATCACATAAGTTCCAGGGAAGAATAACAACATAATTAGGCTTAAAAATCGCCAAATCTCTCTCAGAAATAATTGGAATACGACTACCAGGCATATATTTCCCTTGTTTTTCAGGATTACTGTCTCCTACGGCCGTAATAAGATCTGTTCGAATTCCAGCAAAATTAATAAAAGTATTGCCTTTAGCTGCTGCTCCAAATGCAAAGACCGACTTTCCTTGTTTCTTTGTTGAGATCAAAAAATCTAGAAAATCGTCTTTAGTCTTTTCAGCATTTAACTGTACTTTAGAGTATACATCTTTAGCTAAATAACCTTTTTTTTCTTCATTTAGTAAAAGTTCATTAACAATCAAAGATTCAGTTCGCTTATTTTTTCTATCAGAACGCTCCGTAAAAACTCTTAAGCTTCCACCATGTGTTTTAATTTGCTCAACATCAAAGATTTTAAGACCATTAAATTCAAAAATTGCCTTAACTGAACTCAATGAAAGGTAAGAATAGTGCTCATGATAGATTGTGTCAAATTGATTTTTTTCAACTAAATTAACTAGGTATGGAAACTCAAATGTTGCAACTCCATCTTTTTTCAATAAAACACTAAAACCCTTCACAAAATCATTTATATCTGGAACATGCGCAAGTACATTATTTGCTACTATTAGGTCCGCTTGTCTGCCTTGTTTTAATAGGTCAATAGCTAACTGCTCTCCAAAAAATTCTTCAATAATTTCAATGCCTTTTTGTCTTGCTGCTTTCGCCGTTCCATGAGTTGGCTCAACACCATAACAAGGAATATTTTTCTCTTTAACATACTGCAGAAGATAACCATCATTGGCTGCAACTTCAACAACATTACTTTCGCTATCAAGATGAAATCTATTACTCATTTTTTTAATATAGATTTTTGCATGGGCCAACCAAGATGATGAATAAGAACTGTAATAAGCATAGCCATCTGAAAACATTTCATTAGCGCCAACAAAGTCCTGAGTTTGAACAAGCCAACATTGGTCACATACAAATACCTTTAGAGGGTACCATTTTTCGCTTTTCTTCATTTGAGCTTCTGATAAATAAGCATTAGAAGGAGGAGAACTACCAAGGTCTATGAAGGAATCAATCAGCTTAGAATTACAATGCCTGCAAATCATAAAACATCTAATCCTTTAAATGAATTATCTAACATGGGTTGGCTACCATCTCTTTGTGAAATTTCACCAATTTCAAATGGCCAATTGATACCCAACATTAAATCCAAAGGATTTATAACCCCTTCAGAAGAGTGAGTATAAGACTCTGAGTGATGGTAAAGTAATTGACAATCTTCAGTTAATGCTTGAAAGCCATGAGCAAAGCCCTCAGGAATATAAAAGCTTCTTAAATTTTTGGCACTCAATACTGCAGAATGCCAATGTAGAAATGTTTTCGAATCTCTCCGAATATCTACAGCAACATCAAAAACTTCTCCTTTAATACAAGAAACAACTTTAGATTCCATATGAGGTGGATATTGAAAATGCATTCCACGAACTGTCCTTTTTTTTTGAGTCATAGTATGATTTACTTGTAAAAAAGGTTTTATTAAGCCAATTTCTTTAAATTCTGTAGAACAGAATAGTCGTGAAAAAAAACCCCTCTGATCACCTATTTGCTTTCGCTCAATTTCATATAAGTCATTAATTGGTGTAGTTATGAAATCAAAAGAATTACTCATTTATTTGATTTTCCTTTTGGTAATATTTAATCTGATTAATGCTAAATTCATGCATATCCTTATTACTATTCCAAGCCTTATACCATTGAATAGTTTCGGTGACAGAGCGCTCAAGATTCCAAATAGGATTCCAATGGAGCTTATTATTAGCCTTTAAGCAGTCGAGAACTAGTAGACTAGCCTCATGAGGATGAAAACCATCATCTACCTTCCAAGTTGCTTGATCTCCCCAACTTTTAATCATAATATCAATTACCTTTGAAACACATGCTATATCTTTATTGTTAGGCCCAAAATTCCATCCTTCTGAAAATTCTTTAGGTTGTGCCATTAGTTTTTGACATAATATTATGTAGCCCAAAAGTGGCTCTAATACGTGCTGCCATGGTCTTGTCGCACCAGGATTTCGCAAAAGTAAAACTTTGTTATTTAAAAATGCCCTTATAGCATCAGGAATAATTCTATTTTTAGCCCAATCTCCACCGCCAATTACATTGCCTGCCCTTGCTGTTGCTAGTGCAATATTTTCTTTTTGAAAAAATGATTTTCGATAAGCATTACTTATTAACTCTGAACAGCCCTTACTGCTGCTATATGGATCATAACCACCCATAGGATCAAATTCAGTATACCCCAAATCTGTCTCCATATTTTCATAGCATTTATCACTCGTAATATTTAAAACAACTTTAACGCTAGGTGCTTTTCTAATCCCTTCAAAAAGATTAACTGTACCCATAATATTAGTAGAATAAGTGAGTTTAGGATTAATATATGACTCTTTAACCAAAGTTTGAGCTGCCATGTGTATTACAATTTCAGGATTTACATCCAATATTGCCTGAGAAAATGATTCTGAGTCTCGAATATCTCCGTGTATATTTTGATCTAAAGTCGACGCAACCCTAGCTTCGTCAAAAAATGATGGCTCGTCTGGAGGATCAAGCGAATACCCAGAGACTTTTGCACCTAATTGATTAAGCCATAAACATAACCAACCACCTTTAAACCCAGTATGCCCAGTAATTAAAACTCGACGCTCTTTCCAAAAAGATTTATCTATCACCAAACCTTCCAAGGGGCTTTACCTTCATCCCAAAGCTTATTTAATAGAACTTTTTCTCTGAGAGTGTCCATTGGCTGCCAAAACCCATGATGATAATATGCTAATAGTTCACCATCTGAAGCTAATTCAGACAAAGGGGAGCCTTCCCAACTAGTTAAATCACCATCAATTCGATCAATTATTTTAGGACTAAGGACGAAGTACCCCCCATTTATCCACCCACCATCACCATCAGGTTTTTCCTGGAATTGATCTACAAAACCTTTATTATTAATTTTTAAAGCTCCGTACCTAGCTTGAGGTCGAGTTGCAGTAAGAGTTGCAAGTTTCCCATGTTTGTGATGGAAATCAATTAAATCACTAATATTCACATCACTAAGTCCATCACCATAAGTAAAACAGAATGCTTTTTCATTTTTAACGTAATCACGGACTCGCTTCAATCGTCCTCCTGTTAAAGTATCAGAGCCAGTATCAACAAGGGTTACCGTCCATGGTTCTATATTATTTTGATGAACTTCCATCCTGTTATCATTCATATGAATAGTAACATCTGACATATGTAAAAAATAATTATTAAAATATTCTTTAATAATATATCCCTTATATCCACAACAGATAATAAAATCATTAACGCCATGTGATGAGTATGATTTCATAATATGCCAAAGTATAGGCATACCTCCAACTTCAACCATTGGCTTGGGTTTTAAATCTGTCTCTTCAGAAAGTCTTGTTCCCAAACCACCTGCTAAGATAATGGCTTTCATTAATGAACCTCTTAATTTAATATACTAACTTATATTTTACTTATAAATTTAGTTCAACTCTAAAATAGTTTAAGTAGTAAAAATTACTTAGAAATTAATATATATTCACCCGAGTCCACAAATGTATTTAAATTATTTAAAACTTCTTTATGTCTATTTTCAGACCAATTCTTAATCCAGTAGGAATAAACATCCTCATTTCTTTGTCGAAAACGTGCTGAACTACCGGATGGATTAAAATGACTTTCCATTTGCTTAAAGTCTTTCCAGAGCCAGTTGCAATTATAAACCAAGTGCTTCATATAGTAATACTCGTACACGTCATCCACATTGATTTTATGCTGCACATCCTTAAGATTCATAAGTATGTCTCTAAACTCTTCTCTAGATTTTGGATTGATATTAAAATCATAAGCTATGTGAGGGTTATTTAAAGAGGCATTAATTACCGGCTTATTCATAGCTGCATATTCAAAGCCAATTGTTCCATACATAGTTAATGCAAAATCTATCCCCTCTTCAACCAATTGAAGGTGTGAAGAATCAGAAGGAAGTAATTTAAACTTTGAATGGGGTTTGAAAAAATCCTCAACAAGAGTTTTTGTCTCAACTATGAAATCAGGATGTGTTTTTATATACCATTCATAATCTGTTTTACTTGATATCAAAACTAACTCTTCAAGCCATTCAAAAACATCAGGGAAAAGATTTAAGCCGAACGGATGAGGGCTATCAAAAAAACAATGGGGAGCAATGAGAACCTTTATTTTGTTACTCTCACTTAATAATCTATCTTTGGCTGGTGCGGTAAATGCAGATTTCTTTGAGTAGCCCATATCAACTCCTACTTCACCTGAAAATCGTTTTTCTATTCTTTCTTTAGCTTTTTTAATTCCAGAAATTTTCTCTTTATCTTCCAAATTTGAAAATAATCTTTTATAGTTAACAAAATCTTTATAGGCAAAAATATTATCATGAGTAAGCCGATATACATGAGATTCGTTACACTGAAAACAATTAACGCCATGCTTTATAGCAATCCGTAATGGTATTGCATTTGTATAGACAGTATGACTAACATTGATAGCAGCAACATCGTTCTCAGCAAAAAACTTATTCCAATATAATATATTTTGAATGCAATACTTTAGATGGAACTTAAAATTCTTGGATTTAAAATCTATGCTTGGGAGAGTGTAATGATTCAAATAATAATCGTATATTAGGTCACCAAATAAAACACCATTTATTGTTATTCCTTCTATGTCATCTTTACTATTTATGTTAAGCAGCTGCTCATTGGCTAGTCTATTGCTTTCATCCAATATATTTGTATTTATAGATGGAATAATTAGGGAATTTACTCCAAAGGATTTAAAAATATTATAACTAGGAGAGCCTAAAATAATTTTGAGCCTCCAAACTAATCTCTTATATAAGCTCCTTGGGATTCTTGGCAAAAATGCAGCTAATTTTGCATTATATTTTTTAGATGTACAAAATGCAAAATAACTAAATGCAATAGTATTTGCTACTAGTTCATTAAGCTCAATCAAAACAATTTTTTTTCCTGATTCATTTACTTTATTAGCTCTTAAAATCTCATTATTATGATTAATAAAGTTTTTTTGTTTATTACTTAAAAAGAAAAGTTTAAAAAATTTCTTTATAGAAGGTAAAAAATTCTGCATATAGATAATTATTTATTTTTGAAATTTATAAAAATAATGAATATCGACCTCTTTACTGTCAACAATCTCTTGTTTTTTCTTTGTTGCCTCTAACAGCATGCCAGATTTTTCAATTATATTTAGCATCGCAAAATTACATGAAACTGTACCTGCAGTAAGTTTTCTAACACTATCAATTGACAAAGCCCAAGAAGTCAATGTATCCCAAGCGTCTTGACCGTAACCCTTACCCCATTGACTTAAGTCACCAATCAAAATACCAAAGTCGACAACACCATGATTCTTATTAAAATATGCACTCATAGTTCCTATAGCTTTATTTTCTTTCTTAGATCTAATTAGAATAAAAAGATTATTATTATTTTTAAATGATGAGAGATAGGCTTGACAGCTTTTAAGGTCATGAGTGAAAAATCTTTGGTTGCTAAATTTAACAACATCAGCATCATTTAGCCAAGAAATATATTCTTGAGTTATGTCATTTTCAGTAAAAAGAGTCAACTCTACTAGAGAGCCTTCCAGACTATTAAAAGTAAAATTACTCATATAGATGGTTTAAATTTATAAACTGTAAATTTAATAGCTGTCATTTTAATCTATAACGTAAGAAAATTAACTCAACTTATCTAAGTTTTTCCATACTTTTTGAAAGCATTCTATTATGAGTTGAACATCTTTCTGATCCCAATCAAAGTTGCATAAGCCAATTCCTAAATAAGAGAAATCTTGCATTTTTTCTGCAACTGGGCAAATCCCTTTGGCATAACTTACTTCCCTTTTGCAGATATCTGAAGACCATGGAAATCCATTACTCCCATATGCAATTTTCTTTTGATAAATTGGTAATAAATGAATATTTTGAAATTTTTTACTTATTCCTAAACCCTCTGCTACAAGTGCTGCATGAATTTTATCTCTAGAAACAGGGAGTAAGTCTAAATCAAGACTCATGCCATATACATAATAAACATTTGATGATTCTGGGGTATTTAGTGGTAAATTTAAGCCAACCAAGTCTTTTAAACCTTTATCAAGAATTTCAGCTACAAACTGTCTTTGTCTAACAAGTGCAGGCAATTTCTTTAATTGCTCTATACCAATAGCAGCCTCAATTTCACCCATTCTAAAGTTATATCCAATGATATTATTTATATTTTTTTCCCCTTTATCACCAACAACAGCTTCCCCATGGTTTCTAATTAAACGCGTTCTCTCTGCAAGATCATCATCGTTAGTGACTATTATTCCTCCTTCACCTGTATGAATATGTTTATGATAATTCAAGCTATACCCTCCAATATCTCCGTATGTTCCAGCATATTTATTATTGTGAACAGCACCTGGTGATTGAGCAGAATCAGTAATTACTTTAAGTTTATATTTCTCCGCAATTTTCATTATTGATTGAAGATCAGAAGACCTTCCAAACATATCGATAACCATTATTGCTTTGGTATACTTTGAAATATTTTTTTCGATAGATTTAATATCTAGATTGAAAGTGTGCGCCTCAATATCAGCAAAAACTGGGATTGCATTCCAATTTAAAATTGCAGTAACAGACGCTGTCATAGTCCAAGGACTAACTATTACTTCATCGCCAGGCTCAATACCTATTGCACCAACAGTAGCTATAAGCCCTGAAGTCCAAGAATTTACTGAAATTGCATGTTTCACTTGAAAAAATTCTTCACAATCTCTTTCAAATTCTTGAACCTTAGGTCCACCATAAAAATCAGGACTCCATTCCCCTAAAAACTTCGATAAAACACCTGTTTTCATTACTTCAGCAACTGAGTCAATTTCTTCTTTACCAATAGTGTTGTAGGGTTTAAATTTTTTGTTTATAGTTTTTTTACCACCAAATATTGCTAATTCATTACTCATAATCATTATTCCTTTCTATTCTATCAATTGTATTAAGAGTTTCTAAAGCCTGCTCACTATTGCAAATAAAACTTTCACTTCCCTGCAAAGCATTATAGAGTTGATCTAATACATGCAATTGATACTTCTCAATTCCTATTAAAATTTCCTCAGTTATTGAAGATAATTTTTTATACCCCTCTAAATTATTATCTTTAGTCACTTCATTCCATTCTATAGAGGTCTTATTCCAATATAATCGGCCTGATGGGGATATAAGTTCTATCGTATAGTGGGAAAAATACTCTTCCCAAGCTGCGAAAAGACTTACCTCACAAGACTCAAAATCTAAAAAAACAGATGGCTCTATATCGGATCCAATGTTATCTCTTCCTTGACTTATAACTTTTACATTTAAGCATTTACCAAACCAATCTTCCATTAAATTAATAAAGTGTGCGCCATTATGCTTAAGGCCTTTTGAATACCATATAACACATTTCATTGGTGACATAATTAGGTTTTTTTGTATTTTTGACTTAATATTAATACTGCTAGGTAAACAACTTCTTACATAATTAACATATAAAGTTGTACCCATTTTTTCACAAATTTTTATAATTTCTCTTCCCTGTTTTAAATTACCCCCCATAGGCTTTTCACAAAGAATGGTAATGGGCTTATGGTATTTAAATATTTCTTCAATGACCTGAAGATGAGATTTTGTTGAAGTCGCCACAATTATTACTTGGGGCTTGATATCAACCAATGCTTTTTCAATAGAATTAAAAGACTTGATATTATAATTTTTTGTAAAGGTTTTACACGCTTCATTTTCACTGTCAACACCTCCATTTAATGCAAATCTTGGGTGCAATGAAACAGCCCTAGAATGAGTATATACATATTTCTCTTGATCCAACTTCAAATCATAGTTTAATCCAACTCCCCCAAGTCCAATAATGATGGTGGAATAGGCTAGATCATTCATAAAATCTATACTCATGAAATAAGATTTAAATGTTCTAATTCTTTCATAGGAATTGTGCACTCAGCATCATCTGGCGCCAAAGAACTAACAGCGCGTTTATCTAATATGATGGCGATAGCAAGCCCCATTGAATTACAACCCACTACTAATTCAGAATCCATAACTTCCTCTAATAAGGTTTTTTTTCCACCTATAGACACTGTAGGTCCAAATTCATCTATCACCCAATTATATTTCTCATTACTTTCTGAAGGATGAGGTCTTAATACTATTTTATTCGAGGAAGTATTTAGTCTATGCAAATTTAACATAAAGTATTTAATTCTATCATGCTCATCATAACCCCAATATTTTTCATCATTATGAAGTAATTTAGAATGGTCTGCAACAGGAGAGCACAAGTAAAGAATATATTCTGATTTATTATTAGAAAAGCTTCCCTTTTTAAAATTAATTGAAGCATTTTTAATGCTTCTAAAATAAGCATTTTCTTCAAAAACAATTTTGGTATCAGGAAAAATTTTCTTCGCTAAATCATACGCATAAATGTCGCCAACCCATAACTCATCAGGAAGAAATTGCTTATTATTCTTAACAAATCTTTTCGGGTAGTTAGCCCAATGATCTAAAAAGGTAACTGATTTCAAGCTCATTACTTTAGATTTAGCAATTGCATCAAGCTCTAACGAAGAAAATATGCTAGTTCCTGTAATAAGCCAATCTGCTTTTTTTAATGCATTATCTAATGAATGAATTTTAATATTACTTATTTTTCTTGCAAATATATCAGTGGCTGGCCCATCTAGTACTAACAAAAACTCCTCATTTTGTAATAAAAGCCAGCTACTTATTATCTCCGCTGAGCCAGCATCATTACTAACAACTGCAATCATAATATAGCCCCTGGTTGACAGAACTTAATCATAGATGATTCCTTACAACATCTTTATTAATTTCCAACCATTCGCTTTTATTATTTAATAGATTAATTATGTCAAAACAACCAAAACTCTCATTAAGTCTTGAAAAATGTTCAATTATTTGCTTAATGAGCACATAATCTTGAAATTCATCTAAAGTTACTGCAATATCAGGAGCCCTAAGGCTTGCAGGTGCGTTAATATATAAAGAAGAAAAAATATTAGGATTTTTAATTATATGGCTCGTTACATGTTCATGATCATACTCATCACTAGTCATTTGTGCAGATTTTTTTAATGCGTCTAAGTAAAATACTTGTGAGCCCATTCCATCTGGCAAACCTCCTCTAATACCATAATTTAAATAGTCTACTTTATTTAATAAAAATGAATTAATTGCTTGCTCAACAAGCTCGTAATCAATTAATGGACAGTCGCCTGTAACTTCACAAATAATACTAGCATTGTACTTTTCTCCAGCCCCTATTACACGGCCCATAACATCTTTTTCACTGCCTCGGAAAACACTAACCTTCAAAGACTTAGCAAGTTTTTCTAACTCATCATCTTGAGAATTTATAGTAGTTGCTATAACAATATCATCCAATATCTTAATTTTAGATAATCTACCAACTAGATGAGATAACATAGCTTTACCATCAGCTTCCAAAAGATGTTTTCCAGGCAGCCTAGATGATGTCATTCTAGCTTCAATAATGGCAACTATTCTATTTTTCATTTACAATATTTCCATAATCGCCTGCCTTCCAATTTTCAGCGGGTTTTTTCCATAACTTACCATAGATTAATTCAAGATATTTTTTTGAATTTAAAGGTATTTTTAAAGATAAAGATTTATATTCTATATTCTCATAACTACTCAAAAAATTCACAGGAGTGTATAAAGAAATTTTATCTACAGAGAACTTATACTTGTTTTCATGCAAAAATTTCACATGTATATCAATTATAGCTGGCTCTTCATATTTTAACTTAACGACAGACTGGATACAGATTTGCTTAATGTCACCAATATTTGCATAATTTAACTTTTCTTCAATATATGATTTTTCAACCTTATAATTGTCATTATTTTTTGACATTAACTCAAATATCTTATCAGCATCAGCTATTGATGTTATTGCAATATCTACATCACTAAAATCTGATAAAGCTACTTTTCGATGCAGCGCTAAAAGTGCAGATAAATCCATCCAATATTGAATATTATTATCATCCAAGAAGTCAATTAAATCTTTAAGAATAGCTAAAATTGACTGTTCTTTTTTTTGCTTGAAATCTTCGCTAGGAGAAAGATCAGACCTTGAAAGCAATAAAATTTTATGGGAAGGTACTTTTAATTCTTCTAATAATTGGGATTGAATTTCAACAATATCTCTTCCTGAAATCACAATTAAATCAAAGTCAATTAAGGCAATCTGAGTAGGAGAATAAACTATTTCATTAAAAAAATTTCTGTTATTTTCTACATAATTATTGTCAAGAAAACCAATAATTTTATTTGCTTTAGATTGTTTTAATTTTCTATAGGCCGCCCTTCCAGACAAACCAACGCCAAATATTAGAATTTTTTTTTGACAATCGTCTTTCACTTGATTAAATTATTTTTAGCCATATTTTTGCCTATGTTAAAATTTTAACACTCTATTAAATTGCAATAATATTGTAATTTATCATAAGATAATTACTCAAACATATCAAAATTTACCGGGGTTCCTTTTTTCCCATCTTTAGTCATCTTTCTCCCAATAACCTTATTCAAGTATTTTGGAGGTATTCCATAGCCAGGGCGGATACTTTTAACATGCTTACTAGTAATCAAATCTCCAGATTTTATATCATTGATAAAATACAGTGAACGGCGAAACTTGATATTTTTTTCCTCACTCGATTTTAAACCATAGTCAATACAGCCTATGGATTGCCAAGAATGTTTTAAATTCTTGCATAAGTCTGTTAACTCTGCTTCCTCTATAGAAAAACTATCGTCTGGCCCACCACCTTTCCGACTAAGGGTGACGTGCTTTTCAATTATACTTGCCCCCATTGCAGTACTTAAAATTGCAGAGTTATTATCTATAGTATGGTCTGATAATCCCACAACAACATTAAAACGTTTATACATATCAGCCAATGTCTTCAGATTATAATCTGAAGCAGGGGCAGGATAACCAGATACACAATGAAGAATTGCTAGTTGTTTACATCCTCCATCACGGGCAGCTTCAATTGCTTCAGATATTTCATCATAGTTAGCCATTCCAGTTGAAATAATCATTGGTTTTCCTGTGGAAGCAACATATTGTATCAAGGGCAAATCAATTGCCTCAAATGAAGCAATTTTATAAGCAGGTGAATTTAAATCCTCAAGAAAATCAACAGCAGTATTATCAAATGGCGAGCTAAAAATTGTGATGCCAATTTTTCTAGCATACTCAAAAAGAGGCTTATGCCAATCCCATGGCATATGCGCAGATTCATATAATTCGTAAAGACTCATTCCATCCCACAAGCCTCCATTATGAATAAATTCTTCAGATTTAATATCTAAAGTAATTGTATCCGGTCTGTAAGTTTGCAGCTTTACTGCGTCAGCACCAGATTTCTTTGCCATTTGAATAATTTTTTTAGCACGATCAATACTGCCATTATGATTTGCTGATAATTCAGCAATAACATATGGCTCAAAATCAACGCCAATAGATCTATTATCAATTTTAATAGACCTCATAATTATGATATTTTTTTAATTAAGATATTATTAATTTCAAGAAATGATTTTGCTTCAGAGAGTTCATTTGCGGTAAAGGTAGTATCTGACAATTTTTCAATTTCCATTATTAACATTAAGTGCTTAAGTGAATCCCACTCCTCAATTTCCTCATAGGTAGCATTTAGAATATCGTCTTTATTCATAATATTACTAAAAGTGCTATTGAAAGCCTGAATAATAATCTTACTGGAAGATGCAATATTTCGAACACTTGCTTCTTTCACTTTATTAATATTTATATTTTTTTTCTTTTGGGTTGACTCAACTTTAGCTCCTTTAGGAAATGACTCTAAAAACTCAAACAAACCATGGTTTGAGTGCATCATAAAACAAACTCTTCTGGGGGAAAAAACATCGTCCTCTCTAGGTTCAACAACTAGAATAGCCCCCTCACTTATTGCTTGCTTAATTGCAAAATCAATATCCTCAACAATAAAACATGTATGGTAAGAGCCGCCACCTTTCAACACATGCTCAGTTATAGGGGAGTTATCTTTAACACCTAAAATCTCTATGCATTCTCCAGAAGCCATACGAATAAAAGCAAAATCAACATTTTGACTTTTATTAAATCCTGGGCCTCTTAGAAGAGAACTTCCTGGAATTCCAAGATAGTCTTTAGTTGTTGCATGTAAATCTCTTGTAGTAACAGCATAGTGGTCAACTGATAGAACTCCACAATTTAACCAGAAAGATTCATTAATCATTAGAATCCTCCTTTTATTTTAATCCAAGAGGGTTTTTTAATAATATCATTACCTAAGTTAAGTTCAAATTTTGAATCATTAATTTTCTTAAATCCATGCTTAGTGTACAAATCCTGAACAGGGATATTTCGCTTTGTTTTATATATCATCCCATGCACTAGTTCATTTTTTTTTCTTTTTAAATGCTCACATATCCAAAATAATACTGCCGACTCAATTTCTCTGCCAAGAACCCTGCAAGACAGAAGAAAAGAACTGATTATAGAAATTTTTTGATCATACTTCAAAATAAAAACACCAATAATTTCATTACTACCAGAATTATCAATTAATCTTATAGAAAAACATTCACTATTTACTCGCTCTTCTTCAATGGTAGTCTCATTATATCGAGAAGTAGTTGTAGTGAACTGGTTTGTTTTATTGATTAACTGAAGAGCTCGATATTTATTTATCTCAGAATATGGTTCAATCTTAATAGACATATTTAAAGTGCTTAAATATGTCTCCCTCTCTTTTGTATTTGCAATCTTATTATTTATTGTGGATCTCAGCTTATATGAATCTGCTCGACTGCGATCTTCATCTGTCAAATTAAATACTGTTAATTCAGGCAATCCCATTAATAATTCTTTCCATTCTGAAATCTCATCGGGTAGTTCTGGAATAAATATTTCAGGTGAAGAATATCTCACTTCTGCTCTTTCTATCGGATTATCATCAACAAAACAAACTGAATCTATGTCAACTCCTAATTCATTTGCAATATCTTTAATATTTCCTAATTTTGGCAGCCAATTGATTCTATAAGCTGCAAAATCCTTTGCAGACAAAATCATTTCTGGATGATTATTAATAGCATCAAAAGCAATATTTTCTGTATTTTTACTTACTACAACTAATGAAAAACCTCTCTGTTTTAATACAACAAATAAAGACTGTAATGATTTAAAAACATTGCCAGGATAGTCTCCTCCTAATTGAATTCCATCTAATCCATCGTCTCCAATTACGCCACCCCAAATTGTATTATCAAGATCAAGCGCCAAGACTTTTGCTGTTTTACCTTCAAGGGATAAAATAAGGCCCAAAATATAGGAACTAAGAGATTTATTGAAGTCTATAGAAAATGGAGCTCTAGCTAAGTACTTATATTTACCTGGATTTGCATTTTTTCGTCCGACTCTCTTCATCACCTCATTCAAGTCTAGAACATAAGTATTCTCTGAATCTTGACAGAGATTAAGTAACTTTTCTTCTAAAGACTGAATAAATATTGAAAACTTAGTTGATTCAGAAGCAGAAAAGTTATTACTGATAATCCAGGACTGAATATTTATTGGTGATCCAACAAATATGGTGCCATTAATTTTAGATCGTAACAATTTAATATTTTCTAAATAAATATTCCATGTTTCAGTAATTTTCTCAATTTGACTTTCAGATAAAACCGAATTGAATATTATCATGTCATCTAAAGTTTCAACAAAAAATATGTAATCTATTTTTTTATTTCTTAACTCACTTTTTGGGTCATTCGCTTCAATTATATAATTACCAAAAGGAATTTTAGTAATGGAGGCATTAACGGAATATTGCTTAGAAATTCGAACAAACTCAGCAGATAAAAAATCAATATTTGAACTAGATAAAAAAACAACTTCAGTAGACAATCGGCAGAAGTCAGATTTATTATTGAAGCTCTCAACAAAATAATTATTGTGACTTTGCTCTTTTATCAAATCATTGTAACGATTAGTAGTAAGCTCCGTTATAACAACTTTATGTTCTTTACTATCTTTTAACTTAGTAATAGTACCGATTTCAAGAAATCCAAATCTTTTGTGCATTTCTATAACAGGCAAATTAAAAGCATATGATTCACAAATTAATTTTTCACACTTAAGATCCTTAAAAGAATATTCAATAGCCTCTTTCTCTAATTCTTGCCAAACCTCTAATTTATTTATTTTTTTTGATACATTATTTGAAAGATAAAAGCCCCAATGGCAACTTTTATTATTTTCATCAATATCAAAAAAATTCACTACTCCAAGATTTACATCATTCATAGTAAATATTAGTACTTCTTTACTATTGTCAGTATCAATTTTTTTGAACCAATCTAGGTGTTCATTTTCTGTAATTTGATGATCATTGAACATTACTTTTCTAACTTCAGGATCATTCCTCCAGCCAAGGATTTCTTTAAGATTACTTTTTGTGACTTTACTTAGCATAAATTTTATTAAAGATATGAGTTAAATTTATTCTTTCTAATTATTCCTTATGGACAATACTTTTTTTTAACATTAAATTAGCAATATATTCACCACCAATTTCAATATAACAATTATTAGAGTGAAAAATTGATAATGCTTTAAGAGTCATTTTTTTTAGTTGATCCGGAGAGTTCATAGCTTTTTTAATCTCAGTTGCAATGATTTCTTCGTCAACACTCTCATGCCAGCCAAGATGGCATATAGCACCTAATGAGTCTAATGCATTTGTTGTTTCAATTTGATTTGTAGCTAGAGATATTACCAATGAAGGTAGACCAAGATAACACCTTTCTATAGAAGAAAAACCTCCAGCACCAATTGAAATATTAGCCTTAGACATTAGCTTTGAAATTTTATTTGTAGATTTAAAAAATGTAATTTCAGAATGTTTATTACATAAATTTTCAATTTCAATAGCATTAATATTGATTGAACCTACTAAAACATCTACTGATAGTAACACCCCTTTTTCAAGCAAAGATATAACTGAATTAATTGCCTTTAAAGTTTGATTATCCTTATCTGAACTTCCCATAAAAATAAAAATATGAAATTTACTATCATTTTTTTGAGATTCACTTAAAGCACAATTAATAAATTCTTTTCTTAAAAGAGCAAATTGAGGTCCAAGCAAATTATGACATTTGTCCGAAATAAGGTTACTATATCTATCATGAGGGGAAATATAGTAATTTTGATCTAACAAAACTTCACATTCATGCTCTCTATTCGCCAAATCATCAATAACCATTAATTGAAGATTATTTCTTTTAAGAATTAACTCCCATTGCTTGTCAATAAAATAATGGTCAACAATTAACCAATCTGGCTTAAGTTTTTGTGTTATTTTTAAACACTCTAAAGCATCCTCTTCTTGAGAATCTCCAAGCCAATTGGTAATTTCATCTTCTGAATTAATATGAGTTTTAACTGAGTTATTATTAGGTAACCTGAATACTTTATACCCCCTAGATTCAATATACTCAATTAAACTTCCCCGATGCTCGCGACAAATAAAATAAACCTGAGATAATTTTTGTTTCAAATTTTCAGCAAGAACCATACACCGCATCACATGGCCTGAACCAATATCAAAAGATGAGTCAACTCTTATAACAAATACCACTAGTTAAGTCTTTTAAATGCGCTATGACAAACTGGACTTTCTAAAATAGCATTAATATCATAACCGTCTTCACATTGTTTAATAATTGAAAATATCGGATCAAGTACTTTAAAATACCGATCTACTAATTCCTCTGAATGATCAATACAAACATAAACACTATTTGATGCAAGAAATCCATTTTTTAGCATTTCTTGAGAAATAAAAGTTTTATAGGACAGTTGATCCTTATAATCAAAAGTAAAGCCACAAAGTGCTGGCATACCCCAAGTTTTAATTTTTAAGTCGTGCTTGTCCGCCAGCTTTCCCCATCTGTCTTTTATATCTAAGCCAGTTTTTGTTATTTTTTCCCATGAAACCTCTCTTTTCATAACCTCTAGAGTCTTTAAAGCAGCTGAAGGACCTATTCTTTCAGTCCAAAAAGTACTACTTATAAAAGTATTTTGTGTAGCTTGCATAAACTTTTCTCTACCAACACAAGCAGAAATTGCGTACCCATTACCAAGTGCTTTGGCAAAAATTGCCATATCTGGCTCAACATTATATTTTTTATGGAGACCACCAAATGTCTCACGAAAACCTGAGGTGCACTCATCAAATATCAAAATAATTTTGTTTTCAGTTGCCAAATCTCTTACTTTTTTCAGAAAATCATTATTGGGCAGCTCATTTCTAGAGACCTCCATTTTGATAGCTGCAATTTCACCATGATTTGATTTTACCAACTCTTCTAACTGCTCTATATTGTTGTAATCAAAAGGTAATGTTGTATTCAATAAACCCCTAGGAACGCCATTAGGCTCAAGCCCTGGTAATAAATGCCCATCTAAATTTTTATCATAATTCAAGTTGGCAGATAAATACCAATCATGCCAGCCATGATAACCACATATTGCTATCTTATCTTTTCCTGTTGCAGCTCTAGCTATACGAATAGCTATTGAATTAATCTCTCCTCCGGATCTAGCAAATCGAACCATATCTGCCCAAGGGTTAATTTCAACTAAAGCCTCTGCAAGATAGACTTCCTCAGGGCAATTTAATGTAGACATATTTCCATCTAGAACAGTTCTTGTAACTGCCTCATCGACTTCAGGATGACCATAACCAAGAATATTTGTGCCAATACCCATAATTGACATATCAACTAACTCTACGCCATCTAGATCCCAAACCTTGCACCCTTTAGCCTTACTGAAATAAGATGGCCATTTTTCAGGTAGAAACATTTCAGGCCTTTTTGAAAGAAGCATATTGCCCCCAGGAATTACTTTTCGAGCTCGTTTATATAATTTTTGTCCTGTTCCCATATCTGCACCCTCATTATTTATTATTAAATGATTATCCAAAAATAACTCAGGAGAATCATTTTGCAATTTAAGGACTTTTTCCCAATTAAAAATTAAACTAGGTGAAAAATGTTCAAAAACTCTTGAAATCACTACAAAATCTTCAGTCTCATCCAATGTCCATCTCAGTTGTGATAAGTTTTTTTTATAAACTAAAGATTTTTTTGAAAATTTATCTGAATTTCTGATAAATGGAGTGACATGCTCTCTATCAAATTTTGATGAGGCATCAACGTGTGCTCTTTCTAAAGATAAAAAAGACATCACCTCTACATCTAAGCCATCTGGATAGCTAACAGGCAATGTATTAGAATAATAATCAACTTTGGAAGATAAAAAATTATTAACACATGTGTCTACTAGTTTTGCACCAACTAATGGACAATCTCCAGTAATACGAACTATAACGTCAGCTTTATATTGGCTTGCGGCGTCATAAAATCTTTTTAAAACATCGTTCTCACTACCTTGAAAATATTCATAGCCCAAAGCCTTTACTTGATCTTTTAAATCCTTATCTTTAATATTTGTTGAAGTAGCAACCACAATCTGGTTTATTGTCTTTGATTCAGATAGTCTTGTTAACAACAAGTCAATTACTGTTCTATCAACAATTTTCTTTAAGACCTTTCCTGGTAGTCTAGTCGACCCGAGTCTTGCTTGAACCAATGCAATAATATTCATAAGTTATTCCAATTTGAAGGATTAAGCAATTGTGAATCATCTGAATAAAAGCCTTCTGGCAAATCTGGTAATAACAAATCTGAACAATTAAGGATACTTTTTAATTGATTTTTCGTATTAACGCCAACAAGCACTTTAGAAATTTCTGGAAGAGATGATACAAAGCAAATCGACGCCTCTAATGCTGAAATATTATTATCATTTAACCATTGATGCCAAATACTCCACAAGGAATCCCACTTAGTAAACTTTTTTGGAATTGTCTCTTTGTCCATTAAAAGCAAGCCTTGAAGAAAAGTAGAACGTGCGTGAATCTCTATACCTTTCTTTGCTAATATAGATAATGTTCCATCATCTATTAGCCTTCTATCTAAAATATTTATTGGAATCTGAATCAAATCTACTTCAAATCTATTAATAATTTCATTAATTTGATATTTACTATAAACCGAAACTCCAACTTTGGAAACTAGTCCTTTTTTTTTAAGTTTTATAATCTCATCAAAAAGTTTAATTGAACCTGGTTTTAAAAGATCATCCGCATTATGAACTAATAAACCATAGATATTTTTTTTCTTCATCAAGGCTAAAGAATTGTGAAAATCACTAATAAGGCTAAATATGTTATTTGGACTGAGTGAATCTTCAGGAAAATGTCTAGTTTTGGTAGTTAGATTAAAGTTGTTAACTCCAATATTACCTAAAACTTCTTCACTATTTCCATATGTTGGAGCTGTGTCGAGAAAATTTATACCATTTTTAGTTGCAAAATCTAAAATATTTAAAATTTCAGAATTATTAACTTTTAAATTTTGAGCACTAATGCCATAATTCATACCAAACTGAGCTGTTCCTATTGCAATTTTATTCATAGCTTATTGAAGAATTTTATTAAGCGACAATACAACTTCATCTTGCTGTTTAAAGGTCATATCTGGATACAATGGAATAGTTATTGATTGGTTATAAAATGACTCAGAATTTGGAAAATCTCCATTCTTAAATCCAAGTTTTTTATAGTATGGCTGAGTATGAATTGGGATATAGTGAATATTCACACCTATACCCTGAGCCCTTAATTCATTAAAAATTTGTTTACGAGTTATTTTCACTTTATCTAATTCTATTTGAATTGGATACAAATGAAGCGCTGAATAACAATTTATGGACTGAAAGGGCTGCTTTAAGGGCAACTTTTCTAGTAAAAAATCATATCTTTCCTTTAGCATATGACGCTTAGAAATAAAATTATCAATTCTTTGCATTTGACTTATTCCCAATGCTGCTTGAATTTCAGTCATACGGTAATTAAAACCTAACTCAACCTGCTCATAATACCAGCTACCTTCCGAGGGCTTGTCCATTTGATTTTGATCGCGTGTTACACCATGATTTGCATAAAGCCTCATTTTATTGGCTAAATCCTTAGAATTAGTTGTTGTAACTCCGCCCTCAGCTGTGGTAATGATTTTTACTGGATGAAAACTAAACACTGTAATATCAGAATAATTACAATTTCCAACATTTTTATCAAAATACCTGCTACCAATGGCATGGGAAGCATCTTCAATAATTTTAAACCCATAATCCTTACTTAGCTCATAGATTTTTTGCATGTCACAGGACTGCCCTGCAAAATGAACTGGAATTATAATTCTAGGAAGATTATTTGCTCTTTTAGCTTGAATTAATTTTTTTTCAAGCTGAACTGGGCACATATTGTAAGTTTCAAGATCTATATCAACAAAATCTATCTTAGCTTGACAAAAAAGCCCACAGTTTGAAGATGCTACAAAAGAGTTGGGACTAGTCCATAACCAATCATCTTTACTAAGGCCTAAAGCAAGGCAAGAGATATGTAAAGCAGATGTTGCACTGTTAACTGCGACTGCATAACTAGAGCCACAATAATTTGATATAGTCTGCTCAAATATTGGAACTTGTGGCCCTTGGGTTAAATAATCAGAATTTAAAACATTAACTACCGCATCAATATCTGCTTTATTTATACTTTGCTTTCCATATGGTATCACCTCTAGATTTTCCCAATTTTTTTGCTATTGTCTTCAATCCAAGCTTTTAAGGTATCAACATCCATCCAGTCACTATTATTATCAGAAGTGTAAGTAAAATCTTCTGCGACCTTTGTACCATCATTAATCCTGTTAAGATCCATTGCCCAACTGTAGATTGATGGAAGTATCTTATAGTGGTTATTATATTCATAGGTATAAGGTGCATCACCACTACTAATCATTTCTTCATGTATTTTTTCTCCTGGGCGTATTCCTACAATTTTTTGTGTAGCTTTATTATCAATTGCAGCAGCAATATCAGTTATCTTCATGGAAGGAATTTTTTTAACATAAATTTCCCCTCCAACCATGTCATCAAAAACATGCCAAACTAATTTTACTCCCTCCTCAAGAGTTATCATAAAGCGAGTCATATTCTTATCAGTTATTGGAAGAACCCCTTTATGAGCTTCTGAAAGAAAAAATGGAATAACTGAGCCTCTAGAGCCCATAACATTTCCATATCTTACAACTGAAAAACTAGTGCTTAAACCTGGAGAATACGAGTTACCAGAGATAAATAATCTATCTGAAGTTAGCTTTGTTGCACCGTATAGATTTACTGGGCTACTAGCCTTATCAGTTGAAAGCGCCACTACGTTTTTAACACCTTTATCAATACAGGCATCTATTAAATTCATAGCACCTATAACATTTGTTTTTACACATTCAAAAGGGTCATATTCAGCGGTAGGCACTATTTTTGTAGCTGCAGCATGAACGACATAATCAATACCAGATAAAGCCCTATAGAGTCTATCTTTATCTCGGACATCGCCAATAAAAAAACGAACTCGAGGGTCATCTTTAAATAATTTAGCCATTTCCCATTGCTTCATCTCATCTCTTGAGTAGATAACCAATCGTTTTGGATTGTATTTTTCTAGTGTCATTGGAACAAATGCATGTCCAAATGAGCCAGTACCACCAGTTATCAAAATATTTGAATTTTTTAACATATAGATTTTTATTATTTATAATTAATTAGTTATTACCAACGACAGTTTTATAGTCACCTTGTCCAACAATCTTACCTTCATTAACTCGGTAAATATAGTCACAGTATTTTATAGTTGATAAGCGATGGGCAATAACTATAAGAGTTTTATTTCCTTTTAAGTTTTTAATTTCCTGTACTATTTCTGCTTCAGTTTCATTATCTAGCGCACTAGTTGCCTCATCCATAACTAAAATATCTCTGTTGTGATAAAAAGCTCTAGCCAAAGCTACTCTTTGTCTTTGGCCACCAGAGAGCTGGATTCCGGACTCACCAAGTAAAGTATTTAAACCTTCAGGCATTTGGTTAATTAATTCACTTAACTTAGCCTGATTAATTGAATTTTTAAGTTTAGTGGTGTCAACTAAATTATCTGGGATACCTAATGCAATATTCCGAGTAACAGTATCGTCAATTATAAAGATATTTTGGGGAATATAGGCAACATGAGATTTCCACTCATTTAAGTTTTTATTTAAATCTTTACCATTTAATAAAATTTCACCTGAGTTTACTTTGATTAACCCCAGTAGAATGTCTAATAAAGTTGTCTTACCAGAGCCAGATGGCCCAATAATGCCAACTGAATCTCCTTTTTTAATTTTTAATGAAATATTATTTATTACTTTAAAATCTCTACTAGGATAGCTAAAACTTATGTTTTTAAGTTCAATACTCTCAAATAATGGAGTCTCATTTTTAGTATTTTTTTCATAATCCAAATTATTTTGATCTAAATTTTTTAAATCTTTATAAAGTAACGCAACTATAGGTCGTCCAAAACGAATATGAGAAATCCCAGAAACTATTTGATTAGCAGATGGAAATAATCGAATTGCAGCTATTGAAAACATTGTAAGAATTGGAACAACCAATTCCAAGCTTTTTTCTTGATATGAATATAAAACTACAATCAAAACAACGAAACAAATCATAATTAATTCTAGAAAATATCTTGGCACAGATGAAATAAAATCTTTTAACTTCATAGTATTAGAAAGTCCAGTGGAGTTACTTAAGACCTTATCATAAAAATATTTTTCTTTGCCCAGTATTCTTACTTCTTTCAAGCCGTTCACACTTTCATTGATATTTTTTAGCATTTTGGTTGAATAAGAATTTACTAAGTGACCATATCTTTTTATCCTCTTTCGAAAAAAAAAGTCATATAAAAAAATAAAACCACCTAGTAAAAATACAAGCAGGGTTAAAACATATGGATCTTGAAAAAATAAAAATATCAATATAAAAGTAGCCACGATAATTTCGGTAAAGATTCTAAGAATCGACACCAAAGTACCTTGAGTAAATGAAGAAACAACACTCATGTTATAAATGTACTCTGCACTATTTCGTTGAGTATATTCGACATAACTCATAGTTTGATATGACTTCATTAATTTAGATCTAATTTTTATTTGCCTTTCATAACAAAATGAAAATATCATCCAATTAATTAAAGATAAGCCTATCGTTTTAAGAATGAATACCGACAAAAGAAGCATACTCATTATCACTAAGATATTATCTGAATAAATTGGAATTCCAAGATTTTCAAGAAAAGAATATTTTTCTATTAGGATAGTTGGATTTATTATTAATGCAGCATAAGGGGCAATTAAGCCAATCCCCAAAACCTCCAGAACAGACATTATTAAGAAAAAGAGAGTTATTAATGGAAGTTTCCATTTATCCTCTTCTAAGAGATAAAAAATTTCCTTAGCATATTGCATAATTTCTCTATTTAAAATTAGGCCAAAAAAATCTTGAATTGCTTCAGTTGAACCATCATAACTTCTATTATTTCAGAACGATGAATACACACTAAGTTAATTTCGGTATTTGTATCATAAACAACCAAAGCAATAGTTTATGATTATTAAACAAGTGTTTTATAGACTTTTAATGTATCTTGGGCACATTTCTCCCAAGAAAAATGATTAATTCTTTCAAGCCCTTTTGCTTTTAGAGCCAAAATTCTACTTGGTGAATAGACTACATTCTCAATAGACAATTTTATGCTTTCAATTTCTTCAGGATTAAAGTACTCACCTGCCCCTCCAACAACTTCAGGCAAGGAGCTGGTATTGCTAGATATAACTGGGCATTCATAGGCCATAGCTTCAAGTGGGGGAATACCAAAGCCCTCATATAGAGAAGGATAAACAAAAGCAGTAGCTTCCTGGTAAAGGGCGGCCAAAACTGAATCATCTCCACCTATTTGTTTTACTTGATCTTTTTTAAAGCCTAAAGAATGAATCAATGCATTATCTTTAATAGATAAAATTCCACCACCAAATGCAACAATATCAAAATCATTAATCAACTTTTGAGATTTTGAAATCGCCTCTAAAAACCTATTAAAGTTTTTATACCCACCCCTTGCTCCCACATACAAGAGGAAGGGTTTTATAAAACTAGAATTAATCGAATTAGAACTAGTCTGATTAAAAATATCACATGCTAAATGAACCACCGTAATCTTTTCAGGAGGAATATCAAAGAATTTAACTAAATCTTTTTTTGTGTTGTGCGATATGCTAATTATATGATCAGCACGATTAAAGGTAGATATTTTTTTTTGAGTTACATGTTCCTTCTTTTTGAATTGCTTAGGAAATAGTTCATGAACCATATCATATGCCGTAACAATTCTAGGTAGCTTATTAGAAGTGCGATTAGAAATCGAATAATATGTCTCATGGATTAAATCTGGCCTCCATTGCTGTATTTGATAGTTAGTTA
>Ga0115000_10000539_pt1 | contig 34984 bp, 22 predicted proteins | sample ArcticOcean_MG_C_6_FD_89690 | JGI IMG/M metagenome (GOLD analysis project Ga0115000, IMG submission 89690) | Marine microbial communities from western Arctic Ocean - ArcticOcean_MG_CB8_128 | ecosystem: Environmental > Aquatic > Marine > Oceanic | place: Arctic Ocean: Canada Basin | collected...
AATTTTACACAACAACAAACACAATGTCTGCTTTAGCTTCCACGTCGTCCTTCGTGGGCAACGCGAGCGCGTTCCGTAAATCCGCCGTTCCCTCTCAAACGAAAAAAGAGGTTTTGAGGGTGACTCCTATGTCTGCTTTGCGCGGTAGGTCGTTGCAAAACACTCCGGAGGGAGTTTCCGTGGATAAAAAGGGCGCAGACTTTTTCAATAAAACGTATTACCCGAAAGCCGAGGACGTGGATAATTCGCGCAAGCCGTGGGTGGTCGTCGATGCGACGGATTTGAGACTCGGTAGAATGGCGTCCGTCGCGGCGACGTATTTGAGAGGTGGGAACGTGGCTACGTACCACCCGTCGTTTACGACTGGGGTGAACTTGGTCGTCATCAACGCGGAAAAAGTGGTCGTTTCGGGGAAAAAGTTCGAGGATAAGTTATACAGAAACTTCTCCACGACCGGGAGACCCGGGTCCATGAAGATTGAGACGTTCCGTCACTTGCAAGAGAGATTACCGGTACGCATCGTCGAAAAAGCAATCAAAGGCATGTTGCCGAAAAACAGAATGGGTCGAGAAGTGTTTAGACACTTGAAAGTGTACAAAGGGTCGGAACATCCGCACGCGGCGCAAAACCCGACGGATATCACCAAGGATTTGTTGGAAAAGTGCGGCGGAGCAGCCTGCGTAGTCAACCTGGAAGAGAGAAAGTAATTCTTTTCTTCTTTTGAGAGAGGTTAGCAAATTATATCTACTATATTGTCCTTAGCTTTTGTTTATTATATATATCATTGATACACACACGTATATCTATATCTATATCTATATATCCATACGTACATTCTCTTATTTTTATTACGCGTCGTTCTCTTATACTTCTACTACAATTTGTTATTCGTTTCTATGTGCGTTATATCCTATTCGCGCTTTCTCCCGCCTCAAATCTTTATCCATCGTCTTCATCTCCTTCTTCTCCATAACCCCATTCTTACAAGTTTTATTATTATCGAACCGGACAGATATCATCAATCTTCAAAATCATTCTCGCGCACTCTGTGGCCAAGCTCAAAGCCGAAGTCGTTACTAAAAGCGGCTGCAAAACGTTCTCCTTTCTCATGTCGCTCACGGTCCCTTTCTTCACGTTGATGCCTTCGTGGACGTTGCCCAACATGGCGTGTTTGTTTCTCAACTCCGTGACGATTTCAATCGGATTCAACCCGGCATTTTCAGCTAAAGTGTACGGAATAACTTCCAACGCTTCCGCGAACGCTTTCACGCAGACCGATTCCATCCCAGATAACGTTCGCGCCCACTGTCCTAATCTCACCGATAACTCAATCTCCGCCGACCCTCCGCCGGTGATTAAAAACTGCTTGTGCGCCAAACATCTGATGACGCACAAAGCGTCGTGTAACGATCGATCTGCTTCGTCTAAAACCAACTGATTTGAGCCTCGAACGATGACTGAAACCGTTTTCCCCATGTTTTCAATTCCAGTCACTTTCACCACCTTCGATTTACCACACACGACTTCCTTCGCCAACTTGGCTCTTCCCAACTTTTCCGGCGTCAATTGCTCCGGATGCGCCACTGGTTGCAACTTCAACGTCTTCGCGATAAACTCAATCTCGTCTCTCTCCACGTCTTTAATGACCATAATCTTCGCTTTTTGTAAATAATGCATCCCCAACTCGGTCACCGCGTCTCTCAAGATTGATTTTTGAATCAACAAAACGTTGCACCCAGTCGCTTTGATTTTCTTGATCAAACCGATGACGTAATTCCTCTCCTCTTTTAAAATCCTGTCCATTTGCGTGTAATCGCTCACAATCACGTTATTCTCCATGTCCGTTTTTGGTGGACTGATACAAAACTGAATCAACGCTATTTTCGCGTCCTCTACGGTATGAATCCCCGACCCGGAGCCTTTGGCCGTTTTCTGGTCAAACACGATGCCTTCCGTCAACTCGGTATCGTCGATCGTCCCGCCTTGCTTTCTCACGCACCTCACGTCTCTCAAATCCACTAAATCAGGTCTCTTATCGTCCAAAATCCTACTCACACAATCCACCGCGATCGGTGCCAACACGTCCGAATACTGCGCGACGACTTTACTCCCTAAACTCGTCGTCGCCGCGTTTATCAACTGTTCTCGGTCGTTGATGTTGACCGGAATCGCAAACGTTTCCGTCAACTTGCACGCCTCGTCGCACGCCAACGCCAACGAATCCGAAATAATCGTCGGATGCACGCCTCTCGCGAGTAAAGCGATGCATTTATTCAACAACGCTCCGCACAACACCGCGACAGACGTCGTCCCGTCCCCGGCGACGATGTCTTGGGATTTGGACAGTTCCACCAACATCTTCGCCGCCGGATGCGTGGCTTTCATCTTGGACAAAATAGTCGCGCCGTCGTTGGTAATCGTCACGTCGTTTTTCTCCGAGACCATCATCTTATCCATACCTCTCGGCCCTAACGACGTTCGTATCGCATCCGCGAGCTTCTTCGCCGCCGTCATGTTTGAAATGCGAATGTCGTGTTTCAGTTTGTCGTCGGTGTACCGTTCCCCGACTGTTGATTGTTCTCGTGTCGTTTGTACCGCCATCTTTTTCTATCTGTCTTTCGAAAAATGATCGCGATCGTGCGTGCGTGTACGTGTATCTCACTTGTGTCGTTCGTCTCGAAAACTTCTTCTTCTCTCTTTAAGTGTATATAATAAAAGAGCTGCTGAAAGTATGACGAGATCGAGAGACGATGATGATGATGATGTGATCGCAAACAGAAGTCAGAAGAGAGAAAAAAAGAGAGAAAAAAAAGAGAGAAAAAAAAGACCGACAAATTTCAAAATTTATTTCGTTGACTTTTTGAACTTTTTTCTTGTTTTTTGTTTTTTGTTTTTTGGCTTTTTTCGTGAAACACAACAAACACTTTCAGAGCACAAGGCGAAGAGCGACAGTTTTTACGGATGATGTGTCCTCTTAAGTGAAGAACAAAGAAGAAGAAGACAAAGAAGAAGGGAAAAGAGAGAGAGAGGATGAACAACAGCGTCGATAATTCATCCGTTCATTTTCCTCCTCCTATTCCTCCTATTCCTCCTCCTCCACCGAGAAATCGGCGAATTGATGAGAAAATTGATGAATCCAAGAAGAATTTGAAGGATGATGATGATGATGATGTCGCGCCTCGAACGACAGCAGAAGAAGACGAAGAAGAAGAAGAGGAAGAGGAAGAAGAAGTAAATGGAAGTGTCTCTGCCACTGCTGTTGACAATACTACTAATACTACGAATAAAACGACCACCGAAACGACGACGATGAATTCTTCTGCAAGTTTTTCAACGAAAACGAACACGAAAAGTGGCATCGAAGATATCTCGCACTTGGTTTCGAAAGCGCACGCGCTGATATGCGAGTTACGATTGTTATCGCGCGTCGTACCAGACGAGTGGAAAAATAACAGAAAGAGCAACAGTACTAGTAGCAGTAGTAGCGGTAATAAATACAAACCAATCTTGTTCGATTTCAAGTATTTAGAAACGCCGGAGAAGATTGAACATTCAATTTCGAAATCGGCGACGTCGAGACGGTTGGACGCGGAGTTTAGGAGGAAGTACGAAAAGCTTTTAGAGAGGTATTATTTGGCGTTTAATGCGGTTACAACTTGGTACAAAGCGTTCGTAAAGTTTACCGAGGACGTGGAGATTGGTGTATACGGAAGCGAGACGATTGAGACGCTTTTGACGAATCGAGAGGGGAAACAGCTTTTACCGGAAGCGGTGGCGTTGTTTGGGCAGATCTTGTTATCCATAGATACGACGTTCGATTACGAAGTGAAAGAACGCATAGTGGTGGCGTATTATCGGTGTAAGAGGAACGCGTACGATGCCGGCGATGGAACCGCGTATTCCTACGACGCGACTCTTGCGCAGTTTGAAGACGTAGTGAAGTTGACAGAGAGGACGAAATACGGCGCTTCTTTGTCGTCCTCGATGCCGTCGTCGTTGTCATCGTCGTCGTGGTTGGGAAGTAGTACTCTTACAAGTAGCAGTAGCAACAGTGGCGGCGATAGCAAAAACAACAATAGCAATAGTGAAAACAGCTTAGAGAGCAATTTCCCGAGCGGGTACCCGCACGACGCGTACTTCTCGAGGTTTCCGATGCCGAAACGAGCGTTATCGCTCGCGATTGGAAAACTTCGTTCGGACGATATTTATGACTGTTGCTCGGAATATTATCCAGACCCCGATCATCGGTCAATAGCGTTGTCGCAACAAGCGTCTTTGTTGGTGTCCATCTTGTGGTTCTCCCCGGAAACGTTGATGGATAAACCAGAAGTGATGCGAGAGATTGTGGAGAAACATTTTGCCGATAACTGGATCGTCAATTGGACGTTCGGTAAAACGATAGATCTGCGAATGGCATGGAAACGATGCGAGGCAGCGAACGAGGCTTTGAACATCGCGTTAAACGCAAAGAATGTGCAGAAATTGTGCGTTCGGTGCGATAGAAAATTCAACGAGATCTCGAAAGTCTTTCGCTCGTTTTTCGCAAAGAGGAAAATCGTCGACGAGAAGTTCGTTCTCGATAACGAAAGTTTGATTCTCGATAGTTTGCGAGATGCCAATAATTGGTTGCGCTGGTGTTTGCTGCATAACGTTTCTAAAAATACAGTCTTATCCTCCTCGTTTGCGTATTACGCGCCGAAAATGGAACGACAAATGGAACTTTTGCTCGACGTCGCCGAAATCGAACGCGTTACGAAACTCACGTACGCAAAGTTGTTAAAAGATAAAAACACGCGGTGGGAAAACGCGCGAGAAGAAGCAACGTCGAGAATTTCTGAACTGTCGCGCTACTTTGCTGGTTCGGAGACTTTGACGAAGTTTTCCGTGAAGAAGGACGAGAATTTGACGCACTGGTTCGCGCACATCGCCGAGCAAATAGAACAGTTGGAGCACACGCAGCCTTCGAAAACGATTCAGCAACTTTCCTCCGCGTTGCTTGAAGTCGATAACTTTCATTCCATCAACACCAACCTTCAAGCGAAAACGTACATTGCAGAGGCTCGACAGTTTTTAGAAGTCATGTTGAAAACAGCGAGCGTCGGTGAAAAAGCGTTGAATACCATCACTGCTGTTTCGGACGCCTCGTATGCGTGGTCGGTTAAAGATTCAATACGCGAAGCTTTGCGTAGTCGCGTGCAACAAGATCCCTTCGCGTGTTCTAAAGTGCGGTCTTTGCTGCTCAAGCTGCGTTCAGTGCTCGAGATGCCGCTCATGCGCATCTCGAGCGACGAGCGCAGCGAAGACGTAGACGCGTGTTCAAAATTTTACAGCAAAGAAATTGCATCTTATGCGAGCACGATATTGACCGTCATTCCTGAATCCGTGTTTAAAATACTAGACGAGAAAGTGGTGAGTCTACGAACATCAGAGCTTACAAACTTACCGGCAACGATTGAAAAGCGAGAACTCACCGAGTACGCAAAATTAGAAACGAGAGAGGAACTGGCGCAAACGACTCATAACATAGCCGCGTTCGCGCGAGGTATTTTAGCGATGGAGAAAACGTTCGTTGGCGTTATTGAACTCGACCCGAGAAAACTATTAGAGGATGGCATTCGCGAGCAATTGGCGCGACGATTGGCAAAACTATTCGACGAGGAGTGTAGATTCGAAGGGCACGATCGAGATTCCGCGCGAGTATTCAAAGAGAAACTCGTCTCGTGCGTCGAAAGGCTCGAAGCTTTCCAAAGCTCGTTCGAATACATTCAGGATTACGTCAACGTGCGAGGATTGAAAGCGTGGCGAGAAGAGTTGGCACGAGTGAACCAATTTTGCGTCGAGCGCGAAAGACGCGCTTTGGGAAGTCCTTCCGCGAGCAGAAACGTGGGTACCTCTTCGACGCCGCGCGCGGTTGCGTTGGGAATACCGATATTTCCTCCCACCAAAAATGAACCGGATTCGCAGACGTACATGGGTAGAATCGTTCGAAAACTGATTAAATTGACGTCTGAACCGAAATATATCGACGAAACCATGATTTTTCTTCCCAATCGATTCGCCTGGGTCGATTTCGTGAAACCCGATAGACAGAAATTGAGTTCGAGTACGTTTAAAATCGTGAATAAAGCGATTGGAGTTTCCGGTTTACGCTCGATGGATGAGTTATTGACGAATATTATCGCTCAAAGTTTGAGGGAGTGCGTCGCTGGCGCGATCGTTGCGAAGACGTTAACACGCGTTGGTGAAGGAGTAAGGGACTATCGCTTACCAAATCTGGACGAGGCATTCGTGAAGAACTTTTGCAAAGATTTACACGGTATCGGCGCGTGTTTACTCTTGCGAACGTTCGTGAACACAGAATTGAGTTCGAGCGCGAAAATTGATTCTGGAAATTTGGTAAAAGCAATTGAAAACGTGAACGACGCGATGCTGTGTGACGAAACTCAACACGTTTTGAGCGCCAAACTCTTGCCCTCGCAATCGAGATTTTACGAGGAACTCAGCGATAAGTTAAAAAGTATTGGATTCCAAACGCCTTTATTGCAAACGTACGTGAAAATTGACGAATCCGACGCACAAAAAATCAACGTCGCGGACGTTCTTTTCGTATTTCTCGAGAAATACGTCTTTCCAAACGTTAAATACTCGGAAGAATTGAAAGTTCTAATCGCGAGCGAGGTGAGCGGAAGGAGCCTTTTCAGATACGACGTATCTGCCATCATCGTAGGCATCGCGAGCTTATGCGCGCAGTTCAACGGGACCGAAACGCTCACGCAGCACATCGCCTCTGTCGGCCTCGAAATCAAATCAAGAATCGCGGCGATTGCCATGAAGAGAAGAGAGGACCAACTTTCGAAATACGCAAACGTCAAACCTCCGAAGCCGGGAGGTAGTATTGTGAGCGCTCGCAAAAACATCGCCCAAGGAAACTTGGAGCGAACGTACTCGTATCCGGACGACGTGCGCAAATTGGTCGCGTACTTGGAAACTTTGTCGTATTTCGCGAACGTCGATAGAGAAGTTTTAGAAAGGTTTGTTCCTTCGTACGTATTGCACAACGCGCACTCGTATGTCGATCTCTCGTATTGATTGATTGATATATTTACCTGTAGTAACCAAGGTGGTACCAGCACAATTGTAAAGTGAGTGTGTGTATATAAACGTAGTACCGCGTCATAGTTGTAGTATATTAAAAAATCTAAATGTCAGCTGTACTACCTACTATGCATTCTTGACGGACGACACCACCGGAACGCACACGCCGTCTTTTCTTAAATCGTAAGATGCCTTCTCGTCGTCGTAAATCCAATTTCTCCTCTCTAAAGTTCCTAAATTTAAGTAATCTATCTCCTCGCATCTGAGAACGCAAACTAAAAAATCTTCCATCGGCGCGTCAAACGCTGCGCTCTGATCTTCTCCGAACGATTTTAACTTTTCTATTTGTTTCTCTCTCAACTCTTCCGTATTTCGTTGCATCTCTCCCGCGTCCTGGGGTAATAAGAATTGACCTTTGCCGCCCGCGTTCATGTGATCCCAAAGACGGCGTCTTTCGTCTCCGTCGGAGACGAGATCCACACTCCCACTGAAGCGCCATTGACAATTCGAATCTTCTACCCACCAACACACTTCCCCATCAGCCGTCGCTGACCCATCTTCGAGAGCTTTCGCAAACTTATTCGATTTCTTCGAACACTTCATCGATACGAGCACTTGCTCTTTCTCGCTCGTCTTCAAATCTTCAAATAACACGCTTCTCACTTTCGGTTTCCCTTGACTATTCACCGTGGCGAGCTGAATGACGTACGATTGGGGAAATTCGCGTCGCATCTTTGCAATCGCGGCGTACGGAGAAGAAGTAGTAGTAGCGTTCATTATTATTATTATTATTTTCTGATGGCGTTCTTCTTCAATTCCTCTCTCAAGTGCGTCTTGAAATCGTCCGTTTCTTCGGTGTCGTCCCAATCGTTCTCCCACTGCGCCACGTCTTCTTTCTCCTCGTTTTCTCTCGTCCACTCTGTTTTTTGGCGATTTGCGTTGAAGTAAAGAGAGAGTTCAAAAGAGTTCGTCAGTTTTTACGCGCGCAAAACAAAGAACAAAACACAAACGCATCATATCATCATCGAACAGAAAAGAAACGAGAGAGAAGAAGAGAGATCTCAAATCTTCATATTACGATTTTAAATGTTATATATAAGTACCTTCTTCGTTGAACTCCTCGAACTCGTCGTCGCACTCTAAATCCACCAGCTCTTTCTTTGTCGTCTTCTTCTCCCGTTGTTGTTCTTTCTGTTGGAGGGTTTCGTTGCTTTTAGTAGTATTGGTCATGACTTTCTCTCTTTACTCTTTTTTCTGCGTGGAGTTGTGCCGGATTTTTGAGCTTCGGCTCCCTTCTCTCGAAAGACTTTTTAGGGTTTAAAATACACCCTAAACAAAGCGATTAAAAACCCTAAACTCTCCCTTTCTTTCCTCGGAAGAGTAAAAAGAAGAGAGAGAAAAGAGCGACATTATTTATGCTTCATCATGGGCGGAAGAGGAGCATCACAGGACGAGGAGAAGACGGAAGTCTTTTCGTCTCTCTCGTCGTCGTCGTCAAATCTCCAAAACTCGCTCGTTGAGATAAACGCGCAGTTGGAGAAAAAGATGTCTGAAATCTTCAACATTCGCTCCGCGAAAAGGAGAGAAAGAAAACGAACCGACGACGATAAAGACGACGAGAAAGACGAGGACGATACAGACGAGCTCATGTTGCTGGAGTTTTTAGAGAGACAATACAGAGAACAAGAGCAACACACAAGTTCCTCTTCTTCTTCCTCGTCTTCTTCGTCGAAAGAGGAGGAGGAAAATGTCTCGGTCGTCTCGAGTGATTTATTCGTGGAAAGCGCGATGCGATTGGTGCACTTACAGTTGAGATTTTTAAAATTCTTGATGAAAGAAGACGAAGAAGACAAAGAAGTACAAAGTCGTCGTGAACGCGTACGAACGCGAGAAATGACGCTCATCGCGCACGCACTCGGGAGCGTGGTTTTGAGCGTAGGACGCGTGTTGTCGAGCACGAACGCGAACTCTTCGAGTATTCTGATTCAGACGATAAAGACGACGACGAGCAATCGTCGAGGAGAGGAGGAGGACGAAGATATCGCCGACATCGAGAGCGTATCGGTGTCACTGGCGAAGGAGATTTTGACAGACGCAATGGCAACGCTAAAAAAGAGTGGCGGTGAGGAGGAGAGCAGTACTGATGCGAGCGATGATGGTGGGAAAATACTCCAAGAGAAGCAGTGGTACGCGGCGTGTGTAGTGAGAGCGATCAAGGCGTGCGCGACGCTCACGAGTTGGCCGGAACGGGAAATGGACGCTCTGGTGAATGTCTTGTTGAGAGAATGCGCGTTTTATAATTACGAAGGTGCGAGGAGAGGAGAAGTGGACGACGGCAACGGAGAGACGAAGGTGAGTGAGGATGCATATATCGGTGGGTTTACGGAGGAGAGCGATTGGTGCTTACCACCGTCGAGCGCGTTCGCGGCGGCGGGAAAAGCAGCGACAACAATAACAGAGGCGAACCCGGTGGAACTTTTGAAAACTGAGGCGCTCGCGGCGTTGGGGTACATGGCCAAAAGAAACCCATCGGGAATGTGTTCGCGATGGCAAATAGTCTTCCCTCGAGAGTTTTCTCCTGCGCCGAAAAAGAAGAAGAGCAGCATTCTTCTCGCGTCGCAGAAAACGCTCGAAAAGTTGATGGTTTTCGAACGAAGCGCATCGGTTCGTTCGGCGGCGTGCTTTGCGATTATTTCGTTATTAGATTCGAGCGAAGCGAAGAAGTATTTAGCAATGGCAGAGATGAAAGAGGATAAGGGTGTAAGCGGCGGTAGCGCTGTGAGTGCTATGTCTTCCTCATCGTCGCGTCGAGCTTCGTCGGGATTCTCTACGGTATCGATGAACTTAGGGGAAAACGCAGTGGCGCTGTGCGAAACGATTTCGTACGCGTGGACCAGAATTTCAGAGCACCGTACTCGAAAACGTTTTCCTGGTGTACCCACGCCGAGTAAAGACATCATAGTCAGCGCGGAGAAATGGATAACCTGGCTGAGCATCTTGACGGAGAAAGCGGTCGATTCCTTGCCGTTTTTGAGATTGCCGAAGCGGTTGGTACCGCAGCTCGCGAACTCGATCAAATGCGCACTTTTGATTGACTATTCCTCGTTTCCAAGCAGCGCGGTAGTGAGCGCGTTTTTCAAAGAAGCACCAATTATTCGATGTCTTGGAATCACGTTGAGTGCGAAAATCGGCTTTGAAAGTTTGGAAAGCAACACGTCTGCTGCGGCGTTCAAATCCAGCTTAAACGCCAGAAAATACACCGCGGATGAAATGACGCTGTTTTTGCAAGCGTGCGAAGCTTTGTGGAAAAAAGCAGCTGCATCGACTACGCGCGATTCCTTGATAGACAAAGAAGTTCAGGAATCGTGCGAGGCTTTTAAAGCGCTGCAAAAGTTGGCATCCTCTGAAAACGCGTCAAAAATTTTGTTTCCCAATCGAGAGTGCGTTTGCAAACTCTCGCCGGACGTCTTGATGGCGATTTTTTTGGCAAAATCTTCCTCCAAGGCAAATAAAGTCGCTTTCGAGAAGGTCATGCACGCGAGCGTAAAATTGCAGTGCGCGATGCTCGCCGCTGTCCTTCAAAAGAGCAGGAGGAAGAACAGCAGTTCTGCCGGGTTTCTCTTCTGCGCGGAAATTCGCCGCGAGCTGTGGTGCAATTTTATCGACAACGCGCTTCCGTCGTGCCTTTCGAACACGCGATCAGATGAAGTCACGCAACTCGTAAAAATCGCCGCTTTGCGGTGTTTGAGCGAAACGACAGATTGTGCCATCATTGATATACGATCGAGTAGTAACGGTACCGCGGAAATTTCTCGAATCAAAGCAGTGTTTGAAGCTCCTCTCGATATTTTGCGAGAAAAACATCGTCGATACCCGAGCGCAACTCGCGCGGAAGCCATGAGAACGCTCGCATCACTTCTCATCTTAGATCCGAAATATTTCGAAATGAACGAGGTTCTCTTGGGCGCGTTAGAAAGCGTCAAGAACGCTATGAATCAAGAAAGGACGCATCAAGATTTTTCAAAGACGCTGGAAATGAACGCGTCTTTGTGCGCTGCAAACATCGCCTTGTGCGCTACGAGGTTGCCCACGCCGCCGCCGACGCCTTCCGCGGATGATAGTGATGATGTATCGATTAATAAAGAATTGACGCATTTGTTCCACGCGTGGACTATTTCGAAAGGAGACAAAGTGCGGGCGAACGTGGCGCGAGGACTCGGACACATTGCGAAATTTCGTGACTTGGAGGATGAGACGCTTCAACTGATTTGCGAGGCGCTCTTTTCTTGCGCCTCTACGGGTTCCGCAAAAACACAATGGAACTCCTGCGTTGCCATGAAAAACTTATTCGAAAACCAGGAAGCGATCTCTAACGAAGCGTTCTCAGCAATCAGAGGCGTCAGCAACGCCGGTGTCATTCTCACTCGACTATTACTCACTCTGATTAAAACGAGCGAGAATTTCAAAATTCGTAGAGAATCTCTCGCGGCTATTTCGCGAGCGTCGCGTACGTTTTTGGACCATCTTTCCTACGTCGATTGCATCCGAGTCGTCGTTGAAGCGCTCGTCCAAAGCGAGAAACAATGTAGTAAACTCGTCGGAGAGTTCGAAGACGACGATGGTAACGTAACATCAAAGCGCGCTGCAGAGAAGTATCGAGAGGAGCTCAAAGCGCAAGCGATTTCGACTTTTGTTCATTTACTGTCGATTGGAGTCGTGTCTGAAAGAGGATGCTCGAGAATCGTGAGAGAACATTCGTCTCACGCTCGCGAGGCAATTCGAATTGCCGTTAATAACGTAGAGACTGGTAGTAGCGAAGGAGATGGTGACAGATTCGAGAGTGCGACTAAATTCGATAAAGAGATGGTATCGAAAGCGCAAACCGTGTTGAGCGAAATGCTAGGAGGGGTGCCGGTCACCGTCCCCCGTCCCGCTGTCTTTGAAAAAGTACTTCTCGCTCAAAACTAAAACGTGCTTTCCTCGAAGCACATGCACAAATGATTCTGCGCGCATGCTGTAATAGTATAGATAATTTAATATTAGAAATCTCTAGTTTTTGCTAAATTTAGAGCACATCTTCGGACATACCAAAAACAGTCGTCGCGCCCCGAATGTCACCGGCCGTATAGCACATTTGGTTTGGATGAAACGCCATGGCAGAGATGGCACCGAGGCGCGCTTTCGTGGTCTTATTCGTGTACAAAACTTCACCAATTTCGTTCCCTTCGACATCCCAAATTTTTATGGCGTCTTTTGTGGTACCACCTACGATGCATGGAGCCACTGGCGTGGAGATGAGCGTCGTGAGCAATCTCTTCTTTGCCGGCAATTGAGAGCTGTGTCGACCACCTCCTCCACCCAAAGGCGACGGCTGATTCGTCTTTGCTGCACCGCTGACGCCCCCAACAACAGAATCAATCGCGTTCCCATCCAACGTCGTCCCTTCGTCATAATCCTGTCTCGCGACTGGTTTTCCAGATACGTTCACCATGAAGAACGGCTTCGCAGCGTTGCGCAAATCACAAAAGTGCACGTCACCGCTGGAGGACCCGGTGGCGACTAGATTCCCAACGCTTCCAGGTTGGAGCAAAATAGAAACTACAGAGTCTCCGTGCGTTTTAATAGCGCTCAACAAGCGAGCAGGAGTTCGTAAATCGTAAGATAATACGCTCCCATCGTTTGCACCAACCATTAAAAGTGCGCCTTCGGCGGCTAACGAAGTCGCCGCCGATGGCGTAACCAGAGACTCCAGACATAACTCACGCGACGCGTCCCAAACGTTCAAAATAGGGTTTGGGAGCGTGTTTCCGGCTGAATAAAGACATCCCGCAGCTTGCTGCCAAAGAACAACGGCATTCGTTTTCGAATTCTTTGGATGATGACTCGAATGGTGATGTCGCCAATCGGCCGTATCTTCCGCATTGTACGTTCCGTGAGTTTTGTACGCTCTCGGGCGAGACTTTAGCGTTCGCCAAGCGGCAACCAGAGTCTCTTCACCTCTTCGAAAGTAGTCTCGCCATAACTTGACGCTTCCATCCGAGCCGGCGCAAAGCAACATGGCATCATCGAGCTGATTTACGAGTGATATTTGGGTCGCCGATCTCGTCGGGAGTTGCGCATCAAAGGCATTCGTAATCGTTTTCGAAGCGTAATCAAAGACACGTATCAATCCTTTTCCGCCCGAAGATGCAATGTGAGGTAACAAAGGATGCATCACAACAGCAGTTGGCGCGTTGTGTCTTGAGTTCTGAACATTTTCATGGGACGCTATGACGTTCGTAAAATCAACCAAATTTTGCGTGGCGCGTTCTTTACCTCGATAACTTCTGTCCGATGCAGTTTGTCGACGCTTGCGGCGACGAAACGGTTCGAGAATAATTTCTTGACGTTGTTGACGTTGCGAGAGCGTCGCACCTTCATAGAAGTAATTATCAATGTTATAGTATTTTTCGCTCGATGTGTCCACATAATCGCCGTCGAAAAATTCCTCGTTGTTCTTTGCTCCGGCATTGTTGTTGTTGCCATTGAAAGCGTTGAAAGTCGCGTTCGCGTCTCGTCTCTCCTGCGCGAAGGAGCTTCCGTACGCGTACATGTACTCCTCCTCAACTGATGACCCTCCATCGCTGTAATCATCGTCGTACGAATCTCGATCGGCATCGCTAAAAGTTCCTTGGTCGCTGTCGCTATCCTCCGAATCTCGATCATCGTCGTCGAAATCTGTCGTATTATCTTCCTCTGGTTCCAACAGCGATTTCGAAAAGTGCTCTCGCGAAGCCTCGAACAGTCTAGAAAGTGGAGCTTTCGCCGGTCGTCCCTGAAGCGACGCTTCGTCATCGGCTAAGTTGAATAAATCGTCATTACTTGAAGTCGGAGCCTTCGGGTTGTTTTGCTTGTTTTCGTTTGCTGAATCGTTCGAGTCTTGTCTCGCGAGCATGAGCTTGTCGCTGCTATCGCTGTGACCTCCGATCATTGACAAAGATCTTCTCGATCTGGGAGAACTGCTGATATGCATCTCTTCGTCGTTCAAAGACATACGAGCAACTCTGCCGCTCACACTTCTCGCAAGTGTTTCGGAGTCTCCCCGAGCGATGTCTGGATTCGATCCAGAGGATTTGAAAGAGTTGAACAGAGAACTGGCGACGCGCCTGAGGGGCGATTGCGGCGGTGATTGCATCATCACCGACGATCGAGCCAAAACACTCGGCGCCGGCGGTGAATTTTCAGGTCTATCGCCGCCAGAAAACGCTTGAACCGTCGTATTGATTGAAATAGAGCTTCGAGACGTGATGGAGAGTCGTCCAAGGCTTCGTGGGTCGCCGGCTCGCTCTGATGTCGTTCGCTGCAACATGTTGTACTCAGGGGACCTCGAGGAGACTTTGTTCCCACTGCCATCGTCGCTTTTATTATCGATGTTATGAATATCGAGAGAGCCGTGCGAACCTTGCGGCGATGAACCGAGCAATTTTCGACCCCTTTCAAACAAACGACTTGACCAAGAATCTGCGCGCTTCAGACTTTTAGAGGCTTCTACAATGCGACCCTTGCTATCTTTACTGATTCCACCGCTGTTCGGGCCAAATTTGCTACCAAAAAGGAGTTCATGCGTCTTCCTCTGTAAATCTTCGCGTTTTCGCATTCGCTCGCGTTGAATTCTCGCTTGCCTCCCAGGTTTTGCACCAAACGTCTCCGCTCGAGTCGCCGCTAACGAGATCGGGTGTTTCGAATGCAATTTTGAGCACAAGAGCGCGGATTGCCCGCAACTCGCGACTCGTGGTGAAGGATCGACGGCTAAATCAGCCAATGCAACCAAAACCGCGTGACTGGTTATCTCCTCGTCTCGTTGGTCGTACAGATTTTTCGTCAAAAACGATGACGAATTGCTTCGGTGTGGAAAACGTTTTCGTGGGTGCATAGGCTGCTCGTCCGTGAGAGTATCGCCGCTGCTCCCCTTCTGAGAATCCGGATGGTTTCCGTCGAGCTCGTCCTCATTCTGATATTTGTAGACACCAACAGCGTTATCATCATCATCGTTATCATCATCATCATCGTCGTCATCATTATCACTTCCTTGAGCATTATTATCATCTTCTTTGTCCCGCAGAACGACGTTCGATTCAAATACATCGTCATCGTCTTCCGATTCTTCAACGTCAGAGTTCGATGTAGAAGATGAATCATCCGGATCGTCTGAATCACTTTCCGCAACTCTTCGCATGTGTGGAAAGTGTGTAACCCCATCGTGCGATCCGCCACCTGACGAAAACGAGTATCTCTCCGCAAAACCTCCTAAATTACTTAAACTTCGATGTCTTTCCTGTGCCGCACCTTTAGTTCGCTGCATTTCGATAGGTGTTGCCGCTTTGAGATCTCTGTGATCATCAACCGCAGAATATCGCCTCTGATGACGTTTAGACGGTGGCAAACCTGCTACTCCAGAGTTTCCCATCGGTCGCGCTGAATCGCTCATTAATTCATTGTCGAGGCCGACGATATTACCACCGCTGTTTCCAACCGAACCGCCTCTCAATAATAGTCTCTCCTGTTGCTTCGATTCGCGGCGTTTCCTCCATTTTTGCGCAGTTGCTTGGAAAGTCTCTGAATGCCCTCTCGCAAATCGTCCAATCGCAATAGCCATTTCACACCTAGTACTCGTGCACGAATCCGAAGAAAGTTTCGAAAGTATCGCTCCGATAGCCTCGCGCTCGTCGCTGTGTTGTTGTCGGCGCAACCCAAGTTCGCGTTCGTGTTCTTCGTGTCTTCTCTGTTGTTCTTCATCCACGTCATTTGCCGAGATCGCTCCTGTGCCATCGTACACGCTTTCACTGTTTTGTTGTTCGGTACCGCCAATGCCTACCCCGGTAGATCTCGAGTGCCCGTGATGTTGCTTACCTTCGTCGGAGCCCTCGCCCGCGATGCCGCTTAGCTTTCTTCCGAGCAACTCGGCTTCTGATTCAATCTTCTCGACTCTCGATAACGATCTCGATTGCACTCTAGAACCCCTCGAAGATGGCCGCAACATGCTATCGTTGCTACCGCCTTGCTGATGTTGCGTTTGTGGAAACCCCATGGATGCCATTTTCAAATCTTCCATTTCTTTTCGTCTCTTTTCCTTTGCTTCTCTTTCTTCCGGGACATCAATCATCACACCGAGCGCGTACGCAGCCGCCGATCGCGCGTCCGGACTCTGATGCGAAAATGCATTCGATAGCACTTTTACTGCGCCAGCTCTAAACGCAATTCGCCTTGCCTCGACGTTATCTTCACACAATTTTGCAAGACACAAACACAACCATTTTGCGAGTAACGGACTCGTCGCCTCTCTCGTACCTCGAGTATCGCACGCTCTCGAGATATGCGCGAGCACAACATCGACAAGACTACCTTTTAAGCACGCGCTCTGGCCTTTCGGGTGATTGTCGCAAACGGAGGCTAAGACGAACGCCGCCATTGCTCTTTCCTCGGCTGGAATGTTTGGCGCGTCTAGAAATCGAATGAAATACGTGTGTCCGGAATCTTTGACCAAATCGACTTGACAACTGCGATCAAACGCAAGAATCTTGGTCCAAATGAATACCAAAATCTGTCGCAAATCAGGCGCAGTCGTTTGCAGAAGCTTCAAGACGTACGGAAAAATACCGACGGATAACGCAAGATCGACCGCCCAGGGACCCATGTCGAGAAATCGACCTAACAAAACGAGCGCCCGAAGACGGTGAGATTGCGAAAGCAAAACTTGCAAAACAATAGGAAGTTGTTCAGGTGGATCTTTGGAATTATCACCGCGTTCAAGCCACACTTCGAAAGCTGTGAGCTGCTCCGAAAAGAACGAACTGGGCGTAAAGTTTGGAAAGGCTTGCTGGGAGGGATCTTGTTGTTGCGCGCCGTTTGTCCCGGCGGAGGCGCCTTGCGAAGCTGCCATTCTCTTCTCCGCCTCAATCAAATCGGGAATTTGGAGCAAACAATTCTCAACCGCCATATCCCAGGCAAGCCACATCGGATGCTGGTGCGTTGGTGGCAACTCAGGAATGGAAACTGGAGTACAATCGTTCGCGCGCATTATTCGCTCCGCCAATAAGAAGTTGCGGAACAAACTTGCCAGCAATAAATCCTGTCGAAAGAGTTGCTGAAAGAGCGGACGAGGCAACACGTTCCACGCAATTGTATCCGTAATCGCTGTAAAAATCCAGTTGAGTTCACCCAGTGGTGTTTTCCTATTATTTTGTAAGCCTGGAATTTTATCGATGATATCTTCGCTCACGCCGCTTTCGCCTTTCAAAACAGACCGACTCACGAACCATTGCAACGCGATTTTAATTGGTGTCGTCAAACACGCCGTGAAAACATCCGCGGGAAGCTCTACACTTTGTGGTAAGCTTTCGTCTTCCGAGCAAGCGGCAAGAACGATACGTTCCTCTCTAATTGGTGGAGCCGGCGTCGACGGACGCGTCGGCAACGGTGGAAAGTTAGAAGCGTTGAACGCGCCAGACGGCTTCGCGCTTCGCACTCTCCCTTCAGTCTCGATGTTTTCTCTATTATCGATGTCGTTGCTATTCTTTTCGTTGTGACCGTAATTGCTGTTGTTGTCTTTATTGGTGTTTGTCAAGTCATCCATGGTGCCGTCGTAGTTTTCGCTCACCGCTGCTAGGTTTTCCCCGGAAGCCGAGTGTCGTTCCTGTTGCATTTTACTCTTCTCTTCTTCCATCCGCCGCCGTTTTCGTTCTTCGTTGATCCATAAAAACGACTTGACGATTGTACCTGCGCTCGAACAATCGAATAAATAAATTGCCGGTGCTCCCGTCCACTGTTGTACGTCGTACAAAGAGAGCGGAATGTATTGCGTGTAATTTTTATTGAACACCCACACTTCGCCGTTTTGCGTCGGGCGAGGGACGCCGTGGCCGTTATAGTGGAACAAAACTCTCTCGTTCTTTGCACTTCTTCGACACGAGAGACACAATTTCTTCACGTCTTCTACAGTTGGATCGAGCTGCAATCTATATTTCGCCCGAGGTTGCCATCGTTCGTATTGCGCTTGCAAAGCTTTCCCGATGGCGTCGAGCGCCTTTTGCGGCAGCGTCGCTAACGGGTTGATCCAACACTGCGCTCGCGCGCACGGCGATACTTTCAAACAGTCTGGAGGATCAACTCCAATGTTCAAACAAAGCACCAATGCGACTGATGTCGTCTTCATGCGATCCTTCATCCTCCACGTCGAGACGATGTTACTGTTATAATTAGTCGACATTGTCCCTTTACCTAAATTCGGCGGCGTCGCCGTTCTAAGATCGCCGTTACTGTTGTCTCTACTACTATTCAAAAGCGAAGGCATCGCTTCACGACTGCTACTCATTTCCGCTTGCTGCTGTTGCTGCTGCTGTTGTCTTCGTTCCCTCGCACTCCTCAACGCCGCTTCAAAATCATCTTCCAAAAAGTTCGCATAAATCGTCGAAGTCGAGGTCATCATCAACCCGCCCTCGTCTTCGCTTCCTCCTTCGCCTCCTCCGAAAGCCAACTCGTCCTCCTCGCCGTCGTAGCTAAAATCATCCTCGATGGTTAACTTTTGCAAATAATTCGACCGCTCTCCGTTTAACAACATCTCTCCGTATTTCTGTTGCGCGGCCATTTGTTCCTGTTGTCGTAGCAGTTGTTGTTGCTGATTCTCTTGCCCGACGCTTCGTCTCTGCTGATTTTTCGCGAAAGCGGCGCCCCCGCCAACAACCCCAAAAGCGTTATTCTTTTTCTTCAAAAAAGACGACGACGCGTCGTCGCTCAACCGCACCAAATAATTCTCCATCGCTTCTTTCCTCGCGCGTCGTAAAGCTCTCATCTTCATCCTCCTCACCGATTCTCGATTCTCGTAGACGTCTCTCGTAACTTCCGCGAACTCGTGCCTCGATTCCGCGAAGAATATCGGTTGTTGCTGTTGTTGATGTTGATGAAATTGTTGTTGGTGGTGGTTATACTGGTGGTGTTGCGTGCTGTTATTACTATTGTTCGATGAGTGCGAGTGTTGTTGATGATGGTAGTTGTTGTTTTGGGAGCCCCGTTGATTTTGATTCTGTTGCTGCCAGTTGTTGTTGTTGGTCGTTCTTCTGTTGTTAGTGTTGTTGTTGTTGTTGTTCCGTTGATGATGACTGCGACGAGAATCCGTCGAGCGCGGCGTATCTTCGGTGTACGACTCGTCGTCGTCGTCGTCGTCTCCGTCGTCGTCGTCGTCGTCTCCGTCGTCGTCTCCGTCGTCGTCTGCACTATTCTCGACGTTGTCGTTGCTTTTATGATGATGATGATGCGCTCGCTCACGATTGGCTTCGAAACCACCACCCGCATTCGTCGTCGTTTTTATCGCGCCTCTTCCTCCTCCTCCGTCGTTCGAGGAAGCCTCGATTCCTGGAGTTTCTGCCGACATGATGATTTTACGCGAAGAGAGCGAGCAGATCTCTTCTGTAGTTCTTCTTCTTCTGAATTATTGCGTTTTGTGTCCGCGCGATGAACGATGGGTTTTCTAAGAAATTTATGAAGAATTCGAAGCGCAGAAAAGACAGAAACGGAGAAAAAAAGGTGCGATTTTTGGTGCGGAAACGTATACTAAGTAGGGGATGATGTTTTTCTCTCTCTCTCTCTCTCTCTCTCTCTCTCCTCTCTTTAGTCCTCCTCCAATCGTGGTTTCTTCTTCGTACCATCATCATCATCCACGCGGGCACATTGCGTTTGTGTGCGCGAGATGAACGGGTTTTCTCTTTGTATTGTGAGCACGCTGGCGGTGACCTTCCATAAGCCTGTGTGCGGTTGCAACGCGAGAACTTGGACCGTCTTAGGGTTGATTTTTGTGACCGTGCCAGTGATCACCCCTCGTGTCTTCGCGTCAAAACTCACGGTGTCGCCCACTGTGAGTGCTCGAGCAACCTTTTGAGCGTTGAATGTGCGTTGCATTTTGATTGCTTCCATGACTTGGTTGATCTCGTCGTTGCTCATGTTGCGGATTGCGTGGATTGCTGTTTGAACGTTATTCATATCTAGTGCTGTACCCTCTGTATTTTATGATTTGGAATGAGATCTGAAGTTGTTTTTTTTAGCATTTGAAGAAATTAAGCCGTTTTTACACGAAAAGAGCAAAAGAAAAGTCCGGACACTTCTTCTCTCATTCATCATCATCAACGCGCTAAACTTGACAAAGAGAAGTTCTTCGACGCTTTTCGCAAAGAAGAAAGATGACGACGACAAAAACGACTTCTCCTCCTACCGCAGAAAACGCCGGAACGTCGATTTCGTCGGCGTCTGAATCATCGTTTTTGTCGGGGTCGTTCAAAGTCCACCCGACGGTGTTGCTCTCTTGCACGGACCATCACGTGCGAGCGACAAGAAATGAGAAGACTGTTGATGAACGCGATGAAAAGACGAGGAAGAAAAACGCGCTCGGCGCGGCGGGTTTACTCTTAGGTCACAGAGGTGGTGGTGAAGAAGGAGGACAAGGAAGAGGAGGAGACGCGTTAAGTGCAGAGGAAAAGAAGAGCGCAGCAACAACAACAGGCGGGGAAGAGTTTTGTGTTTCAATCACGAACTGTTTCGAGATTGAGTACTACAGCAAAGAAGAAGACGACAAAGACTACGTCGTCGACGCGGAATTCCTCCAAAGAATGCGAAACAATTACAAACAAACGTTTCAGGATTTAGAAGTCGTCGGGTGGTATTTCTGCTCGGTTTTCGAGGAGGAGGAGAAGAAAGAAGACGAAGAAGAGAAGAAGACGTTTCAGCGAAGAGTGCACGAACAAATAGGAGAGTGCGTGAAAGACGTGATAGATTGTCCGATGGTTTTGTTGACCGTGGACGCGAAAGTAGTAGTGCGCGGAGGAGACGGACGTGGGAAAGAGAATGAGGAGGACAGAAAAAACGCTGAAAAAAAGCGCGCGGCGTTGCCGGCGAAACTGTACCGTTATGAAGAGACGGATGAAACGTTCAAACCTATCGCTTACGGGATCGATGCGAGCTCGGCGGAAAGAGTCGCGTCCGACCACGCGTCCAAAGCGACGGAAAAGACAGAGTTGGAAACGAAAGAGTCGAGAGTGTTGGCGTATTTGACGGAGCAGAGAGTCAGCGTAAAAGCTTTGAGAGATCGAATCGGGACGATGTTGGAGTTTTTAGAGAAGGAAGTAGCCGGCGAGAATGAGGAGGAAGACGACGCGTTGAGATTTGAAATTTTGCGTCGCTTAAACGCCATATGCGCGCAAAAAGATACCCAACTTCCAAACGAAGAAAAAGCCACTCGCGAGAAGAGCGACGCGGCTTTGATTGAAACGTTAACCAAATTGACCAAGGCGTGCGCGGATACGGAAAGTTTCGCGAGAAGGTTTAACGCGGCGTATAAGAAAGAGGACATCGATTCCTCCTCTGGTGGTGGAATCGGCGTTGGTGGTATAGACGAGAAGTTTTTCGGTGGTGTCGGATTAATGGAACGCTTCGATCACCGCATACCTACGATACCGGGCGCTTCGCGAAGAGGAGGGGAGGGTACCGGCGGCGGCGGCCCAGCCTCGCTTCGTTCGAGAAGACAACAAGCCGCCGCGGCGAGTAGCATGCAAATAGATTGAATACACTCTCTTCTATAGTCCTGCAGTAAAGCAGACCTTAAAGGAAAGAAAGAGAGAGAGAGAGAGAGAAGGAGAGAGATACTGATGATAAAATTGAAATACACGACGGTATTGCCGCGCCGTTTTATAACAACACTACGTAGTATAAAAAATCTAAGCCCCATCATGCTTTCACTCGTCTTGGAAGGTCAAAGCACAAAAAACGTGTTTGAACGAAAGTCAATCACATGCGAGATGAGAGAATTCCTCATTAAAAAAAAACATTCGCGCGCGTTTGTCTCGTTATTACATCTTCTTCTAAAACCACATTCATCATGCGAAGCAGCGGTCCCCGAAGTGGTGGATCTCGTGGATCTCGCGGCGGCGGGTCGTCTGGTTTTGGTGGTTTCGGAGGAAGAGGAAGAGGAGGAGGAGGACGACCTCCTCGATCATCTTCCATTTCGAATGCGACGACGCATCGAGACTTGGTATACGACGATTCAGACGACGATTCAGACGACACCATGGCGCATCATCATCATCATCTCGATTCATTCATCCAACCAGAATCCACCGAGCTCATCTTGAAACAAAGAAAAAGACACTATAAATCCTCTCTGAGAGAAATGGATAAGATTGCATCCGTCGCGCGCGCGAGCGGGAGTCAGTTGACGGAGGCGCAGGTAAGACGAGAAGAGCAGATGAGATTTTTTTTTTGAATTTAACTGATCGTGATGATGAAACGTTTTACTTCTTATTACGAAAACAACTCACGCTTTGCTCGCTTGGAAACAAACAACAACAGGAATCCTTCGTTCGCAAACGCGTCATGTACGAAGGCGCTTTACAAGAACTGGAACACATCGGACCGAGGCTTTTAGACGCGATGGAGAGAGAGATAGCAGTCGCCGTGGCAAATGCGATGGAAGAAAAGAGGATGAAGGACAACGACAACGACGGCGACGGCGTTGTTGTTGGAGGAGGAGGTGGAGAGGAGAAGACGGGGAGATCGCCGGTGAAGGCGAGCAGCGCATCGCCAAAGTCGCCGCCGCGTTTGCCGTTGAAGTTTGGGAGGACGGAGGAAGGGGTGATGTTGTCGCCGCCTTTACCGCCGACGCCGCCTTCGGCGTCGATTGTAGCCGCCGCCGCGAGGATGAAAAGAGATGGTAAGAAATACGATTCCGAAGATTTGAAGAGATTGGTATCGTTACTGTACTTTGCGAGACTATTTGACGTAAAAGACTCGTCGTCGGTGGAAATCGAGCACGCGAGAGTGATTCAACGAGACGCGTGCATTGCAAAACACATGTCGTCGTACACGGGCGCCCCTGGATCGCGACCGTTAACTGGTGAAGATTTGGACGCAGTCGTTATCGCTGGACGAGCGGTGGTGTGTCAAAGGCGCGACGTTATGCAACACGGCGCTTGCATCGCGATGAACACGAAAGCGGCGAAACTATTCTTGCGGAAGAAGGAAAGAAAAGCAACGTCTGGTGCGGATTTGGTGTTGGTAAAGCGACAGCAAGGTGACGGCTCGTCCGTGGAAAGGATGAGCACGTCATCCAGAGACGAAGGTAATTTTTTCGAACGTATGCTGAATATGGGATCATCCAGCGGCGCGGTGGTCGCAACCAACGCCGTCGTTTCGTCGGGAGTAGAGCATCACTATCACCACCACAACCAACAACAGAGCGCAAAAGTAACGAGAGAAGAGATGGACGCAATCGAACGCGCGCGAGATGTCATGGATATCATCATGGCCATGGCACCGACAGAACTTTCAGAATCCTCCGAGACGTCATCCAAAGAAGACGAAGACGAAGAGGAAGGCGATGAAGAAAAAGAAGAAGGGATGAAAGAGGAGGTTGGATTATTAGGGGTTTCCTCGCGCGAGCTCAGAGAGGCGGAACAAAGTTTCTCGAAAGTAAGCATCCAACACAACACTAACAACAACAACGCTAACAGAAGAAGAGAAGATATCGAAGGTGGAAGAAGAGATAGGAGAAGAAACGCGACGAGAGACGCGTCGCGAAAGTTCCCAAAGCGTAAATCAGAAAATATTTCGTCGCACGCGACGGTGTTCGAGGAAGGCGCGGGAGCGTCCGAGGATAGATCGATGTCGTCGCAGCCTCAGTCGCCGTCCACGCCTTTACAGCAAATTGACGATAAAACAAAGACTTCTTCCTCGCCAAAGCGATTCAAGAGAAAAGGAGGCGGAATTAGAGGAGGGAGAAGAGAGCGAGAGCGGAAAGAACTGGCCCAAGCTCGATTGCGAGAGAGACAGGAAGCGCAAGCGCGGGCAGAAATAGACAGGTAAATACTACTTAGCGGCAGCAGCAGTGGCAACAAACACGAAGAATATACACGCGAATAACGTATTATATGTTAACTCAAAGGTACTCGTATCGCATTCAAAGCTCTTCTTCTTCTTCTTCTTCTCTTTACCATCGCATCAATTCGTCGCTCAAACTTCGCGAGTGACGCATCCGAGGAGGTCTCGATTCTTCTTTCGCGGAATTCGCGAAATTCTGTTTGCGTCTCTCGTCCAAATACGAACAACAATTCGGGCACTTCTTCGCGCTCTCTTTAATCCAAGACGCGCACTCGTCGCACTTCACCAACGGCCCGTACTTGAAGCTCGTCAACGCGTTCATCGGTACCACGATCAAATAATACACGAAAAACAACGTACAAAACGTCTCCAACATGACGCCGAGGAACGCGCCGTATTCAAATCGAGTCCCCCCGGTTGAGAAGTACAAATCCTCAATCTCTCTTTTCCCTCCGATTAACGCAATCAAAGGCGATATAAACGCCGACGTGAACGAATCCACCACGTCTTTAATGCACCCGCCGACGACGAGGCCAACCGCTAGACCAACCGCTCCGGAACCGACGATAAATTGCGTCAATCCAGACAGGCGCAGAATAGGGAGCGTCTTTTCAACCAAAGTCTTTGGCAAAACATGCGTTACAATTTGTTGCCCTTTTGGTTGTTGTTTTTTATTCAGCGCTGCTGCTGTTTCCTCTTCTCGCTCCTCCGTTGGACACGGAAGCCTTGTTGTTCTCAACAACAACGCCTCGCGATCGCAATTATTAGAATTCGCGTCCTCGTTGGTATCCTCCGGACGATTCGTGCCCATTTTGTTCGTTTTCTCGCTCGCGTTATGTGTATGAGTGAGCGCGCGCGCTAAGCGAAAAATGAGGAATCCGCTTATTTTTTTTTCTCTCACATTAGTCGCGTGTTAGGGGATTTCTGTTGCCGCAACAACAATAACAACAACAACACTCTCGATTCACCGGTCCGCCAAAGGGTTCCCTTCCAACAACCTCTTCTCCTCTTCCTCTTGTTGTTGTTGTTGTTGTTGCTCCACCTGCGGATGAAGAGTCGTCGGTTTTGTCGTCGCGTTGTTCGATGATGATTTATTGAGGTGATGCAACACCAAAGAAACCCGTTGTTGTCGGTGTCGCAGAAAATCCAACTTCTGTATATAAAACATCCTCCCGCTGAACGGAATCAAGACAAAAACGAGGAAGAGTATCAAAACTCTGCGGAATGGTTTTCGGTTCATGAACCCCAAGGGAAGAGAAAACAACATTTGTATTGTATTTATGTCTTCTGTTCCGGTGTTGTGTTCGTTGTATTAGGGGAGAAGTGGAGACTTTTCAGACGTTTGACGTCACTTCTCCCGGAAAGTAAACGCGCTAAACACGCGTATAATGTTTGCGGCGAGAACAATTGCCACGAGAACAACGGCATCATCATCATCACCATCATCATCTAAACGCATCGTGACTCGCACCATTATTACTAGTGCCAAGAGATCTTCCTTCTTGCGCAAATCATTTTCCTTCTTATTCCTGTGTAGTGCTTTTCCGTCGAGCGTTAAGTCGTCGTCGATATCGGATTTTTCCATCATGGGTGACAGCGAGTACCCGGGGACGGCGGACGAACGATTGGAGGCGTGCAAAAACCGAGCGAAATCACTCACTTCTAATGAATTGTCCCAAGATTGGGAGGAGATTGTGAGGCCGAAACTTCTATGGGCGGCTGGGTTGCGAGACCTCACGAACGTGGCGCCCGGGAAAGGAAATACGGGCCACTGTTTTAACGATTTCAACCACGTGGACGCGACGACAATGTTGATGCAAACGGCGGATAACGAACACGACGGGTCGGTGAGAGGAATAGCGGTTGGAAATCAACTGGGCGGGGGGATTCGAGCGGCGAGTTTACCAGACGCCGGGCCCGGCGGGACGTGGTGCACGTGTTCGCTCGGCGCCAATCAAGAACCTCCGCACGACGTCGCGCACGTGCAATTCCAGTCTAAAATCGCGTGGAAACTCGTTTGGGTCCCAGGGGAAGCGGGAGATTTTTCGAGGTTTGTTTTAGTCGACGACGCGGGCACTTCTTTAACCACCGGCGTCCCAACCGGAAACGTCCCCAATATCATGGAGCGAGAACACAATTTTCAAATGTTGAGAGGCGGCAGATACGCCGAGTGCGCGAAAGACTACGAGAGTAATTCGGACGACTTTGGTGTTGGCCCCGGATTTAGTGCCAGATAATACTAGAAGGAGAAGAAGGAGGGAAGGGGACGTTGTTCTTTTGTGTCGTGCGACGACGGGTTTTGTAATTAAATATATATGTACACGTACATCCGCTCTCTTCGCAAAAGTCTTTTTACGTCACTTGTGTAATCAATTTGCGTCATAACTTTATCCACGAATAATTTACAAAGAAGACACCAATGAGTACGAGTATTACTCAAAGACTTTTGCTTTCGAAGCATCCGTCGTCGCTCCCGTATTCTCGTCGTAAGGGTACTTCTTCAGGGAGACCACCACGAGGAGCAACAAAAGCGGCCGCAAAGGAGGACGACGTAAACGAGGAGACTTCTTCTTCTTTTTCCCCGGGAAGTAATCTTTTGAGGACGAGCACCGGAGGAAGAGGAGGTGGAACGTATTACCAAACGGGCGATGTCATCAAAGAAGAGTACGTGGTGAAAGACTTACTCGGGACGGGTTCGTACGGGGAAACGTTGTTGTGCGAGCACTTGGTGGGAAACGTTAGAGAAGAGGTGGCGTTGAAAGTTTTACCTTGGGAAAGTTTGAAGAAAATGAGTGCTGGCGGAGGAGCGAATATCAACGCGTCGCCTTGGAAAGCGTTGGATTCGTTCGAGCGCGAATCGAAAGTGTTACAATCCATCGATTATGAGACGATACCGAAATACGTGGAGCACTTTGAGATTGAGAAAGGGACGAAGAGTGGAGATTTGGAGTTTGTGTTGGTGCAAAAAGTGGCGAAAGGAAAATCGTTGACGGAGTTGGTGGAAAGCGGAACTTGGCGCCCGCCCGAGCCGTTCGTGAAGAAGATGCTGGTACAACTGTTAGAAACGGTATCGTATTTAGAGACGCTCAGGCCGCCGGTGTGGCACAGAGATATTACGCCGAATAACGTCATCGTAGATATGGAGAACGAGACGATAAGTTTGGTGGATTTTGGCGCCGTCGCGGAGAGCGCCGTGTCCGGCGGAATGGAGATGACGAGAGTCGGTACTTCGGTCGGGACGTTTGGGTATGCCGCACCTGAACAGTTACAAGGAAGAGTAGGAAAGAAGAGTGATCAATATGGAGTTGGGTCGACGATTTTGTTTGCCATGAGCGGGTGCCCGCCGAGCGCGTTCCCGAGCGAGAGATTAAAAATTGCATTCAGAGGGAGAGTGACTATCGACGATCGAGACATCGAAAGGTGTCTCGATATTCTATTAGAACCGTTGCCGGAGGACAGGTTTCGAAACGCTAAGGAGGCGTTAGAGTTGTTAGAAAGAGGCGCGCAAAGAAGAGAAGAGAAGAAGAATAATAATAGCACTAGAAACGGTAGCGCTAGCAGACAACAAGATAGGTATTACGACGACGAGTACTACGAGGAAGACGACGGGTACTACGACAACAACAACAACATGAGAGGACAATACTACGACCCGTACGATCCGTATTACGGTCGAACAACCTTCGGCGCTCCGGGGTTTAGCACGACGATATCCTCGGAACTAGAATCGAAACGACCGAATCGAAGGAAGAAACCGGCAAACACGAAAGTGCAAGTGTATCGAAACGAAGACACGAAAGAACTGGCAATTTTAATCCCTCTTGCGGGGTTCACCGGGAATAGCGCCATGTCTGGGGGCTTTGCGATAGCGTGGAACGCGTTCGTAGCCACGTGGACGGTTGGTGCCTTGGCATCTGGCGGAGCGTTCTTCGCGTTATTTTCCATCCCGTTCTGGCTCGCAGGCGGTCAAATGGGGAAGAGCTTCATCGACGAAACCTTTGAATCTGCGGAAATTTCGTTGACGGATACCGACTTTAACATCGTCACGAGGACGATCGGTAAAAAAGAATACGTGAATGATTCGGGGAGCATTGAGGACGTTTCCGGCGCGGAGGTCATCGTCGAGAGCATCACCAACGGGATTCCAAATTCAATCATTTCCATGGAAGTTGGCGCGAAGTCGTATAAGTTTGGGCGAGGCTTGAAACCGGTCGAGTTGGATTTCGTGGCTGGTGAAATTAACGATTTCGTCGATAAGCGTTGACGTGATTGTACCGCTGCTGCTGTTGCTGCTACTACTGCTACTATTACAACTGATTTTACTTCTACTTCCAGGTACTACTACTGCTATATTGCTAATCTGAATCCGTATCGATGTTGTCCCATTTGGAATAATCCACCGCGCCTTTCCGTTCCTTCGCTCCTTTACCAATCTCATCCCACGGGCCGCCTTTCTTTTCAATCGCCCATTTGTAATACACTTTATTCGCGGGTAAATCGCGAGCGTCTTCTGTGGGCGAATCCACCCGGTAGTCGATGGTAATCTCGTCGCCTTTTTTGCCAACCTTTCGATTATTCGTAAATTTGTACGTCGCGACTGGTTTCTTCCTATCTCTCGCGACGTTTGCGTCATCGCCGTCGTGATTCAGAAACTGCGCAAACGTGACGCGATGAAACCCACCTTGCAATGGAAACGTCTGGTTTGCCGTGGTAAACCCAAAGCGTTCTCTGATTCTATTTCGCATCGCTTCATCCAAATCGCCACTACTGTTCTTACTTTTCTTGGGAGCTTCCTTCGTTAACCATCCGTGCGGGCACTGCGCCATTCGAAAGTGGCCTTGCAACAACTCGCTCAGTTGCGACACCGGTATCTCGATTGGCTTCGAATAATCGGCGGCTAGAAAAACGCCCACATCATGAATCTGCGACGGCTGCAAACGCAATGGCGCACACTCCTCTTCGATCAGCCAACTCAACAGTTCGTTCTCCACGGACTCGGAATCGCACGTAATCGCCACGGATCCCGGTTTCGCGGCGAGCGCGTCTTTCTTCGCGATTAAAAGTTCCTCTCCCGGTTGAATATCTCTCAACGCGTAATACGCATCCGAGATGCAATCGTACTTCACGTTCGCCAAATCCTCTTCTCCTCCTCTCACGAACTGTTCCGGCGCCAACTTCAGAAACGTCTGCGCGCTCGTCGGCACCGCTTGCTTCCGCCCGTCGCTATAAAACCGCTCCTTCAACAGTTCCAAATACACCTCCTTCACGTTGTATTCAAACTTTAACTTTTCAATCGCAACCATGCACATCCCACCGAACGGCGCGCGTTGTTCTCTCCACGAATGTTCAAAAAGTCGCTCTTTCGCTTTGATTTTTCCTTCCGCGCGTACCCCTAACACGCTTGTGCTGCTGCTGAAACACACGGTCGTAATCTTCGTCTTCCCGCTCAAAACGAGCGTCTCTTTCGCTCGTTCAAACATCTCCCGGGTGGCGGAGACTGGTTTCGCCAGCGACGGTGCCAACGCGTCTAAACCAATCTTGTTTGAGTTGTTGTTTCCAACCCCGCGCATTGGAACGAAGTTCTCCCCTTTTCTCTGCATCTCGATTTTCGTCTCCTCTAAATGGTAAACCAACTCTTCCAATTGGCGGCGGTTTCGTGGATTTCCTGTTGAATCCTCCATCGATTCTTCTTTGTCATCTTTGTCTTCTCGTTCGTCGTCGTCGTCGATGATGACGGCCATGTTTGTTTATAGTTTGTTATTCAAACTCTTTGTTGTGGGGAAAAGCAAACACTTGATGAAATTCTTCATTCCATCGAACACATTCGCGCGCGTTTTAGTACACCATACTCATCTCACATAAACTCTTTTAAACAATGCCTCGCGGTTCGGGGAGAAAACACTCCAAAAATGCCGGGAACATGGGTTCGGAAAACCTCAACTACGCCGAACGCAAAGCGTTAGGTTTTGGCACCATCAAAGAACGCTTAGGGAAAGACACCGTGAAAGATTTCAACTGCTGCTCGCTGGGATTACACGTATGTTTAGATCCGTACGCGACCGACGAAGGCGTTTTATACGAGCGAGAATATATAGTGAGGAACTTAATCGAACAGAAGAAATCGATCGAAAAAACGAAATTGGATGCGGAGCGTTTGAAGATGCAAAGAGGTGAGGAGGAAAGGGAAAAGGAAGAGCATGCGAAAGCGAGGGAGATTAAAAAGTTTCACGCGCAAAATCACGGCGAAGGGAAGTACCAAGAGATGGATGACGTTTTTGACGATGGAGATGAAAAACAAATCGCAAAAAGATCCGAGTTTGGGTCAAAGTTCGACAAGGAACGCGCGGAGAGTTTGAACGAGTTCTGGACGAACACGGTGAGGACGAAGGAGAACGTCGCGGAAAGTAGTAGTAGCGGAATTAGCGCGAAGAAGAATAGTTTATACACGAAATGTCCTCAAACTGGGAAGAAGTTAAGAGCGAAAGACTTGACGAAAGTGAAGTGGACGAAAGCGACGGACGATGAATCCGTTTTTATTTGTCCGGTGACCATGAAGACGTTTACGAATAGCACGCCGATTGTTATTTTAAAACCAACCGGCGACGCGATTTCGAAAGAGGCGTACGATCTGGTGATTAAAAAAGAAGGCGCGTACGAAGGGAAGAAAGTAGATCCGAAGAAGGACGTGATTCATTTGCAAAGAGGAGGGACCGGATTCGCCGCGAGCGGGACTCAGGTCGAGTCAAAGATTGAGACGATCATAGGCCAAGGATCGGGGAGAGCGGATATTCGCGGGCAAAACGCATCCGCACCAAGTCGGTTTGGTTTGCGCATGTAATTAATCATCTATTTCCAAATGATATTAGCTTTCTCTCACTTCTTCTTCGTCTCTGCTGTGCTCTTTCTTCGTCTTCTTCTTCTGTGTCATCCTCATCATCCTCCCGCTTCTTTCTCCCCGCTAACTCGATTATTTGCCAAAATCGAGTGAGTAACGTCTTTTTTTAAAAATCCGAGAAAAAGAATTTGACCAAATCTCTGAGCAAATCCACACTTATTATTTTGTATCTAACAACTGTTCCCAAGATACATAAAAGTACACCCACTACACACCGCGCGCGCAAAGATAAACCCACCACACACACTGCGCGAGACGCACAAAGCAAAAGCAGATCTTGTTCTTCCTCGTCGTAGTCTTTGTCGTCGTTTTTATCATGGGAGGATTAAGCAGAAGGCGTGGAGGTTTTCTTTCTTTCGCGCCTCGTTGTTTGCTGCTCCTCTGTTTCTTTGTCGTCGTCGTCTCGGGACAGCAACGAGAAGAAGAAGAACAACAACCACGAGAGGAAGAAGATAAAGAAGTTGTTTTGGGAGTGAACAACGACGCGATACGAAAAGCTTTGCGGGAGACGTTTTCGGCGGCGGATGACTTGGAAAGAGCGACTTTCTTGGCACGAGAGATTCAAGAGGAGTTGAACGTGACCGATGCGGACGCGTTTGACGTGCAAACGTTCGCGGACGTTGAGGCGGACGGGTTGAGAGTCGTCACTGAGAGTTTCGTGGCGACGACTTTGCCCACGTCCGAGAATAACTACTCGATGAAGTTCGTCGCGGTGAGCGAACAGTTGACGCCGAACGCCTCGTACGGGGCAGTCGTGTGTGGTTTTGCTCACCCGGAGAAGTGCATGGGGTCTCCGATGATTGGCGGAGCGTACGATTACGACGAGTACGCGTGCGGGAGAGCGGATATCGACGTGGCGGAAACGTCGCACTTTTGCGAATTAATCGCCGAAGGCGATACGAACGACGACGGAGAAATCGTATTCATCGGAACGCCGAATCTGGTCTCGTTGCAAGAGATTCGAGGGAACGAGACTTCTTTGGAAGGCGACGACGACGACAGTGAAGGAAGGAAAGAACCACCGTTGCTGTTACACATCGCGCTCGTGAGATTGCCGCCGACGCCCGAAGGAGACCAAAAACAAACGCCGGCGAGAAAATTGCTCCAAGGTTTGGGCGGCGGTATTGGCTTCGGCGGCGGCATCGGCGGCCTCAATCGTTTCGGTGTTGGTGGCCTCGGTGTGAGCTCACTCGGTGGCATCAACAACATCGTCGCGCAAGATCCTCTGTTTCAAAGTGGCACCGCGCACCACGTCGCGTTCGCGCAACCGGGCTTTTCAGGTCTCAGAGGTTAATAAAAACACAACAGCGAGTTCATCACGAGACGCGCATCTCGTTCTTTCTCAAATTTCATCATCGCGAATAAACATAAAGGTGGTCAAACATTTTTTTTGTGAATATCAAATACAAAACGCGAAAAACTCTTCTTTTCTATTCTCATCATTCGCTTCTAAATGTTCTCGCAACTTCTCTTAAATGATCGATTTGCATTCTCTCTTTCGTCCGTTGCATCATCTGCGCAACCATTTGGACTTGTACTTTCGGATCCTCGCACGCGGCGAGCTGTTCTTTCAATCGGTCGTCTTGCATGTCCATCACCGGCAACACGTCGCCTAGATATTTCTCCAACGCTTCTCGCGTCACGCCAATCTCTTCGTCCTTATCAAATTCCTCTTGCAACACCAACCTCACTTTCGATAACGCCATTTCATTGTTACATTCCAAATCCTCCGCCGTGAACATCCCCATGACTTCCTGCGCGAATTCGAGCACCTTCTTCGCGTACGGCGCTCGAATTTTTTGCAACTCTTTCAAAAGCACGTCGTATATCGCTCTCAAAATCAAAATAATATCCTCGTCTTGGCCTTGCTGAATGTTCCCGTCTAATATAACTCTCGCCGCTTCGACCACCCCGGCCGTGATTAATCCGTTCTTTGCCATCAAATCTGCTTTTTCTTGAATCTCGTCCCCAGTTTCGCAATCCAAAAGTTCCACCACGATGGCGTAATCTTCCGGAGGGATATCTTCCGCTTTCTTTTCTCCTTCTCCATCTTCCCGAGAGGAACTGTCACCGCTACCGCTGCTGCTCGAAAACACGCTCACGCTCTTTGTCTTCTTCTTCACGCTATTACTACGACTACTACTGCTCCTAAAACAAACGCTTCTCGAAGAATAATAACAACAGGATCGTGTTTTTTGGTGACACAGATTAAAAAGACGCGATGAAGATGATGATGACGTTGGTGTTGGTGTTGTCAGCGCTGAACGCAAAGAAGACGACATTTTAACTCTTCTCTCCGTGAATTCTTTGTGCTCGTTCTCTCGATCTCTCTCACAAAAGCTCAGTTTTCTTATCTTCGCGTATCTCGTCTCTCTCTCTCTTTCTGCGGAGTAGGAGTAAACAAAGAGAGAGAAATGTTGAGATGGTTTATCCAATAGTCGTCTCTCTCTCTCTCTCTCTCTCGTATAAAATTGGCAGACGAGTCTTTTTTTTGTCAAGAGAAAAAAAAAACACGAACCAAAAAAAAAAAAAATCTTTTCCTCAATTTTCCGTCGTTCATATAAATACATTCCCTCTCGCACCGTCATCATCATCATCATCATCATCATCAACTCTTCGTTTTATTACTAACTCTTCTCAAAGATACGAACACTAATACACGAATAAAAGTAATAATGGGAGGACGAAGAAAGAATCCACATCCGAAACGCGCGGAAAATGCGAGGACGGTTTTGAAGGTTAGGAGAGAGGCACCGGTGTTCTGTTTGAGGAGACCTGACGAGGATGATGATGTCGAGGCAAATCACCAGATGCGGAAAGAAGAAACGACTTTTATTAAGAAAGGAGCGAAGAGGAAGAGAACGCAACAACACGAGTGCGATGTTTGCGAGAAGATGTTTGCAAAACCATCCGATTTGGCCAGACACATGCGTATTCACACGAACGAGAAACCGTACAAATGTGATGTGTGCGAGAAGAGATTTAGTCGAGCTGATACTTTGCAAAGCCACATGCGTATTCACACGAACGAGAGGCCGTATGAATGCGATGTGTGCGAGAAGCGTTTTCGTGACTCTGGTAAATTGAAAGTCCACATGCGTATTCACACGAACGAGAAACCGTACGAATGTGATGTGTGCGAGAAGCGCTTTCGTCATTCTAGTAGTTTGAAAAGCCACATGCGTATTCACACGAACGAGAAACCGTACAAATGTGATGTGTGCGAGAAGCGTTTTAGTAGATCTGGTACTTTGCAAAGCCATATGCGCATTCACACGAAAGAGAAACCGTACGAGTGTGATATTTGCGAGAAGCGTTTTCGTCAAGCTGGTGCTTTGCAAAAGCACACGCGTCGCTGCCATTAGCTCATGAATAGTCCCGTTGTACCATATACGTTTGCATTACATTCCGAACGAAAAAATTTTGCAAAAACAGACGCGAAACAACGACACAAAATTGAGAGAAAAAAGTTTCTCTCTCTATGATGCACGAATAATAAGAGAAGAATAAGAGAAGAAATTAAGAGAGGAAAAAGAGATGTCGACGACAACCTTTTTATCCTCCTCCTCTTCTTTGCGGTTTTGTCGATTCAGTAATCGTCGTTATTGTCTTCGAGATGATGATTTTTTTGTGCATCGTAGACGTCGTCGGATTGTGATGATGGGAAAAGAAACGACGTCTTCTCCTCCTCCGACGAGAGACACGCCGAAGAAAAAGACAACAAAAATAAAGAAAATAAGAGAGGTGGATTTCAGCGGGAACGCGAGGAACGATGAACTCGTCCCTTTCTTCTCATCAGAAGAAGAAGAAGAGATGAGCAATGTTTTTAACAAGGCGGAAACAACAACAACTTTGACGACGACGACGACGAGAAAAATGAAAATGGCGAAACGACAACCGAGTTTGAATAATGATGATGAGAACATTACTGAGAGTTCTTCTTCTTCCTCGTCGTCGTCGTCGTTCTTTCCGAGATTTCGAGCGCAGTTTAAGCGAATATTCCTTCCGGACGGGTTCCCGAACACGGTTTCGAGAGACTATTTGCCTTGGCTGAAATGGCAAATGCTTTCGTTATTTTTTCGCGACGTTTTGGAAGTG
>Ga0115000_10000544_pt1 | contig 34850 bp, 27 predicted proteins | sample ArcticOcean_MG_C_6_FD_89690 | JGI IMG/M metagenome (GOLD analysis project Ga0115000, IMG submission 89690) | Marine microbial communities from western Arctic Ocean - ArcticOcean_MG_CB8_128 | ecosystem: Environmental > Aquatic > Marine > Oceanic | place: Arctic Ocean: Canada Basin | collected...
AGGCGGCGACCGGGAACGCGAGAGATACCCATGCCGATGAGGACGGTGACGAGTCCGAAAACCACTGCGGCATAACGACTTTGGTAGGCGGCTCTCGGTACGGTCACCATGACAATGCCGATCCCCATGACCGCGGCGATCAGCGCACCAAGCGCACGACCCTGAGGGTTGCCGTTAGCGCTCAGCTGCGCTGTGGCTCCTCCTCCCGGTGACGTAGAAAATACCGCGAACACGGCAGCGATGGTCAATAAAGCAACCGTGAGTGTGGCATCGGTGTTATCGATTCCGCCCGCAAAGTCGCCCATGGTTGTGGTGATTATGGTGGGCGGCCGGGGAGTGAGCGCCCAGGGAGTTCCGGTGTCCTGGATTTGTGAGCGAAACGACGGAAGCCACGGAATGAATGCGATTCCTCCTGCAGCTAACGCGGCGGCGGTCCGGAGGGCATCAGGTTGTCGGACCCGGTCCCGGGCGATCCAAAGAGTCCCAAGACCGCATGCGGCCAGCATCGGAAATGCCCAGTAGTGGGTCAGTAACATGGCCCCGCTGGTAACACCGATCCAGAGCAGGGCTGCTGGAGAATTTTTCCGCAGCGAATGGTGAATAAGTATCACGAGCAGAAGACCCATAAAGGTCATGAGGGAGTACATTCGCGCTTCGGTGGCATAGCGGATAGCGAACGGTGAGGTGCCCAGAACTGCCACAGCAGGCAGGCCGGCGCGATGACCATCGAGACGGCGGGCCAAATGCATCGCCAGAGGCAGGCTTGCCAGCGAAAATATTGCAGATAATGAGCGCACCGCTGTCGCGGAATCGCCAAAGATTTTCATCCATCCGTGTAACAACCAGTAGTACAAGGGCGGATGGCCATCGTGACGAAGTGCTTCAGGAATGTCACCCAGGGGCAGCTTGGCGATGTTTACCGAAAGCGCTTCATCGAGCCAAAGCGGCGAAGCGGCCTTCCATCGCAACACGATGCCGACAGCAATTGCGGCCGCCACTATCCAACGAGTTGCCTTTGGCCACGCCTCCGTTGAGCCCGCGGTTCTAGGACTAATCACCTTGGGGACTATAGTGCCGGGAGTTATGACCGAACCTGTTCTTGATTCACTGCCCGTTGCGATTATTGGCGCTGGCCCCGCTGGCCTCACTGCAGCGTGGGACTTAGCTGCACGCGCTCACCCCGCGATTGTGTTCGAATCGGATCAAGTTGTGGGTGGAATTAGTCGAACGGTGGTCCGCAATGGATGGCGTTTCGACATTGGGGGACACCGGTTTTTTACCAAGGTCGAGGTTGTGGAGCAGCGTTGGCACGAGATCTTGGGTGATGACGAACTCCTGATCCGGCCTCGTACCAGTCGCATCTTCTATCGAGGGCGCTACTTCGATTATCCGCTCAAAGTTGGCAATGCATTGCGTGGTCTGGGGTTGTTCGAAGCCACCCGTTGCGTTTGGTCTTACCTGGTTGCCCAGGTGCGTCCTCCGAAAGACCAGACGACGTTTGACGGCTGGGTAAGTGCTCGGTTCGGGCGCCGTTTGTATCAAATCTTCTTTAAGACGTACACCGAGAAGGTATGGGGAGTTCCTGCCAATACCATCCAGGCCGATTGGGCCGCCCAACGCATCAAAAACCTGTCCCTTTTTCGTGCCGTGTGGCACGCCATCGATCCGCGGCCAAACCGTAACGATGTGGCCAGCCTGATCGAAGAGTTCACCTACCCACGCCTTGGTCCAGGGCAAATGTGGGAAGCCGCTGCGGACGCGGTGGTCCAAAAGGGAATCCCGGTCAAACTCGAACACCGCATCATCGGTCTACACCACGGCAACGGAGCAGTACACGAAATCGTGGTCGAGGCCGGCGGTCACACCGAAACGCACGCTGTCAGTTCGGTAATCTCCTCGATGCCAATCAACCATTTGATTTTGGCCATGGATCCACCGCCCCCGGCCGATGTGATCGCCGCCGCCAAGGGGCTCAAGCATCGTGATTTCATGACCATCGCGTTGGTAATCCAGGGAGCGGTGCCGTTCGCCGATAACTGGATCTACATTCATTCGCCCGAAGTTGAACTCGGCCGTATTCAGAACTTTCGTTCCTGGTCACCCGAACTGGTGAAACCCGGAGGTAACTGTCTCGGACTCGAGTATTTTGTCAACGAAGGCGACGAGTTGTGGGAAATGGACGACGCCGATCTTGTCGAGCTTGGCAAGCGCGAAATGGCCCAGTTGGGCTTGCTCGATCCGCAACATGTGGTCGAAGGCCACGTCGTGCGCATGCCCCGGGCCTACCCGATGTACGACGAATCGTACCAATCCAATATCGACACTATTCGTGGTTGGCTAGAGACTGCCGTGCCAAATGTGCACCCGGTTGGCCGTAACGGTATGCACCGCTACAACAATCAAGATCACTCGATGTATAGCGCGATGCTCACCGTCGAGAATCTCTTTGGGGCCGATCACGACATCTGGTCGATCAATGTTGAGGCTGAGTATCACGAGATTCGTGACGAAGCGCCAAGCTCCTCAACCGAGGTCGAAGCGCCGCAGATCGAGCGTTTGGGTCAAGCCACTGAGGTGATAATTCCGACGCTTAACGAGCGAGACAACGTTGCCGTGCTGCTAAGTCGGATGCCGCACCACGCTGATATAGAGCGAGTGATTTTCGTCGACGACAGCGATGACGGCACACCCGAGGCCATCGAAATTGCGGCGACAGGTTTCGAACTCCAGGTCGATGTTCTGCACCGAACAGTCGCCCAACGAAAAGGCGGTTTGGCCGGCGCGGTTATGCATGGATTGCGATCCAGTGATGCCCCGTGGGTAGCGGTCATGGATAGCGATTTGCAGCACCCACCCGAAGTACTCAAGAAGCTTATTGATCGGGCCGCGGTGGACGATGTTGATCTTGTCGTCGCCACCCGTGGCAATTGGGCTTCAATTGCGCAGGGACTAGGACCAGTGCGACGGGTACTCTCTGCTGCGGCAGGAAAAGCGGCCGCCATCACGACTCGAGGTCGGATCAAAGGCGTAACTGACCCACTGAGTGGGTTCTTTCTCGTGCGTCGCTCCGCTCTTGATCTAGACCAGATGGATCCGGTTGGGTTTAAAATTCTGCTCGAGATATTGGTCACGCATCCAGAACTCCGGATCGCCGAAGTCGGCTACGACTTCGATAAACGCAATGCCGGTAAAAGCAAAGGCACTGTGCTCGAAGGTCTACGATTCGGCCGCCATTTAGCCCGGTTGCGTCGGAGTTCGCGTTCGTCTTAATAGGGCCAAGTGGCGCCATCGTGGCCGAGCAGTCGAGCGAGCCACGGTTGCTTTAACACAATGGCGGTCTTCACTACGAGATTGCGAGTAAACCAACCAAGGGGTAGCAACTGACGCGCAATGTTGGCCGGGCGCTGGACCCACGTCAACCGTTGCTTGCGGTATTGGACCATCGATCCGCTGCGGCCCACATAGGACCAGTTTCCGTTGAACCACATGCGCCGAGCCAGGGCCAATGTGACGCCGACCGAACTGTAGGCATCGTGCATGAGCAAGGTGCCGCCGTCGGCAACACGCTCGCCCCAGTGCTTGATATCTGATGCGGCTGGGGCGAATCGGTGGGCGCCATCGATGTAGAGCACGTCGATGGCGCCGGGCACATCGTCGAGGGCATCGTCGGAGAACTCTCTGACGTGGCGGACGAGGTGATCTACCTGGGCCATTGCCAGATTGTCCAAGAATTTTCTATGGTCAGAATTCCCGTCGGATTCGGTGCCATCCCATTCGCGAGGTCCTCGGTCGTTACCAGCATGCGGGTCGATGGCAACGACCTCAATCTCCGATGTGGCACAGGCCAAAGCCGCCACGATGACAGAGCGCCCGTGGTAGCTCCCGATCTCGACAACCTGCCCGGAAGGAGTGATGCTTGACACTGCATCGAAATAGCGTCGGGCTTGTGCTTCGGTCAGCCAGCCGTCGACGGTATCGACGGCCTGCCATGCAGATACAAACGAATCTTTCACGATGTGGTCCTTAGTCGTATTACGCAATTCCAGGTGATTACTTCCCGAAGCCCTGGGACTTTGGTTATCCACGCAGCCCATGGCCAGTACCGGGGCACAACTTCCTCGATTTCGAAAGCATTGAGACCCTGGATCAATCGAAGGGTAGAGCCAATGTGCACGGCAAACAATCCCTCACCCATACGATTTTTGTCGGGCAATCCGTGGAATCGTTCATATAGGCGCGGCCCTAGAGAAGGGCCCAAGAAGTGGTAAGGCGACATGGCGTGGCCACCCCATGGCGAGTACCAGTTGGTCCAGGACATGTAAATCCAGCCACCGGGACGCAACAGTCGGGACGCTTCGACAAAAACGCCGCGAGTATCGGGGGCATGTTCCAGAAGGTTGGAACAAAAAATGCCATCGAAAGAGTTGTCAGGGAACGGCAGGTGTGCAGCGTCGCCAATAGCTTGGCCACCTTCGGCCTCAGACCATCCTTCGCTGTCGAGATCGACCCCCAAAGTGATGGCACCACGACGCCGAAGTTCTTGGGTGTAATAGCCTGGGCCGCAACCTAGGTCGAGGACTCGAGTGCCGTTGAGGCCGTATCGAGCGTCGAGGTCGCGTGCTTCTTCGCGCGCGAGCGATACGTAAAGTGCCTCCGGTTCGGCGACTTCATTTCGCCACAGACGAAAGAGCGAACGGTAGCGATCGAGACCTTTGGTTGGCAGATCAATTGGGCCTAATGGGCTAGTGTCTTGATCTTGCATGTATCCCTCAAGTTGTGTGGGTCGGAAGTTATGTGGCTTCCCGCCGACCGAAGAACGATTTTAGGTAATGATTACTGAAACGTCTGCATCAATTCGTAGAATTCTTGTGTTGGCGTGGCGAGATGTCGGTGACTCGGCTGCGGGCGGGTCCGAACTCTATGTCCAGGAAGTTGCTGCTGCATTAAGTCGTTCGGGGCATGATGTGTCGATTCTTACCAGCGCGGTTAGCGGACAACCTGAAGATATTACGAGAGATGGCGTCGCTGTCCGGCGACGGGGCGGACGACTCCTCAGCGTGCCAGCAAATATTGGTCGTGCTGCGTTCATCGAACAGCGTCAAGCTGATGCTGTTATCGACGTATGGAATGGCGTTCCGTTCCTATCGCCACTCTGGAGTAGGCGTCCACGAGTTGTGGTCCTTCATCATTTACACGGACGCCTGTGGCACGACAACTTCTCGCGACCGGTCGCAGCAACAGGTGACTTTCTGGAACGGCGTGTTTTCCCCCGCCTGTACCGAAAAACGCAGTTGGCCACGCTAGGTGAGACGTCACGGGCGGAGTTAGTTTCGGCGTGTGGTTTTGCCCCGGAAAACATTCATGTTGTGCCGCCCGGAATAGGTGGTAGCTATTTTCGGGCTGGTTCGCGGACTTCAGCGCCTTCTCTCGTAATTGTGGCTCGGCTGGTTGCGGCCAAACAGGTAGATATAGCGCTCGATGTCATCCGGAGCGCACGGATGATTGTGCCCACGTTGATGGTCACCGTGGTTGGGTCGGGCCCGGACCGAGAGAAACTCGAACGGCAAGCTCCCGATGGCGTCAGTTTTGCGGGCCGACTGTCGGACGAAGATCTCGTTGAGCTCTATCGCCAATCGTGGATGGTGCTATCGGCTTCGAATAGCGAAGGATGGGGCATGACCATCACCGAAGCAGCGGCCTGCGGCACGCCGGCGGTTGCGCTGGCTAGTGGTGGGCACCTTGATGCGATTGTTGATGGTGTGACAGGACTGCTGGGCTCCAATGCCCTCGAACTCGTTAGCGCCGTTGTCGCTATTGCATCAGACGCGGACTATCGCGATCGTCTGGGCCGTGCCGCGGAAGAGCGATCTGGTGCACTTACCTGGGACCGCACGGCACAAAGCCTCGTTGATTTGTTGCGACGGTCCCAGCAATGAAGCAGAGTCCGAACAAGCTTCGGTACTTATTGTTGGGCGCTGTCGCCTACCTGCCGTTGCTTGCAACTCGTCGTGGGCAAGTAGTCGCCGACACCAAGCAGTATCTGTACCTCGACCCAGGCGGCGTACTCAGTGCATCGCAAAGCCTATGGGACCCGGACTGGGCGCTGGGAACCGTTACCCATCAGAGCATCGGGTACCTCTGGCCCATGGGGCCATTTTTCTGGACCGCCGAAAAGATCGGACTTCCTGATTGGGTAGCACAGAGGTTGTGGATCGGATCCCTTATTCTCTTGGCTGGGCTTGGTGTCCTGTGGCTGTGGAAGGTGATGGAACTCAAAGGCAACGGCGATTTCGTGGCCGCATTGTCCTATGGCTTGTCGCCCTATGCGCTGGCGTATTCCACCCGAATTTCTGTTCTATTGCTGGCATGGACTGCCCTTCCATGGCTAATTGGGCTAGGGATCCGAAGCACTCGCACGCGGTCGTGGCGTCATCCGGCATTACTAGGACTGGTCGCGACGTCCGTCGGTAGCGTCAACGCGAGTTCGTTGGTTTTCGCCGGAATCGGCGTCATTTTGTGGTTTCCGTTCGCGATATGGGTGCAGCGGGAGATTTCGTTTCGAGACGGAGTTGCCGCGGCCGGACGTATTGGTCTGGCCGTGGTTGGGTGTTCGTTGTGGTGGGCAGGGCCATTGGTTGTTCAGAGTCGATATGGCCCACCGGTGCTGCAGTTTTCAGAGACGCTGGAAGTAGTTGCCTCGAGCGCGTCCTCTACGGAGGCCTGGCGAGGTCTTGGCTATTGGGTGTTCTATGGCGGCGACAAAACGGGCCCCTGGGTTTCGTCTGCCGTCCGATTCATGACGGCACCGGGGCAGATCCTGGTGGGTTTCATTCTTGCCCTTGTCAGTCTCATCTCGATCGGAACCGTTCGCTGGGCTCACCGTGGCTACCTCTTAATGCTGATGGTGGCCGGTTTGGGACTCACGATTGGTTTGCACCCCTACGAACGACCCTCTGTTGTTGGCAGCGTGCTGCGAGATCTTGGTGAAGGATCAACGGCTGGCTTGGCCTTGCGAAGTTCACCTCGAGCATTGCCGCTGTTCTTGATCGGGGCAGCATTGTTTACGGGTCTGGCAATTTCACTGATTGATGAGCACTGGCCGCAGGTTGCGAAGGTATTTCGGCCGCTTGTGATCGTGTTGGTATTGATCAATATCTCGCCCCTTTTCACGGGCGACTATGTCGGCTCCGAATTAGCACGGGACGAGGAAATTCCCAGCCATTGGACCGAAGCGGCGGGCGACCTCGACGGAAGCAGGGATTCTCGAATACTGGTATTGCCCGGCAACGATTTTTCGGCCCACCGATGGGGAAACACAATTGATCACATTCTTCCCGGACTCGTCGATCGTCCGGTAGCTATCCGTGAACTCATTGGGTTTAGTTCTGAGCCCGCGTCTGACTTGTTGATTGCCCTCGATCGGCGACTGCAAGAAGGCATTGCGGAGCCGTCGTCGGTTGGCCCGGTGGCCGCATTACTTGGCGCTGGTGACGTAGTACTGCAACTCGATCTTGAGTACGAACGGTTTCGCACACCGCGCCCCGCGCAATTGTGGAATGACTTTTCTGCCGATGTATCTGGGCTGTCCGAGCCGACGGCGTACGGTGACCTTGGCACGAATCGAGCTGTTTCGGACTTTCCACTCCTCGACGAAATCGAGCTTGGGTTGGAGGCCGGTAGCTCCGAGGCTCCGCAGCTAGCCATTCTCGAAGTCGAGTCTGCCACGGGCATTATTTCGGCGACCAACGATGTGCCCGTCTTGGTCTCGGGTGATGGCGAGGGTGTTGTAGACCTCGCCGAAGCTGGTTTGTTGTTGCCCTCGCGACCGCTTCTTTACACAGGGTCACTTGATGCAACGCAACTCCATGAAGCCCTAACAGCGGGGAGTTCCGTTGTGATTACCGACAGCAATAGGCAACGAGCCAGGCGTTGGAAAACCGTTCGGGACAATGTTGGGTTTACCGAACGAGCCGATGGTGCTGATCGGGTCGCCGATCCCACGGATGTGCGCCTGAACGTGATGGGGCGCAGCGTTACCGGTTCGGCCACGGTTGCTCAGCAGCCTGGCGCGACGATCTCGGCATCGGCCTACGGCAATCCGATTTCTTATCACCCGGAAAATCGTCCGGTGATGGCCGTCGACGGAGACCCGTCGACGGCGTGGCTAGTGGCCGCATTTTCCGATGCCCAAGGACATGTCCTGCGAATTGAGCCAGACGAACCGATCGCGACTTCATCGTTAACGGTGCTGCAGCCAACGGGTCCAGATGTTGATCGCAGCATTGTTGATCTGTTGGTTCGTGTAAATGATGACGTGGTCTTCCCGGTGAGTCTGGATGCAAGTTCGTTAACTGCGCCTGGTCAATCCATCGAATTGCCCGTTGGCCGGGTGGCTTCACTGGAACTGGAAATTGTTGAGACATCAGCCGGCCGTCGGCCGGGTTTTGGCGGACTCTCCGCGGTTGGGTTTGCCGAGGTTCGGCTGGGAGATCTCGTTGTCGACGAGATCATTGTTTTGCCGACCGATGTTGTCGACCGTATTGGCGACGACGATTTACAGAGCACAGACATCACCGTGCTCTTGACCCGCCTGCGCACCGATCCTGCCAATGTGGTTCGCGACGACACCGAACGTTTCATGAACAGGTTGATTACGTTGCCCGCGGCACGTGAGTTTGAACTTTCGGGGACGGCTCGCCTGTCGGCGCGGGCTGCCGGCGAAGTTATTGATGCAGAAACCGGTGATGCGTTGGTCTCTGGATCAAGCTTCCTGGCCGGCTCGGTGAACAGCCGGCCTTCAGCGGCGCTCGACGGAGATGACACCACGATGTGGCAGACGCCCTTTGGAGTCCAGGAGGGCAACTTCATGGCTTTCTCCTTGCCTGAGGCGGCGCCGAGCCTGCTGGCTCGCTTTGCGGTTGATGCGCTGCATTCTTTACCAGTGGAGGTCATCATCGAGTCGGGCGCAGGATCTAATCTGGTGTCGGTGGGTGCTGATGGAATGGCAATATTGCCGTCCCTTCCCGCCGGAAACGTACGGTTGACGGTCTCGGCGGTCCAGAATCGAACCACCATAAATTGGTACAGCGAGACCGACATTGTCATGCCGATCGGACTGATTGACATAGTCGACAGCGCCGACACGGTACGCCAAGTCACGCGTGGTGCCGGCGCAGGGGATACAGAGTGTCGTAATGATCTCGTCAAAGTGGATGGCCAGGCTGTTGGCGTTCGTTTGCAAAGAGTTGCTTATGACAAATTCCAGATCCACGGCTGTAGCGCCGTGGCTTTTGGAGCCGGGCAAACGGTAGTCACCACCGCAGTTGGGCGAGATCTTGGGATCGATGTTGATCAACTGGTCTTTCGTTCAGTGGATGAGTCGAAAAGTGTCGAGCAACCACCCGTCGTCCAAGTGCTGGAAAACTCACGATCCACCAGAACCGTCGAGGTAGAACCTACCGATTCGGGCTTTTGGTTGATCCTCGCGGAGAGCTATAACCCTGGTTGGCAGGCGACGGTTCGCGGTGGAAATGACCTCGGCACCGCGCGTCTGGTGCAGGGATTTGCGAACGGCTGGCACTTGGACGCCACCGAATTTACGCCTGGAGAGCCGATCGTCATCGATCTGGCTTGGGCACCACAACGTGCGGTTCGTTGGTTCTTCTTAGCAGGAGCACTATTTTGTTTGGCGGGTATCGGGTTGGCGGTTCTTGATCGCCGGGGCGCGACATCAAAGTCATGGTCTACTCCGGTCACCCTGAACCCGGGCATGTCGGCGCACCGGAACCTGTCGACCAGGGCGGTGTTACTCACCACGATGGCGGTAGTAGCCGTAGTGGGGTCGACCACTCGGAGTGGGATTGGCTTGGTGGCAGGGGCGGTCGTGTTGGTTTCACTCTTGGCGCCACAACGCCGGGGAATTCGATTTGTTCCGATGGTGATTGCTACCGGATCACTCGGTATTTCGGCGGCCTACGTGGTGTTTCAGGTCATACGATATGACATCGGATCAGGTGGTTTTTGGCCGGGTCTGTTTGAGCGGGTTCACCTATTTGGGTGGATGGCACTGGCGATGTTGATGGTCGAACTAGCGCTAGTAATCACAGAAGATCGCGGCTCATGATCGGCTCGTCACGGGTAATCCGTACCGTTAAGTCAATTCTTCCGGAAGGTTCATTTGCGGTAATGGCCGGCGTTATGAGCAATGGCCTTGCGACCTATCTATTCCTCGTTCTCCCGCCCCGCCTCGGCGGTCTAAGTGCCGATGATTATGCGGTGGTTACGCGCCTGTGGTTCTTGTTGTTTGTTGTGGCTCCCGGTCTGTTTATCCCGGTTGAACAAGATCTAGTTCGCGCTATTTCCAGCGCTCGGGCAACTGGTCACTCCAGTAGAGGACTTTTTCTGGCGACTCGACGCTTTGTTACTAGACTTGCCATGGGTGCCGCCATCGTGGTGGGGACCGTTGCGTTTTTTCTCCGTGATCGATTGTTCGACGGTGAGACGGGTTTGGTGTTCGCCTTGGCCTTGGGCATCGTTGCCTACGGCGGCCTCCACCTAGGCAGGGGAGTCCAAGCTGGTCTGGGTCGTTTCGGGCGCTACGGGGCCACGTTTGGATTTGAAGGAGCGTTGCGTCTTGTCGGAATGCTGGCATTAGTGGTGGTCGGGGCGGTGTCAACGGTGGGACTCGGTTTGGTAATTGTCGGCGCGACGGTTGGCGCGGCAACGATGGCACTGGTCCCGCTTCCGGTCCAGGAGGGTGTTGCGAAGTCGCGGCGTACGACCGAGGTCGCTACTAGTGTCGGGACGCTTCTCGTAGCCGGAACCGCGACCCAATTCGTCGCCAATTTTGCCCCATTGGCATTGGCGATTGTGAGTACCGATCACCCCAGCGCTGGGGCGCTAAGCGCGGCGGTTATTTTGACACGATTGCCCTTGTTTTTGTATCAGGCGGTGCAGGCGGCGTTGATTCCTGAACTGACGCAGATGGCCTCGAACCATGAGTTTGCAAAGTTCCGCAGCCGTGTACGAGAGGTCTTATGGGCTGGAATAATCGTTTTGTCGGCCTACGCCGGGGTGATGATTGGGCTTGGCCCGTGGATGTTACGCACCCTGTTCGGCCCTGATTTTGGAATTGATCGGATCACTTTGACAGCGCTCAGTCTGGGGAGCGGGTGCTTCGTCTTGTCACTTGTTGTCTCTCATGCATTACTAGCAATGGAGTCCTACCGGCACATTGTGAGGCAATGGGTCGGCGCTACCACCACAGCGCTAGTGCTAGTGCTGGTGGGGATGCGCTCCATTCAACAGATCACCTTGGCCTTTGCGGCCGCGACTTTGGTGGCGTTCGCCCTGGGGCGTGTTGCGCTCCACCAAAAACTGTTGACCACTACTTCGGGCTAGTCCTTGCTGCTGATGTTTTTTTGGAGGCTGGTTACGAGTGCCTGGAACTGGGGTTCGGCCATGCTCCAAAGCTGTGGTTCGAGCTCGAAATCTACGGCCGCGTTGGATTCGACAACCTGATCGAGATTAGTGATGGTGGCTTTTGTTTTGGCCACGAGTTCCTTTGGAAATGAAGCTGCTCGTGCGGCGATTTCTTGGGCCCGACCTTGTAGTTCGTCGTCGGCTACGCACTCCCATGCTAAACCCCGCTCGGCGGCCTGTTGTCCGGTGAGGCGCTGTCCGAAGAGCACCATGGCCATGGTGGTGGCCTGATTAGTGATGTGGCGAAGTCGCCAGGTGTGTCCGCCACCGGGGTGAAGTCCAATTTGTAAGAACCGACTGTCGAATTTGGCTGAATCGGCGGCAAGCACCATGTCGCAGGCCAGGAGCATGTTCATACCTGCGCCAACGGCGGCACCGTTGACCGCAGCGATGGTAGGCAGTGTGGTGTGGGCGACCCGGAGGAACCCGTTGTAAATTTCGCGCATGGTTCCGGCTTCGCCACCGGCCAACAAATCGTCGAGGTCGGCCCCGGCGCAAAACGCTGGAGCGGCGCCGGTGATGATGAGCGCACCCACCGAATCATCGGCTTCGAGTTCGTCGATGGCGGCCACTAATTCGACATTCATTTGGTTGTTAATGGCGTTGCGCTTACCGGGATCGTTCAGTGTGATGGTGGCGACGCGGTCTGTGCGTTGGACGAGGATGTACGACATGGCCCTAGTCTGCCAGGTAGGTGCCGTTGTGTGCGTACTAGTAGTCGCCGTCGCTGGCGAGATATGCGCCACCTTCACTGCACGTGGCCGACACAGGACACCACCTACAAGGTGGCCCCGTGACTTTGATTGCCTCGCGTTCTTCGGTCTGCAGGTCGATCATCTTGCGGATGCCATCCGCGAGTCGGGCTTCGGCTGAATCGAGGGCGTGGATCGTGACGGATTCGGGGTGAAGTTCGCCCTGGTCGAGATAGAACGATGCCAGCATTCGGGGTGGTACGCCGGTCTTGATCGCTTCAAGTAACCCATAGAAGCGCAAGTCGTCTATGTGGCTTGAGAAATAGCGGCCGGTTTTGAAATCGATGAGTACTTTTCCGGCGGTATTGCCGTGGGGGTGACCCAACGTGAGGTCGACCTTGCCCCGCAAAATTATTCGACCATCGAGCAACTCGAGTGTGACGCGACTTTCGGTGACGGGGCGCCAACCCTGTTTGAGGGGCGGGAACGTCTCGACGAAGCTGGCGAAACGTTCGACGGCCTCGGACCGCAGTTCGGCTTTCTCGCGTTCGGAGCGAGTTTGGATGAAGTCGGTGGTCCACGAATCGCCGTATTCGAGGACTGCGATGGCGTCATTGACGATCGCGGCGGGGACGACTTCGCCCTGCCAATGGACCGATAACTCGATGGCCTTGTGGACCACGGTGCCTATGACCATGGGCAAGGTGGGTTCGAACTTCTGCTTTTGTTCCGCTACGTAGCGAGCTTCGCATCCGTGCACCATATTGAGGGCATGTTTGTTGACAAAAATGACTTGGTCATCGGCTAGCTGGGGAAGCGACACTCGGACGCCCGCTTCCAGGCGAGAGCGCAGCAGAAGGCGAAGCTGGGGGTCGAAGTCCGGGTGGTCGTCGGGCCGGGAGCCGATGAGTTCCAGCACATGCAATTGCGCAGGTGTCAGCTCGGTGGACATAAGCAAAGCTTAGGGCAGATAAGAGTGTCACACCCTCTCTCTAAGGTGTGGTTACGGAGTAGGAGAGAAAAATGGCTACACAAAATAGGACAAAACAACACCCGGATTTATCGCGACAAATCGGCTCAATGCAGTTTGCTCGCGCGGCGAGAACACTGGGCGAAGCGGCCACTCGTGGTGGCCTCGTCGTGCCGGCGTTTCGTAGCCCGCCTCGGCAGGCGGGCACTCGGCGGGCTTTGCAGCGCCGCACCGATGGCTCGGTCACCGTTGCGGTGGCGTTGCGAGATCGACCGTGGTTAGCCGTCCAGGCCGACATGGTCGATGGTGTTTTGGCCGCCAATGAGTTCACCGATTCGCAAAAGGTCCAATGGCGTGATCGGTTGTTCGGGGCGCTAATGGGCGCCGATGGAATTTGCCTCGATGGGCCCGACGCCCATCACGCGGTTGACGCCGCAACCCAGACCCCAACTACCGATGGAGTGCCTCAGGCTGCGTAATGGTTAACTCAACGGACCACGGTCGGCGTTGTCAGGGTTTACATAGTTGGCCTCGCGCTTTTCGAAGTACGACATGACGGCTTCAACCTGGTTGGGTTGGCCAATGAGTGCGGCGATTTCGGAGCGCTCGGCCGCGAGACCTTCGGCATGAGAACGTTTCGCGGCTTCGTTGAACATTCGCTTAATAGCTCGCATGGCATGGGGTGAGCGAGCAGCAATTGCCTCGGCTCGTTCCATTGCTGCTGCGTGGGGGTCCTCCGCTACGGCGGTGGCCAGACCGAGTGATACTGCTTCGGTTCCACTAACCATCCGGGCAGTAAATGTTAGATCCTTGGCCACATCGATTCCTACGAGTTCGATAAGCGTCTGGGTAACGGTCATATCCGGGCTTAGACCCCAACGGCTTTCCATGACCGACATTCGAGAGTCGGGGGCCACGACACGGATATCAGCACCCAGAGCCAACTGGCAACCGCCACCGAGAGCCACGCCGTGCACCGCGGCGATTACCGGAGCAGGCATTTCGCGCCATTGCCAGCAGATCTGTTGGGCCTGATGGGTTATTGCGCCGTCGTTTACTTGACCTATCCATGTCAGCGAAGTTTCTGGATCGGTGGAGCCACCGCCCGCCATACCCGCAAATCCCTCAAAGTCGAGCCCGGCACAGAATCCAGCGCCGTTGCCGGATAATACGACTGCTCGAATGCTCCCATCGTTGGCCAGTTGCTCACCGGCATCGAGCAAGGCGCGAAACATGGCATTGTCGAGGGCGTTGAGTTTGTCGACCCGGTTAAGTCGGACGTCGGCAATGCCGTTGTCGATGGAAATGGTCACGCGATCGGTCATGAGAGAACCGTAGGCGAATTAGCGCAAAACCCGGAAGTCACCTCCGTCGTAGACCTGGTTTGGCTGTTGGTGGCGGTTCTGCTTTGTAGATTTGGGGTAGCTAAGCTGCTGTCTTGTCGTATGCATCCTCCGACCGTGTGCGTCCGACGCTCAACTACGATCCGTCGCTCGATGGCTTGCGAGCTATCGCGGTTGTATCGGTCATGGTGTACCACGGCTACCTAGGGGTAGCCGGCGGTGGCTTTCTTGGCGTTGATCTGTTTTTTGTACTGAGCGGTTATCTGATTACCACGCTCTTGTTGTTGGAATACGACGCCACCGGAACCATCTCACTGTCCGCTTTTTGGTTGCGTCGAGCCAAACGCCTGTTGCCTGTCATGTTTGTGGTAGTTGGCGTTGTGATGCTGATCGGAGCGCTCACGGCTGGTCCCGATGCGCTGAAGGCTATTCGCAACGATGGAATCGCCACCATTTTCTACAGCGCCAATTGGCGGCAGGCATTCAGTGAGCAATCGTATTTTGATCAGTTTGCTGACCCATCGCCATTTCGACACATGTGGTCCCTTGCCATTGAAGAACAGTGGTATCTGGTTTGGCCTCTGGTGCTCGCATTTGCTCTGCCCCGATTGTTCGCCCGACAGGTGAGTTGGGTAGGAGGTCTTGGCGTCGCCGTACTTCTGTCGGCAGGCGCTATGGCCTGGCATGCTCACGGTGCCGCCGACACATCGAGGGCTTACTACGGAACCGAGACTCGTGTCCAAACCCTGCTGGTAGGCGCCATGCTGGCTTTCCTGCTCCACCGGTTCCGAACCGACACCGGGCCAATCGAGTCGAATTCGCCATGGATCAAATGGGTCGGTTTGTTTGGCGTAGGCGGATTCGTGGCGGCAGTATTTTTGGTGAGCGACACCGACAGGTGGATGTACAACGGTGGGTTCCTCCTCGTGGCATTGCTGGGAGCTGCCGCCACGGCCGGAACCGTGATCGCCACTGAACGCAATCCGCTCCGCTCGATGTTGGCTCGGCGCCCCTTACCTCAGATCGGTCGGATTTCCTATGGTCTGTACCTCTGGCATTGGCCGATCTTTACGTGGCTCACCGAATCTCGTCTCGGGTTTACGGGGCTAGCTCAATTTGCCGTGCAAGTGACGGTGACCGTTGCGGCGGCCATGGTGTCGTTTGTGGTTATTGAACGACCCATGCGGCGTGTGGGGTGGGCTCCCAAAAATTTCGTGCTGGCAGGGTTTGGTTCGGCGATCGCAATTTGCGCGGCGTTGATTTTTGTCACCTGGCCCAATCCGGTGGTCGACGAGCGTTACGCGTCGACCCTGGTGGTTGACTTACCCAGCGTCTCATCCCCGATCCTGCCTGAAGTCACGATTGAGCCGACTGTTGTGCCGGCAGAGCGTCCGGAGCCCACCGTCATCGCCGAGCCGGTTGTACCACCGACGGCGTTTCTGGTCGGCGATTCGAGTTACCTGACGTTGTTTGAGCAGTATCAACCATGGCGAGATGAAATCTTGCGGGTTCGGTCAGGCGCGACGCTCGGCTGCGGCTTGCTTCCGGACTATCAGACGGTGGTGTACGAAGAATGCACAAACCGTCAGGAGCGGTGGGCGATTGAGTTGGCGGAGATCAAGCCCGATATTTTGGTTCTGGGCCTGTCTGTATGGGATCTTGACCCACCGGTGGTTGATGGAGATCCGCTCGTATTCGGCTCCATGGAGCATCGACAGCTGTTGCGGCAAGGTGTCGACGACATCCGCTCATTTGTTGACCTACAGTCGGGCCGGAGCCTGCCGGTCACTATTTTGTTGTTGCCATGTCAAGATCCTGACCTCGATCGATTTTCTCAGCCCTTGACCGATGCTGAGTTTGTCCGACGGGTTGCCTGGCTGAACTGGTGGGCAGGGACCTATGCCCGTGAAACTCAGAGCGCAGTGGTCGACATTGGCGCACAAACGTGCGAGGCCGATGGCGTGGCGCGTCTAAACGGCGAATTGTTATACCGCGATGGGGTGCACTATCGAGACGAGGTGGCCGATTGGGTCTGGGATATCTTGCTCGTCGAAATTCGGTCTTCGTATCCAAATGTTCACGGCTCCGCAGAATGAAATTTGCGGTACGGTTAGGCGTTCCAAAGCCCGCCCGGATGGTGGAATGGCAGACACGGCTGACTTAAAATCAGCTACTCGAAAGAGTGTGCGGGTTCGAATCCCGCTCCGGGCACCGCGTTAACCTTGTAGCTACGCTCGGGCGGTGGCTGACAACTCGATGCCACCGCGGACATTCTGCGTCAGTTCCACGGTGATCGCCGCGTCGGTTGCCGCCGCGAGATCACGGGCAATAGCAGCCGCAAGGTTCTCGCCGAAAATTCCGTCGTCGCGCCAGCTGGCGAGATAAAGCTTGAGGGTCTTCGTTTCGATGCTCTTGCCCGCGAGGGGCACGAGATCAATCGTGCAGCGGTAGTGATCGGGCTGGCGAGTTACCGGACACCAGGCGAGCAGTTCGGTGGTAACGAATCGGGCGCCGGTGACCTCGGGGTCGACCGCGATCGCCTCAAGCTGCGCTGCGCCAGCTCTTGAATCGGTCGGAATAGGTGTGGGACCGCCACCAAGGGCAGTTAGATCGTCGCTCATGCCCACCAGTGTGCCGCATCGGGCGTAACCTGAAACGCTCATGAGTGATCCAACTGTTGCATCTGGCCACAACGATGGTGCTCAACTAGCGACTGTCCGCGAGGCAAAACGCCGTCGCACGTTCGCGATTATCTCTCACCCTGACGCCGGTAAGACCACACTTACGGAAAAGTTCTTGTTGTATTCTGGTGCCGTTCAAGATGCCGGAACGGTTAAGGCGCGCTCGGGGCGACGCAGTGTCCGTTCGGACTGGATGGCCATGGAGCAAGAGCGGGGCATTTCTATTGCCTCGGCGGTGATGCAGTTCGAGTACCGCGATCATGTAATCAATTTGCTTGATACCCCTGGTCACCGCGATTTTTCTGAAGACACCTACCGGGTTCTTGCCGCAGTGGACGCGGCCGTCATGGTGCTCGATACCGCCAAAGGTATTGAGCCTCAGACACGCAAGCTCTTCGAAGTGTGCCGCGCCCGCGACATGCCGGTCATCACGTTCCTCAACAAGATGGATCGCCCCGGCCTCGATCCGCTAGAACTCCTCGATCAAATTGAGGAGCAGATTGGTCTCAAACCGACTCCAGTCACTTGGCCTGTGGGGATTCCTGGATATTTCCGGGGGGTTATTGATCGACGCACTGGAGATTTTGTCCGGTATACCCGAACCGCCCGAGGGGCGACGGAAGCGGCCGAAGAAATCTTGTCCCCCGAGCAGGCACTCGCCGAAGAAGGTGACATTTGGGAGACCGCATCGGAGGAATCCGAACTTTTTACCGAAATCGGCTCCGATTTTGATCGGGCCAGCTTTTTGGCGGGCAAGACGAGCCCACTATTCGTCGGGTCAGCGCTCACCAACTTTGGCGTGCGGCATCTGCTCGATGGCGTGATCGACATGGCACCAGCGGCCGAAGACCGACTCGATGAGACGGGAGAGTTTCGCCCCATCGAAGACCAATTTTCGGGATTCGTGTTCAAAGTACAAGCCAACATGGATAAGAATCACCGCGATCGGTTGGCCTTCTTACGGGTATGTTCCGGTGAGTTCGAACGGGGCATGACCCTCAGTCACGAACGCACCGGTCGGCCCTTCAACACGAAGTACGCCGTGAGTGTGTTTGGTGCTGAGCGCGAGACCCTCGAAGAGGGCTATCCGGGCGATGTCATTGGTTTCATCAATGCCACCGATCTGCAGATTGGCGACACGCTCTATGCCGGCGACAAGGTCAAGTTCCCTCCGATCCCACGGTTCGAGCCCGAAGAGTTTGCCGTGGCTCGCCCGATCGACGTTTCCAAGACCAAACAATTCCGCAAAGGCCTGGCCCAATTGGAAGAAGAAGGCGTGGTGCAAGTTTTGCGCGACGCTCAGTCCGGCGATGTGGCCCCCATCTTGGCCGCCGTGGGAATCATGCAGTTTGAGGTATTTGCTCACCGCCTCGAAAACGAATTCAACGCCAAGGTCGAAATCTCGCCAACTTCGTACCAAGTGGCACGACGAACCGACACCGATACCGCTCAGCAACTTGCCAGTATTTCAGCGGTCCGAGTCATGGTGGCCGGCGACGGAACGCAGATGGCGTTGTTCGAGAGCGTCTACCGGCTGCAACGGCTTGAGGCAGATCATCCCGAGTGGTGCCTAGAACGCATAGTGGCAGAATAGCCTAGAGGTCACATGTCTGTATTTAAAAAAGTACTCCGCACGGGTGAGGGCAAGAAGCTTCGGGCTCTCGAAGGACTTGTCCCTGACATCAACGCGTTGGAACCAGAAATTCAGCGGCTATCCGACACCGAACTCAAGGCCAAGACCGGTGAGTTTAAACAACGCATTGCGAATGGTGAGTCCCTGCACGAACTGCTCACCGAGGCCTTCGCGGTCGTCCGCGAGGCGGCAACGCGCACCATCGGTCAACGTCATTACGACGTCCAGCTCATGGGTGGAGCGGCGCTGCACTTCGGCTGGGTAGCTGAAATGAAGACTGGCGAGGGCAAGACCCTTACCTCGACGTTACCGATCTACCTCAATGCGCTCGCTGGTACCGGAGTCCATGTCGTCACGGTTAACGATTATCTCGCTACCCGTGACTCCGAATGGATGGGAGAAATCCACGGTTGGCTGGGTCTTGATATCGGTCTGGTTGTTCCTTCCGGACAACGTGATGCCGAATTCAAGCGTCGCCAATACGGCGCCGACATCACCTACGGCACTAACAACGAACTCGGCTTCGACTACCTCCGCGACAACATGGCTATGTCACGTGAGCGTCAGGTGCAGCGTGGTCACGCCTACTGCATCGTCGATGAGATCGACTCAATTCTCATTGACGAGGCGCGGACACCGCTGATCATCAGCGGCCGGGTAGCCGACGCCAATCAGACGTACTACAAATTTGCTTCAGTTATTCGTGGCTTGCGTCGCGATGTGCACTACGACGTTGATGAAGAAAAACGCATCGTCGCTCCGACCGAAGAAGGCATTTACGCCGTCGAACAGGCACTCGGTGTCGAAAATCTCTATGACTCGGTGTCGGCCAACCTGGTCCATCAGTTTCAGGTGGCGCTTAAAGCCAAAGAGCTATATCGCCGCGACAAGGATTACCTCATTGCCGACGGCGAAGTAAAAATCGTCGATGAATTTACTGGTCGAGTACTTGAAGGCCGCCGCTGGTCCGATGGCTTGCATCAGGCGGTCGAGGCCAAGGAAGGCGTGGAGATCAAAGAAGAGAACCAGACTCTCGCCACCATTACGTTGCAGAACTATTTCCGCCTCTACGACAAGCTGGCGGGCATGACCGGTACCGCTGAGACCGAAGCTAGCGAATTTGTGGGTACCTATGGCCTGCATGTGGTGCCCATCCCGACTCACAAACCGCTGATCCGCAAAGACCAAGCCGACCTCATTTACCGCAGCGAGCGGAGCAAGTACCAAGCCGTCTCCGACGACATCGTCGAGCGGTACGAGCGAGGCCAGCCCATTCTGGTCGGTACCGTCTCGGTAGAAAAATCTGAGCTCTTGTCCGGCATTTTGAACCGGCAAGGCATCCCCCATGAGGTACTAAACGCCAAGCAGCACACCCGTGAAGCTGAGGTTGTGGCCCAGGCAGGGCGCCTCGGTTCCGTCACCGTTGCTACCAATATGGCTGGTCGTGGCGTCGACATCATTTTAGGTGGCAACGCCGAAGCTATTGCCGAACGCGATGCCCGAGTCGAAGAAGTCGATATCGAAACGCCTAAGGGGCAAGCCCGAATGGCCGAACTGCTGGCATTGCACGAAAAGCAGTGCGGCGAAGAGGCCCAAAAGGTGCTCGCTGAGGGCGGGCTCTATGTGCTTGGCACCGAGCGTCACGACAGTCGTCGTATCGATAACCAGTTGCGTGGTCGCGCTGGGCGTCAAGGCGATCCAGGCGAGAGCCGTTTCTACCTTTCGCTCGAAGACGAACTCATGCGGATCTTTGCCACAGGCGCCATGAGTTGGGTAATGGATCGTGCCCTTCCCGAGGACGTCCCGATCGAATCAAAGATGGTCACCAAAGCCGTCGAGCGAGCCCAAACTACGGTCGAACAACGCAACGCCGAAGTTCGTAAGAACGTCCTCAAATACGACGAGGTCATGAACGAACAGCGCAAGGTGATTTGGAAGCGTCGCGACCAAGTGCTTGATGGCGCAGACCTTCGCGAAGAAGCGCAGGAGAGCATGGCCAGCGCAGTCGATGCCACTATTCGAGCCCACTGCGTCAGCGATATCCTCGACGAGTGGGATCTCTCCGGTTTGGCCAACGAAATCAACAACCTGTGGCCTACCGAACTTGACGAAGAAGCGCTCGAAGATTCATTGTCCACCGATGAGCTCTACGACCAGATCATGGCCGAGGGCGTCGAATCCTACGAAGAGCGCGAGGTAGAAATCACGCCCGAGGTAATGCGCCAGGTCGAGCGTCAGGTAATGCTGCGCATCATTGACCAGAAATGGCGTGAACATCTCTACGAGATGGACTATCTCAAAGACGGTATTCACCTGCGAGCGATGGGCCAGCGCGATCCCTTAGTCGAGTGGCAACGTGAAGGTTTCGAAATGTTCGGAACCATGATCGATCAGGTGGCCCAAGATTTCGTGAAGTACGTCATGCACCTGCAAGTTAAAGAGCCCGATGCTGAAGGCAACGGTACGGCGCGGTTGGCAACGGGTGAGGCTCCGGCTCTTACTCAGCAAGCCACGAAGGCAGATGCCCGAAAAGCGGGCAAGGCGGGTGTGGCCACACCGCAACGTGCTGATCTCAAAGCTGATGCACTAGCTGGCAATGCACCCAAGATTGTTGAGGCCAACAGCACCGGGACGAAACCCACAACTGTGGTGAAGGATGCGGCGGAGAGCACGCCCCGCAATGCCCCCTGTCACTGTGGGTCCGGCAAAAAGTTCAAACACTGTCACGGGCGCTAAGGCGACCTGCCAACCATGAAGGACTTCAGCGATGAGATCGCTTCTCTACGGACCCGTCACAGCGAGGCTCAGTCCTATCTAAAGATTGCTGAGCTTCGAACCGAGCAACCCGAGCTGGAACATGCTGCTTCCGAACCAGGGTTGTGGGACGATAGCGATCGGGCCAAAGAGGTAACCGGACGGCTATCTTCGGTGAACGAGGATCTCGACCTTTTCGACTCGCTAGCGAGCAAAGTCGACGATATTGCTACGTTGTACGAAATGGCTCGTGAGGAAGACGACGAGTCCCTTGTCGCTGAAATCGACCTGGCCATTGCCGAAACACGCGAAACCTTCTCCGAACTCGAGATTCGCTCGATGTTCACGGGCGAATTCGACGAACTCGACGCGGTGTGTCACATCCAGGCAGGCGAGGGCGGAACCGATTCCCAAGACTGGGCCGAGATGCTGCTTCGTATGTACATCCGGTGGGCCGACAAACGAGGCCTAGATCTCGAAATCCAAGCGCTCAGCGAAGGACAAGAAGCGGGGCTTAGCTCGGTCGAGTTCTTGGTCAAGGGGCGCTATGCCTACGGACTTTTACGCAGCGAACACGGCGTTCACCGACTTGTGCGCATCTCACCATTCAACAAAGAAGGCAAGCGCCAGACGGCATTTTGCTCGCTCCATGCAGTGCCCTACTTCGATGACGTTTCTAGCGACATCGTCATTGATGAGAGCGAATTACGCATCGACACCTATCGCTCTAGCGGTGCGGGCGGCCAGCACATCAACGTGACCGACTCAGCCGTGCGGATCACCCACTTGCCCACCGGAACCGTGGTCTCGTGCCAAAACGAGCGGAGTCAACACCAAAACAAAGACCAAGCAATGAAAGCGTTGGCATCGAAGCTCTTCGATCTCGAACGTCAAAAACGCGATGACGACTTGGCCGAGATCGCCGGCGAAGCGAAACGGGTGGGCTTCGGAAGCCAGATTCGATCGTATGTCTTACAGCCGTACCAACTCGTGAAAGACCTGCGAAGTCAACACGAAACTGGCAATGTGTCCGGTGTTCTGGGCGGCGATATAGAGCCATTCATGGAGCAGTATCTGCAGTGGCAACGGGCCGAAGGGCTCGATCAATAGTTTCGTCGGGCGGTCAGCTCGGTTCTAAAGCCGGATGGTCGCCGGTGGACGATCGGGGAGTGCCACCAGCTGGGGAAGTCGCGCTGGTAACGTATTTGTAATGTTTCGGTGCCCAGCTATTGCTAACGAAAACTCATGATCAAACTCGAAAATGTATCCAAGGTCTATAAGGGAGAGGTAATTGCCCTCCATGAGGCCTCATGTGAGATTGGCAAGGGCGAATTCGTCTTTTTGGTGGGCCCATCGGGCTCCGGAAAGAGCACCTTCATTCGTCTACTGAACCGCGAAGAAGTTCCTGATAAGGGCCAGATTTTTGTCGCCGGAAAAGACATCGGTGAACTCAACAGCTGGAAAGTGCCGTATCTCCGCCGTAATATTGGCTACATCTTTCAGGATTTCAAACTGCTCGAAAACAAGACCGTGGCGCAAAATGTGGCGTTCGCACTCGAGGTAATTGGTCGCCCTCGTCACGTCGTCAAGACGCAGGTTCCAGCCATTTTGGAACTTGTCGGGCTCAGTAAGAAAATGAATAATCTTCCTAACGAGCTTTCGGGTGGCGAACAGCAACGAGTTTCCATCGCCCGCGCTTTTGTAAATCGGCCGCTCATATTGTTGGCTGACGAACCAACCGGAAATCTCGATCCAGCGACATCGGTGGGCATCATGCGTCTGCTTGATCGAATTAACCGAACCGGAACCACCGTAGTGATGGCAACGCATGACCGAGGAATTGTCGACACTATGCGTCGACGGGTCGTAGAGCTTGACCGTGGCGTGATCGTGCGCGACCAGGCCCGAGGGGTTTACCAGTAACCATGGCCATGAAAATTGATTACGTCATCCGGGAGACCGGATCTAATATTCGACGCAACATCACTCTTACTATCGCGACAGTGGTCACCGTTGCGATTGCTTTGGCGCTGTTCGGGATTGCTCTCCTAGTCCGGCAGGGAGTCGACAACGCCACCGCCCGATGGGAAGGTGGCATCGAGTTCGTGGTGTTCATGAACGTCGAGTCCTCAAATGCTCAACTGCAGGCAGTGGCCGACTCGTTAGATCAAAGTCCTGAGATCGCGCGCACAGTGTTCTTCGACAAAGACGCGGCTTACATCGAGTTTCGTGAACTTTTCTCCGGGAGTCCGGAAATTCTTGAGACCGTTACCGCCGAGGATCTTCCCCCTTCATTTCGTGTGGTACCCGTCGACACCAATGCAGATGCGGTCGAGCAGTTGGCCTCGCGTTTTGAGGCGAGCCCCGGCGTACGCGAAGTCGTTTCGGCCCAGGAGACAATCCGCAACATCGAGAAGTTCTCCAACTTCATCAGCCGCTTCGTGCTGCTCGCTGCCGTTGCCTTGTTGTTAGCCGCGTCGGTGCTTATCTTCAACACCATTCGTATGGCGATGTTTGCCCGTAGAAACGAAATAGAAGTGATGAAACTTGTTGGCGCCACGAACTGGTTCATTCGGGTGCCGTTCATGTTCGAAGGTCTCATTCAGGGGCTGTTAGGGGCCATGGCCGCGGTTGGTGGCATCTTTGTCCTAAACGGCGTGTTCCGTAACAAGGTCGGCGGGCCCAATGGTTTCCAGCTTGTGGACAGCCTTGTGGTAGCGAACGAAGACGTATGGCGCACGAGTTTCTTGTTGATGGTGATTGGTGCCCTCGTTGGCACGATTGGCTCGGCTGTGGCTGTATCTCGTTTCCTCGACGTCTAGTACCAGAGTTCGGTGCCCGAGCCTTGGAGCTATGGCAGTCCCCCGAGACAAAGTTGAATTAGACGGTCCCCGGCGAACTACGCTCGCAGAACTAGCCAGAGCGAATGCCAGGAGCATCAATGCCACAAGAAGTACGCGGAGTAATTGCCCGAGCTAAGGGCGAACCAGTCAGTGTTGAGACCATCGTTATCCCGGACCCCGGTCCGGGCGAAGTCGTTGTTGACATTCAGGCGTGTGGCGTCTGCCATACCGATCTGCACTATCGCGAGGGCGGCATCAACGACGAGTTTCCCTTCCTCTTGGGTCACGAGGCGGCCGGCATTGTTGAGCTCGTTGGCGACGGGGTCACCGAGGTCGCGGTGGGAGATTTTGTGATTCTCAACTGGCGTGCGGTGTGTGGCGAATGTCGGTCTTGCCTCCGAGGTCGCCCGCAATATTGTTTCAATACGCACAATGCCACGCAGAAGATGACGCTCCTCGATGGCACCGAACTTTCGCCCGCCCTCGGAATTGGCGCCTTCTGCGACAAAACGCTTGTGGCAGCTGGCCAAGCCACGAAGGTAAACCCCGCGGCAAAACCCGAAGCCGCTGGTCTGTTGGGCTGTGGCGTAATGGCTGGTATCGGTGCCGCCATCAATACCGCTGAGGTTGGTCGTGGTGACTCGGTCGCCGTGTTTGGTTGTGGTGGTGTTGGCGACGCGGCCATCGAGGGGTCACGAATCGCCGGAGCTCATACGATTATTGCGGTTGACCTCGACGATCAGAAGCTCGAGTGGGCCAAGGGTTTCGGTGCTACGCACACAATCAATGCGAGCAACGAAGATCCCGTTGAGCGCATTAAAGAAATCACGGGTGGCAATGGTGCCGATGTGGTCATTGAAGCCATCGGACTTCCCAGTGTGTACAAGCAGGCGTTCGAGGCACGCGACCTGGCCGGCACAGTTGTTTTGGTTGGCGTTCCCAACCCGGAACACAAGATCGAACTGCCGTTTATCGAGCTATTCGGTCGCGGTGGTGCGTTGAAGAGTTCGTGGTACGGCGATTGCCTTCCCAGTCGCGATTTCCCTATGCTCATCGATCTTTACCTGCAAGGACGTCTCAATCTCGATGGTTTCGTATCGGAAAAAATTGGTCTTGGTGACGTCGAAGAAGCCTTTCACAAGATGGAGCGGGGCGAAGTTCTCCGTTCGGTTGTGATGTTGTGAGCTTGCACATCGATCACGTCATAACGAGTGGCATTTTTTCATTGGATGGTGAGGACTTTGATGTTGACAACAACATCTGGCTCGTTGGCGATGATCGTGAGGTCATCATCATTGATGCGGCCCACGACCACCGGCCCATTATCGAAAGCGTCGGCGGTCGCAACGTGAAAGCTGTCATTTGCACTCATGCCCACAACGATCACATCAATGCCGCCGGCGAACTGGCCGAAGCCGTGGATGCGCCAATTTGGCTTCACCCCGATGACACCATGTTGTGGGAGGTTGTCTACAACGATCGGCGGGTCGACGCACCCCTGAAAGATGGTCAGCTGATCATGCTTGGATGCGATGAGTTGGAGATCCTCCACACGCCGGGTCATTCGCCCGGTGGTGTCTGTGTTTATGCCCCCTCTATCGGAACAGTTTTTAGCGGCGACACACTTTTCAATGGTGGTCCTGGAGCAACGGGTCGTTCATTCTCGGATCGCCAGATCCTGATCGACAGCATTGAGCGACAGATGGGCAATCTCGATCCAGCGGTGATTGTTCACACGGGCCATGGCGACAGCACCAGTATTGGGGCCGAGTTGCCGAACGTAGCCAAGTGGCGATCTGAATAGTCGTCGCACCGCGGGTTCGTTTCATTTCTGAATGGTTTAGTACTGTTGCTCAATGGACGATAAAAAACTTGGTCAGATGCTTCTGCGGGCGTGGAAGATGCGCGAGGGGGCTCAGGTCACGCTCATGATGCACTTCGGCGACAAGCTGGGTTTATACGCTGCCGCGGCCAAGTTGGGCACGATGACGCCACGTGACCTTTCGCAAGCGACCGACACGAACGAACGCTGGATGCGCGAGTGGCTGAGTTGCATGGCCGCCGCCGACTTCTTTGAAAGCGACGATGGCGAAACATTCACGATGTCGCCGGAGGCCGTTGTTGTCCTCGCTGATGCCTCCAATCCGATGTTTGCTGGCGGTGCGCTCCAGGCTCCGCCACCGGACGCACACATCGCGGGTGTCGAGCACGCGCTGCGCACCGGCGAAGGGTTCACCTATGGCGACATGGGCGAAGGAACGGCCCGCTCTGTCGAGGCAGGGTTTGCGCCCCGTGAACGAGCCATGCTGATGACCGATGTCGTGCCGGCCATCCCTGGGCTCAACGAGGCGCTGACGAATGGGGCCAGGATGGTCGATGTTGGCTGTGGCACCGGCTTCACGCTTAGTCTGCTCGCGGAGGCTTACCCCGACGCGACCTTTACGGGCTACGACCCTTCCGAACCCGCCACCGACATTGCCATGGAACGATTCGATGAAGGCGGCAATGTCACTATTCATTGTGCGGGTGGCGAGGACTTACCCAACGAAGAAAGTTTCGACGTAGCGTTCACGTTCGACTGCCTGCATGACATGCCGCGACCCGATCTCACCCTTGCGGCCATTAAGCGCAGTTTGGCGTCCGATGGTGTGCTCGTGATCAAAGAAATTCGTTCGTCGGGTGACTTCACAAAAGATCGCAAGAACCCCGTACACGCCATGATGTATGCCACTTCGATGATCTCTTGTTTGGCCTCTGCGTGCTCAAGTCCCGATGGCCTTGGGTACGGGACCCTCGGGCTTAACCCTGTGGCACTCGAAAAGCTGTGCATAGATGCCGGCTTCTCGTCGGTAACCATGCACGACGTCGGTGATCCCACCAACTTATTTTACGAGGTACGGCCATGAGTATCGATTTCAGTCTGTCACCCGAGGTTGAGGCGATCAGGGTCCGGGTTCGCGACTTCATCACCAACGTTGTCAAGCCCGAAGAGGCCCGTATCGAGGGCCACGATGGCGGCGACGGTGTGGACGGACGCGGTCGTCTTGAGGCCCTTATTGCCCTACGTAAATTGGCCTTTGCCGAAGGTTTGTGGTTGCCCCATATGCCCGAGGAATGGGGCGGCATGGGACTGGGTCATGTCGAGTTGGCCATGGTGCAAGCCGAATCGGCTCGGAGCTACTACGGGCCGTGGGTACTTAATTGTCAGGCGCCGGACGAAGGCAACATGCACACGCTGTTGCATTGGGCTACCGATGCTCAAAAAGAGAAGTACCTCAAACCGCTATGTGCTGGAACTACTTGGTCGTGCTTTGCCATGACCGAACCCGAGGTAGCTGGATCAGACCCAACCCTCATCCAGACCAACGCCTACGAAGATGGCGACGAGTGGGTCATCAATGGCCATAAATGGTTCATCTCCAATGCCCACCGGGCCGACTTCGCCATCTTGGTTTGTCGAACCGAAGAGAACCCGGACATTCCCCAGGCCGCCAATACGGCGTTCATCGTCGATATCCCATCTGATGGTTGGAACGAGGTTCGCCAGATCGAAACTATGCATGGCGGTACCGGTCACAGCGAAATCCTGATCGAGGACCTGCGCGTCCACAAAGATCAGATGCTCGGCGGTCGCGGTCAGGGACACCTGTTGGGGCAGTACCGACTAGGACCAGCTCGGTTGGCGCATTGCATGCGGTGGATAGCGCAGGCCGAAACAGCCCTCGACATGATGGTCGACCGCTCGCTAAACCGTTTCTCGCACGGCTCGCTGCTGGCCGAGAAACAAGGCATCCAGTGGATGATTGCCGATTCGACCATGGAGCTTTACCAGTGCAAACTTATGGTCCTTCATGCGGCATACAAGATCGACAGGGGTGACGACTTCAAGGCTGAGGTGTCGATGGCCAAGCATTTCGTGGCCAATAGTTTGGGCCGGATTATTGATCGGTCGATCCAGGTTCACGGCGCACTCGGGTACTCGACCGACACACCATTGGCGCACATGTATCAACACGCCCGCTGGGCCCGTTTCGCAGATGGTGCCGACGAGGTACACCAGATGCGCATTGCCCAACGGTCCATAGCGGCCTACACCGACGAGGGATCTACTCGTCGCGCTACCGGCGGGTTGCCGATTTAGATGGCAGCCACCACGTACGCGGTCACCGCAGGCGTAGCCACAATCACGCTTAATCAGCCCGAGAGTCGTAACGCGTTGACGCCCGAGTTGGTCAGCGGCTTACTTGATGCGTTGACTGCCGCTAATGCCGACACCGATGTGCGCATGGTTATCGTCACGAACGAGGGCTCTACTTTCTGCGCCGGAGCCGATCTAAACGGCGATAGCGGTGACTCTGCGGTAGCGCTAGTCAGCGTAATGCAGGCCGTCATGGAGGCTCCCAAGCCGGTGATTGGTCATATAAATGGTCATTGCATGGGCGGGGGAGTAGGTCTAGCCGCGGCGTTTGATATTTCGGTTGTGCGAGACGACGCCAAGTTTGCGTTCAGTGAAGCTCGACTGGGTGTTGCACCCGCCGTGATTTCTGTCGTTTGTTTACCGAAGATGCGCAAGGCGGACGCATCGGAGTTGTTCCTGCGAGCCAACCGCTTCAGTGGTTCGCATGCGGCGAAGGTCGGTTTAGTCAACCACGCGGTGCCAGCCAATGATTTGGCCGCGACCACGCAGCAGATTGTCACCGACGTGTTGGCGGGCGGCCCGCAGGCGCTCATCGCCTGCAAACAGCTGCTCGCTGACGGCTCCGAGGTACGTTCGGCCCGATTCGCCGAAGTGGCTAAACTTTCCCGTGACCTGTTCGCCAGCGATGAAGGCCGCGAAGGAGTCGCCGCATTCAAAGAGCGTCGCCCGGCCCGGTGGAATCCAGCCGAAAAATAGGCGCCGCTAGTCCAATCAGCGGTATGCGGTTAGCTCTCGTGCGTGGTTGGAAGGCTCCTGCATCACGCTTAACGCGTGACCGGCGGTGGCAATTTGTTCCTCAGGGAAGGTGAGGCGTGGGCGATAGCTCAGAATATGGAAGATGATCGTGGCCACACCGCCTCCGGTTGCGTAGCGGGCGGCTAGTTCGGCGGGCGCTGACGTGACGAGTTCATCGTTCAGGCCGTCTGTAGCCAGATTCCACACGGTCGAGAACTGTTGGTGGGCAGTGGTGTCGTTGAACAGCAAGCCATCGAGCAAGAGTTCATAGCCGACGTGGCTAAGCGCCCGAGCCGGACCGCGCTCGACGCCGCGTTCACGGAGGTCAGCTGTCGCGTTTTTGCATGCCGCCAAAAATCGCGCACTGCTGTGAAATTTGGCGTCTTGTTCGATGTGGATCTGCATTCCACGATGAAATGCTTTGGTCGCAATGGTGTCGCCCGCCAGAAGTAGCGGTTCGTCTGGCATTCGACGTAGTTTGCGGAGATCGGGCCAAGCCACACCAACCGCCTCCCAATCCGACCATCGAACCTCAGCAGCGGCATAGTCGGCAATATGCCCCAAGAAGTTCATAGGGTAAATCTACAACGACTGCCTTCATGGCGTTGGTCTTAGGTGTTCCGCGGAACACTTTTGGCTGCGCCCATCAACGACATATTGCCGAGGTCGAAGTGACCTGGGGTGTGTCAGGCTGCTTCGACGACCACCGTTCCGGTCATCCATGGGTGTGGAGTACAGAAGTAGGGGAATTCGCCGACCTCGTTGAAGGTGTGGGAGCACGATTCACCTGCCAGTAGGTCGCCTGAATCGAATTCGCCGCTTGGGTCTCCCACGCTTCCATTGGATACTCCTGCGGTGACGGTGTGCAGCACAGCGTCGTTGTTGTTCCAGGTGATCGTGGTACCTGTGGCAACGGTAATGGCTCGTGGGGAATAGGCCAGTTCGGCATTCTTCGGATCCCATGCCCCGTCGGTGATGGTGACAACATTGGCGGCGGTTGCTTCCTCAGCAGCGGGATCCGCCGTGGCTCCGCCCGCAGCGACTACTTCGAAGATCTCAGGATCTACATCACCATCGACTACAACCATGCCAATGGCACCCTTGTAGAACGCACGGGAAAGAGCGTGGTCTACCAAGATGATTGTGCTGGGTACAACACCAACGAGTTCAGTAACGGTGGCACCGCCGGTAACTACCAGAGTCGACTGGGATCCGCGGATTGGATTGTTGGCCGGGTGCGTCGCGGCTTCCGGGTAGACCGTGTCCCAATGTGAACCAATTGGGTGCCAATTCGAATTGAGGTTGAGCCCTTCGTTGACCATGTAGATACGGGCCCGCTCGCCGACGCTCATGTGCAGAGAGTTGTCGCCAGTGAGCGCACCGGTGCGGCCGTTAAAGGTGACATAGGCAGGGTTCTCATCTGAGAGTGCTTGCCGGTCGAATTCGACGACACCATTGGCATCCGGAGGGGTCACATACCACTCCGACTGCATCACAGCCCATTCGTGGTCGACATCGGGAAGAGGCCTCTCGGGGTCCACAATGAACATCCCGTACATGCCACGCGAGATATGTTCGGGCACGTCACCGAAGGCGCAGTGATACATGAATGCCCCGGGGTAAAGCAACCGAATCTCGATTGCGACGGTCTCGCCTGGCGCCGCGGTAAGGTCGGCGGCACCGCCGCCCTGGCCGGTTATTGCGTGAAAATCGATGTTGTGGGGGTGGTTGTTGCCCGCGGCGTTGGTCATAACGATCCGGGCCACATCACCCACGCGTCCTCGAAGAACTGGTCCCGGGGTGCCACAGGTGACTTCCTCATCGCCTTCGATTCGGTAACCCCACATCTCAAAGGTCACGTCGTTGGCTGGATCCAAAGGACATACTCCCTCGGTCACCTCAAGCCTGGTCTCGAATATGCGCTGCTGGGCTCTTACAATTTGAGGGGGAACATCCGGAGCGTAGGAGATATGTCGCTCGGCTCCGTCTGCCATGACCAGATCGGCCTTGGGAGTTAGCAGGGGCGTAATAGGTCCAGTTTGGCCAGCTACAAGAACCACTTCCTCTTCCGCCGGGCCGGTGGCCCCGGGATTCTTGGTGTCGCCCCCACTAAAGGCAATGGGATTGTTGCCGGACGAAGAACAGGCCCCCGCAAGTAAGGGCACCCCCAACGGTACCCCCAAGACTAGGGAGCGTCTGGACAGTGCTGGAGTCTTCATGTGACTACTTCCGGTAGTGGATCTCCAGTTGAGTATCAAACTTGCGGAAGTGGTTGAAGAGGGTCGAAGGTCCCAAAATCAAAAATTGAGCTGGTTGTGTGGGGGATAGCTGTAGTGCGGCAGCCAGCGTGCTCAGCGGATTAGCGCTGAGCAAAGGAAAATTGAGATGGTGTGCAGTGGAGCTGGGGGGAATCGAACCCCCGTCCGCCAAGTAGGTATTGCATGCGATACGACCATTCCTAGGGCACAGCTCACGGGCGCTGTCCTGCTAGGTCAGGTGGGCTAGGCCCACCGCCGGATCTTTCTCCGATGTCAGCGGTCTTTCACGCCGTCAGTGGTCTTTCCCTACCGTCCTCCACTGCTTCTGTTGCCGGGCTGCAGTGAACTGGCCCCGTAACGCCGTTTCCGACGTTCGATAACTCTCTACTGACTAACTAATGTTAGGCAGCGAGAGCGACAGGGTGGTTGCCGTGTCTTTTTGTTGCCCCGTTTTAAGAGTCTGAGCAACTCTGGTCGCATATGTCAACATCTGGCCTCGACGTCGAAACCGATCAGCCCCTGGGGTAGTGAATAGGAACTGTTTATTGTAGTGCGAATATTTGCGGAGCCCATCGGGTTTACTGACCCATGGCATTAAACGCTTCCCTGAAAGACGTCTCCGTTTACGATCCGCAAGGTGCCGCGGTCACCGTGCAATCGTTGGCGGGCAAATGGACTGTTGTCCAAATGATGCGGTACTACGGTTGAATCCCGTGCCAAGCACAGCTCGCGCAGTTGCGTGACGTTTACCCCGAATTTGAAGCAATGGGCGCCGCGGTGATGGCAGTAGGCGGGTCCTATGACTATCAAGCACAGCACCTGATGGATAAGGGAATTCCGTTTCCTCTGTACCTCGACCCCGACTATGCCTTTCGTGATGCGCTGGAATTTGGGGCACTGCGGTGGTGGCAAATGATGAGTCCAAAGAGCATGGCGAATTACGCCAAGGTCATCGCCAAGGCCCGCCAAGGCAAAGTTCGACCCAAGGATTCGATCCGCACCCCAGGAATGGTGATCCTTGATCCCGACTTGAACGTCGCTTACCGCTTCGAAGGTAATGCGCTCGGCGACTATCCCGATGTCGACGACATCGTGGGGCGGTTACAGCGGTTACTCGATAACTAAGACGACGTCGCCGCCACCAACCGTGTCGCCGGGAGCAACCTTGATCTCGCTTACGATGCCGGCCTTGTCGGCATTCACGTTGTTTTCCATCTTCATGGCTTCGAGCACGATGACCGATTGACCGGCCTCGACCTCGTCGCCTACCTCCACCATGATCTTGACGATGGTGCCCTGCATCGGAACAGTTACCTGGCCGCTGCCAGCACCGCCCCCCGCACCACTTGTGCCCGACGACCGACGGGGTCGGGACCGTCCGGACCCGGACGGGGCAGGCACCCACATGGCAACATCGAAGCGTTTGCCGTTGACCTCGACTTCGGTCTCGCGGCGAACCTTGTCGGGCGGGCCGACCTCGCCGGAAGCACCGCTTGAAATATCGGAGAGGTCGAGCACATTCTCGACCCACTTTGTTGAATGCGTAACCGCAGCAAAATCAGCATGGCCAACAATGGCCACATCGGCCGGGATGGTGGTGGCCACGCCTTCGACGACAAGTTCGTCGAGCGCACGCAGCGTGCGAGCAATCGCCGCTTCACGGCTTGGCCCCCAACAAATGAGTTTGCCCACGAGGTTGTCGTAGAACGGGCTGATCTCGTCGCCTGCCTCATAACCGGTGTCAAAGCGCACGCCGAAACCATCGGGCGTCTTGAGCGCGGTAAGCGGGCCAGGGGAGGGGAGGAAGGCGCCTCCAGTCGGATCCTCGGCGTTGATACGAATTTCAATGGCATGGCCGGTGATCGTGACATCGTCTTGGGTAATGGTGAGGGCCTCACCCGATGCAACCCGTATTTGCATCTCGACAAGGTCAACGCCGGTTACCGCTTCGGTAACCGGATGTTCGACCTGTAGGCGCGTATTCATTTCGAGGTAATAGAACTCGCCGTCCTCGTACAAAAACTCGACCGTTCCGGCATTGACGTAGTCACAACCAACCGCGACCTTTACGGCAGCTTCGCCCATCGCCGTGAGGATTTCTTGAGCAATACCCGGGGCAGGTGCTTCTTCGATCAGTTTCTGGTGACGCCGCTGCGCCGAGCAGTCACGGGTGCCAAGATAAATACAGTTGCCATGGGAATCGGCCATGAGCTGGACTTCGATGTGGCGCGGTTTGGTGAGGTAGCGCTCCATGTAGATCTCGTCGCGGCCAAAGTACGAAAGGGCCTCGCGTTGGGCGGATTCGATCGACTCTTCTATCGTCGCATCATCAGCAACGACCTTCATGCCGCGACCGCCGCCGCCGTACGCGGCCTTGATGGCAATGGGGTAGCCATGTTCGGCCGCAAACTCGCGGACCTGCTGCGGATTGGTAAGGAGTTCGGTTGTGCCCGGAACCCCAAGTACGCCGACTCGTTCGGCTGCTTCACGGGCAGAAATTTTGTCGCCCATGACGTCGATGGCATCTGGGTTGGGACCAATAAACGCCACGCCACGCTCGGTGATGGACCGAGCAAAATCGGCGTTCTCGGAGAAAAAGCCATACCCGGGATGCACACCATCGGCACCACTGCGCTCGATAGCATCGAGGATTGCTTCGGTGTTTAGATAGCTTTCCGCTGTGGTCTTTCCTCCAAGGGCGTAGGCCTCATCGGCCAGGCGCACGTGTAATGCGTCATGGTCGAGTTCGGAGTACACCGCAACGGTAGCGATACCAAGATCGCGGCAAGCACGGATAACACGGACAGCGATTTCGCCACGATTGGCGACAAGGATTTTTGAGAGCACACTCTATGGTGCCAGATAGAAGGGGGCCGATGACCACATGTTTGACAGAGATTCGCTTGTACCCGTGTCCGAGACCCGTTTTCACGACCTTCGCCATGTCGTTTCTACCGGCTCAACGAACTCTGATTTAGCACAATTGGCCGAAGAATTGGCGGCGAATGGGCGACCGATAGTCCCTACAGTGCTGGTGGCCGACCGTCAGACCGCGGGAAAAGGCAGGCGGGGCCGAATCTGGGAATCGGGCCGACCAACCGGCCTTTGGGTCTCAGTCCTCGTTCCGGCACCGCGGCCAATCAAGGATCTGGGGTGGCTATTGGCCTCGGCGGGTATTGCGCTGGTCGATGCCCTTAGGCCCTTCGGCGTAGCGGCCGGACTGAAATGGCCGAACGACATTGTCATACCTACCGGGGGTGGC
>Ga0115000_10000545_pt1 | contig 34842 bp, 31 predicted proteins | sample ArcticOcean_MG_C_6_FD_89690 | JGI IMG/M metagenome (GOLD analysis project Ga0115000, IMG submission 89690) | Marine microbial communities from western Arctic Ocean - ArcticOcean_MG_CB8_128 | ecosystem: Environmental > Aquatic > Marine > Oceanic | place: Arctic Ocean: Canada Basin | collected...
CGTGCGTGAACGCAGGTCTGTACTGTATCCGAACATCTCGGAGAGCGGCACGAGTGCATTCACGACTTGGTTGATCCCGCGCTGCTCGGTGCCGAGCACCTGGCCGCGTCGAGAGTTGATATCGCCGACTACGTCGCCGAGATAGTTGTCAGGAGTGACAACTTCGACGGCGAAGACCGGCTCGAGCAGGGTGGGCTTGGCTTTGCGAGCAACCTCGCGATACCAGGCGTTACCTGCGATCTTGAAGGCCATTTCGGACGAGTCGACGTCGTGCGTCTTACCGTCTTCGAGGGTGACCTTGATGTCGACAGTAGGGAATCCGGCGAGCACACCATTGGTGATTGCTTCCTGGATGCCCTGATCGACCGGCTTGATGTATTCCTTCGGAATATTTCCGCCGGTGACCTTCGATTCGAATTCGTATCCGCCGCCCGGGTTGGGGGCGAGCGTGGCGGAGATCACGGCGAACTGGCCAGTACCACCGGTCTGCTTCTTGTGCGTGTAGGTGTAGCCCGACACTTCCTGCGTGATCGTCTCGCGGTAGGCGACCTGGGGCTTGCCGACGGTGGCTTCCACCTTGAACTCGCGACGCATGCGATCGACGAGCACCTCGAGGTGCAGCTCGCCCATGCCAGCAATGATGGTCTGTGCCGTCTCTTCGTTGGTCGTGACCTGGAAGGTGGGATCCTCTTCGGCGAGGGCCTGAAGCGCTCGGCCCATCTTCTCCTGATCGGCCTTCGACTTCGGCTCGACTGCAACCTCGATCACCGGTGCCGGGAAGTCGAGGTTTTCCAGCGTGATCGGGTGAGCGGGATCACACAGCGTGTCGCCGGTACGGGTGTTCTTGATGCCGATGCCCGCCGCGATATCGCCAGTGGAAACGGAGTCCTTGTCGACCCGGTCGTTGGCGTGCATCTCGAGAAGGCGGCCAACGCGTTCCTTGTTGGACGTGCGGGTGTTGAGAACCACGTCGCCCTTGTCGAAGGTGCCGGAGTAAACACGGAAGTAGGTGAGACGACCAACGTGTGGGTCGGTCATGATCTTGAACGCCAGCGCCGAGAAGGGCTGATCGTCAGCCGCGGCACGGGAGGTTTCGTTGCCGGCCTTGTCGACGCCGGTGATAGCGGGAACATCGAGCGGTGACGGCAAGTAGTCGAGGACCGCGTCGAGTAGGGGCTGTACACCCTTGTTCTTGAACGCGGTGCCGTTGAGAATCGGGACGAGGCCATTCTCGAGCGTGCCCTTGCGGATCGCGGCCATCAACTCTTCGTCGCTGATGACCTCGTCTTCAAGAACCTTCATCATGAGGTCTTCGTCTTGGTCCGCGGCCGCTTCAAGCAGCTTGATCCGGTACTCGTCGGCGATTTCCTGCATGTCGGCCGGAATCTCGACGGTTTCGTAGGTCGCGCCGAGGTCCTTCTCGTCGGTTGTGGGCGGCCACACGAGGGCCTTCATCTTTACGAGGTCGATAACGCCCAAGTAATCGCCTTCGGCGCCGATCGGCAGCTGAAGAACGACGACGTTAGGAGTGAGACGATCCATGATCGTGTCGAGCACGAAGTAGAAGTCGGCTCCGGTGCGGTCCATCTTGTTGACGAAGCACATACGAGGCACGTTGTAACGGTCGGCCTGGCGCCACACCGTTTCGGTCTGCGGTTCAACGCCAGCAACACCGTCGAATACGGCAACGGCGCCGTCGAGCACGCGCAGCGAACGTTCGACCTCAACGGTGAAGTCGACGTGACCCGGGGTGTCAATGATATTGATGCGGTGGTCGTTCCAGATGCAGTGCGTGGCGGCCGAGGTGATCGTGATGCCACGCTCCTGCTCCTGCTCCATCCAGTCCATCGTGGCGGCGCCGTCGTGGACTTCGCCGATCTTGTAGGAGCGGCCCGTGTAGTAGAGGATGCGCTCGGTTGTGGTGGTCTTGCCCGCATCAATGTGGGCCATGATCCCGATGTTGCGGGTCATGTCGAGCGGAGTTCGCTTCTCTGCCATGGGAATTCCTCAGGTAATGGGGGTGGTGTACGGACCGTTGTGGTTCGCACGCACAGCGACCGGGCGAATCTCTTTTGGAGAAGGCCCGGTCGATGGAAAAGTGTATTGGACTACGAAATACGTACCGCGGGATTACCAGCGGTAGTGGGCGAAAGCCTTGTTGGCATCGGCCATCTTCTGAACATCTTCACGTCGCTTACACGCGGCACCAATGCCGTTGCTGGCATCGAGAATTTCGTTGGCTAGGCGCTCGGCCATCGTGCGTTCACGACGGTCACGAGAGAAACCGACCATCCAACGGATGGCGAGGGTGGTGGCACGACGAGGACGGACCTCGATCGGCACCTGATAGGTGGCGCCACCAACACGACGGCTCTTCACCTCAAGCTGCGGACGCACATTGTCGACCGCACGCTTGAGCGTGCTGACGGGTTCGGAGCCAGTCTTTTCTTCGACGATGGTCAGGGCGTCATAGACGATCCGCTCAGCCAAGTTGCGCTTGCCGCGCTGCAGGATCTTGTTGATGAACTGCGTAACCAGAACCGAATCATGAATTGGATCGGGATGGATTTCGCGACGCGGGGCCGGACCCTTACGAGGCATCCTCAGCCTTCTTTCTTCACGCCGTAACGACTACGAGCCTGCTTGCGGTCGCGAACACCAGAGGTGTCGAGCGTGCCGCGGACAATCTTGTAACGCACACCAGGGAGGTCCTTCACACGGCCGCCACGCACGAGCACGATGGAGTGCTCCTGGAGGTTGTGGCCCTCACCCGGAATGTAAGCGGTGACTTCAACGCCAGAAGTGAGACGAACACGGGCGACCTTACGGAGCGCAGAGTTCGGCTTCTTTGGAGTGGCGGTGTAGACGCGAGTGCAAACACCACGACGCTGCGGCGCTCCCTTGAGCGCGGGTGTCGCTTCCTTGCGTCGCTTCGACTGGCGACCCTTACGGACCAGCTGCTGAATCGTTGGCACAGAAATACCTTGCTTACTATTGAGGCGTGAAAGAGAGATTGAGATCGCTTACGGCCGGCGGCGCCACAAGAGCGCGCTCTGGCCGACGAGAAAGCATACGAGCGAGGTCGAGGAACCTCAACCCGCGCGGCGATTTGTGCTAGCTAGTGCTGGTTTAGGGAGCGGAGAGTGGGTCAACCTGACCAGGCCACGGCGGGGTCGCTCACCTCAACGACATCGGCGTCATCGGTGAAGGCGACAAATCGGTCGAAGGACCGCAGGAACCATCGATCGTGGGTGACACAAACAACGGTGCCTTCGAAAATGTCGAGTCCGGCTTCGAGGGCCTCGGCTGAAGCGACGTCGAGATTATCAGTCGGTTCGTCGAGCAACAGCAGATTCGCGCCGTCAATCTCGAGCAACAGAATCTGGAAGCGAGCTTGCTGTCCACCCGACAAGGTCTCCCACTCCTGTTCGGCATGTTCGTTCAGTTCGTAACGCCGAAGCCGAGCCATCGCCGGGCCTCGGTTCAGGTCTCGAGCGATGAGGATGTCAACCAACGCTTTCCCAAGCAGCTCCGGGTGGTCGTGTGTCTGATTGAAGAGGCCGGGGACCACTCGTGCGCCGTGCTTCCAGTCACCGGAGTGCGCAACGTCGCCACCCGAGAGCAATCGAAGGAAATGGGACTTGCCTGATCCGTTTCGGCCAACCACCGCCACACGCTCGCCGAACCAGATCTCCAGATCGAATGGGAACGTCAAGTCAGTCAATTCGAGCTGCTCGCAGATGACGACACGTTTCCCGGTCCGCCCGCCCTGGAGCCGCATGTCGATCTTTTGCTCGCGAACCTGCGCGGCCGGTGGCCCCTTCTCGTCGAATTGACGGAGACGAGACTCCGCCGCTCGGGCCCGGCTCGCATTCGCGTCGCTCATCGCGGCACGCCGTTTCTGCTCACGCATGTGACTCACGAGTCGTTTGCGCTCGCCCGCCCAACGTTTCTGCTCTTCGCCCACGAGACTCATCCGGTGCTCCCGGGCTTCGGTCCACGTGCTGAAGGAGCCACCGTGAGTCCACGCGCCTTGGCCTTCGATGGTGACAACCTTGTCGGTACAGGCCGCGAGAAGCTCCCGGTCATGGCTCACGAAGAGCACCGTCTTCGGCGTGGTCCGAATCCGTTCGGCTAGCCATTCCTTCCCGGGCACATCGAGGAAGTTGTCGGGCTCATCGAGGAGCAGCACATCGTGTTCGGACCGAAGCAACAGCTCAAGGGCGAGCCGCTTCTGCTCCCCGCCCGAGAAGGTCGACATAGGGCGATCGTGGAGTTCACCCCAGCCAAGGCCGACCACTCGGTGGGCACACTCCTCCCAAAGGACTTCGATGTCATAGCCGCCGACGCCGCCCCACAGGTCCAAAGCCTTCGCGTATTTCATCCCATCGTTGGTGCCATCAGCCATCTGTTGTTCAGCGCGGTCGAGCCGATGGGCGGCGTCGCGAAGGTCGACAGTCGCCAGGGAAAGGAAGAGGTCGCGAACAGTGGTGGTTTCGTCGAGTGCGCCCACCAGCTGGGTCATCACTCCCATGGAGCCTTGGATCGATACGGTTCCCGAAGCACTCGACTCCGTACCGGCGATGATGCGCATGACCGTGCTCTTGCCGGCGCCATTCGCGCCAACCAGCGCAACATGTTCCCCTTCACCAACACGGAAGGAAACATCGTCAAGCAGCCGGTTGCCACCGGGAATGGACCATCCGAGATGACTGACCTGGATCGATCCCATCGACCGACGCTACGCCACGAGGCCACTGTACTTCTGGCGGTCCATGGTCTCCGCCCCATTCCAGATCCGCAGGCTGCGCGGCGCCTCGCTCGACGCCGCAAACAGCGGCGGGTCGGCGCTCACCTCGAACGAACCCTCGGGAGAAAGGTCGAACAACTTTCCCTTCCATCACTAAGAAGCCCGTAAAGGACATCGAGTTCCCTGCCGTCGTCGACGTAACGCGTCGAATATGGGTTGTAGGCCTGCGCAGTGAGGTCAGCGGGCTTCTCGTAGGGCGGAAGGTTGTCGAGCGGCACGCAATCCAACCCGGCCATGACGCTGACGTCGAAAATGTTGTCCGCAGCAATAAGCGAACGTGCCAGCACGTCCTTCATCACGAAGTAGGTGATGTCGACGGGGGCCATCGTTCGTTCGTGAGAGCGGTGAGCTGCATGAGCTTGACTATCAGTGGTGCGTTCCCGAAGTGTTTCTCCACCGTGAAGACGTCTTGGGCCTGGACGATGATCTCGTGGCAGCGGCCGGGTGAGGCGGGATGGATCTATCCATGGCCCCTGCCGCACGAAGTGCTCGACACCGTAGTCGTCGAGCCAAATCTTGGCGCGTTTCCTAAGGTCGGCCAGATTGACCACGAAGTCAGCGGCTGCCTCGTCCTCGGACGAGTCGGCGAACACCAGCCAATCAAACAAGACGACGTATTCGAACGACCGTTCGCCGCGCGCGGAGAGCAGCACGGCGAAGGTTATTCAGTGAACGCGTCCCGCAGCGTTGCGGCGCAGACATCGTCGAGATCAGTGGAGTAGCAGTCGGCGACGAGCGGCTCCCAGTTCGCTACAGCGAAGTAGCCATGCTCAATCGTCTGCGAGAAGTCCGGCTGGTTGTAGCTATCGAGACCCTGCACGGTAAGCAGTCCGACTTCCACGACATCGCTGAAGCCACAGTCGGTGAACTCCTGGGTGACGACGCCCTGCCAAATCAGTGCCCGAACGTCGTCGCTGACTTCTTCCTCCGCGACAGAGACATAGACGGCGCAGCCGGCGCCTTCGTCGCTCGAGAAGAGTTCGAACGCAATCGCGGACTGATCGTCTTCGACGGGCACGTCCTCGACCGGCGGGTCATCCGTGGGCGCCGGAGAGGGCTCGCCTTCGTCACCAGAGCAGGCGACAGCGAACAGCGACAACACGACAAGAACGACAGTGACACGAGAACGCATAGGCGACAACGCGGACGAGCTCGCCACTACCGGATTCAACACAGTCCAGTGCGACAGCGATGGCGACTGTCGCGGCCACGCCACCCTCGCCGACGAGTCGCTCTCGCTAAGTATCAGCTCTCCGAGCGGCGCCTCACTCAAAATCGACGGAATCGACACTGTCCGGCAGATACGCCAGGCATCGTTCGATGGGCGTTGGCTCGGTCGCCTCTTCCTCCTCGCCTTGGCGTTCGTGCCGATCATCGTGATCACGCACCAACGAGTTGCCCTCAGCCAATGGCTTCTGATCGCCTTCTCCGTCACTGCCCGCGCGGTGTTGCAGTTCGGTTTCACGCTGATCTTGCTGGCAATTCTCCTCGGCTTCTACGCCATCGGGCGCTGGTACCGGACGAGCGACAAACGCTCGGGCCGCTTCGTGCTCACCTGGCTCGCCAGCACCGCTCTGATGCTGCTCGTTCTCAAGAATTTCAAGGCAATCTTCCTCGTCTCCTTCGAGGACTACGGGGCCCTAGCCCTGGTGCTGCCCCTCGGCACGAGCTACTTCCTCATACGGCTACTCGACCTCCAGCTGCGCTGGCACCGAGGACAACTCGAAGACCTCACCCTTCGCCGCTACCTGGTGCACGTGCTCTTCCCGCCGACGCTTGTTGCTGGTCCGATTGAGCTCGTCGACACCTTCTTCAAGAACCGTGCCGAACGCATCACCCGCAATGACCTTGGCGACGGCGCCATGCGAATCACCATCGGCGTCGCCAAGAAGCTGATCATCGTTGACGGGATCCTCGGCGGCCTTCTTTTTGAGAGCGGGCACTGGAGTCGGGTAGTCACCAATCCTTCCGGCGACCCTTGGGACGTCGTCCGTTTCTGCATCCTCGCCTACCTGCTGGCGCACCTCGACTTCTCATCGTACTCCGACACCGCCATCGGTCTCGCCCGACTCTTCGGCTACACCATCGGCGAGAACTTCCGCTGGCCGATATTCGCCCCGGACCTGGCCGAATTCTGGCGGCGCTGGCACATCTCACTTTCGGGCTGGGCATTCCGGAACGTGTTCTTCCCGGTAATCGCCACCACCCGCAACCGGTCGGCGGCGCTCGTGATCACACTGCTCACCATCGCGATGTGGCACGACCTTGCCCTCACCTGGGTCACGTGGGGCCTCTATCACGGCATCGGCATGGCGGTGCTTGCCTGGTGGCCATGGAACCTCGTAATGCAAGGACGCCTGCGGACCGTCGGCGGCGTCGTCCTCACCAACCTCTACGTAGCGGGAGGCTTCGCGTTCGTGAGCGTTCGCGACTATTCGCTGGCCTGGACGATCTTTTACCAATTCGTGACCGCACCGGTGCAGGTCCTGCTCTAGCGGACCAGGCGGCGACGAAAACGAGATTGAGGCGAGCCCGCCACACCGACTGGTGAGCGACTCGCCTCAATTTCTTGTATCTCACCGAAGCGAGACTTCATTTCGTTTGGCCGGAGCCAGAGCGAATGCTCTAAGGCTTCGGCATCGCGATCACGTCGGCGCCACCTTCGCTGCGGCCGGCGAGCCATTCAGCGAGGTCTTGCTCTTCGGAATCACTCGTGTAGTAGTCCATCGGCTCGTAGTCAGGAGCGTTGGTCTTGATGTTGCGGTACTCGCCCATGCCGGTTCCGGCGGGGATGAGCTTGCCAATGATGATGTTCTCCTTGAGGCCCTGGAGACTGTCGCTCTTGGATTCGATCGCAGCCTCGGTGAGGACACGGGTCGTTTCCTGGAACGACGCAGCGGACAACCACGACTCGGTCGCGAGCGACGCCTTCGTGATACCCATCAGCTGCGGACGACCTTCAGCGGGCTTGCCGCCCTCTTCGACAACACGACGGTTCGTGTCGGCGAAAGTCTTCTGGTCGATCTGGTAACCGGGGAGGAACTCGGTGTCGCCAGGCTCGTTGATCAGAATGCGCTTTGTCATCTGACGGACGATGAGCTCGATGTGCTTGTCGTGAATCGACACGCCCTGGTCGCGGTAGACCTTCTGAACCTCGGTAACGAGGTACTGCTGGGTCTCACGCACACCCTTGATCTCCAAGAGTTCCTTGGGATCACGAGCACCCTCGACGATCGCGTCGCCGGCCTTCACCTCTTGGCCATCGGTGACCTCGAGACGAGCACCTGACGGGATCGTGTATTCGTCTTCTTCACCGTCATCGGCAACAACCAGGACCTCGCGGCCTCGACCGTCGTCTTCGCCAACGCGGATCACACCGGAGGTGCGGGCCAGAGTGGCCTTGCCCTTCGGAGTACGAGCTTCGAAGAGCTCGACAACCCGAGGCAGACCGCCAGCAATATCCTGCGCACCCGTCACACCACCAGTGTGGAAGGTACGCATGGTGAGCTGTGTACCCGGCTCACCAATGGACTGAGCAGCGATCACGCCAACGGCTTCGCCGAGTTCGATCTTCCCACCCGTGGCCAGCGACATGCCGTAGGACTTGCCCGAGATACCGAAGTTGGAATCATCGGTGAGCGGAGAAAGTACCCGCACACGGGAGACCGCCTCGTCATCCCGCAGTGTTGCGAGCTCGTCGTCGCCGACCATCGTGCCAGCCGACATCACGCCGTCGGTGAGAGTGACGTCGTCAGCCAAGACACGGCCGAACAGACGAGTTTCGAGATGCGACCGCAGGTTGGGCGAGTCGGGGATGATGTCCTCGAGCCAGATGCCGCGCACGATGCCGGGACGCTCAAACGGATCCTCATCATTGATGATGAGCTCCTGCGCCACGTCGACAAGGCGACGGGTGAGGTAACCAGAGTCAGCGGTACGAAGCGCCGTATCCACAAGACCCTTACGAGCGCCCGGAGTAGCAATGAAGTACTCCAGCATCTTCAGGCCTTCACGGAAGTTGCTCTTGATCGGGCGAGGAATCATGTCACCACGAGGGTTCGCCACAAGACCGCGCATACCGGCGATCTGACGTACCTGCATCATGTTTCCTCGAGCGCCCGACTCGACCATCATGTTGACCGGGTTGAACTGCTGCGCCTCGAGGTCGTCCTTCATCCGGTTGGTCACTTCTTCAGTGGCCTCGGACCAGACTTCCACTTCCATCTGACGGCGTTCACCATCGGTGATGATCCCGCGACGGAACTGCTGCTCGATCTTGTCCGCTTGCTTCTCGTGACGTTCGAGGATCTCGGCCTTCTGGACAGGCGTCTTCACGTCGTCGATCGAGACGGTAAGGCCAGACTGCATGGCCGCCATGAAGCAGGTGTCCTTGATCGCATCGAGACTGATCGCCACTTCCTGCTTCGCGTAACCGCGAGCCAGGGTGTCGACAATCTCCCCCATCTGCTTCTTGCCAATCTTCTCGTTGACGTACTGATACCGCTCGGGAAGGGTTTCGTTGAAGAAGACACGGCCGACCGTGGTCGGTTCGTATTGGGCCGCCTCGCCGTTGGCTTCGCTGATCAGCAGGTCCGGAGTACGGAACTGAATCGACGCGTGGATGGCGACATCACCTTGTTCGTAGGCCGCGTGGAGCTCGAGCACGTCACGGAAGACGCGACCCTCACCCTTGGAACCGGCAACGAAGTCGGTGAGGTAGAACGCACCGATGATCATGTCCTGCGTCGGAGTGACCAGCGGACGGCCGTTGGCCGGGCTGAGCACGTTGTTGGCGCTGAGCATGAGCACGCGGGCCTCGGCCTGCGCTTCGGCGGACAGCGGCAGGTGAACTGCCATCTGGTCACCGTCGAAGTCGGCGTTGAAGGCGGTACACACCAGCGGGTGCAGGTTGATGGCCTTGCCCTCAACGAGGACCGGCTCGAACGCCTGGATGCCGAGACGGTGCAGGGTAGGTGCACGGTTCAGCATGACCGGGTGTTCCTTGATGACGTCTTCGAGGACGTCCCACACCTGCGGACGACGACGCTCAACCATGCGCTTGGCCGACTTGATGTTCTGCGCCAGTTCGGTATCAACAAGACGCTTCATGACGAAGGGCTTGAAGAGTTCGAGGGCCATGATCTTCGGCAGGCCGCACTGGTGGAACTTCAGGGTCGGGCCGACCACGATGACCGAACGGCCCGAGTAATCGACGCGCTTGCCGAGCAGGTTCTGACGGAACCGGCCCTGCTTGCCCTTGAGCATGTCGGAAAGCGATTTGAGCGGACGGTTACCAGGACCGGTGACCGGACGACCGCGGCGACCATTGTCGAACAGTGCGTCGACGGCCTCCTGCAGCATGCGCTTTTCGTTGTTGACGATGATCTCCGGCGCTCCAAGGTCGAGCAGACGCTTGAGGCGGTTGTTCCGGTTGATCACGCGACGGTAGAGATCGTTGAGATCGGAGGTGGCAAAGCGGCCACCGTCGAGCTGAACCATCGGGCGTAGCTCCGGCGGAATCACCGGAACGACGTCGAGGATCATGGCGCGAGGATCATTGATCCGACGGCCGTGCTCATCGCGGCGGTTGAAGGCGGCGACAATCTTGAGACGCTTGATCGCCTTTTGCTTGCGCTGGGCGGACAGACCCTTCACGCCTTCCGGCGGATCGATCTGGGCCCGCAGACGCACCTCTTCGTCATCGAAGTCGAGGTGCTCGACGAGACGAGCAATCGCGTCGGCACCCATGCCGCCCACGAAGTAGTCGCCCCAACGATCCTGCAGCTCACGCCACAACATTTCGTCTTCGAGGATCTGGCGGCCGAACAGGCTCTTGAACTCGTCCCAAGCACGATCGAGAATTTCCTTCTCGAACTCGAACTGCTCGCGGATTTCTGCGAGGTCCTTCTCGGCCTGACGACGAGTCGCCTTCAGTTCGCTCTCCTTGGCGCCGTCCTTTTCCAGGCCGGCAAGGTCCTTTTCAAGTTCCTCGTTGCGACGAGCAAGGTCGAGTTCCATGTCGGAGTCGATTGCTTCGCGCTCGCCAATAACTTCAGCTTCGAGCGACTGGAGATCAGCGTCGCGGCGCTCCTCGTCGACAGAGACCACGAGATTCGCGGCGAAGTAGATGACCTTCTCGAGCTGTTTGGCCTTGAGTTCTTGCTTGGGCTCGGTGCCCATGAGCAAGTAGGCCAGCCAGGAACGGGTACCGCGGAGGTACCAGATGTGCACGGCCGGGGCGGCGAGTTCGATGTGACCCATCCGCTCGCGACGCACCTTTGAGCGGGTGACTTCAACGCCACAACGCTCACAGATGATGCCCTTGAAACGCACACGCTTGTACTTGCCACAGGCGCATTCCCAGTCCTTCGTCGGACCGAAGATCTTCTCGCAGAAGAGTCCGTCCTTCTCCGGCTTGAGCGTGCGGTAGTTGATGGTCTCTGGCTTCTTGACCTCACCGTTTGACCACATGCGGATGCTGTCCGCAGTAGCTAGACCGATCTTCAGGTTTGCAAAATCATTGACGTCGAGCATGTTATGACTCCCTCGTCTTCCTGGTCTCAGCCTTGCCGGGCCGCACGAGCGGCGGCACGGGCAGCGTCTTCTTCATCTGAACCACGCTCGGGTCGTTGGAGATCAATCCCCAACTCTTCGACCGTGCGGAACGTCTCTTCATCGAGTTCACGCATCTCGATTTCGTGACCTTCCTTGGAGAGCACCTCGACGTTGATACACAACGCCTGCATTTCCTTGATGAGCACCTTGAAGGACTCGGGAATGCCGGGCTCGGGAATGTTCTCGCCCTTAACAATCGCCTCGTAGACTTTGACTCGGCCGAGGACATCGTCGGACTTGATGGTGAGCAGCTCCTGCAAGCAGTAGGCCGCGCCGTAGGCCTCAAGGGCCCACACTTCCATCTCGCCGAAGCGCTGACCACCGAACTGGGCCTTACCACCGAGCGGCTGCTGGGTGATCATGGAGTACGGGCCGGTGGAACGGGCGTGGATCTTGTCGTCGACCAAGTGGGCCAGCTTTAAGATGTAGACGTAGCCCGTCATGATGTCGTTGTCGTAGGGCTCGCCGGTGCGGCCGTTGAACAGCGCCTGCTTGCCGTTGACACCGATCAGACGGGTTTTGCCGTCCTTCGATTCGGGGTTGAGGTTCTTGAGGATGTCGACGATCACGGGCTTGTCGCCCGCGAGTTCGTATTCGTCCCACTTCGCACCATCGAACACCGGCGTCGCCACGAATGTGGCGGGCTTGGTGGTCGGACGCGTCTTGCGTTCGGTGCCACGAACCGGATCGTCGCCGACCTGTTCGCCGTCGATGTTCCAGCCCCAACGAGCGCAGTAACCGAGGTGCGCTTCGAGCACCTGGCCGACGTTCATACGAGACGGAACGCCGAGCGGGTTGAGGATGATGTCGACCTGCTGGCCGTCGGCGTTGAACGGCATATCTTCGATCGGGAGGATCTTGGAGATGACGCCCTTGTTGCCGTGGCGACCAGCGAGCTTGTCGCCCACACTGATCTTACGCTTCTGGCCGATGTAGACCCGCACGAGTTGATTGACGCCCGGGGGGAGTTCGTGCGCATCGTCGCGGCTGAAGACCTTGACGTCGATGACCTTGCCGGTCTCGCCGTGTGGGACCTTCAGGGAGGTGTCTCGTACCTCACGGGCCTTCTCACCAAAGATGGCACGCAGCAGGCGCTCTTCGGGGGTGAGTTCGGTCTCGCCCTTGGGGGTGACCTTGCCAACGAGAACATCGCCCGGGCCGACTTCGGCGCCGACGCGGATGATGCCGCGCTCGTCGAGGTCAGCGAGGATTTCCTCGCTGAGGTTCGGAATGTCTCGGGTGATCTCTTCCGGGCCGAGCTTCGTGTCACGGGCATCGATCTCGTGCTCCTTGATGTGGATCGACGTGAGCACGTCGTCCTTCACCAAGCGCTCCGAGAGGATGATCGCGTCCTCAAAGTTGTAGCCCTCCCATGGCATGAAGGCCACGAGAAGGTTCTTTCCGAGAGCCAGCTCGCCATTGTCGGTCGAAGGACCGTCGGCCAGGAGCTGGCCAGCCTTGACCTTGTCGCCCTCAGCCACACGGGGCTTCTGGGAGATGCAAGAATCCTGGTTGGACCGCTGGAACGTCTTCAGACGAATTGTCTGTAGTCCGAGGTTCTTGTAGTCCATCACCATGTGGTTACCGTCGAGTTCGACGACAGTGCCGTCGTCCTCGGCGAGGACCATGTCGGCGGCGTCGGTGGCGCAACGGCGCTCGATACCAGTGCCGATGTAGGGCGCTTCGGCCCGAACCAACGGCACAGCCTGGCGCTGCATGTTCGCGCCCATGAGTGCACGGTTGGCATCGTCGTGCTCGAGGAAGGGGATCAACGCGGTAGCAACCGAGATGATCTGCTTCGGTGAGACGTCCATCATCTGGACTTCTTCCGGCGCGACCGACGAGATCTCGGTGGTTGAGCCGAAGAACACTTCCTGCTCCAGCTGGAGACGAAGGTCGTGCAGTGATGCGGCCTGCGGCGAGCGGCGCACAAGCACGCGCTCGGCGAGGAAGTTGCCCTTGTCATCGATTGGCGCGTTGGCCTGGGCGACGACGTAGTCCTCTTCCTCATCGGCGGTCAGGTACACGATCTCTGAGCTGACCTTGCCCTTCTTGACCACTCGATACGGCGTTTCGATGAAGCCGAACGGGTTGACCCGAGCGAACGACGCGAGACCACCAATCAGGCCAATGTTTGGCCCTTCCGGGGTCTCGATCGGGCACATACGGCCATAGTGCGAGAAGTGAACGTCTCGCACTTCGAAGCCGGCACGCTCACGGGAAAGACCACCCGGGCCGAGCGCCGAGAGGCGACGACGATGGGTGAGACCCGAGAGCGGGTTGACCTGATCCATGAACTGCGACAGCTGAGAGGTTCCGAAGAACTCCTTGATCGCCGCAACCACGGGACGGATGTTGATGAGGGTCTGCGGAGTGATGGCCTCAACGTCTTGGGTGGTCATGCGCTCACGCACAACACGCTCCATACGAGAGAGACCGATCCGGACCTGGTTCTGAATCAGCTCGCCGACGCTGCGAATGCGGCGGTTGGCGAAGTGGTCCTGGTCATCGAGGCGGTAGCCGGGCTCGCCCTTGGCGAGGTTGAGGAGATAGGTGGTGGCGGCAAGCATCTCGGCTTGCGCAAGCACCGACTGATCCAGGTCCGGACGCTCGAGATCGAGCTTGAACTGCTTCTGAAGGAAGTCGAGTTCGGGGCCAAGCTTGCGGTTGAGCTTGTAGCGGCCGACGCGGCTGAGGTCGTAGCGACGGGGCTCGAAGAACGCGTTGCGGAAATACGCACGAGCGGACTCGACCGTCGGCGGCTCGCCGGGCCGGGCCCGCTTGTAGATCTCCAGCAGCGACTCTTCCTGCGTGGGGGCGATCTCGCGATCCTTTTCCCACTGACCCTCAAGGAAGTCGAAGTAGTTAACGAACTTGTCGAGGAATCCCGGCTCGTTCTCCTCGTCGTAGCCAAGGGCCCGGAGAAGGGTGAACAGCGAGATGCGGCGCTTCCGGGCAACACGGGCGCCAGCGGTGACGTCCTTGCCTGGCTTCTGCTCGACATCGAACTCGATCCATTCGCCGCGATACGGGTGAACCGTGCCGGTGACGAGTTGATGCTTGCTCAGGTTACGAAGGCGGAAACGCTCACCCGGCTGGAAGATGACGCCCGGCGAACGAACAAGCTGGCTCACTACGACACGCTCGGTGCCGTTAATGATGAAGGTTCCCTTGTCCGTCATCATGGGGAAGTCACCCATGAAGACAGTCTGCTCCTTGATTTCGCCAGTATTGGCGTTCATGAAGCGAGCGCGCACGAAGATCGGCGCGCTATAGGTCATGTCTTTCTCTTTACACTCTTCCACCGTGAATTTCGGCGGCGGGCGCAGATCCTCATCAGTCGGATCGAACTCGAGTTCGAGTTGCAGAGTCTCGGTGAAGTCCTTAATCGGGCTGATGTCTCGGAAGGTCTGTGCCAGACCTTCGTCGAGCAACCATTTAAAGGACTCCCGCTGTACAGCGATGAGATCTGGGAGTTCGAGAATCTCGGGGAGATTTCCGAACGAATAGCGTTCGCGGTGCGCGGCGCGTGTGGTCACCTTGGCTCCAAAGTTGGCCGTGGAAGAGGACGACAACAGGTCATCCGGGCGCGGAGTAACAAATCAAACTGATTTGGAACAGACGCGAGGACGACCACGTTTGCTTTGCACGCTAGTGGCTCCGCAGTGCTGCAGCAACTTCCAGGCAACCAGAACCGGCACCGGCCGTAGTGGGCGGTGCACGACCCGAGCCGGTTGAGCCGAGCGGATGAACGCGAACGGTAAAGGTTTCCGGACGTGAGGTCAAGGATGCTCGACCGGACGTAACCTAAATGTGATCTATTTGAAACGACTCAGTCGAGGTCGATTCGCAGCGCCTGACGGGCTGCAGCCGCTGTTTCATCAGCAACACCAGTACTTCGGAGATAGTCCGCAGTCGTGCCCCAGGTCTCTCCCACACCATCGAGGGTTTTGCGCATCGCTCGTCGTGGCGACCCCCACATTGCGCGGTAATCGTCGGGGTTTCGCCCCGCCTCCTCGATCACCTTCTGGAACCAATTGGTGCCCTCGGTGCTGTGGGCCCGGTACTGGGCTGAGATTTCGTAGTCATCGAGGATGTGGGGTTCGGAGACATCAGCCAGTCCGAGGAGCACCATCGCCGTGATCCCGGTGCGGTCTTTCCCGGCCGTGCAGTGGAACAGGATTCGCTCGCCGTTGCCGACCGCCGCGACCATCTGACTCAAATAGTCGGGGAAACCTTCGAGCATGCGCAGATAGCCCGACGCCATGTCGTCCTCGTCGAACTTGTCGAGATCGCCATCGAGGATGCGCTGCAACATCGTTCGGCCCCTGGCCACATCGCTCGACATCGGGAAATGCACGTGGGTGACACCGTCGGGCACGCGATCGGGTGCCCGGTCGACCTCTTCGTGTGATCGCAGGTCGAAGATCTTGGTGATCCCGAGCCCGGCCATGATCTGGTGGTCGGCATCGGACAGTTCGTGGAGGCCATCGCTGCGGAAGACCTGTCCCCATCGTGTATATGAACCGTCGAGTGTTGGGTAGCCACCGAGGTCTCGGAAATTCGACGGCCCGTCCATCACGATGCGACGTTCGGCCGCGATCACGAACCCCTGGCTGGGCTCGAAGAGATGCACATAAGAACGGCCCGGTCGCCGCGGCAGTGTGACGTGGCCAGCGGCGTCGGGCGCCCGTACGTCGGTTCCGGCGTCCACCGGCGACTCCGAAAGGAAGACAGACATCTCTGGCGAGCCGCCGCGCCAGGCCACCACCAGTTCATCGTCAACGCCAACAACGTTCACATGGGAGATCGGATCAGTCACGAACGCACCCTAGGTGAACAATTGCATCGGTCAGAAAAGGCTCCCAGCTCCGACCATCGATCGCCGGTGACTGTGCAGCACTATGTCTCAGCTGTCTGAAGAAAACCTCCGCTGGCAAGCCACTGCTCGTGAAGTAGCGGAGGACGTTGTCCGACCGCTCGCCCGCCAATACGACGAAGCCCAAGAGTATCCCTGGGAGATTAAGGCCGCCATCACAGATGCCGGGTTATTGGGCGTATGGATTCCCGAGGCCTATGGCGGCACGGGGCTTCACGAAACGAACCTCCGTAACGTTGCCGTGGTCGTCGAGCAGCTCAGTCGGGCGTGCGGCGGGGTCGGCGTGTTGTTCGCGGTCAACGTTCTCGGCTCAATGCCAATCCTTGTCGGAGGTACTGAAGAGCAGAAGCAGACCTACCTGCCACAGATCGCGTCCGGCGAGAAACTGATCTCTTTCTGTCTCTCCGAAAAGACAGCCGGCTCCGATGCCCCGGCCCTCAAGACCCGCGCCGTCGCCAACAATTCCGGCTGGAGCATTCACGGCGAGAAGAAGTGGACCACCAACGGCGGGGCAGCAGATCTCTACACAGTGTTCGCCGTAACCGACCCGGAAGACAACCGGTCGTCACGTATCTCAGCATTCATTGTCGAAAAGGGCGATGAGGGATTCTCGATCGGCAAGGTCGAAGACAAGATGGGCATTCGCTGCACGCCCGTCGTCGAAACACGTTTCAGCGGCGTGCAAGTCGATCAGTCGCGGCTCCTCGGCGGCGAGACAGGGCGCGGATTTCGCCACGCCATGGCGACACTCGACTTCGCACGACCCGGGGTCGCCGCGCAGGGTGCCGGTTTGGCACAAGGCGCGCTCGAAATCGCCAACCGCTACACGTCGCAGCGCGGTCAGTTCGGCCAGACCATCAATCAATTCCAGATGGTTCGGGCGATGCTCGCCGACATGGCAATGAAGACCGAAGCCTCACGACAGCTGGTCTACGCCGCAGCGGGCGCCGGTGACGCTGGTGATCTCAAGGGTCTGAACCAGCTGGCCGCGATGGCGAAGTGTTACGCGAGCGATGCCGCCATGGAGGTCAGCACCGACGCCGTCCAGCTCTTTGGCGGCTACGGCTTCATGAAGGACTACCCCGTCGAGAAGTACATGCGAGACGCGAAGATCACCCAGATCTAGGAGGGCACGAACCAAGTTCAGCGAATGGTGATCGCCCGCAACCTCGCCAAAGAAGCCGAGTCGCTGGCCTTCCTCGATCAGGTCATCCCCGCCGAGTCGCAAGACATCTTCGAGGGCTAGCTGTACTCGGCCCAGCGGCCAGCGGAACCAAAACGCGAGACTGCGCCGACCCGAAGGCCGACGCAGTCTCAAATCCCTGTTGCCCCGAAGGGCGGGCTGGCAATTCAGAGAATTGCCGAGGAACTCGAAGAGTTCCCGTTATTGGAGTTCGACGGTGCCGCCGGCAGCCTCGAGGGCTTCCTTGGCCTTCTCTGCGTCGCCCTTTGAAGCGCCCTCAATGATGGCCTTCGGAGCGCTATCAACGAGCTCCTTGGCTTCCTTGAGACCGAGCGACGTGAGACCACGAACTTCCTTGATCACCTGGATCTTCTTGTCGCCAGCGCTGGTCAGCACGACGTCAAACGAGTCCTTCTCTTCTTCCGGAGCTTCGCCGCCACCCACAGGGGCAGCAGCAACAGCTACAGGAGCAGCAGCGGTAACGCCAAACTTCTCTTCGAAGTCCGACAGAAGCTCGCTGAGGTCGAGGACGCTCATGGCGCCAATCGAATCGAGAATTTCTTCTTTGGTAGCCATGTTCAGGCCTCCTGTTCTTCCCCGGCATCGCCGGAATCATCGCCGGCGTCGCCAGCCTCGTCATCACTGGCATCGCCAGTGTCGGCGTCGGCTGACGCCTCGGTTTCGGTTTCTTCTTGAGCTTCATCGGCGACCACTTCTTCGGTCGCTTCAACAGCGGTGGCTTCGGCCTCGGGGGCCTCACCAGATTCATCGCTTGAGGCCTCGGCCTCAGGTGCTGCTTCGTCGACAGCTGGCTCTTCGGCCGGCGCCTCTTCCGCAGGAGCATCGGCAGCCGCGTTTGGACCGCCACCCTTCTCGATGAGCGCCTGCAGGCCATACGCGAAATCGCGGGGCACTGCGGCAAGCAAGCCAGCGAACTTGGCCATAGGTGCTTGGAACGCACCAGCCAACTGCGCAAGCAGCACATCTCGAGACGGAAGCTCGGCGAGGGCCTTCAAATCATCTGCGCTGAGCAGTTGGTTGTCGAGCACACCGCCCTTGATAACGAGCGAGTCGTTGGTCTTCGCAAAGTCCTTCAAGGCCTTTGCGACGGCCGCGACATCGCCAGCTGAACCGTCGGCGCGTACGCCAACAAAGGCGATCGCCGTCGGGCCAGTGAGTAGGTCATCAATCTCAAGCCCGGCATCTTGCGCCGCAAGGCGCACGAGCGTGTTCTTGTAGATCTTGTACTCACCACCGGCATCGCGCAACGCGCGACGCAGATCGGCAAGCGCCTTCACGTTGAGGCCTCGATATTCGGTCAGCAGTACGCCGTCAGCATCAGCAAGCTTCTGCTTCACCTCTTCGACGACCGCAACCTTGTCTGGTCTCGGGTCTCCCATTTCTCCACCTCCTCTGATCTTTCTCTCGGTCTTCTTCATTCTCTGCAAGATGCGTTCGGCAAAATGCAAACTGGGCGCCCACCGAGTCGGCGAACGCCCAGACATCTTCCGACGAATCGGTGAGATCAGGAAGTTCTCCTCGACCGGCGGGCAGCTGCCCATTGGCGCTCCCCATGGAGCGCACCGGAGGTCTTCGGTGAACGGCAACACCTGCGGCGTTGCTTGAATTCAATTGTGAGATCAGGCTAGATGCCCGATCGCAGAGTTCCTCAGGTGGTACTGGTGACGACCTGGTTTGGATCGACGCGAACGCCGGGGCCCATCGTGGTGCTGAGAACGATCTTCTGCATGTACAAACCCTTCGACGATGCCGGCTTGGCTTTCTCGAGCTCGGCGATGAGCGCACGAAGGTTGAGGAGCAGCGCGGCGTGGTCGAACGACGCCTTTCCGATCGGCACATGAACATTGGCGAAACGGTCGGTGCGGTACTCGACCATGCCGCCTTTGAACTCGCCAACGGCCTTGGCCACGTCGGTGGTGACGGTGCCGGTCTTAGGGTTTGGCATCAGGCCACGCGGGCCAAGCACACGACCGAGTTTGCCAACGACGGGCATCATGTCGGGAGTGGCAATGGCCAGATCGAAATCGGTCATGCCCTTCGCGACCTCAGCGGCGAGTTCTTCGCCACCAACATGCTCGGCGCCAGCGTCGCGGGCCGCCTGAGCGGCTTCGCCCTGAGCGAAGACCGCGATACGAACGTCCTTGCCGGTGCCCGATGGAAGCGCAACGGTGGCGCGAATCATCTGCTCGGCCTTGCGGGGGTCGACACCCAACCGCACGACAATGTCGATGGTCTCATCGAACTTCTTGGTACCCAGCGACTTGATGATCGCGATTGCTTCCTCATCGGAATGCAAACGATCGCGGTCGTACTTCTGAGAGTTGTCTTTGTACTGCTTGCTTTGCGCCATATCTGGCTCCCTCCGTGTACTGCCGCCCGGCGAGGTAATCCGGTACGAGCAGGTGAACCGAACTTCGGTTCAGCGAGTAGTTGAGAAAGTTCGGCGCAGCGCGAAGCGCCGCCCCGAACCTCCAAAAACGTGTGTGCGTTTAGATGACTTCGATGCCCATCGAACGGGCGGTGCCAGCAACCTGCAGCTTGGCGCCTTCCATATCAAGGGCGTTGAGGTCGGGCATCTTGAGTTCGGCGATCTCCGTGACCTGTGCATCGGTGATCGAACCGGCGCTCTCACGGCCCGGCGTGCCGGAAGCCGACTCGAGGCCAGCAGCCTTCTTGATCAGGAACGCGGTGGGCGGGGTCTTGAGAATGAAGGAGAACGAACGATCTTCGTAGACCGTGATCTCAGCCGGGACAATCTGTCCGCGCTTGTCTTCGGTGCGGGCGTTGTAATCCTTACAGAAGTCCATGATCGCCACACCGTGGGGACCTAGCGCGGTACCAACCGGCGGAGCAGGCGAGGCCTGACCAGCGGGGATCTGAATTCGGACGACAGCAGCGACCTGCTTCTTGGCCATGACAAATTTCCTAAGGAACGTGGACTGTTAAGTCTGGAGGGAGACTCACCAAGCAACAACTCGCGCCGGTGAGGGTTTTTCTGACAATCTGCGCATGAGTGACACCGGAGGTGTCACAAACTCGCAGTGAATTCTAGAGACGGGCGACCTGCGCGAACTCAAGTTCGACGGGTGTTTCACGACCAAAGATGTTGACGAGGACCTTAACCTTGAGCTGGTCTTCGTTGATCTCGATGATCTCGCCAGAGAAGTCGGCGAACGGGCCTTCCTTGACCCGCACGGTCTCACCCATGTCGTATTCGAACATCGGCTTCGACTTCTTTGCGGCTTCCTGGATGCGGTCGGCCTCGACGCCGAGGAAGTTCTCGACGTCTTTGCGACGCATCCGCGAAGGCTTGCCGCCCTGGTTCACGAAGCCGGTGACACCCGGTGTGTTCCGGATGACGTACCAAGCGTCGTCGTCGAGCGAGGTGCGACAGAGGAGATAACCCGGGAAGAGCTTCTTCTCGGTCATGACCTTCTTGCCGTTTTTGAACTCTGGAATCTCGCGGGTGGGAATAACCACCTCGTAGATGCGCTCTTCCATGTTCATCGAAGCAATACGAGCTTCGAGGTTTTGTTTGACCTTCTTCTCGTAACCCGACTGGGTGTGAAGCACGAACCAACGACCGGGGCGGTCGTAGGGCGAAATGTAAGGCTCTTCTTCGACATAGTCCTCTTCGAGGAGTTCGTCTTCCTCGAGCAAGGTGTCGACAGCCGGGGCTTCCGGTTCAACGGCGCCACCCGTCCACTCGTTGGCGAGGCCTGCACCGATGGGTGCGCTCGCATCAGCATCGGCCGCTACTGCTTCGGCGGCATCGGCCGAGGCTTCTGCCGTTGCCTCGGCCACGATCTCTTCGGCCTCCGCAACCACTGCTTCCGCAGCGTCATCGGTGGCTTCGTCGGTCGACTCTTCGTCGCTCATGTTGGTGTCGTCACTCATATCGATCAGTTCTCGAACAGGTCCAGGATGAAGGTGGCGAACACCCAGTCAAGGCCATAGATGAAGGCGCCAAGCAAGACAATGGCGAAAAGCACCACAATCGAGTAGTTGACGGTCTCGTCGCGCGAGGGCCATGCCACCTTGCGAAGCTCGCCACGAACCTCGCGGAGGAACTGGACTGGGCTCGTGCGGTCTTGCGGCGGTGCAGAGTTCGGCTGGCGACGACCCCGTACGGGTTCGCCCGCGGCGTCAACTTCGCCTTGCTTTTGCAGCATTCGCTTCTGCTGTCGGTTCATCGACATGATGAGAATCCTTGGATGATTGAAACGACACCACCGGCCGACGGCGCCGTCATGCAGGGGCGACAGGACTTGAACCTGCAACCTTCGGTTTTGGAGACCGATGCTCTACCAGTTGAGCCACGCCCCTTAGAACGGAGACAACGTTACCACTCGCCTCTCGAATAACTGCCCTCGCGAAAGCAGTTCAGCCCGCGAGTCGCATCCCTCGCCGTTGCCGAGCCGCAAGGGCGATCACGCCGGCGGCGGCAGCGAGGCCGCCGATGGTGGCCGCGGCATAGCCGTTGACACGACGCCCAAGCCGACCATCGTGCTCGTCAAGCATGGTCAAAATGTCGAGTTCGAGCGTCGGCGAGCAGGGCGCAGGACGGTCGGCGAGCCCCCGCATCGCCCGCCGGAGTCGGCGAAATCCCGCTACTTCGGCCTGGCAACGCAAGCATTGGGCGACATGTATTCGTGCATCGGTCGACAAGACGACATCGTCATCAGCGGCCAAATTGTCGAACATGTCGTCGCACTGGAGGATGGTCGGGGGGGAAAGATTAGACGGCATGGAGTTCCTCTCCGGGGAGTGGAAAGACGCGTTCGCGTAAACGGCGACGAGCGCGATGGAGGCGTACCTTCGCGGCGCTCACCGAAATGCCGAGTTCCTCGGCGATCGCGTCATGGCGCATGTCGTAGACGTCTCGCAGCACAACGACGGCTCGTAATCGGGGCGGCAGATCATGAATGGCGGAGTCGAGCTGGTCTCGCAGTTCGGTGGTTTCCACCGCGACGACCGGGTTGTGATCGGGTCGGAGTTCGGCCATCTCCGCATCATCGAGAAGTTCGTCGTGGCGATGCCGGCGCCGCTTGGTGGTGGTGGTAGATGCGCAGTTCGCGACGATGCGATACAGCCAGGTGCTGAACTGCGCGGCGCCCCGGAACTTGTCGAGGCTGCGATACGCACGGAGGTAGGCGTCTTGCACCACGTCTCTCGCATCCTCCTCGTCGCTGGTCAACCGAAGTGCCAAGCCGTACGCATCGTGATATGTACGGCGAACCACTTCGTCGAACGCCTCGCGCTCGCCAGAAACCGCCCGCTCGACGAGATCGTCGATGGAGGCATCCATGAGTTTGGACCAGCGATCAGCCCGAGTGTTACGTGACGGATCGGTAACGATCCGAAGTCGGCGAGAAGTAGCGGTCACGTCATCCATTATGGCGGACGAGGCGCCCACAGAGAATTCATCGCACTCAGATGCTGCTGTGCATGTGAAAAAGGTTGCATGTGAAGAAAATCGTGTGTGAATAAAATCTGGTAGCGACGGACAGAGTCGAACTGTCGACCTCTCGATTATGAGTCGAGCGCTCTCACCAGCTGAGCTACGTCGCCGCCTTCGGAACGGCGAACCGTTCCGTTGAGCTCCCTGTCAGAATTGAACTGACGACCTCCTCCTTACCATGGAGGCGCTCTACCGACTGAGCTAAGGGAGCCTACCGGTGCAAGCACCGGCGTAGGCAATGATGCCACGACACAGCACCGCCTCCAACCTCTCGGGTCGCCCAAATCCGTCATGAGTAAAACGACCGCGTAGTCAGAGAAGAAGGGACACGAGTCACCGGGTCCGATCGGAGCCAGAGGACCATGGTCACAAAGTCCCATCAGGTTGAGTCTTTCGACTCAAGTTGGCCCGAACGCACGCCGAGAAGAACGTCATGCGATTTGACCGGCTTGTTATCGAGGCTGACGAGAACACCTTCTCGTTGGAGTTCCACCCCCGCCTGACCGTCATCAGCGGTGTGGGTCGTTTGGAGCGAGAGGGACTCATCACTGAGCTCGTTGGTTCGCTTAGCTCAAGCCGGGCCGGCGTACACGCCGAGATCGTCGCCGACAACGGCAACCGGTTCGCCGTGTTCCGTCCGTTCGGCGCTCGTGCCCGAGTCATCGACGTCGAGGCCGCGGCCGATGTGAGCGCTCGATTTGCCGACGACGACGGCAACATCGACCTCCTCGCCGTTGCTGGACTCGACACCCGTTCCGCCAAACGTCGCCTCCGTCTAACCTCGTCGGACCTCACGACCAGCACCCATCACGATCAGATCATTCGACGCCTCGCCGCAGTCGAGCCCAATCAGCTGTGGGGACTCGCCGAGCGCGTCACGACGGCACAGAAAGCCTTCGACGAGGAAGCCAACGCCAGCGGCTCCGCTCCGGAAGATGCGGCCGTTGTCGCCCGCATCGAAGAGCGCCACGCTCGCTTTGAAGATGCCCAGTCCCGCGCCGAGAAGGTCCGCAAGGGATCATGCTTCGTCGGCGCCGCCGCGCTCCTCGCCGTTCCCTCGGTTCTCTGGGTTGGCCAGCCGCTCGCTATGGCGTTGGTGATTCTTGCGTGCATGGTCACCGCAATTTCCTTCGTGCAGAACCAGCGGATGGGCAAGGCCGGCAAGGCCGAAGAGCAGGCCCTCGCTGAAGCCGGCGCTCAGTCGCACCTCGGGTTCCACCTCCAACGGGTGAATGGACTCCTCGACAGCCAAGCCTCACGTCAACGTCTGATGAAGGCGGCCAGCGATCACGAGGCCGCCTTGACGGAATGGTTCGACACCGCCGGCGACATTGTTGTCGAGTGGGCCAACGAACATCGCACCGAAATCAACGAAGCGATGCGCCGAGCCGCCGACGTCGACGCGATGGCAAGTACCCCGCTCCCGATCGACTCGGAAAGTGACGAAGTCGCCGCACTCGCCCACGCCCTGGTGCAACGCCTCGAAAACGTGCGGGGCACCGGCCCGGCCGGCGAGAACCTGCCGTTGGTGCTCGACGATTCTCTCAACGGGCTCGCTCCTGAGCTGAAGGCGCTCCTCCTCGAAATGCTGGTTCGCTCGAGCGAGCAGCAGCAGATCGTCTTCCTCACTGAAGACGCCGACGTGACCGAGTGGGCTCGTGTTGAGGCCATGACGGGCGACCTGTCCATCCTCGAACCGACCGCTGCCGAAGACTCCGTCAACATTGACGTCCACGCTGAAGCAACCATTCAGATCGCCTGACCCAGGGCAGCGTAAGAACAGAGTTTCCAGCCCTTTGGGGCCGGTGGAGGCGAGCCGCGACTCGCCATTCACACACTTCAGTGCCACGTCCAATTCATGGGCGTGGCATCGTCGCGTATGGACTTCGAGACTCTTGCTGCAACCGTCGATGATCGAGTGGGGCGGCTGACGCTCAACAACCCCAACAAACTGAACCCGCTCTCGACCCGGTGCCTCGAAGAACTCGCAGCGGCCGCCGCTTGGTTCGATGCTCAGGATGGGGTCCGAGTCGTCATCGTCTCCGGCGCCGGACGAGCGTTCTGCGCCGGCGCCGACCTGGGCGGCTTCATTGCGACGGGCGATCGCACCGTCCGTGATGGCGCAGACACCGGCCGAATCATGGTCGAGTCGATCGAGCAGATGCAGGCAGTCACGATCGCGGCCGTGCACGGCCACTGCATTGGCGGTGGCGTTCTGCTGGCGATGGCGTGCGACCTGCGAGTGGCGGCCGAATCAACGAATTTCGTGATCCCGGAGGTGGACCTGGGGATTCCCCTCACCTGGGGCGGAATCCCTCGACTCGTCCGCGAGATCGGCGCGGCGGCCACAAGAGACCTCGTCCTGTCGTGTCGTCCGTTCACCGCAATGGAGGCCCACGTTCGCGGCATCGCGAATCGTATGGTGGCCGACGATGACCTCAGTCGCGAGGTCGAAGAATTGGCGCAGTCGCTCGCGCAGAAGTCGCGCTACACGCTGCGGGCCACGCTCGACGCGGTCGATGTTGCCGCCGAGGCGCTCGTCCCGACCGGCGGAGCCTGGAGCGACGCCGACCAGTTCGTGACGGCAATGTTCGACGAGGAGAGCCGCGCCGTCGCCGCCCGGTATCTCAAATCCAAAGGTCGATAGCGGCAAGACTGCCTCTCAATGCCGAACCGGGTCCATATTCGTCGAGCCGTCATCGCGTCGTTCGCCTTGTACATCGTCTTCGGACTGCCCGACGGAGTGTTCGGCACGATCTGGCCAAACCTGCGCGACGACTTCGGCCGTTCCGACGCAAGCCTCGGCCTTCTGATTCTGGCCACCGCGCTGGGCTACGCCGTCGGCGGACTCACATCGGGACACCTCGCCGAGCGTTTTACCGTCGGACGACTCCTTCCGGTCACGATGACAGTCGCGGGTATTGGGCTTCTCACCATCGGGTTCGCGGGCGATTGGCGATACGTGATGTTGGGCTATCTCGCGCTCGGATTGGCCTGGGGCATCGCCGACGCTGCCGTGAACTCGTGGATGGCCATCACTCAGGGGCCCCGTCAGATGGGACTTCTTCACGCGTCATATGGAGTCGGCGCGTTTGCCGGACCGTTGTTGGCCACCGCGTTTGTCGCGGACGGCACGGCGTGGCGGGCGCCACTCGTCGTTTGTGCCGCGCTCACCGCCGTGTCCGTTGTCGCGCTAGTGATTGCTCGCTCCGGCTTCGCGCTCGCAACAACGACACCTGAGGTCGCCGCCAAGACCACACCGGCCGACGGAGACGACCGCCTCATGGTTCTGATGGTCGTTTGGTTCGTCGTGTACGCGGGGATCGAAGTGGGCCTGGGCAGTTGGGTCTACACCTTGCTCACCGAAGGCCGCGGCTACACCGACGTGAGCGCAGGCGTGATCACGGCCCTGTATTGGGGCGGGATCATGGCCGGACGCTTCGTCCTCGCCGCGTTCGGCAATCGCACCCACCCCGAACGGACGTTGCGGGCCACAACAATGACTGTGATCGCGTCATTGCTCTACCTCTGGATCGACATCGGCGGCACCGGCGGCCTCGTCATGCCGCTTATCGGATTCGCGCTCGCACCGATGTTCCCAGTGATGATCGGCCGCACCGGCGTCTACCTCGGCGCAGCCCGAGCGACGAAGGCGGTGGGGTATCAAATCGGCGCAACGGCGATCGGTTTCACGTCGATTCCCACACTCATTGGACTACTTGCCGACCGTTACGATGTCGGCGTCGCGGCGCCCGTCGTGCTCGCAACGACGCTCGCTCTCGCGCTCATATGGATCACCATCGAGCGAGGCGTCATTCAGTCGACCGGCGTCGTGCAGGAACCGGCCGCCGACGACACACCCGCTCCACGGCGGGCGTGAACCAGATCATCCCGATCGAGTCCGTGGGTCATGAAACCGAGCGACAGCCCAGAATCAGGGTCACCCCAGCCCCGCTGGCCTTTGGCGCCACCATGGCCAAACGTGCGAGGTCCTGTGGTGTGGCCGTAGCCCCGCATCAACGCTTGACCGTCGTCCCCGCCAATAGTGAACGCGTGAGAGCGATTCGCTCCCGTACCCATCCAGTCGACGTGGTACTGCCGCACAACATCGAGTGCATCCTGCTTGACCTCGGGCCGCAGAAAGCCGCCGTCGTCGTGCATGACGGCCTGGTACCAAAGCGCCATCTCGGCCGCAGAGCACACGCCTCCCCCGCCCGGGTGACCGGCGGCCCGAATCGAGGGCTCGTTGAAGACCAGAAGGGCATCGTCGGTGACCTCCGTTGTGGGCATCGACTCGATCCCGAATTGGGCGGCCATAGCCTCCAGATCGGGCACTTCCCCGACCGACACGACATCGGCAATGTTGGCTTGATCATCCTCAGAAATCGCTAACCAGCGCGAGCACCCGGCGGGCGCCATTACGCGCTCGGTGATGACGTCGGCATGAGGGCGGCCGGTGACCTCGGTGATGCAATCGGCCAGAACCCAGTGGGCCGACGACGCGTGGTATTCAAACGCCGACCCCGGCTCCCAGGTGGTGCGCCAGCCCTCGTATCGGGCCAGCCGGGCGTCGCGATCGCTGAACTCCGGCAACCCCACTGGTGCGTGAGGAAACCCGCCCGCGTGCAGCAGCACCTGCGAGAGGGTGATCGCCGCCTTGCCATTCGATCCAAATGTGGGGAGAACCGCACTCACGGGGCCGTCGAGATCCAATAACCCTTCGGCCGCAAGTTCGAGCACGGTGAGGCTGACTGTTGGTTTGATGGCCGAGTAGGTGTGGAGACGCTGTTCAGTCGTGAGGTCGCCGAACGCCTCGAACAGCACGATTTCACCCTCGAACCCAAGCGCGACCTGGCAGCCAGGGATCCGACCTTCATCGACCTCTCGCTGACACCGAGCGATCAGGCGGGCGATTCGTTCGGGAACAATCGTCGTCATGACTTCGGCACCGTAATCGGCTCCACCGCCTGGCGCCTCCCTGGCCATTCGGTCAGGTCCGGAACGAGAGCGCCGTAATCTCGGCTCCGCAAAACCTGGGCCCACACACCAACGCCGTAGGCCATGTCGTCGGCGACTCGTAGGGCAACCGAACGCACCGGGTCGGTCGGCCGGTGGCCCTGCCACCAGTCGAGAGCGGCGGGCACCACCATGGCGGCCGCAACGCCCCGACGAAGTCGGCGCGACCGCGCCGCCATCGGGATCGCGACCGGCCACCAAACACGAGAAGTCGCCCGGCACAGCCCGAGCGCAGCCTGCACATTGCCCCAACCGGCCAGACGGGCTGCCTCACGAGGCGCATTCGGGATCTCGCCGAGCTTCTTCACTAGAGCCGCCGACGAGGCCGCGGCGATCGCCGACCCGATGATCGGGAAGCCGCCGATCGCGGCGCCCCAGGCGGCAAGACTCCACCGCGAGCAGCGGGCGGGGGCAACCACGTCGCCGTGGCGTGCCGCGAGAGGCACGGCGCTGCTGCCGTACTGCACCCGCTGACGGATCATGCGCAACCACGACGACCGGGGCGCGTGCAACGCGACCACTTCGGGCGCGTACCGAACTGTTCCTATGGCGGCGAGCCGCCAAATCAGGTCCACATCTTCGCCCACTCGAAGTTCGGGATCGAACCCGCCGACTTCGGTAACGGCCGACTTCCGGACCACAAGCGCGGCCGACGGCACGTAGGCGACGAAACGTTTGGGGCCAACACTCGCGGGGCGGGTGCCGATGTCGAGGGGCGAGTGCGCCTCCTCGTAGCGCTCGCGAAGCGAGGGCCCCGGCGCGCTGGCAACCCGGGGCGCCACTGCAACAACCGCGGGGTCGTCGAAGTACGGAGCGAGTCCCGCCCACCATCCGGACGGGAGAACAACATCGGCATCTACGAAAGCGACGAGGTCCGTGCGGGCGGCCGCCAGTCCGCTCATACGGGCCGCACCCGGTCCGCCGTTTTCCGGGAGCCGGAGGACGGTTATCTCGGTGGCGGCTCCGTCGATGTCGAGCGGGGAATCCGACGCGTCGTCAACCACGATTGCCGGCACCTGCAACGTGGGCAACAGGCGCGCCAGAGCCTCGGCACAGTTCCAGGCGGGCACAACCGCAGTGACGGCGGGCGGATCCGCCGCGGGCACAACCACCGGATGGACCAGACCCGCGTCGAGTAACCGTCGGGCGAGACCACGGGCGGACTTCACGTCGGCCAGCGGCGTGCCGTCGAGCCACGCGTCGACGACCGCGGCACCTGCATCAGCCAGCCGCACGATTCGAAGCGGCGAACCACCAATCAGGATACGACCACCATCGAGCCGACGAAGACCGGCAGCCGCGGCGAGGCCAATCCCCGCAGGCGGCAAGGACTCAATTTCGCCGAGCGAGGCGGCCACTTCGTCCATGTACAGAACGGTAGCCCCTTGTCCGCCTACCCTCTCAACCATGCACGATCTCGTCATTCGCAACGGTCAGATCATTGACGGCTCCGGAGCCGCGGCAACCACCGGCGATATTGCCATCGATGGCGAGACCATCATCGACGTCGGTGGTGACATTGGCGCTGGGCACCGCTAGATCGATGCCGACGGCCGAATCGTTACCCCCGGTTTTGTCGACACCCATACCCACTACGACGCCCAGGCGACATGGGATCCCGAGCTCACGCCGTCCGGCTGGCACGGCGTCACCTCCGTCGTCATGGGCAACTGTGGTGTCGGCTTCGCACCGGTTGCCGCTGATCGCCGCGACTGGCTGATCGAGCTCATGGAGGGTGTCGAAGACATCCCCGGTGCCGCGCTGACCGACGGCATCGAATGGGGCTGGGAGACATTTCCGGAATACCTCGACGATCTCCAACAACGTCAATGGGTGCTCGATCTCGGTGCCCAGATTCCCCACGGGGCGTTGCGCGCCTACGTCATGCGCGAGCGTGCACTCGACGACGCCAACGACGACGACATCGCCCGAATGGCCGACCTCGTGGAGGAGGCGCTCGACGGTGGAGCACTGGGCTTCTCTACTTCCCGTACGCCGCTCCATAAGTCCATTGACGGCGAACTCGTGCCCGGCACGTTTGCCAGGAACGAAGAACTCTTCGCCATCGCCGACGCGACCCGGCGAGCGGGCCACGGCGTGTTCCAGACCGCCACCCATCACGCCGATGTGCCCGAATCGTTTGCCTGGATGCGCAACGTCGCCGCGATCACGAAGCAGCCAGTGATCTTCAATCTCAATCAGCCCGACTATGCGCCCGACCTCTGGCGAGAAGACATTCGCCTGCTCGAGGAAGCGCAAGCCGACGGTCTCAACGTGCTCGCGCAGGTCTCGGGCCGCCCGGTGGGCATCCTCGAATCGTGGTCGGCAACCGTGGACCCGTTCATGCTCTGTCCGACATGGGGCCTCATCGGGCAACTACCCGAGGCCGAACGTCTCGCCGAACTCCGACGCGACGATGTGCGCACCGCGCTTACCACCGAGGCCCCAGCGGTGTGGAGCGACTTCATCGCTTCAATCACCCGCACCTGGGACAAGCTCTACCCCTTCGCGGGAGAGGCCGACTACGAACCCGACCCGTCCGCCACCTGCGGCGCGCGGGCCGCGAACGATCCCCGAACCCCGGCCGAAATTGCCTACGACCACCTGATGACCGCGAACGGACGCGGGCTGCTCTATTACCCACTCTTTAACTACACCAACCACAACCTCGACCACCTGTGGGAACTCCATCAGCATCCCCACACACGTATGGGCCTCGCCGATGCCGGCGCCCACTGCGGCACCATCGCCGATGGCGGAATGCCCACGTTCATGCTCCAGTTCTGGGCCCGTGATCGGGTGCGCGGTGAACACATGCCGCTCGGATGGATCATCCATCGCCAGACCCGCCAGACCGCCGAACTCTACGGACTACTCGATCGAGGCCTGCTGGCCCCCGGGATGCGGGCCGATCTCAACGTGATTGATATGGATGGACTCAGCGTCGAACTCCCCCATCTCAAGGGCGATCTTCCGACCGGCGCGAATCGATACGTCCAACGGGCCCAGGGTTACGGCGCCACCATTTGTCGAGGCGCAGTGACCGTGGTCGACGACGCATTCACGGGCGAACATCCCGGACGTTTGATCCGCGGGCCACAAGCAGACCGTCGCTGACTCAGAACGGCATCGCTCAGAACAGGATCGGAATCTGTTCGGTCGGATACGTCGACGGGGCAAAGCACCACATCTCGATCGCATAACGCGTCGCCGTCATTGAGGGATCAACCCCCGCCCAGCGCCGCAGGCGCGAGCCGACGGACTCATCGAGCCCAGAATCGTTTGAAATCGACTCGGCCGGCACGTTCGCGATCGTCGAGCAGATTCGCCGCGATCAGAAATCCTGAGAGTACAAAGAACAGCGACAGCGAGAGGTAGAAGCCGTCGTAGGGGCCGAGACGCGCGTGGCAGAAGAGAACGCAGAAGATGGTGTAGCAGCGAAGCCCGTCGAGCCCCTTCTGATAGCTGCCGAACGCACGAACCTGGCGTCCCGAAGGAACCGCAGCGGCCGGCGATGCAGCACTCATATCCTTCTCCACACGCATCGGGCCGCGAGTACCGCATCACTCTGCGTGAAGGAAGAGCACTAATAGTGCGTGTCGAGCTGCCCAGAAACAGTATTCACCGCACCCTCGCGACGGCTACAGCACGCTCGCAAGAGCTGCCGGAATATCTAGGGCCACACGGATGGAGGCAAACCGGGCGCCAACCCCCCGCGAGAATTCGCCGGCATCCTCGGCGTCGTCAAAGGGTGCGATCACACACAACTCATCGAGACGCATCGCAGCCTTCGCGGCATCAACACCCGCCGTCGATCGGCAGTCCGAAAGCAAGATTGTCACGCGGCGCTTGGCCCGCGACCGCTCAAGCTGACGAGCCGCTGCCCGCAAGGCGGCATCGAGATCGGTCGTGCCGCGCCCGCGTATCCGCAACAAGTCGTTGACCACCGCGGACGTAGGCCGGGAGTCGTCTTGCGACTTGAGCGCAAGTTGTCGATCCGAGAAGGCAATCACCGACCAGTCCGCTGGTGCACGCCAGGCACACGCCGCAGCAGCAACAGCCGCTATCGCGAGTCGATCGCCGCTCATCGAGCCACTTCTGTCGACAAGGAGGGTGATGGCCATCGTGGGTTTGGTCCAGTGCCGCACCCGAAGATCCTCGGCGGCGACTCCGTACTGACCGGCCCTCGCCTCGACGAGAGCGTCGAAGCTCGCCTCAATATCGAGATCACCATCAGCCCGATCGGCCGGCGAGGATTGAAGACGGCCGATTCCTCGAGAATCGGTGGGCCCGACGCGGGCGAGGTCAATCATCAAACGGCCCGCTAGCCGGGCGGCCAACGCGGCCAACGCCGGGTCGGTCGCGCCGGTCATCTCCGCGAGGAGCGAGAGTGCGTGGTCGGCATCCTCTTCGACGAGATCCGCAAGGGCCTGCTCGTCAATTTCCCCGACCTCGGGCGAGATCTCGTCGAAGGCCGGATCTTGCTGAAGCTGCTGGCGCGGCGTCTTACGTCGGTTCTCGTCCGCCAACGCCTCCTGGGCGTCGTCGCCCTCAAGGGTGAGTGGGGCGCCCGAGTCGCCCCCTATGGGGCGATCACTTTTCCCGAGTCGTCGTCGGCGGGGTCAGCCGGATTCTCTGCCGCCAAGACCTGCGACCAGAGATCCCGGATCACATCTTCGGGCTGGCGGTCGCCGCTTTCATGCAGGCGGATCCGGCCAGACAGCGAAACCAGCGCCGCGTCGAGACCGATCTCCGGATCAGTGACCGTCGTGTTTCGGATACCGGCCAGACGACCGGCAACCTCGACAAGATCGATCGCGCCTCGGACCGAAGATCCAACCCGCACATCACTGTGGTTGCGGGTGCCGCGCGTGACGAGCACCGCTCGACGCAGAAGCAACGGGTCGGCTGATGTTGTTCGACGATCGACAATGCCGTCCTCGTCGTCGCGAGACTGGTAGCCCATCGCGATTCGACACATGCGGTCATAGACCGCGCCCGACACTCGAGCGGTGCCGATGTTGTCGAACGGGTTCATCGCGGCGACGAGCCGGAATCCGGCGGCCGCGGAGATGCGGCCGATCCGAGGGAGATGCAATTCACCTTCCGACATCACCGAGATGAGCAGGTTGACCGTTTCTTCGGGAACCCGATTGAGCTCTTCGACGTAGAGAAGTGCACCCGACCGAAGCGCTTCGACAAGCGGACCATCGACGAACACATCGGGGGTGTAGCCCTCCTCGAGAACACGCGACGGATCAAACTGGCCGGCGAGCCGAGCGGGGGTCAGCTCCGCATTACCTTCAACGAAGACAAACCCCGTTCCCGCGGCCGCCGCGACCTCGCGCAGCATGGTGGACTTGCCGGTGCCCGGTGGTCCTTCCAAGAGCACGTGGCGATCCGCGGCAAGGGACGCGGCAAGGAGCTCGAGCTCGCGACGGCGCCCGACGAGCGCGGCATCAAGCGCGTCGAGAACGGCGGCATCATCGAGTGCAGTCATATCCGGCTCGAGGTCAGTCGAACTCGATAACGCCGCGAACGTTCTTGTTCGCCAACATGTCGACGTAGCCCTCGTTCACCTGATCGAGCGTGTAGGTGGTGGTGATCATCTCGTCGAGCATGAGCTGACCGGCCTGGTACATCGAAAGGAGATGCGGGATCTCCTTACGGGGCGAGGTGGAACCGAAGAGGCAGCCCTTGAGCTGCTTGTTCATCATGGCGAACTCGAAGAGGTTCAGCTGCACGTCCATGTCCATCGCGTTAGCGACGGCCGTCGCCACGATGGTGCCGCCCTTGCGGGTCATGAACTGAGCGGGAGCGATCATGTCACCGGTAAGGACACCCGGGGTGAGGATGACACTGTCGGCCATGACGCCCATCGTCATCTCTCCGACAATCGCCGTCGCTTCTTCCATGTTTGCGGCGCTGTGCGTGGCGCCAAACTTTTGAGACGACTCACGCTTGAACTCCGACGGGTCGACCGCCACGATGTTCTTTGCTCCGGCGACCTTCGCGCCCTGGATCGCAGCGTGGCCGAGACCACCACAGCCGACGATGACAACCGTGTCGCCCGCCTTCACTTCGGCTCGATTCACCGCCGAGCCGTAGCCAGTGGTGACGCCGCAACTCACGAGGGCGGCCACTCCGGCGGGGATGTCCTTCTGAATCTTGATGGCGGAGTCGACGCTGAGCACCATGTGTTCGGCAAAGGTGCCGAGCTTGAGAAGCGGCGTGAGGTCTTCGCCCGCAGCCGTGTGATGGCGGAAGCCGCCACCGATCATGCCGGGGTCCATCAGCTGCGAACCAAGGTCACACAGGTTCTGCATGCCTTCGGCACACCAGCGGCACTTGCCGCAGGACGGAATGAACGAACACGAGATGTGATCGCCAATGTCGAATTCGGTAACACCCGGACCAAGTCCGATCACAACACCAGCGCCTTCGTGGCCGCCGACCAGCGGCAGCGTGACGGGCATGGTGCCGTCGTGCGCATGCTCGTCGGAGTGGCACATTCCTGCCGCGGTCGTCTTGATGAGAATCTCGCCAACCTGCGGATCGTCAAGCTCGATCTCTTCAACGCTCCAGTCGGCGCCAACTTCACGGAGAACTGCTGCTCTGGTCTTCATGACGATCCCTTGGGGTTTTGTGAATGCGTGTTGTGCGATTGCGCGCCGAGTGACCGCGGAAACGTACCAGCGGTGCGGGAGAGACGAAAGTCAGGAGCCCGGTGCAATACGGACGGAACCGACATGAGTTCCCGACCAGTTTCTCAACGGCCAGGCGTCGGGGCGGTCGAGCAGGCCAAGCTCGGCCATCGCCCATTCGATTGCGGCCTCACTTGCACGCGTCGCACCGTC
>Ga0115000_10000546_pt1 | contig 34790 bp, 29 predicted proteins | sample ArcticOcean_MG_C_6_FD_89690 | JGI IMG/M metagenome (GOLD analysis project Ga0115000, IMG submission 89690) | Marine microbial communities from western Arctic Ocean - ArcticOcean_MG_CB8_128 | ecosystem: Environmental > Aquatic > Marine > Oceanic | place: Arctic Ocean: Canada Basin | collected...
CTGACCAAACGCTTTGGTATCGAGTTTCCGATCTACGCTTTTACCCATTGTCGCGACGTCGTGGTGGCCGTGAGTAAGGCGGGCGGACTGGGTGTGCTCGGAGCGGTCGGCTTCAGTGTCGAACAACTTCAGGTTGAGCTCGATTGGATCGACGAACACATCGGCGACAAGCCCTACGGCGTTGACATCGTGTTGCCCGCGAAGTACGACGGCGATGCCGGCGAGATGGATCTCGGCAAACTCACCGGCCAACTACAGGAAATGATCCCCGAGGGGCATCGCGAGTTCGTGCGTCAGATGCTCGACGATCATGATGTGCCCGATTTGCCGGCCGATGAGGCTCTGGGCACCGGCTTGATGGGTTGGAACGCGGCCACCGCGGTCCCCCAGGTCGAGGAGATCCTTCGCCACGACAATGTCGTAATGGTGGCCAACGCGCTCGGCACGCCGCCGCCGGATCTTGTTTCCCAGATTCAGGCGAGCGGTCGAGCCGTCGGTGCACTTTGTGGCACTCCGGCCCAGGCCGGTCGCCATGCCGCGGCGGGGCTCGATTTTGTCATTGCTCAGGGCTACGAGGGCGGCGGCCACACCGGCGACATTGGTTCGGTCGTGCTGTGGCCGCAGGTGATCGACGAAGTCGGACCGCTGCCCGTACTCGCTGCTGGCGGCATCGGTGGCGGACGGCAGATGGCGGCCGCACTTTCGATGGGCGCCGCTGGCGTCTGGACGGGTTCGCTTTGGTTGGCCGTGGAAGAAGCGGCAGCATCACCGGCGGAGATCCAGTCGTATCTCAACGCCACCAGCAAGGACACCGTGCGGAGTCGCTCCTACACCGGTAAGCCCTGCCGAATGCTGCGCAACGATTGGACCGAGGCGTGGGAACGCCAGGACACGCCCGACACTCTCGGCATGCCTTTGCAGATGATGGCGGTGCGAGAGGCAATGCTGCGTAGCGGTCGTTATCCCGACAAGGCGCAGGCGGTGGCCTTCAACCCAGTGGGGCAGATTGTGGGAACGATGAACAAGGTAAAGCGCAGCGCCGATGTGATCTTCGAGATGGTCGAAGAGTGTGTCGACTCGCTCGAACGCAGCCGCCAGATGTTGTCAACCGATTAGCCGAACAGGCTGCCCGCAAGTTCAACGATCTCGGCCGGCGCCTTGGCTGGGGAGCCGCAATCGAACGGCGGATTCGGGTCGTATTCGATTCCAAGCTGGATGGTCTTGGCGATGTCGTCACCTGCGATCGTGGCCGCCAGAGTGAGGGCCATGTCGATGCCGGCGGACACTCCGGCGCCGGTGACGACGTTGCCGTCAAACACCACTCGCTCGCTCACCGGGGTGGCGCCGTAGCCCGCGAGTAAGTCGATCGCGGCCCAGTGGGTGGTGGCGCTCTTGCCTTTGAGGAGCCCAGCCGCGCCGAGGATGAGCGCGCCCGTGCAGACCGACGTGATCCAGGTTGCCCCGGCGGCGACGGACCGAATCCAGTCGAGCGTCTCTTCGTCACCGGCGGCGGCGAATGTCCCTTCCATGCCTCCGGGGACGACGAGCACATCGCAGGTCTGAACATCGGCAAAGGAGTGAGTGGCGGTGAGCCCGAGCGCGCCGGTGTCGGCCATCACCGAGCCGCCATCTTTCGACACGGAGATGGCTTCTACCCTCGGCAACCGCGACAACACGTCGTGGGGACCAATGAGGTCGAGGGTCGTGAGACCTTCGTAGAGGAAGAAGACGATACGCATGGTTCATGTTCTCACGAATCATGCGGGCGCTGGTCAGCCGACGCCGATCGGGGTAGGTTGCAAATGTCCGGACATTTATAGCGTTGCCATGGAAAGAATTATGATCTTCGAGCAGCATTATCTCGAGTGTCTTTCGCAGGCGTCGTATCTCATTGCCGACGAGTCCACGGGTCGTGCGGTCGTGATCGATCCCCGCCGTGACATTGCGCCATATCTGGCGACCGCCGCGAAACACGGTCTGCAGATCGAGATGGTCATCGAGACCCACTTCCACGCCGATTTCTTGTCGGGCCACTTGGAGTTGGCCGCTGCGACTGGTGCCGAGATCGCGTATGGCGATGTCGCGACAACCGGGTTCGACAGTCGCAAACTCGCCCACGGCGAACGTTGGTCGCTGGGCACGATCGAACTCGAGATTCGTCACACGCCAGGCCACACCCCCGAGTCCATCAGCGTGGTCGTGCACGACGGCGACGAGATCTTCGGTGTCCTCACTGGCGATGCCCTGTTCGTCGGTGATGTCGGTCGGCCTGATCTGCTTTCGTCGCGCGGGGTCACAAGCGAAGACCTCGGGGCGATGCTCTTCGACTCGCTGCACGAGCAGCTGATGACTCTCCCGGATACAACGAAGATCTTCCCGGCTCACGGCGCCGGTTCGGCCTGCGGCAAGAACCTGTCGACGGAAACGTCCTCGACGATTGGCGAGCAGCGGGCCACCAACTACGCACTCGCGCCGATGACGAAGGAAGCGTTCGTCGCCGTGGTCACTGAAGGACAAACCGCACCGCCCGCCTACTTCTCCTACGATGCCCACCTCAACCGCGAGAACCGGCCGCTGTTGGATGAAGATTCCCCGCCGCCGTCGATGACGCTCGACAAAGTGATCCGAGCCCAGCGCCGCGGCGCGGTTGTGTTGGACACCCGAGACCCGAACGAGTTTTCGGTCGGGCATATAATCGGAGCAATCAACGTTGGGCTGGCCGGTCGCTACGCAGAGTTCGCCGGTGGAGTGGTCCAACCCGGCGCGTCGATCGTCCTTGTCGCCGACCCCGGCACCGAGATGGAAGCCAAGGTGCGTCTCGCTCGCATTGGCTTCGACTCGGTCGTCGGCTTTCTCGATGATCCGGTCGGATCGCTCGCGGCCAATCCCGATGAGGTCGGCCAGAGTCGCCGGCTCGAAGTGGGCCAGCTCATCGCGGCGCAGACTGAGGGCGATATTCAGCTTGTCGACATTCGTCAGCCGGGGGAGACCGCGCTCGGAACCATTGCTGGTGCGCTCGAGATTCCGCTCACTCGACTGAATCAGGAGCTCGCGAGTCTCGATGCTTCGAGGCCGACCGTCGTGTTCTGTGCGGGGGGTTATCGGAGTTCGATCGCCGCCAGCCTGCTTCGGTCGGCCGGCTTCGGCGATGTCGCCGACCTGTTGGGCGGATATGGCGCCTGGGTGGCGGCGGCCGCAATCTAGAGTCCAGACATGACGGTGCATCTCGACGTTCTTGCCAGCCATGTTGCTCTCGACCGTGCTCGGGTGATTGATGTCGGGTTCGGTCAGGGCGCGCTCATGCGTGAGCTCAGCTCCTGCGGCGCTGACGTTGTCGGGGTCGAGGTGAATGTCGCGAGCCGCGAGCCGCGAGGCTGCGATCGCCGCGGACCCTGATCATGCCGCTGCGTATCTCGCCGGAGTGGGCGAGGCCCTGCCGTTCGACGACAGCACGGCCGACGTGGTCGTCTTCTCCTACTCCCTGCATCACGTGCCCGCCGCGACCCTCGACAACGCGCTCGGTGAAGCTCAACGAGTCCTCAAGACCGGGGGCACGCTGTATTCCCTCGAACTGATTCCCGAGGGCCCCGAGCACGATCTCGCCGCGCTGATCGATGATGAGACCGAGGTGCGAGGTTTCGCCCAGGATGCCCTCGACCGGGTGGTCGGTTTCGAAGAGCGACACCGCTCGGAGTACGAGAGCGACAACATCTACGACGACTGGGACGCATGGGAAGCCGTGATGGTCGGCGTCGACGCCGCCCGGGCGGCGATCATGGTCGAGCAGCGCGACCGGGCCCGCGAGATGTTTGAGGCCACTGCGCTCACGACCGCCGATGGTCGCCGCCGATTCCTCAAGGGCAACCTGCTACGGGTATTTACCGCTTGCTAGATCGCCCGGTCGCGACCTTCCCAATACGGGTCCCGGAGTTGGCGGACATAGAGCTTGCCGTTGGGTTGGCGGGGGAGCGAGGCATGTACGTCGACTGATCGCGGCATCTTGTGCCGGCCGAGACGTTCGCGGGCGAAGGCGAGGATCTCTTCGACGGTCGAATCGTCGGAACCGGCGGCGAGTTCGAGCGCGGCCTTCACCTGCTCGCCCCACTCCTCGTCGGGGATGCCGAAGACCGCGACATCGACCACGGCCGGGTGATCGAGCAACGCCTGCTCGATCTCGGTGGGATAGATGTTGACCCCGCCGCTGATAATCATGTTGGTGGCGCGGTCGGCGAGGTAGACCCAGCCACCGTCTTCGACTCGACCCATGTCGCCCAGTGAGAACACGCCCGGCGCGAGGTAAGACCCATCGGTCTTCTCTGCCGCGTTCCAGTATTCGAACGGACGATCCTGGCCGGGGGTATGGCAGTAGAGCGTGCCCACCTCGCCAGCCGGAAGCCGGGTGCCGTCGTCGTCAACAGCAAACACCTCGAAGCCGGTAACCGAACGCCCGACAGTGCCGGGATGTTCGAGCCATTCGTCGCTGTCCACGCGGGTGAAGACGCCGGCTTCGCTGGTGCCCCAGTACTCGGTGAGAATCGGCCCGAACCAGTCAATCATCGATTGTTTGACCGTGAGCGAGATCGGCGCGGCCCCATGGAGAACAAGCTGGAGACCGCTGGGGTCGAACGCCGCCCGTTCGGCCTCGGGGAGCCGGAGCATCCGCACCATCATCGTGGGCACGAGGTGGGTGCGGCGCACGCTGAGTTCGGTGATCAGATCGAGTGTGCGAGACGCATCGAAGCGACGAACCATATGGAGATGGGCGCCGTTGCAAAGATCGAAGAAGCCGTAGCCGCCGACCGCCGCGTGGTACGCCGGGCCGGTGATGAGCTGCGTGCCATCACCATCAAGGCCGACCTGTTGGCCGAGTCGTTGTTGCAGAGCGAGCATCGTCGCGACGGTCGCGGGGACCGCACGTTTCACACCTTTGGGGTGTCCCGTCGTGCCGGGGGTGTAGCTGAATCGTGAACCGGGAGGATCTTCGAGACTGAACGGCGCGTTGTTGGCCCGCTGGATTCGGTCGTCGAGATCGTGGCCGAGCAAGACAACCGGGATGTCGTCGGGAACAAGGGAGGCCAGTTCTGGTTCGGCGATGACGACGCGGGCGCCAGCGTCGCGAACCACATAGTCAACCTCGTGCGGTGCCAGCAGTCCGTTGACCGGCACGAACCAAACGCCGCTGAGAATCGCGGCGAGATAGATCTCGAACACCTCAACGCGATTGTCGGTGAGAACGGCGAGGTGGTCACCGGGGGCCATGCCGAGATCGTCACGCAAGACGTGGCCGAGCCGGGTGGCCCGGTCGATGAGCTCGGCTCGCGTCCGGTTGGCGCCAAGATCGTCGGAGAGTGCCGGCGCGTCGGGATCGGCAGCGGCGAGATCCAGGATCATTTTGTCAACCGCCGGTGGTGGACCAGTGCCACGGCTCGCTCGGGAGGTTCTTGAACCCGTGCGCCAAAGCGACTTCGTCCATCGCCCGAAAAACGTCGGAGTTCCGACTGCGGATGATTGACCCTCGATACGTGAAGTCGATGGCCAGACCACGCTCGTGCGCGCTTCGTCCGGGGCGCGCCGTGGGTGGGCGGCATTGTGATGCCGGCATCTCCCAAATCGCGTAGTCGGAGGTGCCGCAGTGTGACCGGCGAAGATTGATCTGGGAGTCGGAACTTCGATAGCCGCCCCCGCTAAGGGAGAAGCCCCGAGCTTCCATTGCGGCGAGGAAACCTTCGACATTGTCGGCGATCAGCACGTTGACCGTGAGGCCACGGACGACAGTGAGATCGACGGGCGCGTTGTCGGGAATCGTGACACTGCGTTCGCGATTGCGGCGAATGATTGCGGAGGCGATTCGTTGTTCTTCCGCCGTGATCTCCGCCGCCAGGTCAGCGTCGAGGCTTTCCAATGCGGCGACCTCAGCCAGGCGAGCGTCGAGCCGGTCTTCAACTGCGTCGAGGATGTTGCCTTCGCGCTGGACCGCGAGGTCGAGCTCGATTACGCGGAGGGCAACTTCCGCCTTCTGCTGATCAAGTTCGGCGGTATGCGCGACCGCTTCTTCCTTCTCGCTCTCGAGCTCGGCCTTCAGGGCGCGGAGCTCGTCGATGATCTCGGTGCTATTGCCGTTGCCGAACTCAACCAGCGACTCGGTGCGGGCGTACTGCCAGGGGTTGGAATCAAGGGCGGCCTGGCCGCTCAGAGGCCCCAGGAACCCCATGAATGAGTTGACGGCCGACTCCAGCAGCGTCTCTTCCGTCGATGCGATATCGGCTTCGAGCTTATCGATGGCCGTCTGCGCGGCGGCTTCCGCGACTTCGGCGGCTTCGATTTGCCGCGTGGCTGCATCGAGGGAGGCCTCCTGCGCATCAACCGCTTCGTGGAGGGCAAGAAGGGCGTCGGTAAGCGCGTCGATGTCATCGGTCAACGCATTAACATCAAGGGCAACTTCGGCGGCTTCTTCTTGTACCTCGCGCCGCTCCTCGCGCATCTCATCCGGTGTGTCTTGTGCCGCCGCAAGCGAGGAACCAATACCGAGCGCGACAACGAGTACGGCGGTGAGCGTTTGGCCCCGTCGAAGCGGGCGCAGGAGGCGGCGGCGGATCGTTTTCGTCATGGAATCGCAATGAACGAGAGGTAATGGTACCAGCGACCCGGTTTCTTGTCTCTACCGCCCCGGAGCGTCAGTCGTTCTTCATTGTCTGGCCGCCGTCGACCGGAATCGCTACCCCCGTGATGTAGGACGACGACGGCAGCGCGAGATTCAGAACCATGTGCGCAACCTCCTCCGGATCGCCGTAGCGGCGCAGGACCGTTCGGCGGCGAGCGAATTTGTCTCGAAAGTCCGAAGGGATGGGGTCGGTCATACCGGTGAGGATCGGTCCGGGACAGATCGCGTTGACGGTGATGCCGTGCTCCGCAAGGGCAAGAGCCAAGGCGCGGGTGAGACCAATCACGCCATGTTTCGCAGCGGTGTACGGCGCCGCGCCACGGGACGCGCCGAGGCCCTCGGTCGACGAGATGTTGATGATCCGTCCCTCACCGCTCGCCTTCAGATCGTCGAGGCATGCCCGAATCAAACGTTGATGGGGCGTGAGGAGCACGTCGAGGGCGATCTGAAACTGTTCGTCGAAGCTGTCTTCCTCGACGGCGCCACCCACGCTGATCCCCGCGTTGTTCACGAGTACGGCGACGGGGCCAATGTCTGAGCGAACCTCGGCGGCTACCCGTGTGATTGCGTCCGCGTCGGTCACATCGAGGGCGTACCCCTTGGCGATACCGCCGACGGCTTCGATCTCCGCGACGACGACATCGACGGCGTCCTGGCGCAGGTCGGTGACCGCGACCCGGGCGCCCTCATCGGCAAAGAGGTGGGCTTCGGCTCGCCCCATTCCGGAGGCTGCACCGGTGATCAGAACAACCTTGCCGGCCACCGACCGGCTTCGGGAAGAGAGTCGAGGATTTGTCGCGTGGGTCATGTGTAGCTCCGGTCAGGTCCAGTGGAGGTGGTACTCGAGTTGGTGAACGTAGTGCTCGCCCGGGCGCAACACCGCCGAGGGTGCCCAGTCGAGGTTTGGCGCGTTCGGTACATGTTGTGGTTCGAGGCACATTGCACCGAATGGGTCGTGGTGCCGGTCGTCGGCGCCCGCGCCGCCGCTGAGAAAGGCTCCGGTATAGAACTGCACCGCGGGATGGTCGCTCCACATCTCGAGGATCCGCCCGCTCGGGTGAGTGACCCGGGCATGACGACGAAATCCGTCGCCCTCCACCATGAAACAGTGGTCGTAGCCGTTGGGCAGGGCGAAGCCGAGTCGATCGCGGAGTGTCGTCGATGAACGCAGATCGAACGGTGTGCCCTCGACCGGGATGGGCGGTGACGACGGCAACGATGCTTCATCGATCGGGACCACCGTGTCGGCCGCGAGCTGCACTGCGTGGTCGCTGATGTCTTCCTCCGATGGCCCGCCCAGATTCCAATACGTGTGATTGGTCATTGAGACGACCGTCGGCGCGTCGGTTGTTGCCTCGAACGTGATCGCGATGTGATGGTCGTGGAGTGTGTAGGTGACTGCCGCGTCGACGGTGCCCGGGAACCCCATCTCGCCATCGGGGCTTACGCGTTGGAAGCGCACGCCGTGTTCGACCTCCTCGGCGTCCCACACAACGTGGGAGAAACCGAAGGCACCACCATGCAGTTGGTTGTCGCCCTCGTTGGCATCGAGCGTGTAGGTGAGCCCGTCAAGCGTGACCTCGGCGTTGCCGAGCCGATTCGCGTAACGACCAACAGACACGCCCAGGTACGGATTGCGAACCGGATCTTCTCGCTCGGCGACCGAACCGAGGCTGAGCGCGAGCGGTACCGACGTGCCTCCCTCGCCGGGCACTTCCACTCGATGGAGGGTGGCGCCGAGGTCGAGAAGTTCGACGGCCAGGCCGGAGGAGGCGGTGAGTCGCCAGCGGTGGACGTCGGTCGAATCCTGGAGCCGATTACCGGCGGTCATTCCATAGCGTTCGGGCACGGGTACTACCGTACGTTCTTCGCCGCCTGGAGGACTCGCTGTGACCACACCATCGACGCTCGCTGACCGACTGCTCTCGCTGACCACCAGAGTCTTGACAGACCTCGAGCATCACCACGCTCCGGGGCTGGAACTGCCTCTCGCCTTCGGCGGTTATCTGGTGGGCGCCGACGCACGGGCGGACATGGCGTTCACGTTGGGTCTGCTGCAGGACCAGGGTGTCGAGTCGGTGGCGGGCGTGAACTGTGCTGACCAGGCTCTGGAGATCGTGCGCCGGCTCGATGGGCCGAGTACCCACAGCTTCTATTCGTATCGAGCGGCGGAGACCATCGCCCGGCTCGGCGGATTCGAGGACAATCCCCGCCTTGCGGACTGGACCGGGGATGACCGCGCCAACGCGGAAGAGTCGATCGACTCGTCGAGCATGTTGTCGATGCTTGACGACGGCACGCTGCCGAACAACTACGCCGTGGTGCTCACCCGGTGCGAGATCGCTCGCCGCACCCTTGGCCGGCTGCCCGCCGAGAACCGCTTGGACGAGTTGCTCGACAAACTTCGCGCGCTTTTTGGTGGCCTCCCCTTTGGCTGGTGGGATGACTTTGGGGGTGCCAACTACGACATGTACACGCCCGACGTTTACCTGTTTGCCGAACCGTTCGCCCATGAGATCGGTGATGCCTGGGAGCGCGGCTTCCGAATGGCCCTCGCCGATCTGACCGACGTGGCGACGCCGGGAGGCGCTGTTTCGTGGGGCCGCTCCACTGGCGCGCTCGGTGTGGTGATGAATGTTGAGCTCGGCGCCACCGCAGTGGGCCGTGCCTTGACCGATGACCCCGCCGGTTGGCTCGGGAAGGCACTGCTCGCGGTGACGGAGCTCGAGCGTTGGTTCGAGAACGGGGTCGTCACCTCACACCAGCACCGGATGACGATGGGATATCGCGGTCCTGAGCGGCGAATACAAATGACCCTCGACTTGCTCGGAAAGCTCGTGCAGGCCGCGGGCGAGGTACGTCACGGCGAGACCGTCGAGGCCGCCACCCCCGCCGAGAGCTATCGGCCCGTCGATCGTTTGGTCCGCTTCGAGAATGAACGTAATGCCGGGGTGTGGACTCATCGCGGTGGTGGGCTCGACTTCGTGTTGCCCTTCGTCGGCGGCTGGTGGGGTGACTACACGAGCTCACCGAGATGGCCGGGGCGTTTCGAGGTGGCCGTTGACTCTCAGCGCCACATTGGCTGGCTCCCGGTGGTCCATGCCGACGGCGCGGCCAAGACGGTCACGGGGCCGCCCGCTGCCCTCACCCACGCGCCTGGCCGCGTCAACGCCCATTTCGAGAATTTCTCATCGCTCAATCTCGGCGCCGGGGAGCCAGCGACGACACCGATTGTCGGCACGCGCGACGTCACGTATTCGATCGAGGGGCGGTCGCTGGTGATCGATGAAACGCTCACGATCGATCGCGACGCCGCAACGATCGACGCGGTCGTGGTCGACATACCCGAGGTTGCCGGCCAGCCGCTTTTGGTCGAGTTCTCCTCTCCCGATTCGCACACTTCTTCGATCATCGACACGAGCGGCATGCAAGAGCACCGCTCGTTCTGGAACGAACACCCCCGGCAACATGAGCTGGTCCTCGCTCCGGCGAAGTCGCTGTCGTATCGGTGTCGCGTCACCCCCGCGCTGCGTGTTGCGACCACGGCATATGGCCATTGGTACGACGAGAGTTTGTGGTCACCGCTGGGCGACCGGGTCGTGCGATCAGGTGAGCCCTACTTCGCGGGAATCGAAGCGCTCGCGAAATTCGATGTGCTGCACATGCACTGGCCCGAATGGATGAGCGGACCGACGCCCGACAATGCCCGTGACACGATCGCCCGTTTGCGAGCCGCGGGTGTCACCATTTTCTGGACGCAGCACAATCGGGTGCCGCACGCCTTTCCGGAGGCCGACGATATGTATGCCGTATGGGCGGCCGAAGCTGATGTTGTGGTGCACCACAGCGACTATGGGCGCGCCGTGATGGAGGCGACGTACACCTACGGCGAGCACACCCGCCATGCGGTGATCCCGCACGGTCACTGGGGCCGCATGCTCGACCCAGTTCGGCCCGAGGGCGGGCAAGCGGAAGCGGAGGCGGCCCAAGGAATGGCGCCGGTCGGATTGCGGCTCGGCATCGTTGGTGCCCCCCGACGCGAGAAAGAGGTGCAGCTCGTGATCGATGCCGTCCATGCCAGCAACCGCGATGACATCGAGCTGCGTTGCTGGTCCTTGAAGGACGAGACCGTTCCTGATGATCCGCGGATTATCGCCGAGCCGTACGTCGCCATCGACCACTCGATATACGCCCAGCGGTTGTTCACGCTCGACGCCCTCGTGTTGCCTTTCAGCGACGGCATGCTCACGACGGGAACCATGGGTGATGCAATCGGTGCGGGCATTCCGGCCTTGGCTTCTTCGTGGGGGTATCTCCGCGAGGCGATAGGTGATGCCGCGATCTACTACGGCGACACACGAGAAGATCTCACTGCGTGCCTGGATGGGCTCACACCCGAACAGCTCGGCAAGGCCCGGGCGGCGATCCCGGAGCGGCAAGCAGCGCTCGACTGGGCGCCGATCGCCGAGGCGACGCTGGCGTTGCTCGACGATGTTGTGTCGAGTCGCTGACCGAATTTCGATCGCCGTCGGCGACGGGTTAGCGTCGTCTTCATGGAACTGGGATTCACATGGGGTTATTGGACGCGAGCGATGCCCGAGAACTTTCTCGAGCTGAGTGTCGCCGCGGAAGACGCAGGATTCGACTGCATCTGGTCGGCAGAGTCGTGGGGCTCCGACGCCTTCTCGCCGCTGGCCTACATCGCAGGACACACGAACCGGATCAAGCTCGGCACCGGTGTTGTGCAGCTCTCGGCGCGCACCGCCGCGGCTACCGCGATGCACGCCATCACCCTCGACCACCTCTCCAACGGCCGCGTCATTCTCGGCCTTGGGGTCTCGGGACCCCAGGTGGTTGAAGGCTGGTACGGCATGCCGTCGCGCAAGCCGCTCGCCCGCACCCGCGAATATGTCGAGGTGTTGAAGACCATCTTCCGGCGTGAAGAAGCGGCCGAGTTCCAGGGCGACCATATTCAGATGCCGTACACGGGCGAGGGGTCCGAGGGCCTTGGGAAGCCGTTGAAGGTGATGACGCATCCTCTGCGCGAGATCCCGATCTGGATCGGGGCGGAGGGTCCGAAGAACGTTGCGCAGACCGCGGAGATCGCCGACGGATGGCTCCCGCTCTACTACTCACCGTTCCGCCCCGAGGTCTATGCCGACCAGCTCGCCAACGCGAAACCCGGGTTCGAGATCGCCGTGAACGTCTCGATGAAGATCACCGACGACATCGATGCGGCGCTCTACGGCACGAAGGCGTCGCTCGCTTTCTACATCGGCGGCATGGGAGCGAAGGGGCAGAACTACCACACGAAGCTGATGGCCCGAATGGGCTTCGAAGAAGAGGCGTACAAGATTCAAGACCTCTTCTTCGAAAACAAGCGTGATGAGGCCATTGCCATGGTGCCCACCGACTTCGCCGACGAGATCTCCCTCGTTGGGCCGGTCGAGCGCATCCGCGACCGGTTGCAAGCGTGGGAAGAGAGCCCCGTCACGATGCTCAATGTCGTGGCCCACACTCCTGAAGAGATGCGCCTTCTCGCTGACGTCGTGAAGGGTTAGGTTGACACGGGATGAACACATAGAAGACTCTCAAGAAGGCCGTCGAATTCATCCCCGCCCCGGAGACAGTCCTGGCGGCCGGCTTTGGTGTGGCGAAGGTGCACCGAAAGTAGGGTGACGCCGTGGTCGAAATGTTGACCGAGTCAAGCGTTCGCGGGCTTCTCGAATCCGGCGCCGATCACCGTGGCGGCGCTTTTCATCCTGGCCGCCGGCGCGCAACGCACCGGCCTGCTGTCGGCGGTCGTCGGACGATTGTTGGGTGCTCCGCAGCGGCGCGGGGTCGCGCACGCTCGGCTCCTTGTGCCCGCGGCGCTCGCCAGCGCAGCACTGAACAACACGCCGCTGGTCGCGATTCTGATTCCAGACATCCTCGCGTGGGCCCGTCGTCGCCGCCGCAACGCCTCTCGTTATCTTCTGCCGCTGTCGTACGCAGTGATCCTCGGCGGGATCTTGACCGTGTTGGGCACCTCCACAAACCTCGTGGTGTCGGGCCTGCTGGAGGACGCCGGTGAGGAACCCCTCCGCATGTTTGAAATGGCAAAGATCGGGTTGCCGGTCTTCGTCGTGGGCATGTTGGTGCTGTTCTCGATGTCGATCCCGTTGCTCCCGAACCGCGTCGGGGCGCCGGAGCAGTTGGAGGCAGCGACCAAGGAGTTCCTGGTCGAGATGCGAGTAACTCACGATCGTTCGGTGGCTGGTCGGACCGTCGAGGCCGCCGGGCTACGCGGCCTCACTGGTGTGTATCTCGTTCGTGTTCGCCGAGATGGTCGAACGATCGCTCCCGTTGCGACCGGCGAGCGCCTGGAGACGGGTGACGTTCTGGCGTTTGCCGGCGATGTCTCGAACGTGCTCGACCTCCAACGGATGCGGGGACTTGAGGGTCTGGATAACGACACGATTGCGGCGATGGACGTAGCCGGGCGTGGACTCTACGAAGTTGTCGTCGGTCGCCCGTTGCCGGGCATCGATTGCGCGACTCCGACTTTCGAGGTCAGTACGGCGCTGCCGTCTTGGCGGTCCATCGGGCCGGGCACCGGATCGAAGACAAACTCGGCGATGTTCGCCTCCGGCACGGGGACACGCTGGTCGTTGTTGCGGGTGCCGACTTCCGGTCTCGCTGGGCCCTCGCCCCCGATTTCCTCGTGGTTGCGGAACTTGATCCGCCGTCCCTATGGCCGGTCCGAAAGCGCCAGTTATGGCGCTGGCGATGATCGGATTCGTCGTGTTCTCATCGCTCTGTTGGGTCACGACCGTCGAGGGTTCGCTCCTTGCGGCCGAGCGATAGTTGTGACTCGGGTACTCACCTTTAGCGAGGCGAAACGGGCCATCGACGTCGACGTGATCTTGTTGATCGGTGCCGCGTTCGGCCTTGGGGCCGCGGTCGAGCAGAGTGGACTCGCGGCCGAGATCGCCGACGGATTCGTCGGTGCCCTCGGCGGTTACGGCACGTTTGGCCTGGCGTTGGCGATTGTTCTGGCCACCTCGGTGCTCACCGAGATCATTACGAACAACGCGGCCGCGGTTGTCGTCTTCCCGATTGCGCTCGCAATTGTGGGCCCTGCGGGTATTGATGTTCGGATCATGGCGACTGCGGCTTCGACCTCGTTCCTCTCGCCGATCGGCTACCAGACCAACACGATGGTCTACGGCCCCGGCAGCTACCGAATGAGCGACTATGTCCGAGCCGGACTTCCGTTGACGATTGCGGTCCAATTGACGACCGCCACCAGGGTGACCGTTCTCGGTTAGGGGCGATCGGCGTTTGCTCGCCGCCACGGCGCAACCCATTGGTACCGGTTGTCCGCCGGGATTTCTTCGAGCGTGCGCACCCCGCAGCGCCCGCCCAAGAACACGCCGAGCGAGCGTTCGGCGTGCGGTGGAACGTTCACGATGCTCACGTCGATGCCTTGTGCGAGTAGGTCGTCGACCACGGCACCTAGCGTCTGTGCGCCCGAATAGTCGAGGCGCCCGCAGCGGATGAAGTCGATCACGACTGACGTGATCGTGCTGTTCTCGAGGACCGCAGACCGGACTGCGTCTTCGAGTGCTGGAGTGGAGGCGAACCAGATCACGCCGCTCGGACGAATGTGGAGTGCGCCATCGACCATCTCATGGTCGTGGTCGGTTCGCATCTCGCGATAGAGATGAAACGCGATCGAGAGCACCACGCCGATGATCACGCCGCGCTCGACATTGGGCGCCGTGAGCAGTGTTGCGGCGAACGTGCCGGTGGCAATCGCGGCCTGGGGTGCACTCTTCGTCCACATTTTGATGATCGGGACGGGTTGGATCAGCCGGAAAACCGCGGTGAATACCACGCCACCCAGTGCGGCGCGGGGGAGTGTTTCGAGGTTTGACGCGAACGGGAGAGCCGCGAGCACAACCAGACCAGTGATTGCCCCCGACCAGATCGAGGTGGCGCCCGCGAGACGATTGAGCGAGCTGCGAGAGAATGACCCACCGACGGGGAATCCTCCCGACAGGCTCGATGCCAGATTGGCGATGCCGTTGCCTACGAACTCTTTGTTTGCGTTCCACGGAATGCGGTCGGCGGCGGCGAAGGTGCGGCTAATCGAGGCTGGTTCCGCGAAACCCACCAGTGCGATAACCAGGCCCGGGATGAGGAGGGTGGTCCATTCGCCATAGGGGAGGGCGAGCGAGAGTGTCAGGAACCCATCGGGTAGGTCACCGATGGTCGCTCCGGTGTAGTCCGTGGCGCTACTCCAGATCGTGGTGCCTACGACGACAAGAAGTACGCCGGGGAAGAGTTTGTGGCGGAGCCGCGAGCCGAGCACGACAGCGATCGTGAGCGCGGCGAGGACGAGCGCGGTGGTCTCCCATTCGGCCGGGTGCCCGATCGACCAGATCGCCCGGTTGAGGACACCCTCTCGTTCGCCCGGGTTGGCACCGAAGATTGCGGGGACCTGCGACGAAACGATGAGGATGGCAGCCGCGCTAGTGAAACCCTGCAGGACTGGTTGGGACATTAAATATGCCACGGTGCCCATACGCAGCAGCCCGAGGAGGATGCGGGTCACGCCGACGATCAGCGCCAAGAGGGCGGCGAGTTCGATGTATTGCGGACTCTCTGCCACGGCCAGTCCGGACAACGCGCCGAACGTAAGGAGTGAGGTGAGTGCGACCGGACCGGTCTGGAGATAGGGCGACGACGTGAAGGGGGCGGCCAGCAGCGGCGGGAGGCCGGCGGCGAAGAGGCCGACATAGGGCGGCACCCCCGCGATTTCGGCATACGCGAGCGACTGCGGAATGAGCACCAGGGCAACGGAAATGCCGGCGATGAGGTCGCCCGTTGAGGCCCGCGGCAGCCCAAATGGCCCGGAAGTCGTCACCCCGTGAGTAGAGCACGTCTCAAACGTCGTACGTGACCACTTCGAACTCGGTGTCATCACGATCGAAGTAGAAGCTTCGACCGGGATCATATGTCATGAAGAAATATGGGTCGATGCCCTCGGCCCGGACTCGTTCTTCGATCGGGTTGAGGTTGTCGACCAGAATTCCCGGTTGCTCTAAGCGGCCCCGACGGTCGCTTTCGCTCCGGGATTCGGACTTTGTTATTGGGGGGTCCCCTTCGGCTGGGCAATTGTCAAGGGATTCATTGTGAAATATCCGCTATCCTGACGACATGCACGAGCCCACCGGTATCGGCGACGCCCAACGCCGCATCGTTGATCACCTCAAACGAGCCGGCGGCAGCACCACTGGCGCGATCGCTGACGCTCTCGGTGTCACCACCCAGGCGGTCCGTCCCCAACTGGTGGAGCTCGAAGAGCGCGGCTTGGTCGCGTCCACCACGCTCTCCACCGGCACCCGCGGTCGCCCCCCGGTTGGCTGGACGCTCACGCCGCTGGCTATCGAGCTCTTCCCCGATCGCCATGGTGACCTCACCGTTGAGCTACTCCGCACCATGCGAGAGACACTTGGCGACGCCGCGTTGGAGTCGGTCCTCGCCGCTCGCGACGCCACCCATCTCGCCGACCTCAATACCCACCTCCAGCCGGTGCCGGCCGCCGACCTTGCCGCCCGGGCCGCGGTCCTCGCCGAACAGCGAAGCCTCCAGGGGTATATGGCTGAAGTTGTCGACGACGGTGACGACCTGTTGCTGATCGAACACCATTGCCCGGTCTGCGCCGCGGCCACCGAGTGTCAGAGTCTGTGCCGCAATGAGCTGGCGATGTTCCAGACCGCCATGGGTCCGCAGGCGGAAGTCACCCGAAGCCAGCACCTGCTCTCCGGTGATGAGCGGTGCGTCTACCGCATTCGTACGGCGTGATGCTCAGCGGCCGGCCCGTTGAACTCCTTCGTCGGATCAGTCGGGATCTCCGTAACGGATCTCGACGCCCTCCGACACATCGCCATGGGTTGATGGGCACTGGGTTGAGCACATGAGCCGATGGTCTGAACGAGACGATGTCGCCCGCGGGGCCGAGTACGACCAACGCTGGAAGGCCATGGCCGCGGCCGGCGAATCGATCCACGGCGAGGCCGACTGGATCGATGCCGTCCTGACCGCCGAGGGGCGAGGCGAAGGTGTGGCGATTCTTGATGCCGGCTGTGGCACCGGGCGGGTCGCGATCGAACTCGATCGTCGGGGCCACCAAGTGATCGGTGTCGACCTCGACGAACCCATGCTCGCGGAGGCTCAGGCAAAGGCGCCCGGGATTCAGTGGGTTCTTGCCGACCTTCTCGATGTTGCCCTCGACGAGACGTTCGACATGATTGCGCTTCCCGGCAACGTGATGATCTTCGTAGCGCCGAGCACCGAGGGTGCAGTCGTCACCAACCTGGCCCGCCACCTGCGATCCGACGGGCTCTTTCTCGCCGGTTTCCAGACGACGGCGGGCCGACTCGGCCTCGATGACTACGACGCGCACTGTGCGGCGGCCGGACTGATTCTTGTCGACCGCTGGTCCACATGGGACGGCGCGCCGTATGTCGATGGCGACTACGCTGTCTCGCTGCACCGCCGCTGCAGCACCGTTCGTTGATTCAGACAACAACGTGCGAGGATCGGCCCATGCAGGATTTTGAAGGGCGGACCGCCGTCATTACCGGCGGCGCGAGCGGGATTGGTTTGGCCACCGCGGAGCGACTCGCTCAGGCGGGCATGCAGCTGGTTCTGGCCGACATCGAGGAGAAGATCCTCGTCGGCGAAGTTGCTCGGCTCGAAGCTGAGGGCCACACGGTGCTCGGCGTGGCGACCGACGTTGCCGATTTCGCATCGGTGGAAGCCCTCGCCGCAACCGCCACCGAGCGGTTTGGCAACATCCACATTGTCTTCAACAACGCCGGTGTGAGTGGTGGTGGGCCGATGCTCGCAGACAACCTCGGCATCTGGGATTGGACGCTCGGCGTGAACCTCTACGGCGTCATCCACGGCATCAAGGCGTTTGGTCCCGCCATGCTCGCCCACGGCGAGCCTTGCCACATCGTGAACACCGCGTCGATGGCCGGCCTCCTTCCCACCCCAGGAATGGGCGTCTACACCGCGTCGAAATACGCGGTCACTGCGATGAGCGAGACACTGTCGCTTGAGACGCAGGGCACCAACCTCGGCGTATCGGTCCTCTGTCCAGGATTCGTGCAGACCGGCATCGCCGACAGCGACCGCAATCTTCCCGAGCACATGGTGTCGGTGCTCGATGAGCCGTCCGAAAGCGACGACGAGGTTCGGGCAATGGTCCGCGATCTCGTGAGTGGCGGCATTCCTCCGGCCGAGGTTGCCGAGCTGGTCTTCGACGGCATCGTTGGTGGGCGCTTCTATCTTCTGCCGCACCCTCAGTACTTTTCGCAGGTCGTCGCCCGGGGCGAAAACATTGCCGCTGGCGGCCTGCCGATCAGCTGGAGTCCCTGAGTCTTCTATGGCTGACTCCTCCGACCATGCCCTCGCGGCCCGGATCGCCTCCGACACGGGTGACATGCTCGTGCGTTTGCTCGAAGAGCCGGAATCAAGCTCCGGTCGCGGCTGGAGCTCAATCGAATACGAGGGCGATCGCTCGGCTCACAACTTCATCATGGCGGAGCTCACGCGTGAGCGGCCCGACGATGTGGTGCTCTCCGAGGAAGGTCGAGACAATCGGGAGCGTATGAAAGCGGACCGCGTGTGGATCGTCGATCCGCTCGACGGTTCGAGCGACTTCGGCTGGAGCGACCATTGGGCGGTTCACGTGGCCCTCGTTGAAGACGGTCGTGCGACCGCGGGAGCGGTCGCCGTTCCTGGCTGGGACACCACCTGGGTGACCGATCCAACGCCGCAGCCAATCATGTCCCGCGTCGGTGAGGCGCCTCGTATTGTTGTGTCGCGGTCTCGTCGCCATATCGATGGGCGCCTTCTCAGCGAACATGTCGGCGCCGAAGTGTTTGCCATTGGGTCGGCCGGGGTGAAGGCGATGGCGGTCGTTCGCGGCGAGGTTGATGCCTACGTCCACGGCGGCGGTCTCTACGAGTGGGACTCCTGCGCGCCGGCCGCCGTGGCCGAGGCGGCGGGCCTCGTTTGCTGTCGGCTCGACGGATCAGAGCTCATCTTCAACAAGAGCGACCCGTGGTCGCCCGGCCTGATCATCAGTCGCCCTGAGCTCGTCGACTCGATTGTCGAGGCAATGTCAGGCCAGCAGAGATGAAGGTTCGCCACGTGTCGCGCTCGTTGGAGCGCCATATCCGCACCCCCCGCGATCACGCGTGGTCGGTGTTCCTCGACACATTGGAATCGGCCACCGGCGGTTATGTGGTGGAGGGTGATCCCGCGCCGCATGGGGCCGGTGCGGTGCTTCACCTGCAGTTCGATGACGGACCGCCGCTGGTGGAGACCGTGTTGTCTTATGAACCACCCTGGCGGCGCGCCTACAAGGTGGAGGGTGATGCCACTGGCCTCGACCTCTATCAGGGAACGTTCGTCTTTCGAGACGACGGACCGGAATGTCACCTCTCATGGGGTGTCGTGATCGACCCCGAGCCATCAGAGGTGGGTTGGGCGTTTCTCGACACCGCGATGACCGTCATCGGCGGATTTCTCGACCTCGTGGTCGCAGAGGCTGAAGCCGATTGTTAGCGGCGGGCGATCTCGGCGGCGTGCAGCGCCAGCCGACTCACCGCAAGCGAATGCGCAGTGGATGTGGCGGTTTCGGTTCGGTCGCGAATGTCGGCGAGAAGCTGGATCGGCCACGTCAACGCGTCGTCGGCGCAGTTGATGTGTTCGATCGCGTCGCGGTCGCAGATGATGACGTGGTCCGCGCCATCGCGGCCCGCGATATCGCAGTTGGCTCGAACTTCGATGGTGCCCTCGTCGCCGGTGATCATCAGTCGAACGTCGCCCCAGGTTGGGAGGCCCGCCGGGGTCAGCCAGTCGACCCGGCAGTAGGCCGACCCGGTGCCGCCTTCGAGGAGTACTTCGCCCACCAGCTCCGGATGTGTCCCGTTTGGGGCCGGGGTGGTTCGAGCGGTCACCACCTTGAGTTCGTCGGTGCCGAGAAGTCGCATCGCATGATGAATCTGATGACTCGCCAGGTCCGCCAGCATCGAACCGGACAAGAGCGGATTGGTGAACCAGTTGGGTCGGTGGTCGCCGGTGCGATGGGGCCCGAGCCCGAGGACATGGCGGACGGTCCCGATGCGGCCCGATTGCGTAAGCGTGTGGGCGCGGGTCGCGGCTCGGCTACAGAAGTCTTCAGTGAACGCCACCCACCACCGACGCCCGGTGGCTCCGGTTACGACCTCGATTTTCGCGAGTTGGTCTTGACTGGTTGCGCCCGGCTTCGCAACGAGCACGTCGGCGCCGGCGTCGACGTGCTCGTTGCGCGAACTGGGCGCGCTCGTTGGGCACCGACCCGACGATGATGAGCGGAGGCGCGTCCTCGAAGAGATCGTCGAGATCGAGCTTGGGAACGGTCGGGTAGAGGGCGGTGAATGTCGAGCCGTCTTGGCCGGTCGTGTCGACGAACCCAACACAGCGAGCCCCCGCTCGTTCCAGCTCCGCCGTGAGCAGATGCGCATGCGGATGATCGACACCAACGACGGCGAACTCCTCTTCCCTCTGCTGAACTGCGTCCCCCACGTGAGGAACGGTAGCGTCGTCGTGCAGGCTGATCGTGGGACGGGTAGATGGAAATGAGCGCGATCGACCGACTGGTTGCGACTGACGAGATCCGACGCCTGGCCTACCGCTACTCCGATGGCCTCGATCGACGGGATCTCGATCAGCTCGTATCGCTCTATCGGCCCGATGCCCGATTCGGCGAACACGGCGCGGGGCCCGATGCGTGTCGTTCGTTTTTTGCTGAATCGCTGGCCGAGATCGGGATGGCAGTTCTGCTCGTCGCGAATCATCTCATCGACTTCGAAGATGCCGACAACGCCACGGGCACGGTGTGGGCCCACGGCTTCATCGACGACGACTCGCCCCGCGACGGCACCGGTGAGGGGTTCATTCAGCAGCTGATCAAGTACGACGACCGTTATGTGCGCATCGAGGGAGAATGGCGCTTCACCCGGCGCCGCCACTTCCTCTGGCTCGGCTGGCCCCACAACAATTCGGCGCCGCTGCAACAGCCGCCGGCGGAATGGCCCAGGCGTCAGGTCGGGCTCGGATCGATTCCCTACGCCGAGCCGACGTGGGTTGAGTTCTGGAGCGACCGGTCCCGCTCGTAGGCTGTGCCGCCCTTCGCGGGCCGTCCCCTCTAGCTTTTCGCCCCATGCATCGCCGCTCCGTCGCCACGACGGCGTCACCCCGTCGTAAGTTTTGTGAACGGAAACCGGCGCAGGGTGCCGGTTTCCGTTCACAAAAGATTAGAGCTTCTGGAGGAGGGTGCCGGTTCCGAGGCCGCCACCGCAGCACATGGTGACGAGGCCGTACTCGATGTCGGAGCGCTGCATCTCGTGCACCGCCTTTGTCATCAGGATCGAGCCGGTGCCACCCAGAGGGTGACCAAGGCCAATGGCGCCGCCGTTGGGGTTGACGGTGTCCATGTTCGGGGAGAATTCCTTCTCCCAGGCCAGGACGACGGAGGCGAACGCCTCGTTGATCTCAACGACGCCGATGTCGTCCATGGTGAGGTTGTTGTCGGCGAGAAGCTTCTTGGTGGCATCGATCGGGCCGGTCAGCATGAGGACCGGGTCGGTGCCAACGAGGCAAGTGTCGACGATCCTGGCGAGGGGCTTGAGGCCGAGCTCATCGGCCTTCTCGCGGGTCATCATTAGCACGGCGCCGGCGCCGTCGCTGATCTGGCTGGCGGAGCCAGCGGTGTGGACGCCGTCTTCACGTGCGACGGGCTTGAGGGTAGCGAGCTTCTCGAGGCTGCTCTCGCGGATGCCGCCATCGGCCGTGACCGTGGTGGTCTCCCCGGTCGGCTTGCCGTCGTCGTCGAGCACGGGAACTTCGATTGGGACGATCTGCGTGGAGAATGCGTCTTCGGCGCGGGCCTTCGCGGCGAGCTCCTGGCTGCGGAGTCCGAACGCGTCGGCGTCTTCGCGGCTAATGCCCCACTGGTCGGCGATGCGCTCAGCACCCTCGAACTGTGAGGTCCACTCGTAGTTCTCCCAGTAACGGGCATTGACCGGCACGCCTGTGGTTTCGGCGTCGGGGATGGTGGCGCCCATCTTGATCTGGCTCATCAGCTCGACGCCGCAAGAGAGGGCAGAGTCGACAACGCCGGCCTTCACCATGGCGTAGGCGAGGTTGGTGGCCTGCTGGCTGGAGCCGCACTGGGCGTCGACCGTGGTGGCCGCCACTTCAAGCGGGAGACCGGCGGCGAGCCATGCGTTGCGAGCAACGTTCATGGTCTGCATGCCGACCTGGCCGACACAACCGCCAACAACCTGGCCGACTTCGGCTGGGTCCATGCCGGTGCGTTCGAAGATGGCCTTCTGGACATCTCCCAGCAAGTTGATGCTGTGCATGGTGGATAGTTCGCCGTTGCGCTTCCCAATGGGACTTCGCACGGCGTCGACGATGACTACTTCGCGTTCGCTCATGGAGCTGACACTAACGCGATATGTGAACGATCGCTAACTTTCTTGTAGGGTCGCGATGTCAATCGGTACTTGGGCGGAAGCCCAGCGAAGCAGGGGGAAGTAATCGTGCAGAACGACGTCACCGAGATGCTGGATCTGGAGTTTCCGATCTTCGCGTTCAGCCACTGCCGCGACGTGGTCGCGGCGGTATCGAAGGCCGGTGGCCTCGGCGTGCTTGGCGCGGTCGCCCACTCGGCCGAAGGGTTGGCGATCGACCTCGACTGGATCGAAGCGGAAGTAGGCGACAAGCCCTACGGCGTCGACCTCATCATCCCCGCAAAGTACGCCGGTGATTCCGAGGGTGGCTACACGACCGACGATCTCATCAAGATGATTCCGGCCGAACATCGTGACTTCATCGACGACATCCTCGCCCGCTACGAAGTGCCGCCAATGCCCGAAGCGGCGAGTGGGCGCGGTCTTGATCGCGGTGGTGCCGCCCCGTTCTCCGCCAACGCGGCCGGCCCGCAACTCGAAGTCACGCTGGCCCACCGCACTGCGTTCGTAGCGAATGCCCTCGGACCGCCGCCGCAACACATGATAGAAGCGGTGAAGGGGGCCGGTCGTTTGACGGGTGCCCTTGCGGGTCGTCCGTCGCACGCCGAGGCCCACGAACGAGCCGGCGTCGACATCATCATCGCCCAGGGTTCAGAGGCGGGCGGTCACACCGGCGAGATCGGCACGATGGTGCTCATCCCCGAGATTGTCGACGCCACTTCCAAGCCCGTTCTTGGTGCTGGCGGTATTGGCCGCGGTCGCCAGATGGCAGCGGCGATGGCGCTCGGCGCGCAGGGTGTCTGGTGTGGGTCGGTGTGGCTCACCACCGACGAAGCCGAGACCCACCCGGTGGTGAAGGAGAAGTTCCTCAAAGCGACCTCCGCCGACACGATTCGTTCGCGCTCGCTCACCGGCAAACACGCCCGCATGTTGAAGTCCGCGTGGACCGAAGAGTGGGAGCGCGAAGACACGCCCGACCCGTTGGGTATGCCGCTGCAGCCGATCCTCACCGCGCAAGCGCAGCGCCGCATCGACCGGGCCTCGCACAACGCGGGCTCGGGAGCCGAGAAACTGGCGAACTATTTCGTCGGCCAGATCGTCGGCACGATGAACCACCGCAAGTCCGCCAACGCTGTGGTGATGGAGATGGTGGAGGAGTTCATCGAAGCGGTCGAAGGACTCAAGGGGCACCTCGACTACTAGGCGCCATCGCCGCGGGTGAGTGGGGCGGGGGTCGTACGGCCCGTGTCCGCCAGACGACGCCTTTGTACCCTTTCGCGTTCATGGCCGAAGTACGCACCAGCGGTGTCCTGGCATCCCTCAAGGGGTTTGCCCGCCGCACTCTGAAACGTGTCCCCTTCGCGCATCGCGCCGCGAAAGAAGCGGTCGTCGCGCTGAAGCTCGTGTGCTATCGCAAGCACCGTCAACGCCGCGAACACAGTCTCGATGCCGACCACCTGTGGCAGCGAAGGTCCGAAATCGCGGTCGAGGTCGCGAACGCGACAGCACTTCGCAGCGCTATCGATGGCAGCGGCGTTGCGGTAGAGACTGCCACCGGCGGGTACCGCTTTGGGCCCCACGAGTCACTCCGCCCGGCACTCGCTCCGCTCTTCGATGCGTTTCCGCCCGACGCCGCCTTTCTTGTTCTCGACGACACCATCGCCGACGACGCCGACCGCCATGCCGTAGCTGCTGCCGCGGCATCGGCCGACGGCGGCGCCCGGGTTTTCGGTCTTGTCGATCTCGCCACTTCGAGTGAGACCGTCCTCGTTCTGGTGACGGCCCCCGCTTCGGGTCGCGCCTATTACGGGGTGCCCATCGATCCTTCCTCCGATCGAGATGCGGCCACCGACTCGGTTATCGATCGCCACGAAGAGAGTCTGCACTTCGGCGATGTTCTCACTGTGGTTCGCGGTGGCGATCGTTTCCTCTACCAGGACGTGCCCGGTCGTCGCGACACCGGCGCCCGAATCGAAGAGATCACTGGGCTACTCGCCCGCCACGGAACGGGCTTCGATGGACGCGTCGTGTTCGATGTGTGCTGTAACTCCGGAATGATGATGGGTGAAGCACTCGCTCGCGGCGCCTGCTGGTCGGTCGGGTGGGACTACCCGAGTGTTGCTGCCGCCGCCGATGGCGTGCTCGGCGCCGGTAGGAGTGAGCTCCACGGTGTGCTCATCAGTGACGAGACCGACTTTGTCGCCGACGTCCCCGACTGGCTCGCCGTCGACGATGCGGTCTGCCTTTTTCTTGCCGCTTGGCATCACGTGCGTTTCCCGCCCGGCGTGGGCGACCTGCCGTGGGCCTGGCTTGTCTACGAAGGCCAAGAAAACGAAGACACGAAGATCACAACGGACAACATCGCCACGATGGAAAAGCGTTGGAACGCCACTGCGGTGGAGTCATCGACCCACAGCGACGGCATCTGCGGCCCTCGCCCCCTGGTGTTGTTGAAGCGAAACGTTTAGAGCGGCGGGCGCGGCAGCCGTCGCGCCGCCTAGCGAGCGGTCATCTCCACGGCCCGTCCCGAGCGGGCCGACGCGACCTCGCGGTAGGCCGAGCCCTGCGCGGTGATTAACAGCATCAATCGCTCGTCGTCGTAGGCCTCGCGGGCATCGACATCGCGGGCGTCGGCATAGGCCGAGAGAAAGCAGGCGGCGAGTTCGGGATAGCGGCGACGGAGCGCGATCACGTTGCGAATACCGGAGGTACGCCCCGCGAGACATGTCACGAACGTCGCGAGATCCATCTCCGGTGTATCCACGGCGTCGATGGCGTTGGCGGTGTAGCGGGACGGCTCGGGGTCATAGGTCACGATCCCGCCGCGGCTGTCGACCGCCACGTTGGAGACGCCGAAGTCGCCATGGAGGGTCACCGGTGGCACGCGCCGAAACTGCTGCAATCCGTCGGACGGAAGTTGCGCTCGCAAAGCCGGCGCCCGCGAGCGTTTCGACTGGGTCGGGAGTTTGAGCCCATCGTGAATTGCGGCGAGCGCCCGGCCGGCTGTGGCCACCAACTCGAGGGCGGTTACTTGATCGCCGGCCCGTAGTAAGGCGATGAGCGCCCGGTCGATGGTGTGTTTGGCGTCGGGCAACTCAAACACGATCGCGGGCGGATCGTTTTGAACCGATCGAACCACAGGGCTTCGGAAGTGGTCACTGTCGATCTTGGCCATCAGCCCGTATTCGGTTGCCGCCGCTTCAGCCTTCTCGACGGAGTTGTAGAACTTCGTCACGTGGTCGGGTCTGCGTTCGGTGGCCTGAGACCGTGCGACGCCGGTTTTCTTCCTCGGAGCCATGTGCGGCGGACAATAGCGGTCGTCGCAATGTGTCGTCTCTTCGTCGACGGCCGGTCGTACGTGCCGCGACGACGCCATGACTCAGACCGATGACCGCACGGTGTTTCGAACATGTCCGCATTGTGAGGCGACCTGTGATTTATCGAGGGACCAGTCGGCGCCGTGAAGCGGATTCACGGCGACCCTGAAGCAGCTCCGCGAGGATCCGTGTGGCTCACCACCGACGAAGCTGAGACTTATCCGGTGGTGAAGGAGAAGTTCCTCAAGGGATACCTCGACTACTGATCGGGTTCGCCTGACCATAGATCTGCCCATATCAGACATAAAAGCGTCTCCGCGGGGACGCTTTTGAGCCTCCAAGGTCACGTCGATTACCGAAGAACCGGAATCCACGCGAGTTAGCCGACCGTCGGCAGCACTCGCCGTAGCCGTCGCTCATCAGGACTCAACGCCGCCGCCAACGCGACGGTTGTCACCGAGACCCCAAGAATAATCTCCGGGGCATGGCCGATCAGGAACGGCGCATTATGCATGCGCCCCGGATGACAATCGGCGGCGCGGTGACACATCCGGACAAACCCCAATTGCCCACTAGGGGGACAGTCGGGACTATGCAACGATGAGCGGATGACCGATACCGCCGATCGCACCGTCTTCCGAACATGTCCGCTCTGTGAGGCGACCTGCGGTCTGGAAATCGAGATCAAGGACGGCGCCGTGAAACGGATTCGCGGCGACCGTGAGGACGTGTTCTCGAAGGGTTTCATCTGCCCGAAGGGCTCGACCCTGAAGCAGCTCCACGAGGATCCGGATCGGCTTCGGAAGCCGCTTGTCCGACGCGGCTTCGACGACAGTGGCGCTCCCGTCTTCGAGGAGGTCAGCTGGCCCGAGGCGTATGCCGAAGCGGATCGGGTGCTCCGAGATGTCCGCGAACGACACGGCAATGAAGCCGTGGGTATGTACCTCGGCAACCCGGGTGCCCACGTTCTTGGCGCGGCGACGCACACCCGTCACCTGATCAAGGGGCTGGGCGCCGGTGCGGTGTTCTCCGCTAGCACGGTGGATCAGATGCCCCGCCACGTCGCCTCGGGTTACCTCTACGGCAGCGGCGGTTCGATGCCGGTGCCCGATATCGACCGCACCGATCTCTTCGTTTGCCTCGGCGCCAACCCTTACGCATCGAACGGCAGCATCGCGACCGTTCCCGACTTTCCCGGTCGTATCGAAGCGCTGCAAGAACGGGGCGGACGCATGATCGTGATCGACCCGCGTCGTTCTCGAACCGCCGAACAGGCGGATCTGCATCTCCCCATTCGACCGGGCACCGATGCGGTACTGCTCGCCGCGATTGTGCGTCAACTGCTGGCTGACGGCCATGTCGGGTCGGGCTCGGTTGCCGATTGTCTCGACGGGCTCGATCAACTCCGGGCCGTTGTGGAACCGTTCACGGCCGCGGTTGCCGCGGAGGCGACGGGAATTTCCGAAGCGTCGATCGAGGTGCTCGCAACCGAGATCGGTGCGGCCGACAAGGCGGCCGTCTACGGCCGGATCGGCACTTGCACGGTCGAGTTCGGCACGCTCACCACCTGGCTCCTTGATGTTGTCGCAATCCTGACCGGCAACCTGGACCAGCCCGGCGGCGCGATGTTCCCGCAGCCGTCTCACGATCGGGTGCGGGCCGATCGTCCGGGGCGCCCCTACCGCGTCGGCCGCCGCCATAGCCGGGTCAACCAGCGTCCCGAGGTGCAGGGCGAATTCCCGGTGGCCGATCTGCCCGACGAGATCCTCGAGCCCGGCGACGGACAGTTGCGGATGATGGTCACTGTCGCGGGCAACCCGGTACTGAGTTGCCCCGATGGCGATCGGATGGACGAGGCGTTCGCGTCACTCGACGCCATGATCTCCGTCGACATCTATCTCAACGAGACCACCCGCCACGCGTCAGTAATCCTTCCACCGCCTGGGGCCCTGGAGAAGAGCCACTACGACCTCAACTTCACGAACCTCAGCGTGCGCAACGTCGCCAACTTCAGCCCCGCGGTGTTCGACACGGACATGCCGACCGAGGAAGACATTCTCGCAACACTGGCCTTGATCGCTCTGGGGCTCGGGCCCGACGCCGATCCCAACGATCTACACGACCAAGTCCTCACCGGGCTTCTGCAGGCGGAAATCGACGCGCCGGAGTCTCCCGTGGCTGGTCGCGATCTCGATGAGCTGTTGGCCATGGTCGAAGGCGACACCGGGAGCGAACGAGTGCTCGACGCGATGCTCCGTACCGGCGTCCGAGGTGATGGCTTCGGCACGACGAAGGACGGCCTCTCCCTCGACTACCTCCGGGCCCATCCGCACGGAATCGACTTTGGGGCGCTCGAGCCTCGACTGCCCGGGCACCTCCGTACGCCCGAGGCAAGAATTGACCTCTTTGCCGGGCCGTTCGCGGAGGACCTGCATCGTTTGCAGACGCGGGTGACCGAGTGGGCCGCCGATGGCTCGCTCCGACTCGTGGGTCGTCGACACCTCCGCTCCAACAACTCATGGATGCACAACCTGCCCGTGCTCGTGAAGGGCAAGCCCCGGTGCACGCTCCAACTCCATCCCGACGATGCCGTCGACCTTGGCCTGGCCGATGGTGACGCCGCGATCGTCCGCTCCCGGGTGGGCGAACTCATCGCACCAGTCGAGGTGACCGACAGCGTGATGCCCGGCGTTGTGAGCCTGCCGCACGGCTGGGGTCACGGAAAACCCGGTGCTCGCATGAATGTCGCGGCCGAGCACGCCGGTGTGAACAGCAATGTGCTCACCGATCCGACGATGATCGACCCGCTCTCGGGCAACGCCGTACTCAACGGGATCCCCGTTGAGGTTGTGCCGGCCTAACCGTCGAGCCGAAACCCGGTTGCGTTTCGGCCGCCGTTTCTCGATGATCACGTGATGAGTTCTGACCGACCACCCGACCGACTCGTCGGCGATGTTGTTGTGTTGGTCCGATCACGCCCCAACCACCTCGATGGGTTGCAGGCGGCCGTCGAAACCAGTCATGCCGAGCTCCACCAGTTCATGGACTGGGCGGCGGTGCCGCAGGAGCGCCCCGCCACGCTGGAGTTTCTTGCAACGGGGCAAGGCGCGTGGCGAGCGGGCGAGATGTTCAATTTCATGATGACCGACCCGGAGACCGGCGAAGTGATCGGCAGTTGTGGGCTCATGAATCGAGTGGGACCGGGCCGTCTTGAAGTTGGCTATTGGGTTCGCTCGGATCGAGCCGCGGCCGGGATTGCCACGGCGGCCGCGCGACTGCTGACTGCCGCTGGGTTCGGGATTGACGGCATCGAAGCGATCGAGATCCATCACGATGCCGCCAATGGGGCGAGCGGCCGAGTGGCGGAGAAGCTCGGCTACACCGAGACGGCCCGTCGGGATGTCGAGATCGACTGCCCCGGAGAAATCGGCGTGGAAGTGATCTGGGAGATCAGCCGAGAAGGCTGGCTCTGACTTCGCCGGCGAGCTCGAGTGTTTCGAGTGCATCGGCTTGGGGGACGGTCATACAACGCAGGATGACATCGTCGAATCCGAGGTCGCGGAACGCCGCCAGGTCTTCGGTGACTTGGTCCACCCCGCCGTACACAAGCATGTCGCGATTCATGCCGCGATAACCCTTGTCGATGAGCTCATCGCCCAGCGCGACTGCCCGCTCGTGGTCGCCCAAGATGATCACGTCTCTGCGGAGAATTGAACGGTGTGGGCGCCCAAGATGCGCAGCTTCGGATCGGTAGACATCGAGCATCCGGGGCGCATCGGTCGCGGTGATTGTCGGCCCGCCGTACCAAGCATCACCCTCGCGGGCGGCCCGTCGCAGCGGCCCGTCGGCCCCGGCACCGATCCACCACTCCACACCGTTGGGCGGCCGTGGTGAAATCGACGCGTCGATGATGTCGAAGCGTTCGCTGGAGGCCGTCTCACCCCCAAGGAGCGCCTTGACGACGCGGATTGACTCGTCGAGAGCGGCACCGCGGGTGCGTGGGTCGGCGCCCATCGCCGCAAATTGATTGGCCCCACTTCCAATACCGGTCTGCACGATGAATGGACCTGGATGAATGGCGGCGAGGGTGCCCACCTGTTCGGCCACGATGACTGGATGCCAGAGCGGAAGCAGGAAGAGGCACCCGAGTGGACGTTGGGAATCCCACTCGGCGGTGAGTCGGCCGATCATCGGCACGTTCTGGTAGTAGGGGGCCGGCATGGCGTGGTGGTCGCCCAGGCTGAGTGAATCGAGTCCCACCGTGTTGGCCACGCGGGCCCGTTCGATGACCCAACGCGCCCCTTCGGCGTGGTCTTCGGTGAACTGGGCAGAGGATAAGGACACACCAACTCGCATTGAGCGACAATAGTCACGGATCGAAAGGCTGGCCTTCCGCATTGATTCAGGCCACGCTGAGGCGGTGACCGAGCATGGAACCGACCTCACCCAAGACTTTGCCGAGCGAGCGGGCACGGCATTTGTCGTGGGCGGAAGCGGGGGACTCGGTACGGCGATCTGTCGCGAGCTCGCCGTCCGGGGCAGTGATGTCGCTCTCACCTATCGAAGCAACGAGGAAGCGGCCCAGTCGTTAGCCGCCGATATTGGTGAGTGGGGGCAACGGGCGTGGGCCGTCAGTCTCGACCTCACCGATCATGATCAGGTGAAAGCGTCCGTCGACGCGATCGCGGAAGTCGCGGGCGGGATTCACACGCTCGTATATGCGGCTGGGCCGCACGTGCCGCAGAAGCACCTGAGCACGATCGACCCGGGGGAAGTGCGATGGCAGCTGGATGTCGACGCAGCCGGCTTCTTCGCGGTTGCCCAAGCTTCGCTGCCATACCTGCGCGAAGGCGAGGGGAGCATCGTCGCCGTCACCACGGCAGCTACCCGTCGATTCCCGGTGCGCGACGGGCTGTCGTCGATTCCGAAGGCGGCGGTCGAAGCCGCCGTCCGCGGTCTCGCCGCCGAAGAGGGACGATTTGGCATTCGGGCCAACACCGTTGGTCCGGGAATGCTCACCGATGGCATGGCGGAACGACTCATGGCTTCGGGTGATCTCGACGAACGAGCGCTCGACGCAGCGCGGGCGAATATCGCAATGCGTCGGTTCGGCGACTCGTCAGACATTGCCGAAGCAGTGTGTTTCTTGGCCTCGAACCGGGCCCGTTTCATCACGGGCCAACACCTCGACGTTGATGGCGGATTCACGCTCTAGGCATGTGGGGCCATCGGACTGGCGTCAGTATTCGCGGGGAGTCTGTCGGCGCCAGTTCGGTCGGATAACAATCACCGTCGACGAGATTGCTAGGTTCCCCTGGTTCGTCTTCCCAGGAGAGACCCTTGTATCCCGGAGCTCACGCCGCGACTCGTCCCGATCATCCCGCTGTTGTTATGGCCGCGACTGGCGAGGTTACGACCTATGCCGAGCTGGATGCGGAGGCCAACCGGCTCTCGCATGTGTTCCGCGACATGGGGCTGCAACCTGGTGACCACATTGCGTTTTGTATGGAGAACCATCAGCGGTTCCTGCCCATCTGCTGGGGCGCCCATTACGCCGGGCTGATTTACACCGCAATGAGTAGTCGGCTCACGACCGAAGAGATGACCTACATCATCGATAACTGTGGAGCGAAGGTGTTCATTACCTCGCCCTACAAGTCCGATCAGGCGTCCGAGCTGCTCGACCAGATGCCCAACGTCGAACTCCGACTGATGGTCGACCGCACGATCGACGGCTACGACTCCTACGAAGCGGCGATCGCGAACGCCTCGTCGGAACCCCTACCCGACCGCATCGCGGGCACCGACATGCTCTATAGCTCGGGCACCACCGGTCGTCCGAAGGGCATCATTCCGGCGCTCAGCCGACAGCCGCTCGAAGAATCCGTGTCGGGCGTAGGTGGCCTCGGCGCCATGCTCTTTGGCTTCAACGAAGATTCTCGTTATCTTTCGCCCGCGCCGCTCTACCATGCGGCTCCGCTGCGCTTCAATATGGGAATTCACATGGCCGGCGGCACCACCGTAGTGATGGAACGGTTCGACCCTGAGGAGTATCTCCGCCTTATCGGCGAGCAGAACATCTCCGTCTCGCAGGTCGTTCCCACCATGTTCGTGCGGATGTTGAAGCTGCCCGAAGAGACGCGCAACAAGTACGACGTGTCCTCACTGCAGGCGTGTATTCACGCGGCGGCGCCGTGCCCGGTCGAGGTCAAGCAGAAGATGATCGACTGGTGGGGCCCGGTCATTCACGAGTACTACGCCGGCACTGAGGGCAATGGGTTTGTCTATTGCAACAGCGAGCAATGGTTGGCGCATCCCGGCACGGTTGGTTCGGCAATTCTCGGAATCATTCGTGTCGTTGGTGAGGACGGGGAGGAACTGCCGGTTGGCGAAGCAGGCACGATCTACTTCGAAGGTGGCTCAGAGTTCGAGTACCACGGTGATCCGGAGAAGACCGCTGATTCGCGTCACGCCAACGGCTGGTCGACACTCGGCGATGTTGGTCGAGTCGATGAGGACGGCTTCCTCTACCTCACGGACCGCAAGGCGTACATGATCATCTCGGGCGGTGTGAACATCTATCCGCAGGAAGCGGAGAACGTGCTCACGATGCATCCTGCGGTGGTGGATGTGGCCGTGATCGGTGTGCCCAACGACGACTTTGGCGAGGAAGTGAAGGGTATCGTGCAGCCGGTGGAGATGCCGGCCGACGCTGATGCCGCCAAGGCACTCGAGCGCGAACTCATCGCCTACTGTCGCGAGCAGCTGTCTGATGTGAAGTCACCCCGCAGCATCGACTTCCGGCCTGAGCTTCCGCGTCACCCCACCGGCAAGCTCTACAAGCGGCTACTCAAGGACGAGTACTGGGCCGACTCGGGCCGCTCGATCTAACCCCTCAGTTGTGGTGCGAAAGTGCCGATTGAACATCTGGAACGCTCCGACCCTTCCTGTCCAGCGAGGTGCGCTCTTTACTTAGACACTCCCGGGGGCGCTCACCCCCGGGAGTGTTACGTTTTTTCGCTCCACGACGGCCGCACCGACGGCGGTCGCTTAGCGACCGAATGGGCTTTCCGGGACTTCGGTCCCGGAAACCCTGTCACCGCCATATAGGTGGTTCGACGGGTTGGGAGCAATCGCCGTTCCCGGCGAACCGAAAAAGAAATATATGCAGATGATTCTGGCTGCTCTCCCCGGCGGTTCTGCCGCTTTGGCACTGAGCGGCGTGATGGCCGTAGTTGTCATCGGGACGGCGCAAAGTCTCTTCCGAGAAGAAGCAGAAGAAGCAAACGCACCGCTCACCGAAACGCCCCCGTCCTAGCAGTTCACCCGCAGAACGAGCCCCGCCCGCACACCCGTTGAGCAGGGAATATTGAATCCTACTAACCCCCACCACGATCAGCAGCGAGCATCGTCAAGGGGGTGGAACAACAACGTTTTACCTACCTGCTGTGCTCTTGGGATCGACGTAGTGCGCCCACAGTGAAAGCAATGAGAAGTTCACAACGTTCCCGAATTAAAGCTGTTGCCGCTGACCACAGCGGATATCACATGCGCAGCTTTGACGCTGTCGCCGACATCTCTTTCATCGGCAAATGGGGCGGAGAATCGCGGCACGCCGTCCATCACGATGCATTCCTCAGCGGTGCCGTGGGCCGATAGCGAGGTCAGCTATTCGCCTGCCGACGTACTCGCGTTGTCCGGGCGGATCGGCAAAAAGATCACCGAGGACGCCGAGCCGTTCGCTGCAGCGATGCGTGCGGTGGAAGAAGCTGCGAACGTCGTTGCTGTGGGCCGGAAGTTGCCTCCAGAGCATCTGCTGGCGTCCTGGCCCAACTCGTTGGCAAGCGCTCACCGTTGCCGGATCTGCTCAGCCAGACGATCCTCGCGGCGTGGTGAGTATCGGGCGCTCTTTGGGTGGGCTGAAGTGCTGCGCTCATCGGACAACGGTCGACCTGGAATCCTGTGCGGGCCAGGCGTGCGAGCGACGGCTGATTGGGAGATATGCCAAGAAGCGGGGATCTCCACTTTCACATCGCAGTCTTGCACGGACGGCGCCGCGCGGCCGGGTGCACCCGGTGCGCCACTCGACACGGCATCATGTGGCCGTGGAAGTTGCCTCAAGTCTGGGATCAGCGCTGCGCGCTCGGCGCGTCGTGCTTGGCCGATCGCTGCGATCGGTGGCGAGCACGGCGGAAGTATCGGCGTCGTTCATCAGCCAGGTGGAAAACGACAAGGCCCGACCACGAATCGAAACCTTGCACCGTATTGCTGCTGCGCTCGGAACCACGGCGCAGGCGTTGCTGGCCGACGCCTCTGCACCCTCCGCCGCCGTGCGCGGCGACGGAGCGGTCGTCTCGCGTGCGGCCCAGGCTCGGGTGATCAGTCAGAGCGACGATCCGGCTGACGGGCTCGTCCGCAGCCTCGTCGGTGGCGCATCTGTCTTCCATGCCCTCGAGATCACCGGCGCGCCACCAGAGTTCGGGGAGCCCTACAAGCACCCAGGTGACGAGTTGCTGTACGTGGTCAGCGGTCGTGTCGAGGTTCGTTTCGGTGACGAACTCTTCCAGCTCGGACCGGGTGACTCGTTGAGTTATTCGGGCGGTGTGCCGCACAGCACTCGGCGACTGAGTGGAGACGTCCGGCTCGTCATCGTCACCACCGCCGACGGCTGATCGCTCTGGGATGCGATCAAAGTCATGAGAAAGCGGGCATTGACAACGACACTCGGTGTTAAATACAGTTAAACACTGTGCAGCTGAGCTACGTGAGCATCGTCACCGAAGGCCTCGACAAGCTCAGGGATTTTTACGTCGAGGCGCTCGGTATGACCGAGCTGTCGGCCTGGAGCCACGACGGGTTCCGTGCCCTGCAGGCGTCCCCAGGCGTGGTGCTCGCACTCCACACACCGGCCGGACTTGGCGAGCTCGGCCTCGGCGCCAACGACGCAGCGCGCTGTGGTTCTGTGCTGGCCTTCGACCCCGGTAACGCCGAGGAGCTCCTTCGGCTCCACGAGCAACTTGTGGCTCGCGGTGTGCCGGTGGTTCGCACGCCGTTCAACACGCCGTACGGCTCGCTGCAGGTGATCCATCGCGACCCCGATGGCAACGCATTCCGACTCAACACGTTCACCTCACCCCCTGGGAGCACCACATGACCATCAACTCAGGCACCACCGGCATCGATGCCATCAAGCGAGGCGACATCCCCGTTCTCGACATCTCCGCTGTGAGA
>Ga0115000_10000547_pt1 | contig 34703 bp, 32 predicted proteins | sample ArcticOcean_MG_C_6_FD_89690 | JGI IMG/M metagenome (GOLD analysis project Ga0115000, IMG submission 89690) | Marine microbial communities from western Arctic Ocean - ArcticOcean_MG_CB8_128 | ecosystem: Environmental > Aquatic > Marine > Oceanic | place: Arctic Ocean: Canada Basin | collected...
AGGACTTCTAACTCATCACATACACTATCGCCGTCAGCATCTGAAGAGCAGTTACCTTCACAATCGTAGTACATATCTGCGTAGTAGCAAGAATCGTTCTCCTCGTAGTTACAAGCTAAAGGATCAGTGCAACTATCTTGGGAGTAGGCAAAAAGATAAATAAAAAAAGATAAAGTAGTTAAGAGAAGTCTCATGTCTGTGATTTAAGAGACGGAAAATACAACAAAAACTATCATTAAAACGTCGTTTTAGGGCTTAAATGCAAGCCTAACTTTATGATGTTCAAGTAACAAACCGATATTTATCAGAATAGTATGGAAGTAAAAAAAAGTGGAATCATATCTGCAAAAGAGATGAATTCCACTTTGGTGGGCCATACTGGATTCGAACCAGTGACTTCTACCATGTCGAGGTAGCACTCTAACCAGCTGAGTTAATGGCCCGGGTGAGGGGGCGTAAAGATACGTAAATGAAATCACATAAAAAGGGGATGGTGGGATGGGATTGCAAGGAGTATCTTTGCGACATGCAAGTGAAAAAATTATGTGATCTCATGCCCGATGAAGTCGGTGTTATTGAGAGAGTTGATACTCCCGAGGAGGTCATGGCACTTGTTCAGATGGGTTGTTGCATAGGGGCTGAGGTAGAGGTGAAGCACGTGGCTCCGATGAACGGACCTATGGCGATTTGTACTTGCGGAAGGACGTTAGCTGTAAGGAAGGAAGCTGCTGCGCACCTTTGGGTTAGAGTTGCAGCTAAGCAGACGGAAGTGGCTTAGAGCCATATTCCTCAATACGTTTATTCATTACACGGAACCACAGAGGGGGGAAAAGTGCAAGAACCATCATTCCGGGATATCCTGTGGGCATTTGAGGGCTATTGTCGAAGTGTTTGAGGGTTTGGTATTTAGTACTAGAGATATAATGATGGTCAGAGTGACGGGTCAGTTCTAACAAGAGAATACGCCCTAGTGGGTGGTTAGAATTCCAAGAATGTATAGGCTTAGTTCTCTCGAATCGCGTTCCTACTTTAATGCGGCGTAAACCATAGTGTTCGATATAGTTAACTGTTTCGAGTATCATGATGCCCATAACTGCTCCGATGATAAAGCAAATCATGGTTTCGACACTGAATACTAGAGCGATTGTTGTGATGAGTGCTATTTGGATAAATTGGAACCGGAGCATCTCATTGTGCCAACTCCAAAATCTCTTGTTTTGGATTTTTAATTTCTTTGCCTCTAAACGGAAAGCAGATTTCCACCCCCCGATGATACTTCTAGGGAAGAAGGAATATATATTCTCATTATACCTACTTGAAGCAGGATCGTGGTCTGTTGAAACATGAGTATGATGCCCGCGGTTGTGCTCGATGAAAAAATGCATGTACAATGTAGATAGCAGCAACAGCTTACTCATGGATTGTTCATACCATGTATTTCTATGGCCCAGTTCATGTCCAGCGTTAATGGCGATACCTCCACATGCAAGGCCGTAGCAGATGGTCATACCGATTTTTGTGTAAAGAGGAAGTGTGTTATCTCCTAGTTGTATTAGGAAGTAAACGAGGATAAAACATTGAAGAGGGACTAATCCGTAAAGGATTAGATCGAATAGGATGTTGTTTTTTGCTTTTTCCTCATCTTCGGGGCTTAAATTTTTAGTTGACCCTTTAATGAATAGTTCTACAGCAGGGATAATACCGAAAATAAAAACTAATGAAAAATAGGACCAAATATTAGCTGACCACAGTGAAAACAGGATGATTAACGGAACAACATAGACAAATAAGTACTTGAGTGCGGAGAGCTTCATACGCTAATGTAGAAGACACAATCGAGAAATTTTAGACGGAACCGTACAACTAGATCTCTTTAGTGAGCGCTATAATTTCATCTAAATAGCTTTTCATCCCTTTATCTGTGAATGTTTCCTCAGTTAATCGAAGGTAGAAATTGTCTACTGTTAAAGTTAAAATCATCTTAGCTAGTTGGGGTTTGTCTTCTAAACCTATTGCTTTAGGCCAAAACTCAAACAAAGCATCTTCAACGGGTTTGTGTGCCTTTTCAAAACAATTTTTATACGCTTCAAGATGTCTATTAATTCTCAATTGACGACTGAAAAAGGCATCCTCTTTAGACTCGAATAAAACCTCAAAAACGTCTGGCACAAAATTTTCGCACAGCTGGATCTTTTTGAAAATCTCGTTAGATTTCACTTCATGGAATTCTAAGAGTTCTTCAATAAAGAGCTCTAGATCTGCGAAACAGTGGTAAAACGAAGACTTACTTTTCCCAACTTCTCTTGCCAGAACTTCAATCTTTAATCCTTTAGGTCCTTCAACAGAAAAGATTGTATAACCTACTTCAAGCCACGGTATTTTAATTTTAGAATCCATCGAACACATTATATGTAGCTAGAGCTGCAAGGTAGGCGAATAGGGTGTATCCGAGAGCTTGGGCTAGAGCCCAAGCCCAGCTGTTAAGCTCCTTGCGAACGATGATGATGGTGCTCATGCACTGCATCGCGAACATATAAAACACGATTAGAGATGCGGCGGATGCGGTGTTTAATAGGGGGCGATCAGTGCCAGGGAGGATTTCTGTTTTCAGGCGCTTGGTTAGCGCGCGGATGCCGCCTTCTTCTCCTTCGGGTGTGGGGTAGAGGGTGTGCATGGTTCCGACGAACACTTCGCGGGCGGCGAACGAACTTAGAACGGCGATGCCCATGCGTCCGTCATACCCAAGGGGGCGCACGGCGGGTTCGATGAAGTCCCCGAGTGAACCTAGCCAAGACTCTTCGAGTCGAGTTCCTGGGTCGAGGGACTCGCGCTCTTCAAGGGTTCCTGGACCCATAAATGCTAGGGTCCACAGAAATAGAGAAACGATAATTATTACTGAACCGGCTTCGCGTAGAAAAGTGCCCGATTGAAATAGAGATTGTTTTACTACAGATGAGAGGGAGGGTAGCCTGTATGGTGGCCATTCTTCAGCGGCTTCTTTTTGGGCCTCAGGATTATCCAAGGTGCGGTGGAGGAAGAATGCTAGGGCTAAGGCAGCTAGAGCTCCTATGAGGTATAGACTGAAGAGGAATAAACCCTGTAGGTTGAACCATCCCAGGACGGTTTCCTCGGGAACTGCGAAGGCGATGAGGAAGGCATAAACCGGGAGTCTAGCAGAGCAAGTCATCATGGGAGTGATGAGTATGGTTATCAGACGGGATCGCTTGCTGGTAATGGTTCTGGCGGCCATGATGGCTGGGACGGCACAGGCGAGTCCGCCGACTAAAGAGATAGTGCTTCTGCCGGAAAGTCCGAGAGCCTTGAAGAATCTATCGCTGAGATACCCAAGTCTAGCCATGTATCCGGAGTGCTCGAGGAAGGAAGTGAACGCGAATAGGATGGCTATTTGAGGCACGAATATGAGGATTCCGGCTAGGCCAGATAGGAGTCCGTCCACGAGAAGACTTGTGTACCATGCCTCAGGGAGTGAGTTCGAGACGAAGTCCATTGCTGCTGTGAAACTAACGTCGATGAGTTCCATGGGGTATGTAGCCCAGCTGTAAATGGCTTGGAACATACAGAAGAAGATGGCCATGAAGATCACGTTGCCCCATATAGGATGAGTCAACACATCATCCCACTTCTGTTGCTTTTTAAGGCTTTCCCTTTGAAGTATCTCTCTTTCTTTAACGGGCTTTCCTGCTCGATTTAGTAAATCCCTCACAGAAGCCATGCGTTTTCCAGCCTCCTCAAGTTGTAATCCAGCCGCGGACAGAGGAGACAAGGAGACGGACTGTAGCCAAGCAGAGCACTCATCTTCAGTGAGCCACTCAGGTGCTTCACTCATGCGAGCTAAGTGGCATAGATATCCGAGGGTGGCATCAGGCATGGCCTTCTTTAAGATCTGGAGGCCTTCGTCGATATTTGATGGTATGGAGCGAAGTACGGTGCAGGCTTGTGGCTGATTTAATAATGGGGTAAATTCACTCACCCATTCGGCTGGGTTATCTCGAAGAGCGTGGATTTCTCTTACGGGGAATCCAAGGCCTTTTTCTAAGGTCTCACAGAGTTGTGGGTCGCGGGTCTCGTGAGCCATTCTGTTGAGGAGTAAGATGCAGGGTACTCCCAATTCGCGGATTTGTAGGGCTAGGAACAATTGCCCTTGCAGAGTTGCTCTATCTGCTATAAGCCAAACCACATCCAGCTTGTTCTCTGGGCTAGGGTGGAGGAGAGCATTTTCTGTAACACGCCCGTCGTCTGTTTGGGCATGGAGGTTATATATGCCGGGTAGGTCCATGAATAACCAATCCTCCGAGCCACGAGTTTTTCCTTTTGCGAGTAACGCCTCTACAGTAACTCCTGCTAGGTTTCCCACAGCCGTTTTCACGCCAGTAATACGGGTGAAAAGTGTAGATTTCCCCGTGTTAGGATTGCCTACAAGTGCTATGGTAATATTATGAGAATTCACTATTGCAAAATTCAACTTTTAATCCTTAGATACAATACCCTCTTTAAGCTATTTATCGCGGTTAATTATCTCGGCTGAAGCCAAGACCTTGGGTTTTGTGGAGAGCGTTCAGAGCCAGCGACTTTCCATACTTCAAAGTGTACTGTTGTTCCTTTAGTTCCGGTCCACGCTATTCCGATTTGTGTACCCCTCTCGACATTATCTCCTTTTACGACTTCAAGCCTGTCTAGGTTGCTGTAAACAGTTCTGTAACCTCCATGAGTAATGATAATGGTTTCACCTGCACCAGGGAAGGAGAAAACGCTACTTACGGTTCCACTAAAAACGGAGTACACAGGAGCTTCAGCATCAGTAGTGATGTCTATCCCATTTGATTCGACCACGATGCCGGGTATGGTGGGGTGGTTATGTCTTCCGAAAACAGCAGTCACGACCCCTCTACTAACAGGCCACGGGAGCGATTTTTTATTTTTCTCAAACGCCTCACTTACTATTCTCCCCTCTGGGGTAAGGGCATACTCTCCTGCAGAGGAAGCTCGTTCAGCAGCTATCTCAGCTTCTATAATTTTTTCAATTTCAGCATTCAAGCGTTTGCGTTCTTTCTCTTGTGCTTTTTGGGTTTTACGCAAACTGCTTTCCTCTTGTTTCAGCTCCGCTAAAAGCTCCGCCCTACTAACTCTATCATCTTTCAATGATATCCGTTCATTTTCATGATCGGCTAAAGCCATTTCTACAAATGTCCTCTCAGAATGAAGATTGTTGAGGGACACAGTTAGTGTTTCCTGTGTTCTTACGATCTCATCGGCCTTACCCTTTAGCACTTCGGTGTAGGATTGAAGCATTTTGAACCTCAATGCTGCCTGGCTGAAATCCTCAGCTGCAAAGACGAACATCAATGGGTTATTCGCTAATTGAATTCTATATGATTGAATGATCATAGAAGCGTACTCATCCTTTAAAACGACGATGTGCCCTTCCAGAGATCGTATCTCTGAATCCGTTCCATTTACGGAACGTTCAAGCGACCTAATGGAGGCCTGGTGATTACGAATAAGTCTCTCTCGTAATTCGATTTGCTTATCTATTAAAACAACAGATGAACTAGCCGCATTTCTGTTCTTTTTCGCCTCATTAATTAACCTTGTTGTGGTTGCGAGTTGCTTCTCTATTTTCGTGCGTTCGGCAGTGAGAGCAGTTTTATTTCCTGTTTGGGCTGTAAGCCCCAAAGGATTAAAAACAACGACAAAGCATAACCCAAGCAGTGTGATAAGCCTAGAGATATTACAAGCTCTCTCTACGTTCATAATCGGCTGGGGGATTAAAGGGTAAATCGTATTCACGGTTAACTCGGCTTCTGCGAATATTGAACTCGACTCGTACATCCACGCCCTTTCCAGTGGCTGTTAGGATGGTTTTCGAAGGAAGTAAACCCTCTCTGTGCTCCTCATCGCCTGATCTCTCTACGCGTATGGTAACACCTGTGGCCAGGTCATTGTAAATATCTAATACGGGAGCGAAAGTAATCCCGTTGAACCAGTATCTCTTAACTATCAGATCATCCTCATCGGTTCGCTCTATAACTCTATTTGCTCTGCGGTTATTAAGCATTACAGCGAGGTTGTCCTGTGGATTTAAAGCAAGGTGACGCTCGTCAATGCCTCCCAGAAGCTTCTTTATTTTACGTGGGAACTTCTCGATTAGAACATAGTTTAACTCATCAACTTTAGAGATAAATTTATGCTTCGAATAATCTAATCCTAGGGGCTGTCCCGAGAACAAAGCTTGAAAATTATAGAAATCTAGATCTACGCCTATTTTCTGTTTCAATTGATCGTAATCACCTTCCCAAACGAATTTATTTCCTGGAACTCTACTGATTAACTTAACAGAATCCGGTAACATTAAGACTCTCACAGCCTCCACCCCTAATGCTGGCGTTAAGCTTATCCAGATCGCACGATCTCTAGACATACGGATGTTTAAAGTGAACGAATCGGAAGCCCCGTCGAGGTCAATTTTCGTGTCTAACTTAAACCCTAACCAATCCCAATCTATGCTTGCTTTCTCCGCTTGCTTAAGTATCCCATTAGGCTCCATGGGCCTTATAGGTTTCCCGTCTGCGATTCGGTTTATGTTACTGCATCCCATCAGAGCGAACACACCTAATATGTAAAGTAGGGTTCTCATAAATTATTTCACGGGAACAGTTGCGAGTTTTTCATTCAATCTTTTAGCACCTCCCCCGGCTGTTATTGCTTCTTTCCAGATGGTGTATGCGTCGTTGTATAATTCTAAAGACCAAAGTATATCACCTTCCCTCTCCAGAAACACTGCGTCCGGTCTTTTATTCTCAGGCAATAAATTTCTTGCCTCCCTGATTACGATTAGCGCTTCATCATTCCGTCCAGAAAGATGAAGTACGAGTGCTTGGGTGTCCATAAAGTTAGGGGAGAGCGGAAGCAGTTCGTTAGCTAGCGTGCTCCAAGCAAGAGCGTCATCAAGCCTAGCCTCGTCTATTCCTAAAAAGTATGCGTGATTATTCATCACAAATGGGTTTGAGAAATTATTCAAACTTTTTTCAAATTCGTTATAAGATTTCTCCTTCTCTCCCATCTCCCTATACACAAAAGCTAGTTCACTAGATATCGAAGCGGCAAGTTCAGGCGCATCGAAGATGACCCCAAGTCCATTTTTGAAATGTCGTTTTGCCTTCGAATATTGTTTTTTTTCCTTATGAGCGATACCCACAAATAAGTAAAAAACACCTTCCAAAGGGAACGCCTCCACAGCATTAGTACCTACGGCCACCATATCATCAAAATCCCTCAATGAATAGATCGCTCCGAGGCAATCAATAAATGCCTCTATGGAGTTAGGCTTCAACACGATTACCTTTTTTAATGCGTCAACAGCTTTCCTCAGTTCCCCTTTATCTATCCAATGAAGGCCAGCGAAGTGGAGCAAGTTACTTTCGTCGGGGTGAGCGTGGAGAGCTAGATAGAGTAAGTTGTCGAGTTTCACTTCTACTTCTGAACCAGGATGTGAAATACTCTTATACCCGATTAATATTTCAAGCTTCTCATATGAATTTACCTCATCAGATTTAAAAGCGAGAAGTAGTAAATCAAATGCTTCATCTGTTCTTCCCACAGCGGTATAAGATTCGGCAAGACTGAGGGCAGATTCCATAAAATAAGGATGAGATTTTCTCAGTGCCTCTAGTATTTTAATGGACCTGGCGAAGTCTTCAGCATATGCAGAGAAGAGTGCTTGCTTATGTAAAAAAACAGGCTCATTCGGGAAGTCTTTAACAGCATCATCAACGAAACCTTCAATATTATCTATAGGTACGGTAGAAGACAGAGTGAGTGCTAAACGCATCTTTCGCACATCGACATTTTTTACCACCATATCCTCGTAATAGGATAATAGTTGAAAGGCATGCCATGTCTGTCCAGCTCGGAGAAAGCTTTCACTACACTCTTCTAAAGCCTCGAGATCTCCGGGTCTGACCTTAACCCACTCAATAAGATCGAGCCAAGCAGAGTCATAATCTTCCAATGATAAAAGAGTTTGGGCTCTGTAGTAGAAATACCAAGAGTTTTCATAATCAAGCTTTATCGCATTATCGAAGTGCATAAGCGAGGATTCGAATCGCGATAATTGCAAGTCTATTTTTCCAAGTTCGAAGTGGAAGGCACTTACTTTTCGTTCTTCATCACTACAAAAAGTAAAGCTAGAATATGCTTTGTCGAGATCCCCTTTGATTAGATGTTGGGTGGCTTGAAAGTAAGCTCTCTGGACTTCTTCAGATAGGGGGGTGGTGGGTTCCGTGTCGGTTTGGGCTACAGCAAAAGCTGAAACCAAAACATAAAAACCCAATATGAAAGCTATCCTTTTAAACATTCTTTATTTCCCTATCGAGGAGAAGTCCCCAATGCTGATATCAAGAGGCGTGCCAATCACCTCTGCCTTAGCGCCCACCATAGCTCCATCTAGAATGGTGTCGTGGATTATCGTGTCACCTTGTATCAGACTATCCTGAAGTATGGAATTGGTGACGGCTGTGTTTTTACCAATGCTCACGTGAGGACCTACTACGGACCTTACGATACGAACCCCTGGGCCTATGTAGCACGGAGGAAGTATAGTCGAGTCGATAATCACAGCAGAAGGGTCTATCCCGTCGCCTTCGTGTAATCTTTTTTCCTCCTGTAAAATATCTAGAACCCTTCGGTTAGTTTCTACGGTGACTTTTTTATTTCCACAGTCCATCCATTCCTTTACTTCACCGGGCTTAAAAATGAGCCCAGCTTTAGTCATGTTTCTGAGTGCATCGGGGAGTTGGTATTCTCCACTGAGAAGAATGTTATTGTCTATTAAATGTTGAAGTTCTTTCTTCAATCTCGCTCCATCACGGAAAAAGTAAATGCCTATCATGGCTAGATCTCCAACGAAGGTTTCAGGCTTTTCAACGTAATCAACGATACCACCACTTTCATCAGTAACTACAACTCCGAATGCAGAGGGGTCATCTATCCTTTGGACGAAAAGCATTCCATCAGCTTCAGAATCGAATTCGAAATCGGCTCTAAACAAAGTATCAGCGAAAGCAACTACTACCGGTCCTTCAAGGCACTCCTTGCCACATAAAATAGCGTGTGCGGTTCCTAGCGGTTCGTCTTGGTAGCATACGATTCCCTGAGCGCCCAATCTCTCGGCAACTGCAAGTAAATCCTTTTCTACCTCATCCCCGAATCGCCCAGTAACGAAGGCGATCTTATCTACTTTTTCAGGGAGCATCCTTACGATGTCCTCGACAAGCCTTTCCACGATAGGTTTCCCAGCAACGGGAAGAAGAGGTTTAGGAGTTGTTAATGTGTGTGGGCGTAGGCGGCTTCCGCGACCTGCCATGGGTATGATAATGTTCATTCTGTTCCTGTACTTCCGAATCCTCCTGAGCCTCTTTCCGTACTCGGAAGAATCTCAACAGCATCCCATTTTAATTGAACGTAACGAGCTAGGACTAATTGCGCTACTCGTTCTCCATCTTCTACGACGAATGGTTCAGTTCCGTGATTTACTAGAATCACACCTACGTCGCCTCTGTAATCAGCGTCAATGGTGCCCGGCGAGTTTAAAACCGTAACACCATGTTTATATGCAAGCCCAGATCGTGGCCTAACCTGAGCCTCCGTTCCCGCTGGCAATGCAATCTTTAATCCTGTGGGGATAAGTCTATGCTCTCCTGGCGTCAGAGTCACGGCCTCTTCCAGCGATGCCCTCAGGTCTAGTCCCGCACTTTGCGCTGTACTGTACATAGGCAAGTCGTGCTTACTCTCGTTTATCACCGATACTTTTAAGACGTCTAGAGCATTCATTTTCCGGGAAATTTAGCGTGACGTCTTTCTAAAAAGGCAGTAGTTCCCTCTTTAAAATCCTCAGTCCCGAAACATTGTCCGAACTCCTCCACCTCCACTGAATATCCATCTACACCATCTGTATATCCTGCTATAACGGACTTAATAGCAGCGCCAAGAGCAGTGGGAGCGTTTCGCATCATCATCTTTGCCATACCATGAACTGTCTCCATCAGTGCTTGTGGCTCCACCACTTTGTTTACTAAACCTAAGTTAGCGGCTTCCAAGGCGGAAATCATACCGCCCGTGAGAACCATTTCCATTGCCTTGCCTTTTCCTACAAGTTGCGCAAGTCTTTGAGTCCCGCCGTAGCCTGGAATAACGCCTAAACTCACCTCTGGCAATCCGAGTTTTGCATTGACAGAAGCTATCCTGATATGGGCTGCCATCGCCAGTTCTAATCCACCTCCTAGGGCAAATCCATTCACAGCTGCGATAACAGGTTTTGAACTTCTTTCCACCCTATCGAATAGTGTAGCCTGACCTAATGCTGCTAGATCCTTACCCTGTTGAGGTGAGAATTCTGCAAATTCCTTGATGTCTGCACCAGCTATAAAAGCCTTTTCACCAGCACCGGTAAGCACGATAACCTTCACCTCATCACTGCTCTGTGCATCCTCCACAAGTCCTGAAAGTGTAGCTATTACTTCACTATTAAGGGCATTAAGCTGCTTAGGTCTGTTGATGGTTAGGGTTAAAATACCCCCCTCAACATTTGTAATTATTAGGTTTTCACTCATGTGTTAAAATTAAGCACTTGAGGGCATTGTCAGTTCCTAATTTCTTGTAATCCTGGCCGACTCTCTAACAATCTCTTTGTGTACGGGTTTTTAGGGTTACAAAAGAGCTCTTGAGTTTTTCCTTCTTCAACAATTTCACCCTTTTTCATAATTAGCACCCTATCACATATTGCCTCTATCACGGTCAGGTCATGAGAAATAAATAAAAAAGCTAATTCCCTCTTTTTCTGAATTTCAGATAGAAGATCTAGAATTTCCGCTTGTATTCGCAAATCTAAAGCAGCGACACTCTCATCTAACACCAGGAACTCCGGTTCAATAGCAAGGGCACGGGCGAGAACTATGCGCTGTCTTTGGCCTCCACTAAAGCTCCCGGGGTATTTTTCTGCATCACTTGCTTCTAGTCCCACTTCCTTGAGAAGGTCACTCACCTGCGCTTCGATATCAACGACATCTCCCCTTATCATAAGCGCTTCGGCCAGTGCTGCCCCGATTTTCATTCTCGGATTCAAGGCACTGAATGGATCTTGAAAAACTGGCTGTGCTCCCTTTCTAAAACTTTTCATAGAACCTCTGTCCTCGAAGTCTATCACCTTTCCTTTCCACAATATTTCTCCATTAGTTACAGGTTCCATACCTAATAAAACCTTCCCCAAAGATGACTTGCCAGATCCACTTTCGCCTACTAACCCGACTCGCTCACCCTTTTTAATATTGAAATCAACATCTTTTACCGCTGTGAAAAAGTTAGATGCATTACCCATCCAGTTTTTATCAGTCACATAATCTAGGCAAACCCTTCTAGCTTCTATCAATATTTCCTCACCCCCTTTCTCGCACGCATCCCCTCTCTTCGGTCTTGAAGCTAAAAGTTCTTTCGTGTATTCGTGCTTAGGAGCTTCTAACACCTGAGAGCAATCTCCATGTTCTACCACCTCGCCGTAACGCATCACTAAAACGCAATCCGCGATATCTCTAACCACATCTAAGTCATGAGAGATGAATAGAACGCCTAAATTTCGCTTCTTTTGAAGTCTTTGTAATAACTCTAATATGGTGTTTTGGACTGTCACGTCAAGTGCCGTTGTGGGCTCGTCAGCGATTAGGATCTTAGGGTCACACGCCAGGGCCATGGCTATCATGACACGCTGCTTCTGGCCTCCACTTAGCTCATGTGGATACTTGTAAAATGCCTTCTCTGGCTCAGATAATTCTACCTCCTTAAAGAGATTTAAGACCCTCACTTTGCATTCCTCGACGCTAATTTTCTTGTGTATTAATAAAGGCTCTGCTACCTGCTCTCCGACCTTCATAGAAGGATTCAACGACGACATAGGATCCTGAAAAACCATGCTTATTTCTCTCCCCACGGGTGCACCACGCTCGCACTCAGCATTAGCCCAAACCTCACCTCCCAACCCCCTAACTTCTCCGGTTTCAATCCTCGCTGAATTAGGCAGTAAGCCCATTATCGCCATCGATAGTATGGTTTTGCCAGACCCGGACTCACCTACTATCGCTGTGGTTTTACCCGGGAACACCTCTAAACTAACACATTTGACCACAGGCTTCTCAAATGAAACCGTAAGGTTGCTAACTCGTAATGATGCCTCGGGCATATTCATAAAGCCCTACAGTGTACCTCTGTTTTCCTGCTCTCTTTCGATAGCTTCGAAAAGTGCCTTGAAGTTTCCCTTGCCGAATGATTTGGCTCCCTTCCTCTGAATAATCTCAAAGAACATCGTAGGCCTATCTAGAAGAGGTTTAGTGAAAATCTGCAAAAGATACCCTTCGTCATCCCTATCGATTAATATCCCTAGCTCCCTTAGCGGCGCGAGGTCTTCCTCTATCTCTCCAACTCTATCCATAACGTCGTCATAGTAAGAATCCGGGACATATAAGAAATCTACTCCACGGGCTTTCAAAGCCGTTACTGTAGTAACGATGTCATCTGTAGCTACGGCAATATGCTGTACTCCCGATCCTTCATAGTAGTCTATGTACTCTTCGATCTGAGACTTCTTCCTTCCTTTCGCCGGCTCGTTAATCGGGAATTTAATCCTTCCGTTTCCATTGCTCATCACCTTAGACATAAGAGCGGTGAACTCAGTAGAAATATCCTTGTCGTCGAAGGAAATGATTTGGGCAAAACCCATAACCTCAGCATAGAACTTACACCAAATATCCATCTCACCCCATCCCACATTACCCACCATATGATCTATGTACATGAGGCCAGTGTCCTCAGGCTTGAAGTCTGGATTCCAAGCCCTGTAACCTGGCATGAACACTCCATTGTAATTTTTACGCTCTACGAAAATATGAATGGTCTCTCCGTAAGTGTGAATTCCACTTAGCACGACCTCCCCGTCATCGTCTTTCAGAGTCTTAGGTTCAAATGCGCTTTTCGCACCTCTTTTCGTTGTTTCCTCCCAGCTTTTCGTTGCGTCCTCAACCCATAATGCGACGTTCTTCACTCCATCACCGTGTTCGTTCAAGTGACGGTTTAAATCTCCACCAGACTTTAATGGTGTCGTGAGTATGAGTATGATTTTATCCTGCTTAAGAACGAATGAGACAGAGTCTTTACAACCTGTCTCGAGTCCTTTGAAGGCATGTGGTTGAAACCCCCACGCACACATATAGTAGTAAGCAGCCTGCTTTGCATTCCCCACGATTAACTCAACGTGGTCTGTTCCCATCAAGGGTAAAAAGTCAGCTGCTTCTGGTATTATTTTTTTTAATTCGGACATATTCGGAATAATAATAATTTAATCAACCCAAGATTTAAAATAATCGGCATGCTCAATATCAAGGGCTTGTTGAGTCAGGTGTAATGGCTTGAAAGTATCCACCATAACAGCAAGTTCAACAGTTTCTTTTTTCCCAATACTAGCTTCATATGTTCCTGGGTGTGGTCCATGAGGGATTCCCGCTGGGTGCAAAGTTATCTGGCCTGGCCCCACATCTTTACGGCTCATAAAATTCCCCTCCACATAGTAAAGAACCTCATCGGAATCTATGTTACTGTGATTATATGGAGCCGGTATCGAATCGGGATGATAATCGTAGAGTCTAGGAACGAAACTACAAATCACAAACCCGGCTGATTCGAAGGTTTGGTGTGTCGGCGGTGGGAGATGAATACGCCCCGTGATAGGTTCGAAGTCATCGATATTAAATGCGTATGGGAAGTGATACCCATCCCATCCCACGACATCGAAAGGATGAGACGCATATATATAGTCGTGTAATTGCCCGTCTTTTTTAATTCTCACCAGGTAATCACCCAGTTCGTCGTGGGGCTCTAATTTTTCTGGAGTTCTGATATCACGCTCACAATAAGGGCTATGCTCTTGCAGTTGCCCGAAGTGGTTTCTGTATCTCTTAGGCGTATAAACCGGAGAGCTAGAGTTGATGATTAAAAGTTTATTGTCGGAGTTGTCGAACACAAACTGATAAATCACACCACGCGGCACTACTAGATAATCACCCTTTCTAAATGTGATATTTCCGTACAGTGTTTTCAATACTCCAGATCCGTGGTGAACGAAAATCACCTCATCTTCATCAGTGTTTTTATAGAAATCCTCATTCTCAACAGCAGGAGGCGAAGCTAGTTCTATCGTCACATCAGAGTTAAACAATACGGGCACTCTAGAGGATAAATAGTCTTTACCCGGTGCGATATTAAACCCTTCTAATTTGCGGCTCAGCAGGTTGCACTTGATGGCAATCTTTGGGCTCACATCGACACTCCCTCTCACCTCTTTAACCATAGTGGGTCTATGGTGATGGTATAAGAGTGACGCAACACCAGAAAACCCCACGGTTCCGAAAAGTTGTTCGTGAAATAACGAACCATCCTCCTTGCGGAATTGAGTGTGACGCTTTTTAGGAATACTACCTAGACTCTTATAAAAAGGCATGAAATTAGGCTTTGTGAATTACCGCAAGGTACTTCAGATAAAACATCAAAGTAAGATTTCTCTCAATTTACGAACTTAGCGTGCCATGGCAGTTTTCCGTCTTTTGTGAGCTTATACCTCATGCTTAGCTTCATTGCCGTTCGAAGATTAGCCCCGACTTTGATGTTATTCTTCTTAGCTAGAGATTTCATTTTTACGCCATAGTGTTGAGAGATGCTCCACAATGTTTCTCCTTTAGACACTGTATGCCAAACCACACTCGCATTCTTTCTCTTCGGCTGTAAATAGATTTCATCACCCTTGCTGAATTGAAAGTTTTTACCAACTTCATTATATCTACGGAACTGCCACTCCATCATCTCAAGCTCCTCCGCCAGACTCTTAATATTATCTCCCTCCAATGCTAGGACATACTGTATACCGTTTTCTGTAGTTCTAATACTATGCTTCGACCCACTAACATCCTTTTCTACTTTGTCCGAATCTAAGTCTGCAATAGCATCAGAACCTTTACGGTCTATTTTATCTAGCCCATGCCTTTCGATTAACGTGATTAGCAAATCAGCGTATTTAGGGTTCGTCGCATAGCCACATTTTTTCAGACCCTTAGCCCATCCCTTGTAATCGTAAATATCTAAATCAAACAACTCTGCATACCTCGACCGCAATAGGAATTTACTGTGATCTTCATAGCTGTCTTTGGGATTATCATATACTCTAAAGCACTCTCCCTTTTCGTCATCGTCGTGGTAAGTGCGCCCCCCCTTCCAATCTGCATGACATTTAATACCGAAGTGGTTATTAGATTTCTTCGCTAATTCCGACACCCCGTTTCCACTCTCTAACATCCCCTGCGCTAAAGTGATACTTGCAGGAATCGCGTATAACTCCATCTGCCTTACAGCCTCGACCTCCCATGTCTTAATGTATTCTTCTGCATTAGTTTCTGTTGCCTGTATCCCAAAGCTCACAAGCAATAACGCTGCAAATAACGCTATGTGTTTCGAAAAAGAATTTATTACCACCATTACTGCAAGCTAAAAATCATATCCACGCCTTTTACTTTCGTGTCGTGTTCTACTCAACGCAATAATGTGGAAAACAGTACGCTAAAAAGTTACTGTTGTGTTGTGTGAAATTCTCGCGTCACATAACCAGTAGAATCCATAAACTGCCAGTATCCTGACGCCACGCCTAAAGTGTAATTGCCACTGATATTCAGCTGGCCATTAGGATGCCATGTTTTATATGTACCGTGCTTCAGCCCACCACTAAAAGTATTCAGCGACCAAGTCTTCCCGCTTGAGTATGTTGTGGTCCAAACCCCTTCTTTCACATCCTCTCCGTCTACCACCACAACTTTACCCTGGAAGTTGATTTTAAAATTAGAATGGTATGTGATAATTTTAACTGTATCACCTCCGAGTTGAATTCTTTCCTTACTTACCTGGACTTTATTTCCAATCTCTACCACGAGCTCCTCACTTTTCTCTGCCTCTCCACAACTAATTAAAGTCATAATACCGAGAGTAATAATCATAAATTGTCTCATTATTTGTTTCTCTCTATGGTAAAATCTAATAAATTTATAAGAGCAGTTTTCGAGTCGGATTCTTCAAAGCCATCCAACATCTTAACTGCTTCATCTCTCAACTCGAGCATTTTCTTTCTGGCGTATTCCATTCCCGGCCCTTTAATCACGGCATCCATAACTTCTTTAACAGCACTTGGATCTTTGGGAGCTTTGCGCACGAGGCGAAGCAACTTACGGCGAGTTTTAGAATCGGAATTATTTAAAGTGTGAATCAGTGGCAGGGTTAGTTTCTTCTCGCGAATGTCTTGGCCGGTAGGCTTCCCGATTCTCGTTCCATCACCCAGGTCTAGTAGGTCGTCTTTTATCTGAAAGGCCAAACCCACCTTCTCCCCAAACCCCCACATCTTCTCCACTTCATCATCGCTTGCCCCAGTTGACGCAGCACCGCAAGCACAGCAAGCCCCGATTAATGATGCGGTCTTCCTCCTTATAATTTCAAAGTAAATCTCCTCAGTAATATCGAGTTTCCTAGACTTTTCTATTTGTAATAACTCACCCTCACTTATCTCTCTTACAGCCCTCGATGTCAACTTCAATAAATCAAAAGCCTTAGCATCAACAGCAGTCAAGAGCCCTTTCGATAACAGATAATCCCCTACTAGCACAGCCACCTTCTTATTCCAAAGAGCCTGAATTGAAAAGAATCCCCTTCTCCTGGGACTGTCATCCACGACATCGTCGTGCACAAGCGTAGCCGTGTGCAGGAGCTCGATTAATGACGCTGCGGTATTCGTCCTATCGCCACATCCACCGTGCAGTTTTGCAGTAAGAAACACGAATAGCGGCCTCATCTGCTTCCCCTTTCTACGAACGATATACCTCATAATCGTATCGAGCAGGGCTACATCAGATTTAAGTACCTCACGAAAGTGAGCCCCGAAAGCTGCCATTTCCTCACTTACTGGGGCCTTTATTTCCGCGATTTTCGACATGAATAACAAAGGTACGATTGAAGAGCCCTTTTGGGCGTGGATAGCCTTGTATCTTTGGGGGTATGATTCGATCAATGACAGGCTACGGAAAAGCCGAAGGAATAGTGGGTAGTAGAAAGTACTCTGTCGAAGTGCGTTCATTGAACAGCAAGCAATTTGATTTGAATGCTAGAACCCCGTCAATATTTCGCGAGAAAGAGATGGGTCTAAGGAAGCTACTTAGATCAAGGGTCATCCGAGGAAAGTGTGATTTCTTTTTATTCTACGAAATGGACGCTTCGGAATCAAAACATGAAATAAATACGCCCCTTGTTTTAAAATACGTAGAGCAGCTTACATCTCTCGCCGAGGCTTCGAACCAAACCTCAGACGGCCTACTCACCATAGCTTTGAAAATGCCAGATGCATTGCAAAGCCCGCGTGAAGAATTGGAAGAAGAAGTGTGGAAGGAGATAGAGGGTTTAGTATCAAAGGCGTTAGACAATTTTGATAATTTCCGAGGGGTAGAAGGAAGTGCTATAGAGGCAGATTTCGTGAACGGGATATCGATTATCAGAACACTTTCGGCAGACCTAGACCCACTATTAGAAATCCGAGCTAAGCGGGTGAGGGATAGAATTAGAACTAATCTTGAGGACGTTATCGACACATCCCGAATTGACGAAAACAGGTTCGAACAGGAGGTGCTTTTTTATATCGAGAAAACGGATGTTGCCGAGGAGAGAAGTAGGCTAGCAGCCCATTGTGATCATTTTGACGAAATTTTAAGTGACGGAATCGGAGCGGGGAAGAAACTCGGCTTTGTGGCACAGGAAATCGGAAGAGAGATAAACACTCTAGGTTCTAAAGCGAACGATGCAGACATTCAACGAATCGTGGTTAGGATGAAGGATGAGTTAGAGAAGATAAAAGAACAAATCCTCAACGTTTTATAAATTATGCCTGCTGGAAATCTTCCCCTTGGTAATGGAAAAGCAATAATTTTCTCAGCACCTTCTGGAGCGGGTAAAACCACGCTAGTACGTAATTTAATGAAGTGTTCATCTTTGAGTCTGGGCTTCAGTGTGAGTGCTACTACACGTGAGAAAAGATCAAATGAAATCGAAGGTGAAGCCTATCATTTTGTTTCTTCAGAGGAGTTTACTTCCTTAGTCGAAGGAGGAAAATTCGTGGAGTGGGAAGAGGTTTATGATGGGGTTAGATACGGGACGCTTTGTAGTGAGATTGAAAGTCTTTGGGCCTCAGGATTGACCCCTGTTTTCGATATAGACGCGGCAGGAGGTAAAACTTTAAAATCTGTTTTCGGGGATTCGGCACTAGCTATATTTGTAATGACTCCATCACTAGAGGTGTTAGAAAAACGTCTAAGAAAGAGACAGACGGATGATGAGGCAAGTATTCAGAAACGTATTGATAAAGCAGCCGTAGAAATTTCTAAAGCTCCGTTTTTTGATGTTCAGTTAGAAAATGACGTCCTCCAAACAGCTATTGACGAAACAGAAAGATTAGTCACTAACTTTCTATCTCAATGACGGGTAATATTTCATCGGGCAGAGTAGGACTATACTTCGGTTCTTTCAACCCCATCCACCTGGGACATCTTGTAATCGCTAACCACATGGTCAATAGAGCGGAACTCGACGAGGTTTGGATGGTAGTTACTCCCACCAGTCCCTTTAAGCTCAACGATGAAATAATCCCAGAACATCAACGCTTACAAATGGTGAGGCTTGCTGTTGCTGAAAACCCTTCGATTTTTCCTTCAGATATTGAGTTCCAACTCGATAGACCTAATTACACTTCGAATACTCTTATTCATTTAAGGGCTAAATACCCAGAGATAGTATTTTCAGTGATAATAGGCGAGGATAATTTCGAGAATCTTCATAGATGGGAGGACTACAAGGATATTATATCCAACCATAGAATTCTGGTTTATCCTCGTAGGGTAAGCACTCCCTCAAGTCCTCCTAAATCTGCTCCGAAGAGTGCTGAGGGCACTGTGGTTTCTGAAGACCAAATCGTGCTCTTCACGGCAGCTCCTATGATAGCAATTTCATCTTCTTACATCAGGGAGGCGATACTTTTAAAACAGGACATACAATACCTACTGCCCGACCCCGTCATCTCATACATTGGGAATAATCACCTTTACGAGGACTTAGACCACAAAGCTATAGATTAGTTTACTGAATTCATAGATCGGCTAAGACCTATAGCGCAGAAACTCTCTACAGCTTTTTGTGACTTTACTAGTACCTCTTGAAGAGCTAATAGTTCCTTCTCTGTCCACTTGCCCAGCACGAAATCAATCTGCTGGCCTCTTCCGAACTCAGCTCCTATTCCCACTCTAAGTCGAGGATACACAGTAGAGTTCAGAACAGATTGAATATCCTTTAATCCATTATGCCCACCATCTGATCCTTTTCCTCGAAGTCGTAGTTTTTCGTAGTCGAGATTAAGATCATCAGTGACTACCAGAATACGCTCGACGGGGATATTCTCAGAGTCCATCCAGTACCTCACGGCTTTGCCGCTGAGATTCATAAATGTGGACGGCTTGAGAAGGATTAGAGTCTTACCCTTAAATCGAACGGTGGACACCGAGCCGTGACGTTCGGTTGAGAATTCTCCCCCATAGGCATCAGCTATGGTGTCCACCACTCTAAATCCGACATTATGTCGTGTGTCCTCATATTCGGCTCCAGGGTTACCTAAACCTATTATGAGAAATTTCATCGTAACTAAATTGCTTGTAGCAGTTTATTTTCCACCTTCAGCAGCTGGAGCGTCTCCGCCTTCAGCACCCTCTTCTCCTTCAGCACCTTCAGCACCTTCAGCACCTTCTTCAAGTTCTGATTCCTCAGACATAGCAAGACGAGTACGCTTACAAGCAAATAGAAGTACAGAGTCGTTAAGTAAAATGCGACATCCTGAGATTTTCAAATCACTCACACGAAGGTTATCTCCGATTTTAAGTGGACTCACATCTGCACTTAATGCATCTGGAAGATTCTCAAATAGGCCTTGAACGGGTACGCGACGGAAAAGAATTTCCATACGTCCACCATTAATAACTCCTAGGGCCTTGCCTTCAGCTTTAAGGGGAAGACTAACTCTAACCTCTTTTCCAGCTACAACTTCTAGAAGGTCTATGTGAACAATACGATCTGTAACAGGGTGGAATTGAAGTTCCTGTATGATACATTTCGTAACGTTTCCGTTAATGTCCATATCGATTGCAAACACATCGGGATTAATAACAAGCTTACTCAGCTTGACTTCTCCTACTGTGAAGTGAATCTGTTCTTTGCCGCCGTAAATCACACCGGGAACTTGTCCTGATTTGCGAATTGCTTTTGCAGCTTTTTTTCCTACGTTCTCTCTCAGAGAACCGCTCAATGATGCAGTTTTCATACTGTTTAATTAAATAATAAAATGTGAACTAATACTTTGGTTGTTCATCAGGCATTTTAGCACCTGAGCGAACATGTCATGCACGGGCAAGACTTTTATTTTCCCTTTGGGTACACCATCTTTTAAGGGGATGGTGTCGGTAACGATTAACTCTGTTAATACGCTATCCTCAATTCTTTCATATGCTGGGCCACTTAGTACAGCGTGAGTGCACATAGCTCTCACTGAAATCGCACCGTGCTCCATCATAAGAGCTGCCGCTTTCGTTAATGTTCCTGCTGTGTCGCACATATCATCCACTATGATAACATCCTTTCCCTTCACCTCACCGAGAACTGTCATCTCAGCCACCTCGTTAGCTACTTTTCTTTGCTTGTAACAAATAGCCATATCTACTCCTAAGTGCTTTGCGTATGTGTTCGCTCTCTTCGTTCCACCTGTATCAGGCGTTGCAATACAAAGATTGCTTACGTCTAAATTGTCTTTAATGTGTTGCAAGAAAAGGCTAGAACCGTACAGGTGATCCACGGGAACTTCGAAGAAGCCTTGGATTTGGTCTGCGTGCAGATCCATTGTAATAACTCTATCTACACCAGCTGCCATCAGCATGTTCGCAACAAGTTTAGCACCAATTGCAACTCTAGGTTTATCTTTTCTGTCTTGCCTAGCGAATCCGTAGTAAGGCATAACAGCTACAATTCTCTTTGCGCTAGCTCTTTTTGCAGCGTCAATAAGGAGTAAAAGCTCGAAAAGGTTGTCTGTAGGAGGGATGGTGGATTGTACGATTACAACCTCTTTACCTCTGACGGTTTCTTCAATACTTACAGTGAACTCACCGTCAGAAAATCTAGTTGTAGTAACAGGTACAAGCTCAGAGCCGTACGCAGTAGCAACCCTCTTGCCGAAGTCAAGAGAAGTGGAACCAGCTAGTATTTTTATCATATCCGACACGTTCTACCCTTTAAGGAGCGCGAAGATACGGCTTATTTAGTACTCGGGCGCTATGAGTTTAAACCCTTTACCGTGCACATTTAATATTTCGATTCTATCGTCTTCCCTTAAATGCTTGCGAAGCTTTGCAATGTAAACATCCATTGAACGGCCATTGAAATAGTTAGCATCTCCCCAGATAGCAGAAAGGGCATGATTGCGCTCCAGTAAACCGTTCTTATGACGGACTAATAAAAACAGTAGTTCGTTCTCTTTAGTTGTTAATCGAGTAGTATTTCCATTGAGGTGGATTTGCTGGAGATTGTAGTCAAACTCGAACACTCCGACAGAAAATTCCGTAACTTCCTCACCCTCTTGAGGCAGCGAAGACGTGCGTCTAAGAATAGCATTAATTCTAACTAGCAATTCTTCCATGCTGAATGGCTTAGTCATGTAATCATCTGCACCGACTTTGAAACCCTCTAATGTATCCTCCTTCATGCTTCTAGCTGAAAGAAAAAGGATGGGGATTTGTTTCGATTCTTTTCTAATTTCTATAGCGACTTCGAAACCGTCTTTACGCGGCATCATTACATCGAGTATGATGAAATCGAAAGTTCCACGAAAAAAGGTCTTGACACCTTCGGCACCGTCTTGGGCCCAAGTTGTAACAAAACCTTTTGCGTTTAAGTAATCAGAAAGTAGTTTTCCGAGGTTAGGGTCGTCTTCACATAGGAGGACTCGTATAGGAGATTTGCTCATTCTTGCGGGGGATCAAACTTCAATTTCAAAATAAAAACACTGTACTCACCTAGTTTGCTATCAACTCGTATGCTTCCTCCATGTCTTTCAACTACAGTTTTCACATAACTCAAACCAAGCCCGAAGCCCTTCACATCGTGAACATTTCCGGTGGGTACGCGATACAACCTTTCAAAGACCTTGCCAAGATGTTCTTCGGGGATTCCCACGCCATTGTCTTTGACTTTTAATAGAAGACCATCTTCTAATTGTTCACTCTTGATTTCTATACGAGGGTTTTCGCCAGAATACTTCAAGGCGTTATCAATTAAATTAAAAATTACATTAGTGAGGTGAATTTTATCGACTTTAATGACGGGATTTGTAGCCCTCAGGTCCACTTCGATTTTACCACCCATCTTCCTCACTTGCATAGCTACGTTTTTCACGACTTCCTTTACGACGTCGTGAGTATTTATGGGTTGTATGTACAGCTTCATAGAGCCTTTCTCCACTAAACTAGCTTGCAGAACCTTATGTACCAGCACTCCAAGTCGTTTATTCTCTGCCTTTATTAACCCTACGTAATAGCTTTGTTGTTCTTCATCTAATACTAGATCTCTATCACTCAAAGCCTCACTTGCCAGGCCTATTGTTGAGATGGGAGTTTTTAATTCATGCGTGAGGTTATTCATCAAATCGCGTCTGATTTTTTCTATTTGTTTCGAATGCCTCACAGACTTAAACACATAAAGAAGGCCTATTAGTATTACAATAATTAAAAACCCAGAGAAAAGGAAAGCACCTATCCCTTGTCTTAAGAGGTAGGAACTGAGACTAGGGAAATAAACTTTTAATTTCAGTGGACCTAAATCCACAGAATACCCCTCGTCAACTAATTCATCCCTATACACTTCGGCATGCTTTTCAAGAAAGGAAGGCTGATGATATTTGTCAAAAGCACCTAACACAAAGTCAGCTTCAATGCCGTTTTTTTCGAAGACTATTTTTAATAATGAGTCAACCTGCATCTCTTCCATTCTTAGAAGGATAGTTCTAGAGGCATCAGCGATAGCATCGTCTGTTACAAGTCCCCCGTTGTTATTGGAGACTTCCGAGTAGGTCATGTCAGCCGATACAAGTATCCAATTCGAAATCTGAATTAGAGAGCGCTCTACACTGTGGTCAAAAATCTCCCTTTTCAGCTCCACGGTATTCCTAAGTCCAGCAACTTGTAAAACGTGCACGCTCACCATCATAATAGCGAGAGCACCCATTAACCAAGATGTTTTGTTCTTCAGCATCATCATCAAAAATACACCTGAACTTACCTCTCATGAAGGAATTTGGTTTCTAGAGTGAAATTTCAACAAGGATTAACATATCGCAACCTACCTTAGCTAATCCACAAAGTAGAATAATGATACCTGCAGAAACCGTCGAATTAATCCACCAAACCGCTGTCATCGAAGATGTCATCGGGGATTACGTCGACCTTAAAAAGCAGGGTGGAAGCTATAGGGGACTCAGTCCTTTCACGAATGAGAAAACTCCGTCCTTCTACGTAGTTCCTAGCAAGGGGATCTTTAAATGTTTCAGCTCGGGAAAGGGAGGGTCTCTTTTGACCTTCCTAATGGAACAGGAAAAAGTGAGTTATCCCGAGGCTCTACGCATACTTGCGCGCAGGTATAATATCGAAATTGTAGAGAAAGAAAGAACGGCTGAGGAGATAGAATCTGAGACTGTAAGAGAGAGTTTGTCGAATATTTCTTCTTGGGCTCAGAAGTGGTTAACCGACCAGCTTCACAATACAGATGAGGGGAAGGCGATAGGTCTTTCCTACTTCAAGAACCGCGGCTTTAGAGAGGAGATTCTAGAGAAATTTAAGGTGGGATACTGCCCTGAAGGTTGGGAAGGGATGACTAAAGCGGCTCTTAAAGCGGGTTACCCTATTGAACGTCTCACGCAATCAGGCCTAAGCAAACAGAACGCGAATAAGGATAAATATTTCGATTTCTTCCACGGAAGAGTGATGTTTCCCATCCGTGATGAAACGGGTAGGGTAATAGGATTCGGAGGTAGAACTCTGAAGACGGAGAAGAAAATAGCGAAGTATTTCAATAGCCCTGAGAGTCCTCTTTACGACAAGTCGAAGGCACTTTATGGCATTCATCTAGCGAAGCCTCACATCAGCAAGGAGGATATGTGTTTTCTGGTCGAGGGATACACGGATGTGATGGCGATGCATCAAAGCGGAGTTGAAAATGTCGTCGCGTCTAGTGGTACGGCTCTTACTCAAGGCCAAATCCGGTTAATCCGCCGTTTTACTAAAAACGTAACAGTCCTTTTCGATGGAGATACTGCCGGAATGCGCGCCTCCCTTAGAGGAATAGATCTACTCTTAAAGGAGGGAATGTCTGTCAAGGTGGTAACCTTCCCCGACGGAGACGATCCGGATAGCTATTCAAAGAAAGTAAGCTCCACTGAGTTACAGAAATTCGTAAAGGAAGATGCACAGGACTTTCTCGCGTTTAAATCGGACCTTCTTAGTTCTGAAGCGGGCGATGACCCCTTAAAAAGAGCGGAACTTGTACGCAGCATTGTCGAAACTATTGCATGTATTCCAGACTCCATTCAAAGGTCTATCTACATCCAAACCATAGCTGCCAGACTCAAGCTGCCAGAAAAACTACTTCAATCCGAAGTAGCTAAGGATGTAGCGAAAGCTCTCCAAAAGAGAGGTGGTGTTTACACCCAAGCTCCTTCACCTATAGTTCCCCTCCCTATTTATGACGAGGTACCACAAGGTGCTCCGAAAAGACTCAGGACTGAAAGGAATGTGTTAGAAGATAATTTAATGCGGCTTTTACTCGAGCACGGTGAGTCGATGGTTCAGATCGAAACAGTAATTGACACAGAGGAGGCTGTAGAACCAGAATTGATTGACGTGACTTTCGCTGAACTTTTAGTTCACAGAATAGAAACTCATTCTATTTCTATGGAGGATACATCTACCGAATTTATTTTAAATAGGTTTAAAGAAAGTCTCGACGAGGGCAACCTGCCCGCTACTTCAACGTTCTTTCACAACACCACAGAGGATATTCAGAAGAGGGCCGCTGACATGCTCGTGAACAAGCATAGTTTAAGTGAAAATTGGGAGCATAAACACCAAATTTTTACTATCGATGAGGGTGATGTTCTTGAGAAGGCTCTTTCAGCTGCGACCACGAGGCTGTTAGTGCACGATGTTCAGAGGAATATTGACAGCGTCCTCGAAGCTCTTGAGAACCACGGCATCACAGATGATGAAGTAACTAGACTTATAAGAGAGAAAATGTCACTCGACAGAAAAGTCATAGATCTGAACGAAGCCTTAGGGGTGGTGATTCTCCCTAAGTAATTCAAGCTTTACGGCTTTCTGTTCTAGTTAGCGCGTTTTCTATGTGCCCGTATCGCTCGTAGGTGAAGATTTAAAGTTGACTTACCCCTAAAAGTATTTCGTGCTAGGGTGAAAACAAGGTCGAAAGCTCTCCACGCCCTTACTTCGTCTATCCTTTCCCCCATTCCGAAGCCTATTGCTTCGAATCTGTGCTTGGGATTGTTGTGTGCTTGGATTACTAACTTTAGATGTCTTCCACCGTGTCCTACCGTTCTAGGAGGAATAGCGGTTACTACATCTGCGGACATAAATACAGGCACTTCATTGTTAGGTCCGAATGGTCCTATGCACTCGAACTCTTTGTACATAGTGGAGTTTAAGTCATTTAGATCTATGTCCATATGATAGGCTACGGAGGGTTGAGGGATTTGGCCCTTCACCTGAGAAATAATAGCTTTGTCAAGAGCTTTTTTAAATGCGCTTAAATTCTCACTTTTTAAGGTCAAACCAGCCGCCATAGGATGGCCACCGAACTGCTCGATAAGGTGGCCACACTCCTCAAAAGCCGCGTGTATATCCACTCCAGGGACGCTCCTTGCGGACCCAGTCAAGAGTTCGTTTTCCTCAGAAAGGACTATTGCAGGGCAGTGCTGCTGCTCGAGCAACCTACTGGCCACGATTCCCAATACGCCTCTGTGCCAGCCTTCACCGGCAACCACTGTACAACACCTATCTGCGGGCTGTCCAGCCATTTGGGCTATCGCTTCCTCAGTTAAATCCTCGTCTAGATCGCGCCTGGTTTGGTTCATAGTCTCGAGCTGACTTGCTAGTTCTAACGCCCCAGATTCGTCAGTTTCCATGAGCAGTTTAGCCGCGGTTAAGGCATGACCTACACGGCCTGCAGCATTAATCCTAGGCCCTAGAGTAAAACTCATGTCCCTCACCGTCCGCGGCGCCTGATCGATTCCGGCTACCTGCAGCATCGCCCTAATTCCCGGCCTCATCGAGTCCCTAAGGTTCCTCATACCGTGATAGGCCAGTATACGGTTCTCCCCAGTAATGTCCACAAGGTCAGCCCCTATACTCAAGGCCAGTAAATCGAGATGATCGTACACAGAATCCATAGTCAATCCTATATGTGGCACCAATGCGGATAGCATCTTAAAGGCCACCCCAGCTCCCGAAAGCTCCTTAAAAGGGTATTTACATCCAGGCTGTTTAGGGTTGAGAAGTGCGTAACACTTTGGGATTTTATCACCGGGTAAGTGGTGATCACAAACTATAGTATCTATTCCATGTGAATGAGCGTATTCGAGTGCTTCAAAATCCTTAGTGCCACAATCTAATGTGATGAGGATGGTGCATCCAGATTTACGTGCCCTATCCACTCCATCTTTAGAAACGCCGTATCCTTCCTGGTATCTCATGGGGATGTATGGCACGATTTGGACGTCTAGTGATTCGAGAAAAGATGCCACCATAGCCACCGATGTGGTTCCGTCGACGTCATAATCGCCGTAAACCATCACTCGTTCGCGCCCCATAATGGCTTTATTTAATCTCGTAACGGCTTTATCCATGTTGAGCATGAGCTCTGGATTGTGCAGGTCTTCGAGCTTCGGTTTGAGGAACGTTTCGACCTCCTCTATATTGTTTACGCCACGTTGCACTAAAATGCGTGCAACCAATTCGGACAATCCTGTGTCTTTGCAAAGCGCCTTTACTTCATTAATATTAGGTGTTGGTGAAGGCTTCCAATTAAGATTATCCATTTTTCTTTCTGCAATCGTTATATTTGACCAGCCGAAAATACACACAATGAACACGAGCCACTCTACTTTAAACAAATTTGTAACTGTTTGTTTTGCAGCTACAATGATATTTTTCTCTCAAGGATGTCTAAATGAAGACAATTTAATCGGAGAAAACTGCTACGACGGAATCCTTAATAACGGAGAAGAACTAGTCGATTGTGGTGGTCCTATTTGTGATCCATGTGATCCATGTGAGAATGGAGCTTGGGATCCACTTCTAGGCGAGCAATGGGTAGATTGTGGAGGTGAGTGTGGTCCATGTGACCCTAACTTCAATGGTCAACTCGACCCCGGCGAGCTAGGAATAGATTGCGGATGTGATGGCTGTCCAGCATGTCCAGAGCTTTGTGACGACGGACTACCTAACGGATTTGAAGAGGGAGTAGACTGTGGCGGTCCTAACTGCGACCCATGCCCTACTTGCACAGACGGAGAAATGAACGGAGACGAGATAGGCATAGACTGTGGCGGTTCTAACTGCGACCCTTGCCCTACAACTGGTGATTGCACGAACGGCCTTCAGGACGGAGACGAGCTTTACATCGACTGTGGCGGATCTTCTTGCGCACCTTGTGAAGGTTCGATAACATGGAAAGCAAACGGCCAACTCTTCATGGGAGACGGTTCAACTTCTTCCACTATGAATGGAACTAGTATTGCTATCGCAGGAGTATCTATCACTACAGCCCAAATAGGATTTATCCTAGGCGAGCCTGCAGGAGGATTCACAAACGGAGTTGTGATCCCGATGAGCATGGCTACTTCTCCAGTGACTGCAGGAGTTTATGAAGCGATAGGTAGTGCAGAGTCTTATTCAACAGCTAACGGAGGTAACATGAATATGGAAATTGACTACATAGTTCCTGGAGCTGGAGGATACGTAACTGGGTCGTTCAGCGGGAACATGCAGAGCACTGCAGGAGGAAGTATAACGATCTCTCAGGGCATGTTCGCAATTCCGATTAACTAGGTCAACTGACTAGCTAGAATTAACAAGTATTAGTACACTTTCACCCACATTTTAGTGTGAACAAGCCATACAGTTTTGTGTGGCTTGTTTGTTTTCTGTTCTGAACTTGCGTGGTTATGCAACGTTCTATTTTCCTCTCGGGCGCAGTCCCCATTCTTTTACTCTCAACAGTAATTATTTCTTCTCTTTCTGGATGTGTTACCGCTAAGCAATTCCAGGAACTGCAGGACTCATGCGATTTAATCGATAGAGAGAACACAGAGCTGAGGCTTAACTCTCACGACGTGGAGATTGAAGTGGTGGAGTTGCGCGGTCAGGTGGCTACACTATCTGAGGCGAGAGAATTGCTTGTGGCCGATACAGCTCGTTTGGGCAGGTTCGTGGCTGATGCTGAAGATGAAATTAGTCGCTTGCGCGATTTGAATGATGCGCTTACAGACCAAACCGGAGGCCGACTCGCCACCCTAAACGCAGAAAACCGCGCTCTACTCGAAGACGTTCAACGTATTAGACAGGAACTCCAAACCAGAGAGGACGCTCTACTAGCTCTCGAGGAAGACCTAGCCATAAGGAGCGAAGATCTAGAGGATAGAAGCGCTAGGGTAGAGGAGCTGGAAGATTTACTAGCCTCACGTGAAAGGGCTGCCGAAGCATTACGCAAACGCCTCGAAAGAGCCCTTCTAGGCTTTGAAGGTAATGGTCTGTCCGTAGAACAACGCGACGGAAAAGTTTATGTCAGCCTCGAAGCGAAACTTCTGTTCGGTTCGGGATCAGCGAAAGTTGACGAAGGCGGAAAAGCCCTACTTGCAAAACTCGGCTCCGTAATAGCAGAACAGGAAAACCTAGAAATCATCATCGAAGGCCACACTGACTCAGATAATCTCTCGTCAACAACGTTCCCTCACAACAACTGGGAACTATCCGTCCTTAGAGCCACCTCTGTTCTAGAAATCATACGAGCACAACCCGGCGTGGACCCATCCATCTTAACGGCATCTGGCCGAAGCGAGTACCATCCCATCGATCCGTCAGACAAGTCAAAGAACAGACGTATCGAGGTCATCCTAGCTCCACGACTCGACGCCTTGTTCGAGCTGTTAGAAGACTAGTCGAGCTAGAAGCCCAGCGCCTAGCTTATAGCTTTATGCAGATGTTCTGTGGTTCAGTAAAGAACTGAAGAGCTTCGAATCCACCTTCACGTCCTACCCCTGAACTTTTCACTCCACCGAACGGAGTGCGAAGATCCCTTAGTAACCAGCAATTCACCCACACGATACCCGTATCGAGTTTCGCAGCTACGTTATGAGCCTTCTTTAGATCGTTAGTGAAAACCGTAGCTGCTAAGCCGTATTCGGTTGAGTTCGCAATCGAAACAGCTTCTGACTCTCCTTCGAAAGGCTGAATGGTTACCACCGGACCGAATATCTCCTCTTGATTAGTTCTGCAGCCACTCTTAAGGCCTTCAATAATTGTAGGTTCCAAATAGTAACCCCCACTAAGCTCGTCCTTCCCCTCGGGAGATGTCGCCTTCCCTCCGCACAGGACCTTTCCGCCCTCTTCCACGGCAATCTGAATATGGTTGAGGATTTTATCTCTATGGTCTTTCGAGACTACAGCTCCCATCCTTGTAGTGGGGTCTGAAGGATCGCCGACCTTTATGCGACTGGCCTTTGCTACTAATGCATCCCTGAACTGGGAGTATATTGATTTCTCCACGAGGATGCGAGAGCCGCATAAACAGATTTGGCCTTGATTAGAAAAAGAAGATCTCACGGTAGTACTGACTGCCGCGTCGAACTCACAATCATCAAATACGATAGCTGCATTCTTCCCACCCAACTCCAGGCTCAACTTCTTAAACTTCGGCGCCGTCACAGACGCGATATGAGCACCCGTAGCCGTCCCACCGGTAAAACTCACCGCAGCAATCCCCTTATGCCTCACCAGCGAATCTCCCACCTCAGCCCCCAACCCGTGAAGGATATTGAAAACCCCATCTGGAAATCCAGCCTCCTTCACCCACGTACTCAATAAATAAGCCGTCACAGGCGTAATCTCAGAAGGCTTCGCCACCACACAATTCCCAGCCGCTAGAGCCGGCGCCACCTTCCACGTAAACAAATACAACGGCAAATTCCACGGCGAAATACATGCCACCACCCCTAAAGGCTTCCTCAAAGTGTAATTCATCGCCACCCCCTCCATGTGATGCGATTCCGATGCAAAGTGTTGAATCGCAGTAGCATAAAACCTCAGGTTCTTCTCCGATCTAGGAATATCCACAGTCGCGGCTAAAGAAATCGGCTTCCCGTTATCCTTCGACTCCGCCTTCGCCAGCATATCTGCATTTTCCCTCACCAAATCCGCCAACCTCTCTATACATCCAGCCCTGAATTCTATCGAAGCTCCAGCCCAACTTTCAAACGCCACCCCCGCTGCTTCAACAGCCACATCTACATCTTCACCACCACTCCGCGGGATCTTCCCATAAACTTCACCACAGCTAGGATCGGTAATTTCCAACCACTTTCCAGCCCTCGACGGGACCAACTCCCCGTTTATTAGATTTAGTACTTCCATTTAATGCGCAATTTACTTTCTCTTCGCTATCTTTGCACACGCTTTATTGCCCTATGGTGTAATGGCAACACATCTGCTTTTGGTGCAGACGTTTCAGGTTCGAGTCCTGGTGGGGCAACGAGATGACAGATTCAGCAATGACAACGTCATAACAGAACGAAAAAAACCCACAATCGAAGCTCGCTTTAGGTTGTGGGTTTTTTAAGTTCTGTACCTCGCGTAGCGAGAGCTGAATCTGTTCCCTTAGAGTAATAACCAGGTCCACCGAGCCTCGCAAAGCGAGTGAGGTATTTCTGGGTCATAGAGGTGGGAAGTCGAAACACTTCAACAACGATCTCAAGAAAATTTTAGACAAATTGATTCCTAAAAATCAAGGCCAAAAGATCTAAAAGTTTTCTTTCATGAAAACTACCTGGAGCAGAAGGGTGAGGAACTCGAAAAACTTTAATAGTAGTTAATTATCTCAAATTATTAACCCCCATCATAATGCCGCTTTTGAAACTGCATCTGACAACGTTATCCCTAAGAGATCACAGCCACATAAAATGTGATTTACATACTCAGCTTCTGGAGCTAGGCCGTCAGCTACTTTGTCATCACAGGCAATGTAGCAGACTGCGCCTTGCATTCCATTAGAAGTAAGAATTTGCACCTCTTTGCGGAAATAATGGCCTAGAGAAACACCCTCTTTGAGGTCTAGATTGGGGAGGTCGCGAAATGGAAACCGGTACATGATTCCATTTACCACACCCTCATCTGAAGGCATAATGTTAGCGAAAGCTACACCCGGCTTATTGTATGCAATCTTATTAAACGCGAGGTGATATCCCTTTAGTGTGCCTGACATACGTCGGGTGAAATTCATATTGCGTTCTATCATCCGCGCGGGGTTCATGTTTGACCCATATGCAAAGTACCAAACATCGTCGGCTTGTTCACGAACGGATTCAGCATGTTTAAAGTCGCCTGAAAGTACAATCGGTGCCTGCTCTTTTTCATTGAAATAACAGAAGGCTGTGACGGTTTCGGAACCTACTTCAACATCTATCAGTGATCGTGAATACCAACTTGACGCAGGTGAAGATGGATTATAGGATTCTAAATGATCTAGAGAGACTAAAGTGTTAGAAGTTACCTCATATACATCCCCAACAATTGATGAAACTTTTTGGGACTTACTGACAAATGGAATAGAGCGTGAATACATAACATATTGGTCCTTGGTACGGCCAGAACCGATGTGAATTGAGGTAGAAAGGAGGCCACTGTTGGCCTTGTTTTCCCGAAGCGTTCCGTAAACAAATACTAAATGTTTCATGACACTAAATTTATTTCAAGGTAATACAGGTGAAAATGAGTTGGCGCATAAAATAAGCACGGAGTTATCTACGAATATAGAGATATCCTATTTGGTGGAGCAGAGAGGCGGGAAGTCGAAACATTTTGAGGGGGATTTGGAGAAGGTCAGTAACACATATAATTCGACAGTATAATAATTTACCTATATTTGCAATGTATCAAGAAGTCTAAATAATAGGCTGCCAACCGACCCTTCCTGGGGCACGGTGGTTTCACAGATGCGGAGTTAACACTCAAAAAAATTCAGGCGTTATGGAGAATAATCCTATTTTTATTTCCTTTTTACAAAACATCCATCTTGTGGGACCAGATGTTGAGGTTAGATGTCATGAGGTAAACAAACAATTACACCTATACCAAATGCTCTATGACCTCAGGTTTATTTATCCTGAGCATAGAGCTTCAACTGAAGGAGGATACCCTGATATTTATTCTCACTTGATCAATATCGTATCAAAGGAATACTATTATGATGTCTACAACCACAAGTCAAATGAAATACCCATCACGACATGTAGTAACGGAAGCTGTACTTTTGGCTTTGCAAAGGGAAAACCTTTTATAACGGCTACAATTACGTGTTGGGGACGATTGGTGGCCAGTATCGCTGAACTGTCGATGAAAATCCATAACCCTGCTGATGGCACGTATAAAGATGTGACATTTATAGAACCTAAGTTGTACCAAAACCCATTAATCATCAAAACGATGATGCACTATAACAAGGGGTTTGGAGCAAAGATTTGACCTCTATTCCAATTTAGAAGCACAATTAATACAAACACATTATTAATCAAAAAAGATTTTGCGTACTATTGAGTCAATGAATCAACTTTACCTCCTCATAGCAAAAAGCATTATGATAATCAGTCTCTTTTTGGCCTCAACAATTCTTATAACATCATGTGTAAATGGTGAAGAACACAACTATAAAGACAGCCTACTATCAAAAGAAAAGGAATTCAATATAATTAACACCCGTATTTCTAACTATTACAATACTGAACAACGAGGTGATACAATTTATTTCCAGGACATAAACTCAAATGGATCAAATCCAAATGCTGCTCTTATCATTGATTCTATTGTGGAATATGGCTCTGAAGGCAAGCGACTTGTAGTAATGAGGGTATTCGATGTTTCAAATAAAGACCCTAGATTTCATTGGATCCATGGATATTATTCTGACACCACCAAATGGCAAGCAATTACAGACTTGGGCCCTGGAAGAGGATATACAGTGACTTTGGCATTAGCATCTGTTTCTTTGGGCTCTAATAATCCTGAACTTAATTGGATAGAACTTAACTGTGGTGAATTTGGGAACTCCTTCACATTACCTAAATGGACCTTGCACGAGTTTGAGGAAGAATCTGAATTTAATAATTGGGGAGCATTCGTGTTGAATAATCACACAACATTACGAGGACATGGTCACAGGGAAATAACAATTATTGATTTGGGAGGAAGAAACCACCTCGACATTACACTCCGACATTCTTGCCTTAGTGAAGGGGTCTTCTTTTCTGAATCGCCTTCAGACGACATAGCCATTATAGAAGAAAAACTAGAAGCCCAATACGGAATATATTTATCATTAGAAAAGCACCATACAGGAAATCTTGATTGGTGGTTCTCAGGGCGAGATTTGAAAATAAAAGAATCTTCAAAAAGCACCTTCATAGACAAGATATTGCCTAGTGAAGAGATTATTGACACAACTATTCAAAATCGAAACAAAATATACAACTACGAGCAGCTCTATTGGCCAGCTGGATACACAATGTCACAAGACCCTTATCTTGAACCTCTCACACACAAGATCAAGTTTGAAGATGCTGATTAAAAGTGCAAAAGCTACATCGAATCTCTAGACAATCTAAACGATATAAATATTAAAAAGCTCATAGCTTTTTACCCTGAAATAGCTTCAATAATTAAGAGCATTCAAGTAGAAACAATAAAACGCAACGATTTTCTTGAAAGACACACTGACCCACCCTATGACGAATACACACTATTTTGGAGATTTGAAATGTTACTTTCAAGAGAAAATCCTTCCGGATTTAATCCCGAAGTAGAATACTACTGGTCATGGGGACCTCTTCATGGAACTGATACATATCAAGGAGCAGAGAGGCGGGAAATCGAAACATTTTGAGGAGGATTTGAAGGACATTCTTAAAAAAGACGCCTGAATTATATAGTGTCCATGGATATTCGTAACTTTTGTCCAACTTATGCTAACGACTTATATGGCTGTTATGGGCAAGTTAAAAAACAAAGACTGTCTGAGAAAGACCTAAATCATGAAAATACAACTCTTAGTTTGTCTGTTATCTGTTCAAATCGTTGGTTTTAGTCAAAGCAATTACAAAAACTTAATGTATGACAACTCTGTCAACTTTTATTCTGTTTGTTCAGAGG
>Ga0115000_10000548_pt1 | contig 34701 bp, 24 predicted proteins | sample ArcticOcean_MG_C_6_FD_89690 | JGI IMG/M metagenome (GOLD analysis project Ga0115000, IMG submission 89690) | Marine microbial communities from western Arctic Ocean - ArcticOcean_MG_CB8_128 | ecosystem: Environmental > Aquatic > Marine > Oceanic | place: Arctic Ocean: Canada Basin | collected...
TAGTAGAAACATTCTTATCAATATCATCTTCGAATATAGAATTTCTTAAATCAATCATGTAATAAGGTAATGTGTAATTATTTCCATATAATGAAGAATTAGAAATTCTTAGTAATACTCTTGAATTAAGTAAATGATCTAATAATCTATTTTGATATCTTAAAATTCTTTGATGGATAGTAGGATCAGTGGAAACATTAAAACCTCTCCTCTGCTTCTGTAGATATGGAAATAAATCATCTTGAAGTAGCATTTTATTACTAAAACCATATTTAGCAATAATACTCATTGCTCTTTGTTGAGTTTTTTTATTAACACTTTCAAATGGTTTTTTATCAGAATTTTGATCAGTATGAGATAAATCTATATTTACACCACCTATTTGTCTTGTAACAATGTTAAGAGCTTGATAATAAGAATACACTAAATTAATATAAGATCTATATAATTCTTCGTAAGTATCATTATTAGATGTATATTTTGTTTTTAAATCCTTTAATATATCAGTAACCATATTTATTTTATCAATTGAATGATCTAATTGATTGCTAGACAAATCGTATATCATAGCATTTGGATCTGAACCTTTTCCAGGAGACCTCATATCTAATGCATCATTTGCAAAAGCAAGTTCTTTTTCTGTAGATCTTGAAAGAATATTAGCAATTTCCTCTTCTTGTTCAGAATCTTCAAAAGTGGAATAACCAAATTTTATTGCCCATCTATCATAATAGCCAGGCTTAACATCAAAAAACAAAGCTTGTTCTTTCGGATTTTTATTAATATTTATTGCTGGGTAATCCATTACTGATGAAGTAACACCCCTTTCATTAACAATATCCTTATTATTTAATTCATCAGTAGTCAATAAAGCACTTCCTTTAAAATTATGATTTAAACCTAAAGTATGACCAACTTCATGTAATACTAGTCGGTATAATGATTGTTTTACTAGCTCTTCTTCCATTTCCTCTCCAAGATTCATGTTTTTTATATAATTCAAACCAAATAAATTCTCAATTTGTTGAAATTGTGCAGCAGTACAACAGTTTTTATCTTCATTATTATCATTATATAAATCATCAGCGACAATCCTATTTGTTATATATGACCATTCTAACATGATATCAGCACCAAGTATTTCTCCTGTTCTTGGATTAACAAATGATGGCCCATATCCACCCCAGGGCGGATTAGGAGAAGATGTCCACCTTAATACGTTATATCTAATATCTCCAGCATCCCAATTAGCTGTATCATGTTGGATATTTACTTGAACAGCATTTATAAATCCAGCTTCCTCAAATGCAATATTCCATCTCTCAACACCTTCTTTTATAATATCTCTAAATTCTAAAGGAGTTGTGTTTTCAATCCACCAAACAATCTGTTCTTTAGGCTCTGATAATTCATCTTCTGGATTTTTCTTTTCTAATCTCCATCTATTAATAAAATCTCTATAATTTACTTGATCAATACTTGTCATATCGTTAGATTGGGTAGTAAAATAACCAACTCTTGTATCATCTTTTCTAGGTTTATAGTTATTATCAGGCATTTTAACAAGACTATGTTGCACTAAAATCGATACATTTCTTGAATCTGTAATAGCCTCACCTCCCCTTTTAGATGGATATTTACTTTCATAGAAGTAATTTACTACAACATCTGTATTTTCAGGATAGTTCCTAATTTTATTATATCTAGTTTTAGTTTTGCTTAAGTTTCCTAGCTTAAAACCTTTATATCCTCCTGAATATGTATATTTAATTTGTTGTAATGATTCATTTAAAAAGATATTATCTGCACTAATAAGAAATTTAGTTTTATCCTCGTTTTTAGCAATAATCTCTTCAGAAATTATAATTGGTATATTAATATTTGAATGAGAGGCTTTAGCAAGAGGGCTATTTTCATCAAAATAGTATTTAGTATTATTTATTGTAAATTCAATTTTGTTATAAAATTTATTAACTTTTATAATTTTAGAACCCCTGTAGCTTCCTTTAACTGCTCTAGCGTCAGTAACACCATTTTCTATATAACTAAAATAAATAAATTCATTATCTAAATGAGATGTGTCAATTTCAATATATGATTTCCCATCCTTTTTACTTTGATAAATAGTAAATAAACCTTCAAAAACTGTACAGTTTTTTGTTTTGGATTTAATATCATCCTTCTTATTAACTTTCTTTTTAGCTTTAGATGTATTTGATTTTTGATTTTTAAAGTTTGAATATTGTCCAGCAACTTCAAAATTTTGAATTATTAAAAGTATTGTTAGGAATATTATTTTTTTTGTCATAATGTTAAAGTTTAAAAATTTATTATAATTCAGATATAAGTTTTTTAATTTCATCAGATTTTTTATAATTACCTTTCATATAATATAACTGCTTTAATGATAATAGTGTGTTTTTATCTTTAGAATTAATAGAATATGAAGCTTCTAAATATGGTAATGCTTTATTAAAAAAAACATCAGATTCTTTTTTAAGCAGCTTATATTCTTTATTATCTCCTGTTGAATTTGCAGAATTATTTAATTCAACTGCCTTATTAAAGAATAATGCGCCAAGATTATAATTACTGCCAAATGATGATGGATCTAAAGTAATAGCCATTAAATAATCTTTTTCAGCATTTTCTAATTGTCCTTCTTGATCATAAATTGTCCCTCTGTTAAAATAAAGCAAACTATTTTCAGTATCAAGTTCAATAGCTTCTCCTAATTTTTTTAATAACTCACTTGTTCTTCCTAATTCAATATATAGATTAATTTCTGTGTTTATTAATGACTGGTCATCTTCAAACATCTCTCTACCTAGAGATAAGTATCTAATTGTTTCTTCAATATTATTTTCTCTTTTATATATATCACTAATATGAATATAAATAGCTGGTTCATTAAAGTTTATATCAATAAGATTTTGTAGTAATTCTTTTGATTTAACATCATCTTTTATCTTATTTGATGAGAAAAAAGAATTATAAAGAATAGTTTCTTTAGTTATATTACCTCTTTTAAGCTGATCTTCTTCATCATATGGTACTATTTCAAATATTTTATCATAATAAGCAAGAGAGGTCTTATAATCACCTTCATTATACCTATCTATAGCAACATTGAATAATTTATATCCACATTGTATTAATCCAGCTAGAATATCTTCTTTAGAAGTCCATTTTTTAACAATAATCCTATCCTTTTTTCCTTTTTGCAAACATTTAATATGAGCATCTGTAGCTTTAATAATTGCTAAGTTGTCTAATTCAGGTTTTTTTAATGCAATTTCTAAATAAATAGGAGCTCTATAATTCCACATTTTAGGATCATTTGCGGTACTTTCAGTATTAAATGCTTCATCAATATATTGCATTGCTTCACTCAAAAGAACTCCAATCTCATCACCTGTAGCTTTTTTTGCATTTCTTAAAGCAATTGATGCATTTACAATATTATGTTTTTGAGCAACTGCAACAGTAGATATTATAAAACTAAGTATTAATAAGATATTTTTCATTTTAATATTTGATTTCGTTAATTTTAAAATTAAATTTCATTCCATCTTTATTTGATGATAGGTTTTCTAGCTTCTTTTTAATTAGATATTTATTACCAACAATAACAATTGCCATTTCGCTAGTCTTAATTTTTGAGGAAGCAAGAGAATTAATTTCATTTAATGAGATAGAATTAAGTATACCAGCTTGTTTATCAATATATGATCCATCAAGATCATAAGTTAAAATTCGATTTAAGAAACCAAGCTTTTGGTTAGGAGTTTCATATTTTAATGAAGCAGAATTTAAAAAAGATTTTTTTGTTGATGATAATTCATCTTTGGTTAATCCTTTATTAGTATAATCATCTAAAATATTAAATACTTCAGTTAGGGCACTATCTGTAACTTCTGTCTTTACGCTTGTTTGAATTCCAAATAATCCTGTATTTTTATCTCCTTGAAAAAATGAATATGCACCATAAGTATATCCTTTATCTTCTCTTAAATTTAAGAATAACCTTCCACTAGCCCCACCTCCTAATGACTTATTCATAATTTGAGATTTAAAGTTAATACCGTCAGCATCATAAGAATCAGATTTATGTCCCATTAAAATAAATGATTGTGATGCACCCTCTTTGTCTAATAAATAAATTTGTGTTGGATTATCTTTTGGAAATTCAAATTTACTTGGTAATACAATATTTTTATTTCCCCAATTCTTTAAAAAATCTAATTTAGAATACAACTCTTCCTTTGATATATTACCAACAGCAACTAACTCACTAATATTTGGCGAGTAATTATTGTAAAATTCTTTAACATCTTTTAACTTAATTTTTTTAATATTTTTCTCTTTAACTATTCTTCCGTAAGGAGTATCTCCAAATAAAATATTTCCCATAGCTGTTTGAGCCAAATATCCAGAATTCTTTTTCATAGATTCTAATCCTTCAATATTAGATTTTTTTATTCTTTTAAAATCTTCTTCATTAAAACCAGGATTTAACAATTTTTCTTTAGCAATTTCTAATGTTTTATCTAGATTATCTGTTAAACATTCAATATACATTGTTGTAACATCATCATCAGAAGAAAAACTAATTGTACTACCTAATTTTTGAAGCTCTACACTAATATCTTCAGATGATGATTTAGAAGTGCTTTCATTCATCATTTGCGCTGTAAAATCAGCAACTCCAATTTTTTTATCATTCTCGAGTAGTGACCCTCCATTAATTTTTAATCTTAAATATAACTTAGGTATTTCATTTGTTTGAGAAAAAATAGTTTTTAATCCATTTGAAAAATCTTCTTTATAATACTCTGGAATTGTAGGAGTTTTTGGTTTTGAAGGAGAAGGCTGAATACTTCTATCAAAATTATCAACTGCCTTATTATAAACCAAATTTTCATATTGAGGATCTTCATCTAATAATAGATTTGAATTTGGATTTCTACTAATTAAAGAATCTAATTCTTTAACAAAAGGACTTTTAGGTCTAACAACCATTATAACTGCCTTTCTATTTTTAATATATTTATTAAATACACGCATTACATCAGCTCTAGTAACTTTTTTATATCTTTCAATTTCTGATGATACATTATGTTTTCCCCTACCTAACCATTCCCATGAAGAAATCATAGTAGCCTTAGAGGAAATAGAAGTTTTCATATCAACACTATTACTAATCATTGCAGCTTTAACCATTTCTAAATCTTCATCGGAAAAACCTTTTTCTTCCCATTCTGAAATTGTATTTCTAATATCAGCTTCAATATTGTTAAAGTATATACCTTGGTCTTCTTGCCAATCAGGAAAGGTTAAAACAGTAAAGTGAAATTCTCCAGAAAGTTCACTACAAGGATGACTTACACTTGCTTGAATAGCTTTCTCAGATTTTACAAAATTCTTATAAAAAATAGATTTCTTACCCTCTCCCATTAAGGATGCTAACATATCTAATGGAGCTTCATCTTTATGATAATTAGCTACAGTTGGAAATACAATTTCTGTTAATGGTAAATATACATTATCAGTATAACCAGTATAAATATCAGATGATAATCTTGGTACCATAGCTGATTGTTTCTTTACTTCTGCTCCTCTAGGTATTGATCCAAAATATTTTTGCACTAATGGAAGTACTTCATTTGAAGAAATATCACCAGCAATTGTTAAAATAGCATTATTTGGCCCATACCATCTTAAAAAGAAATTTTTTAAATCTTCTGAAGTTGCTCTATCTAAATCATCAACATAACCAATTACTGGCCAGTTATAAGGATGAGAAGGAGGATATAATGATTGACCTAATATTTCATTTCTCATTCCATATTGTTGACTAATCTGATTTTGATATTTTTCATTTTTAACTGCATCACGTTGATTTTCAAATTTTTCATCTGTTACTGCATCAAGAAGAAAACCCATTCTATCAGATTCTAACCATAGAGCAGTTTCTAAATAATTTGAAGGAATAGTTTGAAAATATACAGTTCTATCAGAAGTTGTATTACCATTCATATTTCCACCAGCATCATTAATTATTTTAAAATGTCTTTCATCAGCAACATTCTCAGAACCTTGAAACATCATATGTTCAAAATAATGTGCAAATCCTGATTTACCAGCTGTTTCTCTATTAGAACCAACATGATAAGTTACATGAACTTGAACTAATGGATCAGATTTATCTTCATGAATAAGTACAGTTAAACCATTTGGTAATACCCACTTTTCATATGATATATCTAATGGATTTGAACTAGGGATATTTACTAATATAGCATCATTTTCTGTTTGAGAAAATGCTATTGAAGTTAATAAAAGAGAAGATAAAAAAATAAGTTTTTTAATAATCATTTGAATGTATGTTAATTTATTATTGCTATTTTAGGTTAACAAAAATATATTAAATTACATATATTCCTATCGATTATAATAAGAATTTCATGATTTATATAAGTTGTGTATTTATCTGTCTAATTATTAGAATCATCAGATTCAGAATTATCTTGCTTATCAGCTAAATTTTCATCATTAAAAGAATTACTTTCTAGGTCAACATTATTTTCTTCATCCTCGCTCTCTGCAGCTTCAAATTTAGAAACTTTTGCTACTGAAGCAATTAAGTCATCATCTCTTAATCTAATTAATTTCACACCTTGAGTTGCACGTCCCATAACTCTGAGTGTATCAACACCAATTCTAATAGTTATTCCAGATCTATTTATTACCATTAAATCATCTTCATCTGAAACATTCTTTAAAGATATTAGCTGACCTGTTTTATCAGTAATATTTATAGTTTTAACACCCTTTCCACCACGATTAGTAATTCTATAGTCTTCAACAGCAGATCTCTTTCCATAACCATTCTCAGCAACAACTAGAACACTTGAATTAATATCTTCAATGCAAATCATCCCAACCACTTCGTCATTATCATTAGCAAGTCTAATTCCTCTCACTCCAGAAGCTGTTCTACCCATTGATCTAACTTTTTCTTCTTCAAAATGAATAGCTTTACCTGATTTTATAGCCATCATAATATGTGAATTACCAGTTGTCATCTTAGCTTCTAAGAGTTGATCACCTTCTCTGATAGTAATAGCATTAATACCATTTGTTCTAGGTCTTGAATATGCCTCTAAAGATGTTTTTTTAACAACACCTTTCTTAGTACACATCATTATATAATGTGAATTAATATAATCTTCATCTTTAAGATCCTTAGTATTGATGTAAGCCATTACTTTATCATCCTTAGGTATATTAATTATATTTTGAATAGCTCTTCCTTTTGAAGTTTTGGTTCCTTCTGGTATCTCATATACTTTTAACCAAAAACATCTTCCCTGCTCAGTAAAGAATAGCATATAATCATGATTGTTGGCCATAACCATTTCTTCAACAAAATCTTCTTCTCTTGTTGTAGCTCCTTTAGAACCAACTCCACCCCTTCCTTGAGATCTATACTCACTTAAAGTTGTTCGTTTAATATAACCTAAATGAGATATCGTAATCAACACCTCATCATTAGGTATCATATCTTCAATACTAACTTCAGAAGCAGAAAATTCAATATTTGATCTTCTTTCATCACCATATTTTTCTCTAACTTCTTTAAAATCATCAGTTAGTAAAGTAAATCTTAAATTTTCATCTGATAAAATCTCTTTAAACCTATCAATTCTCGTCATTATCTCAGCATGTTCTGATTTAATTTTATCCATTTCAAGACCTGTAAGTTTTTGAAGTCTTAATTCAAGAATTGCTTTAGATTGAATTTCTGAAAGATCAAAATTAGATATTAATCCATTTCTTGCATCTTCAGGTGTCCTAGATGATCTTATTAATTTAATAATAGAATCAAGATTATCTAAAGCAATCAAAAGTCCCTCCAAAATATGAGCTCTTTTTTCAGCTTGATTTAATTCAAATTCTGTTTTTCGAATTAAGACAGAATGTCTGTGCTCAACAAAATATTTTATTAATTCTTTTAAATTTAATAATCTTGGTCTTCCAGCAACTAAAGCAATATTATTTACACTAAAAGAAGATTGTAAAGAAGTATATTTAAAAAGCTTATTTAGCACAATATTTGGAATAGCATCTCTTTTTAAATCGTATACAATTCTCATTCCATTTCTATCTGATTCGTCTCTAATATCAGATATTCCGTCTAATTTCTTGCTATTTACAAGATCAGCAGTTTGTTTAATAAGATTTGATTTATTAACCATATAAGGAATTTCTTCAACAATAATTCTTTCTTTTCCCTTATTTTCATCAAATCTCACCTTTCCTCTAACAACAATTCTACCTCTTCCAGTCTCAAATGCAGATCTAACTCCATCATAACCATAAATTGTTCCACCTGTAGGAAAATCAGGAGCTTTAATATAATTCATTAAATCTGAAATTTGAATTTCTCCTCTTTTCTCAATATAAGCAATAACACCATCAATAACTTCAGTTATATTATGTGGTGGCATATTTGTTGCCATACCTACTGCAATTCCAGTAGCACCATTAAGTAAAAGATTTGGTAATCTAGCTGGCAATACTGAAGGCTCTTTTAATGTATCATCAAAATTATCATTCCAATCAATAGTATCTTTATCAATATCCAATAGCATGTCCTCAGCAGCCTTTTTCATTCTTGCTTCTGTATATCTCATGGCTGCTGGATTATCACCATCAACAGAACCAAAATTTCCTTGGCCATCAACCATCATATATCTCAAACTCCATTCTTGTGCCATTCTAACCATAGCATCATATACTGAAGTATCTCCATGTGGATGAAACTTACCTAATACTTCACCAACAATTCTTGCTGATTTTTTATATGCTGTGTTTGATTTAATACCTAGCTCATGCATTCCAAACAATACTCTTCTGTGCACTGGCTTAAAACCATCTCTAACGTCAGGAAGAGCTCTAGAAACAATTACAGACATTGAATAATCAATATACTTTGATTTCATTTCCTCTTCAATATTGATTGAAATTATTTTTTCTCCCGTTGACATAAAATATTAGATATTTTGATTAGAAAACAAATTAAAGAAATTTAGTAAATTTAATGTAATAAAATAAGCTATTTTTCGCTCTGAAGTTATGAACAATATCTGTTAAGAAAATAGTAACTATTTATCCATTAATTATAAGAATTTTTCTAATATATTGCAAAAGTTTATTTAATTAATATTAATTTAAAAAAAAATGAAAACAGGTTTCTCAAATAGAATGAAAGAAGTCTTCACTTTTGTACGTGAAGAGGTAATCAGATTAGGTCATAATTCAATTCGAGTTGAACATCTATTTCTTGGTATCCTTAGAGATGGTGGAGGCTCCGCAATTGAAGTTTTAAAAAATCTTGATGTTGATCCAATTGATTTAAAAACTATTATTGAAAATACAATTAAAATTGATCTAGATAACAATACTCTAAATAAAAATGAAATTTCATTTAGCAAACAAGCAGAAAGAATTTTAAAGAAATCTATTCTTGAAAGAAAAAATCTTATTGAGGATGAAATTAAAACTATACATGTCTTATTATCAATTCTTCTAGATGATAATAATATCATTACAACAACCTTAAAGCATTTACATATTGATTATGAAATTATATTAGAAGAATATCAATCATTAAATATTAATATTATTTCTGAAGATAGTGATGCTTATAGTGAAGACAATGTTAATGAAGATGATAGTATATTTGGGCCATCTAGTACACCTAAAGAAAAAGAAAAAAATCCAAAAACTAGTACTCCTGTATTAGATAATTTTGGAAGAGACTTAACTTTATATGCAAAACAAGGAAAGTTGGACCCTATTATTGGAAGAAATCAAGAAATAGAAAGAGTTTCACAAATTTTAAGTCGAAGAAAAAAAAATAACCCAATTTTAGTAGGTGAACCTGGAGTTGGAAAATCTGCTATTGCAGAAGGTCTGGCATTAAGAATTATTAATAGAAAAGTTTCTAGGAACCTTTTTAATAAAAGAATTATTATGCTTGATTTAGCTGCAATTGTTGCTGGAACAAAATATCGCGGTCAATTTGAGGAAAGACTTAAAAGTATTATTACTGAACTTGAAAATAATAAAGAAATTATTTTATTTATAGATGAAATTCATACATTAGTTGGAGCAGGAGGCGCATCAGGATCTTTAGATGCATCTAATATGTTTAAACCTGCGTTAGCTAGAGGAGAATTACAATGTATTGGAGCTACTACATTAAATGAGTATAGACAATATATTGAAAAAGATGGTGCACTTGAAAGAAGATTTCAGAAAATTATAATTGAACCCTCTAGCGTGCAAGAAACAATAGAGATTCTCAGAAATATTAAACATAAATATGAAGAGCATCATAATGTTTCATACACAGATGAAGCTATTAAATCATGTGTATATCTAACAAATAGATATGTAAGCGATAGGTTTTTCCCTGACAAAGCAATTGATGCATTAGATGAAGCTGGCTCTAGAGTACATATAACAAATATTAAAGTTTCAAAAAAAATTACTCATTTAGAAGATAAAATTTCAATTACATCTTCTAATAAAGTGAATGCAATTAAGCAACAGAAATTTGAAATAGCAGCAAATCTTAGAGATCAAGAGAAACTTTTAATTCAGACTTTAGATAAAGAAAAAAGAAAATGGGAAAAATCTGTTAAGACAAAGAAAGAAATAGTTGATTCAAATCATATTGAAGATGTTGTAAGTATTATGACAGGAATTAAAGTTCAAACAGTTGCTTCTAAAGAAAAGAAAGTATTGTCTAAAATGACAAATATTATTAATAAAAGTATAATTGGTCAAACTGAAGCTGTTAATAAAGTTGTTAATGCAATAAGAAGAAATAGAGCTGGATTAAAAGACCCTAATAAACCAATTGGATCATTTATATTTATTGGCCCAACAGGTGTAGGTAAAACACAACTAACAAAAGCATTATCTCAAGAAATGTTCAATTCAGAGGAGGATTTAATACGAATTGATATGAGTGAATATATGGAAAAATTTGCTTTATCTAGGTTAATTGGTGCTCCCCCAGGATATGTTGGTTATGAAGAAGGAGGACAACTTACTGAAAAGGTTAGAAGAAAACCATATTCTGTTGTTTTATTAGATGAAATTGAAAAGGCTCATCCTGATATCACCAACTTACTCTTGCAAATTCTTGACGAAGGATATATAACAGATAGTTTAGGTAGAAATGTTGACTTTAGAAATACAATCATAATTATGACTTCAAACATTGGTTCTAGGCAACTAAAAGATTATGGAAATGGAATTGGTTTTAGTTCTTCAAAACAAAGAAACAACTTTGATGATGAATCTAGAAGTATAATAGAGAAAGCTCTTAAAAAACAATTTAGTCCAGAATTTTTAAATAGAATTGATGAAATTATTTATTTCAAGAGTTTAAACAGAGATAATATTTTAGAGATTGTTAATATTGAAATAAAATTAATAATTGAAAGAATAAAAATAATTGGCTATAGTACTAAAATAACTAAAGAAGCTAAATCTTTTATTGCTAATGAAGGGTTTGACAAAAAACATGGTGTAAGACCTCTAAAAAGAGCTATACAAAGATTATTTGAAGATCCTATCTCACAATTAATTATTGATACAGATATAGACAAGGAAGAAACTATTAGTGTGTCCCTTTGTAAAAACAAAAAGAAGTTAGTTTTTAAGAATAAAAAATAAAGAAATTATCTTAATTTTTAATACTTATTGAACTAATATATTTATAATGTCTATTTACGAAAGATTCATAAATTTTACTACCCTTTACAGAAGCAAAAGCACTTAATATTTTTTTTAATAAAGGAGAATTAACTTTACTAATAATATTTCTTCTGTCATTTGTCATTAATTCTGAAGCTTTTATAATATTTTCAGTAATATCCGTATGTTTAACTAATGATAACTTATCATTACTTAAATTTACAAGATGAGTATCTAATGTTGAAGCTACGAGTAAATCACAATACAGAAAACTCCCATCCTTTTTCAAAACTCTAGTAACTTCACTAATAAAATTAGTTAATGAAGGATAACAGTGTGATGATTCAACATTAATAACCACATCAAAATAATTATCTTTAAAAGGAATATTTTCTGAATCTCCTAAAACAAAACTTAAATTATCAATATCATAAGAGTCATTTGATAATTTAATAGAGTTAGAGGAAATATCGATTCCAGTTACTGATAGGGGATCATGATATCTAGCAATAAATGAAGCACCTCCTCCTCTACCAGAACCAACTTCTAATATATTTAATCCCTTTAGGTCAATCTGAGAAGCAACATGATGGTATAATTGAATTGGATATCTCTCATTTTCATCATTCTTATCTAGTTCAAGATTATAATTATCTTTAAAATAACCATAATTCATTAACTTAAATTCATCATCCTTAAATCTTTTAGATATAAAATTATACCATATTTTCCAACAAATTTTTTTTGCTCTAGGAAATATATTAATTATATAAAAAAAGATTTTATAAAACAAAACTATTTTTCTGGAGATTTAAGATAATTTGACATTGATTCCTCACTCATTCCCATATATGAAAAGCCTCCATCATGAAAAAGATTTTGCATAGTAACTTTCTTCGTATAATCAGAAAATAAAGATATTGTATATGATGCACATTCATCAGCTGTAGCATTACCTAAAGGAGCTAAATCATCTGAGAATTTAAAGAATATATCAAAACCCTTTACACCACTTCCTGCTGTAGTATCAGTAGGAGATTGAGAAATAGTATTTACTCTTACTTTTTTTCTTACACCATAATGATATCCAAAACTTCTTGCAATAGATTCAAGAACAGCCTTATTATCTGCCATATCATTATAAGTATGAAAAACTCTTTGAGCAGCAATATATGATAACCCAACTATTGATCCCCACTCATTCATTGCATCAAGATTCCATGCAGATTGCATTACTTTATGAAAAGATAAAGCTGAAACATCAAACCCTTTCATTGTATAGTCATAATTTTGTTTATAGTAAGGATTACCTTTTCTAACATTTACAGACATTCCAATTGAATGTAAAATAAAATCAATCTTACCACCAAGCTCCTTTATAGATTCAATAAAAAGGTTATTTAAATCCTCCATATTCGTAGCATCTGCCGGAATAACTCTTGAATTTGTCTCCTTTGCTAATAAATCTATTGACCCCATTCTTAATGCTATAGGTGCATTTGTAAGAACAAATTTAGCGCCTTCAGCATGAGCATGTTGTGCAACTTTCCAAGCAATAGATTTATTATCTAAAGCTCCAAAAATAATACCACGTTTTCCCTTTAATAAATTATTATTCATATTTAAAATTTTTACAAATATATAATTATTGATTTAACAATTCTTTAGCATTTGAAATTGCTGCATCTGATATCTTTTTACCACTTAATAATTTAGCGATTTCTATTATTCTTTCCTTTTTATTTAATAATTTAACTTCTGTTTTAGTGATATTATTTTCTATAAGTTTAGAAACTTTTATATGATTGTCAGATTTTGATGCAATTTGTGGTAAATGAGTTACAGAAATTAATTGGGTAGTTTTACTAATACTTTTCATAAGATCACCCATGTAACTTGCTATCTTGCCAGAAACCCCAGTATCAATTTCATCTAAAATTAATGTTTGGATACCATCATAATTTGCAATTTTATATTTTAAAGCTAGCATTAAACGTGAAATCTCACCACCAGATGCAATTTTATTTATGTCTAGAACAGAAACTCCTGGATTAGAGCTAAATTGAAATTTTATGTTATCATTTCCAGTAGAATCAAGATTATTTTTTTTATCAATTTTTATTTTAAATGATGCATGAGGCATAGCTAATAAATTAAGTAAATCTTTAATCTCTTTCTCAAATTGAGGTATTATTTTTTTTCTTGAAATAGAAAGTTTATTTGCAGAATTAGTTAGTTTTTTAGAATTATTATCAATTTCACTTAATATTTTTCTCTTTCTATCTTCAAAATTTTCATAAATATTAAGTTCTTTCTTAATAGATTCATGAATACTTAGTAAATCAGAAAGATTATTTACATTATGTTTATTAAATAACCTATTAATTGTATCCTGTCGATTTAAAAGTTCATCAAGATTATAATAATTATTATTAATAGTTTCAGAAATTATTGATAATTCATCAGAAATATCTTTTAAATCAATAAGATTTGCTTCAACCCTATTTTCAAATTCTTTAAATTTATCAAATCGAGAAAGCATCTTTTTTATTTTACTTAAATAGTCTAGAACATAATTTTCATCAGATAAAATTTGGATTGAGTTATTTGCTATATCAGATATTTCATTAATATTCTGTAAAGTATCAATTTTATTTTCAAGTTTTTCAGATTCATTTATCTGAATATCATTAACAATAATTTCATCAGAATGAAATTTATAGATTTCATAATCCTCATCGCTTAAAATTCTTTTTTTGTTAAACGTTTCTAATTTTTCAAGAAGTTTATTATGGTTATCATATAATAAATGATATTTGTTTTTTGTCTCTGAATTACAAGCAATCTTATCTAATATATTTAATTGCTCTAAATTATTTTTAATTAACAAATTTTCATGTTGAGCATGTATCTCAATAACCAATTTACTGAATTCTGATAAAATTGAAACAGATACTGGAGTATCATTAATAAATGATCTGCTTTTACCAGATTGATTAATTTCTCTTCTAATTAATGTGTTGACATAAAAATCAAGATCATATTTTTCAAAAAATGAAATAATTTTATTAGAAATTATAAATTCAGCTTCAATTACACATTTATTAGTATTTAATTTTGATCTATCAATTCTTTTACCAAAAAGAAGAGACATTGCATCTAAAATAATAGATTTACCAGAGCCAGTATCTCCAGAAATTACAGTAAAATCACTTAAAAAATTTATATCTAAATTATTAATTAAAGCATAATTATTAATTTTTAAATTTTTTAGCATTTATTTACCTTGGTTAGATTCTAATATTTTTTGATATTTACTAGAGTTAGTTGGATCAATTTCAATAAGTGTTTTTACTATTCTTGCTTTTTCATTAGGGAATGCTTCTGAGTAAATTTTAACAATTTCGTCTGATTTAGCATCAAAAAATAATTTTAGTAGAAATGAAGATGGATTTTCTCTATAAATATCTTTTAAAGATTCAAGAGCTTCAGTAATTTCAAATCTGGCATCATCAGGTTCTTCTGCAAGCTTATCAAGACCTAATCTATGATAAGTATACAAACATCTTTGATATGCATTATATCTTGGATCAGCAAGATCGTAAGCAAGCCAATATCTATTTCTATCACTTTCAAAGGCTCTCCAACCTTTTTCAGATACATTCTGAGCATTATTAACTATTTTTTGAGAAACTCCAATATATTCCATTCCCCCATCCTCAGAAAATGTTGAAAAATCTAAAGCAATTATAATATTAACATAAAATGCTATAACAGATGTTAAATTAGAAAGATGTGTATTAACTGTAAACTCTAAAGCTTCAAATTCTTGATAATTAAATTTAAAATTTTGATCCTGATAATTTAGAATTGTTGCTTGATAAGATGTTCCAAAGACAGGTCTTTTACTTTGAATCTGAAGTGTACCTTCAAAAACATCATTGGATATCATTTTACTAATATTGATCATTATTGAACATTCAATACGTTCTTCATTTTCAATTTTTGTATTTGTCCATTTAGTATTATTAACAAATTCATAAATAGATTTTTGAAGTGAAGTGAATATTTGTCGATCACTTGTTTGAATCTGATTAGAATTAACCATTACATTGCAAATTAGTTCTTGGGAGAATAAATTATTAGTAAAGAATAAAAAAAGTAAAAGAATATATATTTTCATTTCCTATGAATTAGAATTTTAGCAAAAATATCTTTAGCAACTTCAAGCTTAGGTTTTATTTTAAAATTATCAATCTTATTTTCAGAATCTATAATGGTTATTTTATTAGTATCATGCATGAACCCGGCACCCTTATCTTTTAGAGAATTTAATATAATTAAATCTAGTTTTTTATTTATTAGCTTATTCTTCGCATTTTCAAGCTCATTTTCTGTTTCTAAAGCAAAACCTACAATATACTGAGATTTATTTTTATTTAAAGACATATCGTATATAATATCTTTTGTTGGCTTTAAGTTAATAATTAAATTATTATTTGATTTTTTAATTTTATTTGTAGCTTGAGAAGTAGGGGTGTAATCTGAAACAGCAGCAGAAAATATACCAATATCATTAGATTTAAAATTATTTTTTACTTTCTGATACATTTCATCCGCACTAGTAACATTGATCACTTTAATGTTTACATGCTTAATATTATTATTATTTGGGCCAATTACTAAAGTAATATTTGCACCTAAATCTGCTCCAGCTTTTGCTAATGCAACGCCCATTTTACCTGAAGAATAGTTAGTGATATATCTTACTTTATCAATAGGCTCATGAGTAGATCCAGCAGTGATTAAAATATTAACTCCAGAAAAAGGTAGATTTTTACTTAAATCATTATTAATAAAAGAAATAATATTATCTGGATTCATCATTCTTCCTTCCCCAACTAAACCACTAGCAAGCTTACCATATGCAGGAGGTAATAAAATATTATCTATTGCAGTAAGTTTATTAATATTAGTCCTTGTAGAAGAATGTTTAAACATATCAAGATCCATTGCAGGTGCAAAATATACTGGACATACACATGATAAATATGTAGCTAATAAAATATTGTCACAATCTCCATTAACCATTTTAGAAATTGTTTTTGCAGTAGCTGGTGCTATTAACATAATATCTGCCCATAATGCTAATTGAACATGGCTATTCCATGTTTTATCATCATTTATCATCTTTGAAATAACAGGGTTTCCAGATAATGTAGATAATGTTAAAGGAGTAACAAAATCTAAGGATTTTGGAGTTTGAATTACTTGAACATTTGAACCAGATTCTTTAAGTAATCTGACAATATTAGCTGCTTTATAAGCAGCTATACTTCCAGATACAGCTAGTAAAACATTCTTATTATTTAGCATATATGCTACTTATTCAACTATATTTTCCTCTGATTCATCAATTTTACTAATATATATCTCATCCTTTAGTAATTCTTGCATTGCAATAGCCCAAGGTTTAGGTAGACTTTCATAAAATTTAGATACTGCTATCTGTTCTTGATTCTCAAAAACTTCATCTAATTGTTCTTGATCTAAGGCAAATTCCTCTAATTTTGAAAGTAATTCTTCTTTCATCTTTTCATTAATTTGTTTACTCCTACTAGCAAGAATAGAAACTGCTTTAAAAATATTTCCAGTTTTATCTGTTAAATTATTAATATCTCTAGTAATAGTTGATTTTTCTGCTCCAGTTTTTTTAAATTTCATTTTTATTTAGTTTTAATTCTTCTATTGTTTTCAATGTATTTGTATGTATCTTTTTAGCACTAGTATTATAAATACTTAATGGATAATTATCTTTAAATTGATTATATGAATCAATAGTTTTAAATAATCTATTTTCTTTTTTAGATTGTATACTATTAATAGCTAAGAAATAAGAGGATTCTAATATAATATAATAGATCTCTTCTCTATTTTTTATGCTAGGATAATTAATTAATACGTTATCTAAAGCAGTTATAGCTGCTCTATAGTTTTCAGTAGTATAATATTGTTTTGCATTAGCAAATGCTTTATTTGATAAATTTAATCTTAACTGATCCATTAAATTATTACAAGTTTTTATACTATCACTCTGAGGATATTTGTCAATAAAATCTTGAAACTTAGATATTGCTTTTATTGTATTTGTAGCATCTAATGAAAACTCAGGAGCCTCTTGATAGTGACAAAAAGCAATCATAAATTTACTTTCTTCTGCATGTAAACTTCTTGGAAAATTAATTATATACTTATTAAATAAATATGAAGCCATAAGATAATCACCTATTGAGTAATGAGTATAAGCATAATAATAAGCAAGCTCTTCTGCTTTCGCAGTACCTCTAAATAATGGTAATAATTCTGTGAAAATAGGCAAAGCTCTATTGAAGTCAGCATCCTTATAATATTTTACAGCTTCATTATATTTAAAATTAATATCATCACTTTTTAGTATTTTCTGATAATTACTACATGATAGAAATGAAGATATTAATATAATGGATATAAATATTTTTTTCATTTAATTATTTTTTACAAAGATAATTTCAATATTTGGATATTCCTAAATTATTTTTATATCTAGTAAACTCTAAATATTATCGATTATTGCTCAATAATTGATGTTATTTTTGGTGAGGTTGGAGAAGTTGTAGAGTAAAAATAGTTAATTAACTTACCATTATTATCAATTAAATATTTTTGAAAGTTCCATTTAACCGAAGAGCTAGATGATCCATTCTTTTTTTTATTTGTTAGCCAACTATATAAAGGATGTTGATTTTTACCTTTAACATGAACTTTCTCAGACATTAAAAATGTAACCCCATAATTAGATTTGCAAAATTCTATAATTTCAACTTCATTTTTAGGTTCTTGACCTCCAAATTGATTACAAGGAACTCCTAAAATAACTAAAGAATCTTTATATTGTTGAGATAGGTCCTCCAACGCCTTATATTGAGATGTAAAACCGCAATTTGATGCTACATTAACAACAAGTATCTTTTTGCCTTTAAAGGTGTTAAAATTAATTAATTCACCATCAATTGAATTGATAGTAAGATCATAAAATGATTGTTGAGCTGATACATTTAATGCTGAAAAGAATAACATATATTTTAATGTTTTAAGAAAGTTCATTTATTTATAATTAATTTTAATTCATGAAGTAATGATTTATTTATTATTGTTAAAGGTAAACGCAATATGTTTTTACAAATATTCATAGTGTAAAGTAAACCTTTAATTCCAGATGGATTACCTTCTGAATAAAGAAAATGGTAAAATTTAAATAAATCATCATGAATCTTATTTGCTTTAGATTTATCATTTTTTAATCCAGCATCAACCATCTCAGAAAATTCTTTTGGATGAGATTGTCCGATAACAGAAATAACTCCAGTGGCTCCTAAATAAATCATTTCTAAAGTTGATGCATCATCTCCAGACAAAACATTAAAATTTGATGGTTTATTAGATAATATATTCTTAATTTGCTGAATATCACCTGAAGCTTCCTTAATAGCCACAATATTAGTAAAATCATTAGCTAATCTCAATGTTGTTTCATAATTCATATTGACTCCTGTTCTTGAAGGAACATTATATAAAATTACAGGTAAAGGAGATATTTTAGATATTTCTCTATAATGACGATATAAACCCTCTTGAGAGGGTTTGTTATAGTATGGCGTTACTGATAAAATAGCATCAAAATCTAATAAATTTGTAGATAAAATTTCTTGTTTAACTTTATTAGTATTATTCCCTCCTATACCGATTACTAAAGGAATTCTTTTTGCGTTAATCTTAACTATAAAATCTATTATGTCAGTTTTTTCTTTATTTGATAAACTTGTTGTTTCTGCTGTTGTTCCAAGAATAACTAAAAAATCAACTCCTCCCAAAATAACATGTTCAATAAGATTATTAAGTGATTCAAAATCAATACTTAAATTATTATTAAATGGAGTTATTAATGCAACTCCTGTTCCTGAAAAATTAAACATAATTATTTATTTATAATTTGTAAGTAATGTTTTATTTCTGACATAAGCTTTATCAATGATTTATCTTTTTTAAGAGATATCATAAGATCATAAATTTCATAACCATCTTCATATTGACCGATTTTAAAATGTGCAATAGAACTTGCTACAAGATATTTAATTGGTATGCATTTACTATCACATAAATTTATAAGGATATCATATTCCTTTTTGATGAAATTATCAATAATATAATTTTGAGGTTTATTATACCAGTTAAGATCCTTAATGTAAAAAAAATCATATTGAAGTTTTGGAGTATGGCAATATGAAAGTTTTTTAGAATTTACATATCCTAATGCTTTAACTTCCTTTTTAAGATCAAAAAAATAAGAAACAAATGGTTGAATTTGTTTAACTTGATCCTCATTAGTAGCTTCATAAAGTATTCCAATAGAATTAGCACTTTCAAGATTACAGACTTCTTTTGTTCTCTTATTAGATTTTAGCTGATTCTGAAAAACAATTTGACCTATTTTAATTTTAAAATCATCTAGATAACTCATAAATTTAAAATATTTAAGAATTGATTTATGTTAATGATCTCTATTTCTAAGTTAATAGCTTTTTTTAATTTACTTGGACCAATATTTTCTCCAGCTAAAACAAAAGTAGTCTTTTTAGAAATGCTAGATATATTTTTCCCATTATGTTCTTCAACTAAAGCTTTTAGTTCTTCACGACTATAATCTTCAAATTTTCCAGAGATAACAATATTTTTATCTTTTAAAATACTAGATTTTACTTTACTTAAATAATTAAATTGTAAGCCAAAATCAGTTAAGCGTTTTACTAAATCAATATTTGAAGAAACAGCAAAATAATCAATTATACTTTGTGCAATTCTATCCCCTATCTCATCTACGTCTATTAAATCTTCATATGATGCAGATATTAGATTATCAATAGTATTAAAGTTTTTACAAAGAATTATTGAAATAGTTTCACCTACATATCTAATACCTAAACCAAATAACACCTTTTCAAATGTAATTTTTTTAGACTCTTCAATACCATCTATTATATTAGAAGACCATTTTTTCCCATCTTTTTTTAGTGGTAATAAATCTTCATATTTTAATAAATATAAATCAGATAAAACCTTAATTTTCTCATTTTTAAATAATAGATCAATTGTTTCAGGACCTAAACCATCAATATTTAATGTTTTTTTTGAAATAAAATGCTCAAATCTTCCCTTTAGCTGAGGAAGACAATTAATCTGGTTTATACAATAATGCTTAACATCTTCTCCAATTCTATTTAAAGGCTCATTACATTCAGGGCAATTTTTAATAAACTCAATTGACGTTGCAAATGAATCTCTATCTTTTAAAGAAACAGAAACTATTTTAGGAATAATTTCTCCTCCTTTCTCAATAAAGACATAGTCATTTATTTTAATACCAAGCTTATGTATTTGATCTTCATTATGAAGAGAAGCTCTTTTAACTATAGTACCCGCTAATAGAATAGGCTCTAAGTTTGCCACAGGAGTAATTGCACCAGTTCTACCAACTTGGTATGAGACACTAAGTAATTTAGTTTTCGCTTGAAGAGCTTTAAATTTATAAGAAATTGCCCATCTTGGAGATTTAGCTGTATAGCCAAGTTTTGATTGAGTATTTATATTATTGACTTTTATAACAATTCCATCAATTTCATAAGAGAGATTATATCTATTATTATCCCATTTACCTACAAATAAATTTACATCATTAATATTATTGAAAACTTCAATTTCATCTGGTATTTTAAAACCCCATTTTCTAGCATGTTGTAAATTTGTATAGTGATTATCAGATGGTAAATTCTCACCTAATAAGTAATATAAATAACAATCTAATGGTCTTTTAGAAACCTCTCTAGAGTCAAGCATTTTTAATGATCCAGATGCTGTATTTCTAGGATTTGAGAAAGGTTCTAAGTAGTTTTTTTCTCTTTGTTGATTGAGTTTATTAAATCCCTTTAAAGGCAGAAATATTTCTCCTCTTATTTCAAATCTTTGAGGATAATCACCAAATATTTCTAAAGGAATACTTTTTATTGTTCTTACATTATTAATAACATTATCACCTTTTGAACCATCTCCTCTAGTAAGAGCCTGAACTAATTTACCGTTTTCATAAATGAGACTTATTGAAACGCCATCATATTTAAGCTCACAAACATATTCAAAATCAGTATTAATTATCTTTTTTATTCTTTTATCAAAATCAAATAAATCATCCTCAGAATAAGTATTTCCAAGAGAAAGCATTGGATATTTGTGATCAATAGTTTCAAAACTACTAATTAGTCCATCTCCTACTCTTTCTGTTGGAGAATTAATATCAAAAAGTCTAGGAAATTTATTTTCTAATTCTTGAAGCTCATCTAATAATTTATCAAATTCAAAATCTGAAATAGATGGCTTATCAAGAATATAATAAGAATGATTATAACGTTCTAGTTCCTTTCTTAAGGAAATTATTCTTTGTTCATCATTCATTTATTTTTGATATGGTAAATGTGAGTCATGAAGAATAATTCTTAAATTATTATTAATATCTTTTCTGTAAACAAAAGAAAACTCAACTTTCAGTTCTCCATCATGATTAGTAAAATAATAATTTCCCATGGCAAAAGCAAAATTTTTGAAAGTTCTAATGTTATAATTCTCCCATCTTATTTTAGTCCAATTTCTTAAAACAAAACCAGTATCTTCTAAAAATTTATCATTTCTTCCAACAAAATATGATAAGGCTCCTTCCTTAGTCTTTCTAAATTGTATTGATGAAACTAAAGTAGGTTTAAACAATACTTCTCCAGATTCATAATCATATAAATCATCAATAAAGTTAGAAGCACATCTTAAATAATCATCATTATTTTGATGTCTATTTACAATGTCAAGTAATCCATTTGACCATTTATTCTGGATTCTTATAACTTCTTCTTTTGTAATCATTTTAAATAAATTAAACTTTAATCAAAAGTAACTATTTCATTACAGCTTTTATCATTCTATCTCTATCATTTATGTCTTTTTTCAACTCTATATCAACAAAATTATATTTAGATAATATTTTAATAATATCTCCACTATACTTTTCATTAATTTCAAAAAATAACATACCATTATCATTTAAATAATTTGAAGATAATTTGATAATTCGCTCATAAAAAATTATTGGGTCAGAATCATCAACAAATAACGCAGAATGAGGCTCATGTTCTAAAACATGTTTAGACATAAAAACTTTCTCACTTTTAAGAACATATGGAGGATTACTAATTATTATATCATATTTTCTTTTAGGAATATATGAGAAAATATCATCACAAATAAAATCTACCTTAACATTGTGATACATAGCATTAATTTTTGCTATTTCTAAAGCTTCTAATGAAACATCTAAGGCTGAAATTATAGAGTTACTATTCTTTGCAATACTTATTGGAATACAGCCTGAGCCTGTTCCAATATCAAATAATGAATTAAACTTATACTGTAATACCCATTTTACTAATTCTTCTGTTTCATTTCTTGGTATTAAAGTTGATTTATTAAGTTTAAATTTTAGATTATAAAATATAGTTTCTTCAAAAATATATTGAATAGGAACATTTTTTTTAAGTTGATTAACAATATTTATTAATGATTTGATATCCTTCTTATTAATCTTAAAGTCATTTTTTAAAATACAATCAGATTTACTAAAACCTAAAACGTTTTCAATAGATAAATAAGCAAAAGAAATTCTTTCTCTTCTAGAAAAATTTTCTACTTGACTAATAAAATAAGGAATTATATTAGCTAATATTTGCATTGTACAAATATATAAATAGCTATTTTTGAATAATGAAAAATCATGAGTATTTTATTAGAAAATGTAATGAATTAGCTAAAGTTGGAATTCGTAATGTTTCACCAAACCCTATGGTCGGTTCTATTATAGTTTATAAAAATAAAATTATTGGAAAGGGATTTCATGAAAAATACGGAAAGGAGCATGCTGAAGTAAATGCAATTAAGAGCGTTAAAGATATATCATTACTGAAGAAATCAACACTATATGTTAATTTAGAACCGTGTTGTCATTTTGGCAAAACCCCTCCTTGTTCAGAACTAATAATTAAAGAAGAGATACCAACTGTTGTTGTTGGATGTTTAGATCCAAATCCCAAAGTTGCAGGAAATGGCATTAAAAAACTAAAGGAAAATTCTATTAAAGTAATATATGGAATTTTAGAAAAAGAATGTCTGGAGCTTAATAAGCGTTTTTTTACATTTATACAGAAAAAAAGACCATATATAATTTTAAAATGGGCCAAAAGTGCCGATAATTTTATTGCTCCTATTGATCAAAATAAGCCTTTTTGGATGACTTCTGAGCAATCAAGAATGATTGTTCACAGATGGAGATCAGAAGAAGATTCAATTTTAGTAGGTACTAATACTGTAATATTAGATAATCCCTCATTAGATGTTAGATTAACAACTGGGGGAAATCCAATTAGAATAATAATTGATAAAAATTTATCATTTAATAAAGACTTGAATGTATTTAATAACGAATCAAAGACAATTATTTTTAATGAAATCAAAACACTTTCTTCAGGTAAAAATTATTATCTAAAAGTCAATTTTAAAAATTTAATTAGTGAGATGCTAAATGAATTATATAATATCGATATAACATCAATTATTGTTGAAGGTGGAGCTTATACTTTAAATAAGTTTATTGATAAAAATATTTATGATGAGGTAAGAGTATTTACAACAAAAACACTCTTAAAAAAAGGAATTAAATCGCCTAATATACCAGATATTAAAAAAATTCTTTCTAAAAGTATTGATAATGATTTACTAGATATTTATATCAAATGATATATCTAGCAATATCAATATTCCTATTCAATATATTAGTCATATTATTCAAGTTATTTGAAAAATATAATATAAATAATCTGCAAGCATTACTAGTTAATTATATAGTATCAACATTGCTAGCATTTTATTTTATTGAAGACACTATTAATATTAAAAACATTATAGAATCAGAATGGATTTATCACTCAATCTTTATTGGCATACTATTTATAAGTATTTTTAATATATATGCTTTTTGCGTCCAAAAAGTTGGAATAACCGTCACATCTGTAATTAATAAAATGTCCTTTATAATTCCTGTAATTGTATCAATAATTCTATATAAAGATGAATCTTTTTCACTTTCTATATTAATTGGTATAGTGCTAGCATTAATTGGAATTTATTTTTCATCTACAAATAATTCTTCATTTAAATTTAATAATAAATATATATGGCTAATAGCTATTATTTTCTTTGGACAAGGACTTGTAGATATAATTCTCAATGATTCAAAATTCCATATTAATGAGAATGAAACTATGTTATTCTTTTTAATGCTTTTTATTAGTGCTAGTATTACTGGCCTAATAATATTATCATTTCAATATAAATTTAGAAAAGTTAGTATAAAACTTAAGAATTTAATTTGGGGGATAATATTCGGAATACCTAACTTCTACTCTATTTTATATTTCTTAAAGGCATTACAATCAAGTGAATTCATAAATAAATCATCCTTAATTCTACCTCTAAATAGTGTTGGAGTTGTTGTTTCAACAACTCTTGTAGGGGTAATTATTTATAAAGAAATATTAACTAGAAGGAATGTTGTTGGAATATTGATTTCTATATTATCAATACTAGTAATTTATTATAATGTTATTTGACAATTCATATAATCAATTAAAAAAATCCTCTACTGGGATTTATAAAGAAAAAGGGTCTAAATTTATATCCTATGCATTCATTGTCAAAGATAAAAATGAAATTAATTATTATTTAAATCAAGTCAAAAAAAAGGAGCATGGAGCCAGACATTTTTGTTATGCTTATATACTTAATCCAGATAAATCAGTTATAAAAGTAAATGATGATGGTGAGCCAAGTAGCACAGCAGGCAGACCAATTTTAGGACAAATTAATTCAAATAACCTCACAAATACATTAATAATTGTTGTTAGGTATTTTGGTGGAATCAAGCTAGGTATTAGTGGTTTAATTAGATCATATAAAAATGCTGCTTATAACTCTATAAAGAACAATAAAATAATTTCTCTAGAAATAAAGGAAATTTATACAGTAAAATATAATTATAATGACATAGATTTTATAATGAAAAATATTAAAAAATATGATGCAAAAATAATTTCTCAGGAAAATAATATTAATTCAGAAATTACATATTCAATATCTATTAATAAGGCTGATATATTAAAAAAGATATTTCTTGACAATCATAAAATAAATGTAGAATTTATAAAAATAATTAAATGAAAATATTAAAAGAATTATGTGCAATCCATTCTCCATCTGGAGAGGAAAAATTAATCAGTCAGTATCTAAAAAGATATATAAGTGAGAACATGAGTTCTTGGAAAAAAAAACCAATTATTTACAGTGAAAAAGGGTTTCAGGATTGTATTATACTAAGCTTTGGTATTGCTAGAACAGCTATATATGCTCATATGGATAGTATTGGATTTACAGTTAAATACAATAATGAAATTATTAAAATTGGCGGTCCAGTAACAGATGAAAATATTTTATTAGTTGGTCATGATAGCATTGGTCAAATTGAAGGAAAACTAATTAAAAAAGATAAGAAACTTTTCGTTGATTTTAAAAGAACTATTGAAAGAGGAACTTCTTTAACTTTTAAGCCAAATTTTAGAGAGACAAGTAATCATATTCAATCTTGCTATTTAGATAATAGACTTGGTGTATGGAATGCTTTAAAAGTTGCAGAAACTTTAGAAAATGGAATAATAGTTTTCTCTTCTTGGGAAGAACATGGTGGAGGTTCAGTAGGATATTTAACAAATTTTATATTTAACAAATTTAATATCTATAATGCATTAATATCTGATATTACTTGGATAACAAAAGGGATTCAGGAAAACAACGGTGTTGTAATTTCATTGAGAGATAGTGGTATTCCAAGAAAAGAGTTTATTAATAGAATAATCGCTATTACAAAAGAATCAGGAATTAAATATCAGCTTGAAGTTGAAGACTCAGGAGGTAGCGATGGAAATGAAATTCAAAAAAGCCCATACCCTATTGATTGGTGCTTTATAGGAGCAGCTGAGATGAATGTACATAGTCCTGATGAAAAAGTACATAAAGAAGATATAAACTCAATGGTAAGCCTCTATAAGCTATTGATGGAGAAATTATAACTATTTAAAGACAATGTCTAAAACTTTGCCATTAACAGAAATAGTATCAACAAAAGATGAAAGATTAGTATTATACTTATAAATTTTACCAGAATTATTGATATCGTTCATGTAAAGCATATCAGAATAAGCATTTGTTGAATCATTTACAGCATATTGTTCTGAGTTAATTCGTAATAAATCTGAATCAATAGAAATAAGTGGGTTAATATTGGTAATAGTTGTATTAGTTCTAAAAATCCCACCCTCAGCAGAAAAATAATAATTATTACCAGAGTAATTTTCTATAAGATTTTTAGCATTATAGATTCCAGATAGTTCTTTAGAGAAACTAATTAGTAGATCACTTGGATAAATACTGTAAAAAGAAGATTCTGTATTATTTAAAGGGTTATCATCATCATAAACTCCAGAACATAAAACGATAATATTTCCGGAATTAATTGCAGAATTAGGATTCTTACCAATAATAAGATCACCAGAAATATCAGCAATAGGAATAAGATTATCCTTATATGTTATTGTTATTAATGTACTATCTAAATTTTGCTCATTTCCACTATTTAAAACAAAAGACTTATCTAATTTATTTATAATAAACGATGGAGAAGTATTATTACCAGTTTCAATTTCTGAAATAATCTTGTAATTATTTAAATCAACTAATTTTACTAGTGATTCATCTTTATCAGTAACAAATGCTCTATTTTGAGGAATTATTGCACAATCTGATGCATTTGAGAATCCTCCTACTTGTCCAAGTAACTCTAAAGAGTTAAGATTAGCTGCATAAAAATCTTTACCAATAATATATAATTTAGAGCCGTATATCAATAAATTTTTAGGATTTTGTATAGAAATATTATTAACTTTTCTAAAAGCTTGTTCTTCAATAGTGAAAGAATTCTTTTTAATAAAACTTAAGCCATTATCAGTTAATATATAAGTTCCATTTCCATAATCATTAGCATAATTAACTATTGTCTCTTTTTCACAAGATAAAAGAATGAGTGGAATAAAAAAAAGTAGTTTTTTGAAATACATAATTTAATTTATACAAATATAGTAATGTAATTATTTAATTGTAATCATCTTAGTAGTTACAATTTGTTTAGTTGTAATATTTACATAATAAACTCCTTGAGATAAATGATTAACTTTAAACTTTTGTAAGAAATTTCCTCTATAATTAAAAAAATCTTCGGCTAAAACCTCTTGTCCTAAAGCATTGTTTATTTTAACATTAATATTATTATCAATTAAAGAAGAAAATTCAATATTTATAAATTCATCTGTAGGATTAGGATATATATTTAAATCATTAATATTAATAGTTGAAATACTTGATAAAAAATCAATATTTATTAGAACAGTATCAGAATAACAACCTTGTTGATCTAGACAAACAATATAGTAATCTCCATTTATAGTTGGAGTATAGTTTCCGTTTAATCCGTTATTATTGATTAAATTAAAAATAAGGCCATTTGGACCAAATAATTGAATATTATATGGAGGTGAGCCTCCATTTACACTAAAGGAAAGAATTTCAGAATTTTCAATCAATAGACCTACAGGAATAGATTCTTGAATTATTGTAGAAATTATACTATCACAAAATAATGATGATAATAAAGTATCAGAATAAGAACCACTAGAGAAGTAAGTATTGTTGCCTATTTCTACACTGTCGCCAATACAGATAGTAAAATTAAGATATTCATAAAGAGTTGGAAATACTGATAATGATGTAAGAATAATACTATCACAACCAAAACTAGAAGAAATAGAATCAACATAACTCCCAGGAGTAGAATAGGTGCTATTTCCAATAGTTACAGAATCTCCAAAACAGATAGTTTGTAAATTAGAAGTAGAATAATTATTATAAAAAGATAAAGAAGTAGATACGATACTATCACAACCGTTAAAAGAGACTAAAGTATCGATATAATTACCACTTAAATTATAAGAATTGCTACCTACAGTTATATTTTCCCCATTACATAAAGAGAATGATTGTTGATAAGATGTATTATCTAAAACATTAAGATCTGTTATAATAATACTATCACAACCTCCAAATTGAATAGTATCTATATATAATCCAGAAACAGAATATGAGTTAGGTCCAATTGAAATAGATGATCCATAACAGATGGTAAAACTTTGATTAATGGTGGTATTTAATCCAACTATTAAACTAGTATTAATGATACTATCGCAACCATTTTCCTTAATTAAAGTATCAATAAAAATTCCTGAGTTTGAATAAAAATTATTTCCTACTTGAATACTATCACCACTACAAAGATTTACTATATTTTGAATGTAACTTGTATCATTAACAATAATCTGACTCTCAGAAACATTAGAATAACAAGATTGTAGTTCTATTTCCCAATCATAAAAGAAATAATAATATCCCAATGAAGCATTGGTTCCTGAAATAGAAATAATATTTGAAATGTCATATGGAAAAACAGCTCCATTATCATTTCTAAATAAATTAGTAGTTATTCCACCAATTCCTAATTGTAAATTATTTGCAACAGGAATATCAAAATCTAAGTATATTCTTATCCCATTAGGAGCATAAGGGATATAAATATTTGTATCTTGAATAACTAGATTACTAGAGTTCCTGAGCTCAATAATTCTATTAGCATCAACATAAGAATAAACTAAAACTGATACTAGCTTTGAAGATTTATAATTATCAAAAACCAAATATCTATTTCCTTGATAAGCTCCTCCTCCACCAAATGAGTTATCATTTGGACCTCCAAAAATATTAGAGAAGAATAATTCATTTCTTGAGTAATATGTTGACGAACTATTAATATTACTTAATGTAATTATCTCTCCTGTATCTAAAAAATTTGATAGTAACGAATCTGAATACCAATTAATTATTCCATAAACAGAGTTAGCTTCTAAAATGGCAGTACTATTTCTACAAATAGTATCATTAGTTGAAGAAATATTATCATCAAATACAGATATATAATCATTAATTAATATAGAATCAACACCGTATTGATTAGATGTAATTAATTTAACAGAATAAACTCCTGGATATAAATAAGTGTGAATTGGATTCTGAAGATTAGAAAAATTTCCATCCCCAAAATCCCAGCTCCATGTATCAGGTCCATTTAATGAAAGATCAGTAAAACTGAGTATTCCATCACAACTTATAGTATCACTACAAGTGATTAATGTATTTGGAGGGATATTTGGAAAATTACAAGACCAATTTAATTCAAAGCCTCTTCCATTAACTGCTTGATCAGCATGAAGATATACAGTAACTGATCCAGAAGAAGTTATTATAGTACCAGGACCGCCTGTTAGAGTATTACAATATTGACCTAATGAGGGAGCAGATGTGTCAGCACCATCAAAAATTTCAAGATAATCCCAATTACAATAAGAAAGTCCAGATGAAGGTGCTTCAATATCAAAATCAGTAAAATTTAATGTTATTTGATTACTTCCTGGTGGAGAAATCGTAATCCAAGAGTTATTATTATCATAATAGTTTCCATTTGGACCACCAACATCATATAAAGAACCATTACAATTAGTCTGTAGATCGCCTTCACCACTAGATGGTAAAGTAATTATACATGGATTATTTTGATTAATATTAATTAAGGATGTATATACGATACTATCAATTCCTAAAGGTCCATTAGCAATTAAGCTAACAGTATAAATTCCAAAATTCGCATAACTGTGAGAAGGATTTGTAGATGTACTAGTGTTACCATCTCCAAAATCCCAGTAATAGGAATTTGAATAATATGATGTGTTAGTAAAATTAACTGTAGCAGGTACATTACAAAATATAGAATCATTAACAGTAAAATCGGCTACTGGAGGAGATGTAATTAGTAAATCAATACTCCAAAGGCCTCTACCGAATGTTGCAGCTAATAATTTATTTGAAGGATATTGAATTTCAAGTTCATTAACAATAACATTAGGTAAAGAACCATAATTATAATTATTCCAATCGTTAATAGTTGAATCTTTGGTAAAAACACCTAAATCTGTTCCCATATATAAAGTTTCTAAACTATCTAATTCATTTAGGATTAAACAATTAGCTGGAACATTTGGAAGTGTTCCGCTAATATTATTCCAAGTATTTCCTCCATTATCTGAAAAATAAACTTTTTCATTATTATCATACCCAGAAAACGTCAACCAAACTCTATCTTCATTCGTTGAATTTAATGTAATAGACGTTATTGTTTTATTTGGAAGACTACCTGTAAGGTTATTCCATGTCAAACCTCCGTCAATAGTTTTAAAGATATTAGCATTATCAGAAAAATAAATTATATCTGGGTTAGATTTTGAAACTTGTAATTGATCAATTTTTCCACCATTAGTTTCATTATTTGTAATAATATTCCATGAACTTCCACCGTCATTAGATTTATATAATTCTTCATATCCAATATAAATAATTTGCGGATTATTTCTATCTAACATATACGGAGTAACCCATGCACCATTACTAGCAGGTGCAATTGATGAAAAACTATTACCACCATTAGTAGATTTACTTATATCTCCATAATAAACTGATCCATACATAATATTAGCATCAGTATAATCAATTATACACTCCATTCCATCTCCGCCAATTACTGCATCCCAATTTAGGTTATCTTTTAAAAAGGTTCCATTATCTTGAGTACCTCCAATAACCAAATCTTGAACAGTTTGAGAAACACCAAATCTGTAAAATTGGGATATTTGTAAACCATCAGAAATATCTGTCCAATTAGTACCATTATCATTTGAAACATATAAACCTCCATCATTGGCAGAATATATTTTATTATCTAGTGTATTATATTGAAGCATATGTTCATCAGCATGCATGTAATTTGCACCTCCACCTCCATACCAATGTGTATTTAGATTCCAACTAATACCAGAATCAGTTGACTTCCAACAATTCACTCCACCAACAAATACAATATTTTCATCAACTGGAGAAACTGTTAAAGCTAAGTCATACCAAGCCTGGCCACCATTATCAGAACCATTAGTTGACCATCCTAACAAATTTGGTGAATTAGATTGTAGAGTCCAATTATTTCCTTGATCAGAAGATTTATATATTCCATGATAACCATTACTATTATTACCAAATAATGCATAAATAACATCAGGGTTTGCTAAAGTTACAGCAATACATGCTCTACTTACATCACTAGATGAAGGAAGTCCACTTCCAGATTGAGACCAATTTATTCCATTATCAATAGATTTAAAAACAGTTGTATTACCTTTAGATCCAGCATATATTATATCAGAATTTACTACATTAAACTCCATACTAGTTAAATTTTCATTTTGAAAAGTATGAACAAAATTATCACCTCCATCATTTGATCTATAGATACCATTACTTGTTGCTACTATAATTATATCAGGATTATTTGGATCTATTAAAATTCTATTCCCTTTGTAAGATGAAGTAATATTAAAAGATAAACCAGTAGTTTGCCAAGAAAGTCCACCGTCAATAGATTTCATCACTCCATATGCATAAGTATCACCACCATCCCTATCTCCTGTAATAATAAATATAGTATCCGTATTGGTTGGATGAATAGCAATATCTGAAACACCTAAATTTGTTAGAAAATCAGTACTTGTTATCCAAGTCTGACCTGAATTTGTTGATTTCCAAAAACCTCCAGCAGGAGCTCCCACATAAATAATATTTGAATCTGAAGGGTGGAAAACAATTGAATTTAATCTTCCAATACCTCTTTTTCTTCCACTTCCCTCAAGCGGGACATTTGATGGACCAACTTGTGTCCAAATATTTGGAGGCAACATTCTAAAATTATTATTTCTAGTTATTAGACGTGTATTTTCTTCAAATAACTGTAAAGATTGTATTTGACCGCTAGGAAAGACTCTAGGTTCAATAAAACTTTCCCATCTTTTAAATTGCTTCCAACCCTTTCCCTTTTCAATATTTTTTCCTTCCCAAAAATCATTAAAAGCAGTTTGAGTTTGATAAAAATTAACATCAGGATCTTGCATCATATCATACCAATCTTGTGAAAACATCAAAAAGGGAGTAAATAATATAAAAACTAGTAATTTTTTCATCTTATAATTTTATTAATTCTTTATTAATTTTTTTAACAAGTGAAGGTCCCTCATAAATAAAACCTGAATAAATCTGAATTAAATCAGCTCCTGCATTAAGTTTATCTATAGCATCCTGTGCAGAATTAATACCTCCAACTCCTATAATAGCAAATGATTTATTTGATTTATGTGATAAATAGCTAATTATCTTATTTGAGCGATCTTTTAAAGGTTGTCCACTTAAGCCTCCATATCCAATTTTTTCAATAACATCTTTGTTAGTTAATAAGTTATCTCTATTTATAGTTGTGTTTGTGGCAACCACTCCGTCTAAGCTTGTTTCAGCAATAATCTTAATAATGTCATCTAAATGAGTATTAGTAAGGTCTGGAGCAATTTTTAGCAATATAGGTTTAGGCTTAAGTTTTAAATTATTTAATTTTTGAAGACGATTTAATAATCTTGTAAGAGGTTCCTTATCCTGAAGTTCTCTAAGACCAGGAGTATTTGGAGAACTAACATTAACAACAAAATAATCAACATAATCAAATAGCTTTTCAAAACATATTTCATAATCATTTATAGCCATATCATTAGATGTAATCTTATTTTTACCAATATTTCCACCAACTATTATATTTGATTTTCTTCTTCTTAGCCTAGAAACAATAGCTTCAACACCTTCATTATTAAATCCCATTCTATTAATAATAGCTTTATCTTTTTTTAATCTAAATAATCTAGGCTGAGGATTTCCCTCTTGTGATATAGGCGTAACAGTACCAATTTCTACAAAACCAAAACCAAAAGATTTTAGGTCATCAAATATTTTAGCATCCTTATCAAAGCCAGCAGCTAAACCTACTGGATTATCAAAATTAATACCAAAAATATTTCTTTTTAGTTTATTATTCTTTACAGTAAAAAAATATTTCCAGAAATAAAGTTGACTTGGTAAAATAAATATAAAACTTAGAAATTTAAATAATAAATGATGAACAGTTTCAGGTTTAAATAAAAAGAGTACAGATCTAATAAATTTGTAACTAAAAATATAAAAAAGAAATATTACTAGAAGTAGAAAGAATAATATTAAAAGAATATCATTTGAAGGTTCTGTAAATAATATTGTCATTGATAATATTTTACACAAAAATACAAGATTGAATTGAATTATTTGCTGAGTTCATCAAAAGATGAGTCATCGTAGAAAACCAAGACTCTTTTAATATTTTTTTTAATTAAATTGATTTGAGTATCATTTGACATGTGCCCAACTCCACAAACAAGCCAATTTAGGTTAAAATCTGGATATTTTTTAAGTATCTTATTTAATAAATCTATACTTGGTTTATTTCTTCCAGTTAATATATGAGAAATTGTAGCTTTACTTACATCAATTTTTTCTGCTAATTTAGTAGCATTAATGTTTTTTGAATCTAACCATTTTTGAAATCTTTTATTCATTTTTAAAATATTTACA
>Ga0115000_10000551_pt1 | contig 34636 bp, 31 predicted proteins | sample ArcticOcean_MG_C_6_FD_89690 | JGI IMG/M metagenome (GOLD analysis project Ga0115000, IMG submission 89690) | Marine microbial communities from western Arctic Ocean - ArcticOcean_MG_CB8_128 | ecosystem: Environmental > Aquatic > Marine > Oceanic | place: Arctic Ocean: Canada Basin | collected...
ACCCGACAGGGTCGGGTGAGACACGCAGTGTCTCTCGTATTGAGACTGAGTCTCAATCTCAATCCAATTGAGACTGAGTCTCAATCTCGATTCAAGTTGAGACTGAGTCTCAATCTCAATCCCCCAGAATAGCCGAATTGAGACTGAGTCTCAATCGGCAGATTCTTAGGAATAGGAAGCCGTTCCTATTTCCGGCAAAGCGGGTAGATTCCCAATAATGGAAATCCGATCCCGCAAATGGCAATCGTCAGATCGATCAGCATTGTGCAAGCTCCTCAGCAGAGTAGCAGAACTCGATTGTCCAGGATCCTGGTCGATCCTGTTCGGCACGAGTCAGGACAAGCGTAGCCTGTCCGTATCCGGTCAGCAGTGCAGTATGCTCCGCATCGTATCCGCACCCGCCTTTACTCTTCAGCAGTGCGTCAGCAGCGACTACCAATCGACCACCGTCGAAGTATGGTGCGTTGAATCGTTCTGACTGGTTCTGGTCGATGTAAACTGTGTTCATGATGTTACTTCCTTTGGAGGGTGATAGGGGCTGGAACATCCAGCCCCCTGGATTGTTGAGCCTAGTCCCAGGCTTGCTCGAATTCCATTTTGTCAACAGTGAACGTCTTCGGGAATTGTTCCTCAGTACACTGAATCCGACAGACTATGCTGCCTGCCTTGCTTTCCCAAGGCGTCTGAACCACCTTTCCCTGCCTTGCCTTGCCATTGTACGTGAACGCCACATCCGCCTCTTTGTTTTGCAGGAAGTCGAAATCGTTGATTGTCGTGATGCTGAAATGATTCATGTTCGTTTTCCTTTGGGGAGAGTGAGGGACAGGAACATCCTGTCCCGTAGTGTGGAGCTTACCTAACGAATGTTCGCAAGGATCTGATCGACGATTCCTGGTGTAGTCACCTTGTCCAGACGTTTTCTGATCGTTAGACCGCGTCTTCCTTCGGCCTGCCAGCTTTGAGCCTTGTTCGTCAATTCGACAATCCGCTCGATTCTTGCGTTCTCGATTGACTTACTGAATTCCATTCGGTCGCAGAAGACATCAAACTGATCGCCAAAACCTTCACCATATGCCAAAGGTTCCCGAATTGCCAGTGTTTCGATTTCTACGTTAGCTTTCGTATTGTTACAGAACGAGCACAAAACCTGCAGATTGTCCAGATCGTCTGAACCACCTAAACTACGTGGCTTAACATGGTCGATTTCCAGTGTGAGACGATCTTTAAAACCGCATGCACGACAACGACAGTTGTCGCGATCCAGGATTTCCGATTTGAGTGATTCGCTGATTGGCATGATGTTGCTTCCTGTTGAGAGTGACGGGAGCCGGCGAATCCGGCTCCCTGGATTGTTGAGTCTAGTATGTCCAGACAAATGATTGTTCCATGATCCATTCGTAGGGGCAGCCGAATCGTGCCTTAGCGACGCCGTATGGCATTTCACCACCGAAGACGAAGTAGTTGTAAAGAGCCTGAAACAGATCGTCGTGGTTGGCCAGATCGTCGCCAGCTTTGACTGCGTCATAGGCTGCTCTGTTGTCTCGAATGATTTTCTGCATTGTTGATTCCTTCATGTTCGTGGTTTGTTGCGTGTTGTGATTGTCTTGCGTCTGTATTCATTATCGTCATTTTGAATCATAAATCTACACCAAACTTTGAGATCTTAAACGTGAGAATACTGTGTTCATTCTTGAGAATCTTTCCTGTGCCCATCGTCGCCGCCTATCGTTGAGACTCAGTCTCAATTTCCGCTGCTCTGTTGTCGCTCCCGTCGCTGGGAATACCATCCCCAATGTTGAGAAGTTACCTTGGGTAAGCTTGGTAGTCTGGGTAGGGTGGGGGTTTTAGTGACTCCTGGCAAGGTGGGCTGGCTGGGTAATTTAGCCAGGGGGGTGCAGACACCTCTCAAAAACCTCAACCTAAATGTACTATCGAAACCACCCCTATCAGCCCCTATCAGCCCCTATCAGCCCCTCATTCGCCCCTATTTTGTATTTTTTTTGGACTATTTTCTTGAAAACGGGAAATTTATTTGACAAAACCCCCTTCTGGTGTATATTACTAGTAGGGAGCAAGCTCCCTACGTAAACAGAACCAATATAGCGAGGTATTGATATGAAAAATTCTGATGATGGAGTTGGAGACGGAGGCGTAAACGACCCTTTTGTGTGCGAGAGTACACTGGTAACTAGAGCAACCGCTGAGTTGAACGAGGAGATCCTAGAGGAACTTAGTCAAGAAGACTGTTCCATAGCCTCCGTTTTGGATCATCTGAAGAAGAATCCGCCAGTATGGGCTTCTAATGATCGAGGGAGCAACGCGACCGATGCATAATGTTATGTGTAAATGTGGCTTAACGTCTCCATGTGGGAGAATTAGCAACAGTGAGGATCTAGAGATCTTGGATTGCTCCTATCTTGAGAAAACCGGGTGCGGGTTTTCCATAGGTGAGGAGTGCTGCGTAAGCCATTTACCGGAAAATCAGAATTTCTTTTATGAGATTTCCTATTATGATAATGGTCGTGCTGTGTGGTCGGAATATGGAATCGGGGAAATATATTCGTATGGTAGAAAGCAGACCGCCTTAAAACGCGAGTTTGCATTTAAAACAGTTACTAAAAAGGGTACGCGAGGGATTGAGGATTTTAAACCAAAACCGCTAGATCCCAATATAGAATATTTTGTTGTTGATACTTATGTGCCAACATGCCATGAGGCATTAGTTACACCCAACTCCGTCCTGTGTAGTGTTGAGAGATTCGATCCAACGCCCGTTGAGCTTGAGGACAACACTGTCCTTGGCAGGCTTAATGACAAGATCCAATCTATTGACGGGGCGGAGTTGCGGACTATCTTAACCGATGACCGTATTATTTCTGCCGTAAAGGAATTGAAAAAACCGTTAATCCTCGCTACCAATAATCTCGAATTATCTGGTAAAAAATCCCGCGTAGCCTGTGACCACATATTCTTAAGGCCCGGACCTAGACCATCAAAACCAAGACCTGGCTTTTTACATTATAATAATGGGCTTGACTGTCTGGAAGTCTTTACGTCGCAAGGTTGGCGTAGCGTGACTACACCAACTGGCTAGATAAATAGAATAGGACGGTTATTTTGAAGGTTCCAGAAGGTATGACAGAACAACAAGTGATTGACCAGATTATGATCGTGGTTGATCGCATTGCACCCCGTTATATCTTTTACGGTTATACGGTCGATGATATTAAGCAAGAGGCATTTATTATCTGCATGGACGCACTTAACCGTTTTGATAATACGAGGAAACTAGAAAATTTCTTATCGGTGAATCTTTCAAATCGCCTAAAGAATTTTGTAAGAGATAACCATTTCACTACAAATGATTCTACTGAACGTATTAGGCTTGTTAAACCGGCACAGTTAGATAATGAGGACAGTCTGGAAGAGACATTTTTAGATGATGACGGTTATAATATTGATATTAAAGATATGGTCGGTATTATTAACCGCGATTTACCACCGTTTATGCGAATGGACTACCTTAGAATGATGAATGACGTATATGTGCCGATTGCTCGTAAGGTGGATATTAAAGAAACGATTAAAACTATATTAGAGGATAACGGTTTTTATGAAGAAGGGTAGAATATCCAAAACGGAAGAACAATACATACAGGATAACTTGTCTCTCATGTCCCATGTTGATATTGCGGAGAAGCTTGACAGAGATCCTTATAGTATACAGCAGTTCATCAAGCGAAAATTTAAAATCGGTTTGTCCGGCGAAGAGGAGGCGGCTTATCAATTAGAAGACCGTCCATACTGGACTAATATCAAGGAGCAATTTACGGAAGCAGAATTGGAACTTTTCAGGTATCACTGGTCAAGGATAATTTCTCAATTTAAGGACGATGTCATTCCAACGGAAGAGGTTCAGGTTGTAGACCTGATCAAGCTGGATTTGTTGATGAATCGCTCTTTATCTTCGAGTAAGGACAACTTAGAACAGGTACGGGCCTTAGAGGTTCTAATAGCAGAAGAAAGAAATAGGGCAGAGGATCAGGACAGAGATCAGCTTTTCAATATGGAAAGGCAGGCGGCTTCTCTTAAGGCTTCTACAGAGGCACTTGGTAGGGATTACCGCGATCTACAAGACAAGAAGAACAAGATGCTGAAAGAAATGAAGGCCACTAGGGAACAACGGGTTAAGCGACTTGAGGATAGTAACCAAAGTTTCACTGGTTGGCTTTCGTTTCTTATCAGTAATCCTGAGACAATGAGGGGTTACGGCTTAGAGATGGAAAAGATGAGACTCGCTATGGAAAAAGAGAAGGTCCGTCTTGGATCATTCCATAAATATGACGATGGCGATGTTGATCGACCATTTTTGAATCATGAGACGGTTTTTTACGGCGAAGACGCTGACGGCGAAGACGCTGATACATAAAGGTGTTTGGAGGAACAATTAATGAAGGCGATTATATTCGGAGTTACCGGACAAGATGGAAGTTATCTTGCGGAGTTACTATTAGAAAAAGATTATCAAGTTGTTGGTGTTGCCCGACGATCCAGCGTGAACAATACCGAGCGTATCAAGCATCTGCTAGATATCGAGGGGTTTAACCTCGTGACTGGAGACGTAACAGATGTTTCGAGCATTACTAGTATCTTGCAGGCTCACCCCGATGTAAACGAGATATACAATCTGGCCGCTCAGTCTCACGTTGGAATCTCTTTTACTCAACCTGGAACCACATGGGATATTACCGGGAAGGGATGTTTGAACATTCTGCAGAGTATCGTGGATGTTGGATTAGATGCACGGTTTTATCAAGCGTCTTCTAGCGAGATGTTTGGAGACAGCTACGATATCCGACTTCCAAAAGATATGAATGGTGAAGTTTATGGGGATAAATACCAAGACGAAATGACTCGTTTTACACCCCAATCGCCATATGCCATTGCTAAAGTTGCTGCTCATCAATCTGTAAGGTTATATAGAGAAGCCTACGGTTTACATGGAAGTTGTGGTATTTTGTTTAATCATGAATCTCCACGTAGGGGTGAAAATTTTGTAACCCGTAAAATAACCAAGTGGATTGGCGAGTTTTTAGAATGGCTATCCCACAATGATATTCCGGCAGGGCGTCTCTCTAAGGAGTGCTGGAGTGACGACGTAGAACTACTATACTGTTCGGGTGAGCAAAATTCTTTTCCAAAATTGCGTTTAGGTAACCTAGACTCATTTCGGGATTGGGGATTTGCTGGTGATTATGTAGAGGCAATGTGGATGATGCTTCAACAAGATGAACCAGACGACTTTGTTATTTGTACTGGCGAGACCCATAGTATTCGAGAATTTTTAAACATAGCCTTTGATCATGCTGGATTAGATGATTGGTCGCCCTATGTATTTATAGATCCTGAATTTTATAGGCCAGCAGAAGTTGATTACCTTAAAGGCGACAGTTTTAAAGCACGTAATTTGTTAAATTGGAAACCTACACGTTCTTTTGAAGACTTAGTAGGAATGATGGTCGATAGTGATATTGATGACTCATATACTAAGGTTCCATCTTATGTACAGTAGATCAGACTAAAAATGAAGCTATACAAAGTTTATATGTGTCTAGAGATAGTGATGGGTAGAATAAATAAATATAAACTTTATGAGTTCAACACTGTAAGCCCTATTATATTTATTACCGCTAATGATCCAGATGACGCATGTTTTAAAGTCAGTGCTAAATTAGCCAAGATTCTTCTCAAGCAGAATAAGTCAAATAAGAAAACCCTGACTTTTATTAAAGAGATACTGGGCGACATTAAGATTAAACGTGTAGAGGAATCTAATGAAACGAGATTATAATGATCCGGTATACAAGGAGTGGAGGCGTAGAATTTTCACAAGAGACAAGTTTACTTGTCAGATGCCATCCTGTGGTTATAAGAAGCGATTGAATGCTCACCATATTAGGAAATGGTCGTCGGCACCCCATTTAAGATTTGATGAATACAACGGCATTACATTATGCTATGAATGCCATAAAAATATTACTAAAGATGAACATATCTATGAATCTTTGTTTATGGATATAGTAAGGGTTAATAGCAATGGCTAAAGCTCCAGATTATACGGTTATACGTGATACCAGAGAAAGAGAAGGTTATCATTTTAGTAAATTTGATAAATGTCTAGGAATGGTTGTACGTAAGCTAGATACCGGTGATTATACCTTAGTTGGTTTAGAAGATAAAATATGTATAGAACGAAAGGGCTGTGTTGAAGAGGTAGCGATAAACTTTGGAAAGAAGAAAAAACAGTTTCTTGCAGAGATAGAAAGAATGCAAGAGTTTCCTCATAGGTTTATTCTTTTAGAATTTACATTAGAAGATCTTATGAAGTTTCCGCAAGATACAAGGATACCCAATAAGAGTAGCGTCAAGATAACTGGGAAATATATTTTACGAACATTAATGGAATTTCAAGTAAACGATGATGTCCATGTCGTTTTTTGTGGCGATAAGCACAATGCTTTTCTATATGCTAATAGCTTATTCAAAAGAATAAATAGTAAGTATGAAAGGAAGCAATGATGGAATTTACAGATGTAATAGGAGATATACACTCATACAATATAAATATTAAATCTCGTGAGATATATCTTCATAGCCATATCGGTAACGAAGACGAAGATCCGGGTATTGAATATAAGATGGCCTCCAAGTTTATCAAGAATATACGAACGCTTGATAGTATTAACAGTAGACCTATTCTCATACATATGTTGAGCGTTGGAGGTGACTGGCAAAGTGGCATGGCTATTTATGATGCTATAACAATGTGTAAGTCATTTGTGTCTACTGTTGTTTATGGACAAGCTGAATCTATGAGTAGTATTGTATTGCAAGCATCAGATAATCGTGTAATGACTACTCATTCTTATTTTATGTCGCATTACGGTAACGGTGGTTATGAGGGTAACTATCTTGATGTACAGGCGGCAAGCAAATACGATAAATATTGTTGCGATGTAATGTTAGACATATACTCAAGTGCCTTTATAAAATCTAAGGTTTTTAAAGAGAGCTATAAAGGTGGAACAATAGACAAAGCCAGAAACTATATCACGAGAAAGATGAAAAACGGAGATTGGTATTTAAGTGCTTGTGGTGCTGTAGATCATGGTTTTGCAGATTATATACTCGGCAGTAAGTATGACTTAGATAGTGTAAAAAATGAAGGCAAGTAAATTAATTGAAATAAACGATGCTTGGTTGGGATTGGATGTGCCTGAAAGGGATATATTCAATCCTATGTCTATTATATCGCCGGACGATGATGACTTCCATTTAAAGGTGACTTGGTTATTGTCAAAGCCAGAATACTTTTCCTTTATATGTTATCATATGTTTAACATTAAGATTCTACCGTCACAAGCATTAATGTTGCATGAGATGTGGAACCGAAAATTTCCTATGTTAATTCCTTCGCGTGGATTTGGGAAATCATTTATTCTATCTTTGTATGCTATTTTAAGATGTATATTATTACCAAATCGTAAAGTTGTAGTGGTCGGTGCTGCGTTTAGACAATCTAAAGTTCTTTTTGAATATATGGAGACCATATGGCATAACTCTCCAATACTACGAAGTATTTGCGATGTCAATAGCGGTCCAAGAAGAGAGACAGACCGTTGTGTTATGCGTCTTAATGGTAGTCGAGTAACTTGTTTACCGCTTGGTGATGGTCAGAAGATTCGTGGCCAGAGAGCAAATGATATTCTTGCCGATGAATTTGCTTCTATTCCTCGTGATATCTTCGAAACTGTTGTGGCTGGGTTCGGTGTTGTTAAAGCGGAGCCGATTGATAATGTGCAACGTGTAGCGGCGATAAAAAGAGCTAAAGAGTTAGGTGTTAAACTAAATGATGAGGGCGACCATCTAGAAAGCAAGGACAACCAAATCATACTTTCTGGAACTGCGTATTATGATTTTAACCATTTTGCTGCTTATTGGAAGAAGTGGAAATCTATTATAAAAAGCGGTGGTAATAAAAATAAGCTTAGAGATGTGTTCGGTGGCGAAGATCCGCCGAAAGAATTCGACTGGACTCAATATTCTATTATACGCATCCCATTTGAGCTTCTTCCCGAGGGCTTCATGGATGCCGCCCACGTCGCTCGATCAAAAGCTACGGTACATGCGGGCATTTATATGATGGAGTACGGTGCGTGCTTTACTAGGGACTCTCAGGGCTTCTTCAAGCGTACTCTCATAGAATCATGCGTTAGTTCTGACTTAGAACCTATTAAGAATAGTAGTGGTCAGGATATTGTCTTTGAAGCAAAGTTGATAGGTGATACAAACAAAAAATATGTGTTCGGTGTTGACCCTGCCTCCGAAGTTGATAATTTTAGTATTGTTGTTATCGAATTAAATGGTGATCATAGAAGAATTGTTCATTGCTGGACGACTACTCGTGCTGACCATAAAGAAAAGGTTAAAAGAGGGTTTGTTTCTGATAACGATTTTTATTCTTATTGTGCAAGGAAGATACGAGACTTAATGAGATTGTTCCCATGTGTACATGTTGCTATGGACGCTCAAGGTGGCGGCATTGCCGTTATGGAATCTCTTCATGATAAAGACAAGGTTAGGGATGGCGAGGTTCCAATTTGGCCGATAATAGATCCCGATAAAGAGCAGGATACCGATGGCGAACGTGGACTGCATATTCTTGAGATGTGTCAGTTTGCTAGATACGAATGGCTGGAGGAAGCTAACCATGGTTTAAGGAAAGACTTCGAAGATAAGGTTGTTCTTTTCCCTCGTTATGATGCTATCAGCATCGGACTGTCTAATGTGGAAGACGAAATAAAGGGTAGGCAGTATGATACTCTTGAAGAATGTGTCGTAGAAATAGAAGAACTCAAAGATGAATTAGCTATGATCCAAATGACAGAAACGCAGTCTGGTCGTGCTAGATGGGATACTCCAGAAATCATTGTGGCGGCAGGTAAGAAAAGCAAAGTCCGTAAGGACCGTTACTCTTCATTGATAATGGCTAATATGGCTGCAAGAAAGATTGATAGAACGCCCGAAACTCCAGATTATGTATTTTATGGAGGCTTCGCTACGTTTACAGACGCTAAACCAACAGGTGAAATGTTTACTGGTCCAAGTTGGTTCACAGATGGAATGCAGGATGTATATTAGTTTTTGTGTATAGTACCATAGACAATTTAATTCCAATTCAATTGATTTGAAAACAATTTAATTCATAGTCAAGGGCATACAAATGAGCGATAAAGATAAGACACAGTCTGTGGTTACTTGGAATGAAAACGATAGTGCTAGTAAAGAAAATGCCATGGCGGAATTTTCAGAAGCTATGGATAGTTATCACGGTGTGTCTAAGGGTAACCATAGAAGTTTCCTTGAGAAAACCAAGGGTGGCCATAGAGATTTTCTTGATATTGAACCAAATAAGTCTGTGCGTCCTGGGTTTAATCATAGTGATTATTATGCTTTTAGGTCAAACGAACAAGTACCAACGGAAAAGAAAAAAGCCATTAGTATGTGTATGCAGGCATACGACAAAGTTGGCATTATTAGAAATATTATTGATTTGATGGGAGATTTTGGTAGTCAGGGCATTAATGTAGTTCATGAGAATCCTAGTGTGGAGAAATTTTTCCAAGCTTGGTTCAAGAAGGTTGACGGTAAAGAAAGGTCTGAGCGATTCTTGAATAACTTGTATAGGACCGGTCAGGTGTTTGTCTACAAAAGTGATGCTAAGGTTACTCCTAAAATAGTTAAGCACATTAAGAGTATAGCTAATGACATAACCGTTAGAGCCCCTAATACTAAAAAGGGTATATTGCCTTGGAGGTATAATTTTCTCAATCCTTTGAACATTGAACTTAAGGACGGAGACATCAATATGATGATGGGGAGAGCTTCTTATGAGATAGAAACCCCCGCCTTTTTGGACAATTTTAGTAAAGATATGTCCTCAATGGTTACATACAATACTCTGCCTCCAAATATAAAGCAAGCTATAAAACGAAAAGATAAGAGAATACCGTTAGATGATACTAAGCTATCGGTTTATTATTACAAGAAGGATGATTGGCAGCAATGGGCGAACCCTCTTGTTTATGCCATTCTTGACGATATTATTATGCTTGAAAAGATGCGTTTGGCGGATCTCTCAGCGTTGGATGGTGCTATTTCCAATATCAGATTATGGACACTGGGAGACCTCGAACACAAGATTCTACCAACCAAGGCTGGTGTTGACAAGCTAAAAAATGTTTTAGCATCAGATACCGGTGGGGGCACTATGGAACTCATTTGGGGTCCAGAATTGAAATACACAGAATCGAATAGTATGGTATATAAATTTCTTGGTTCTGAAAAGTATGTGTCTGTATTAAACTCTATCTATGCAGGTCTTGGTGTCCCTCCGACTCTTACGGGGATGGCTGGTCAATCTGGTGGATTCACTAATAACTTCATTTCTCTTAAGACGCTTGTTGAACGCTTACAATATGGTAGAGATCAACTGATTAAGTTCTGGGAGAAGGAATTCGATATCGTTCGAAGATCTATGGGTTTCAGCAAATCAGCTCACATTACTTTTGATCAGATGAGCCTAACAGATGAGGGATCAGAGAAGAAATTACTGTTAGAACTTGCTGATAGAGACATTATTAGTCATGAGACTATTCTAGAGAGATTTAAGGAGATCCCTGCTGTCGAGAAAATGCGTCTCAAGAGAGAAGTCAAGGTTAGAGATAATGATCGTAATCCAGATAAAGTAGGGCCGTATCATCCACCTAAAGAAGATGAGATGGAATATCAGCAGCCAAAGGATAATAAGAATGGTCGTCCTAAATTTAAAAAGGATGAAATCAAAAGGAAGCCTCGTCGTGACAAGCCTAAAACTAAGCCTGGGGTAGCTAATCTGTTTATATGGGCTAACAATACATTTGACAGGGTGTCTACTCTTATCAATTCTGCACACTTAGGTGTGAAGGGTAAAAAGGATGCAAGACATCTAACAAAAGCAGACATTATAGGGCTAGAGCCAATAAAACTCCACGCATTTACCAATATAGAGGTGATGTCGGAGGTTACTGATGAGTCTATAAATATAGCACTTAGCTCTGAACAAGCAATCCCTAAAGATTTCGATAATATGCTGAAAACCCATTCTATAAACATAAAGAGTATGAATGCAGATGAGTATAAAAAGGCAGTTATCGCTCTGTATGTAGAGTATGTATTGGGTTAAAAGGGAGGTATTTCTAAATAAAAACAGTTTTTCGTGTATACTTTTATAGAGGTAATAACTATGAAAAAAATACAAATATTCGATAGAGAAACAGAAGACGGAATTTCTGATTCAGTTAGTAGCCAAGCATCGATTGCATACTGCAGTCCTGCTCTTCTTGTTGAACAAGGAGATACAGACCTTTCTTTAGCTACTATTATATCTGCTAACAGTTCAGGTGGCATCGCAGAAAGTACTGATCTCTATTATCTTGAGTCAGTTCTGGTTTCGACCAATTGGAATGGTAACGACGATGTCTTTATGGCTGATGCTACGTGGGCAGCAAGAGACACTCCAGTAGACAAACAATTTAACTTTATGCACGATGAAAATGATATCATCGGACATATTATAAGTAGTCGTGTCATTGACGGTGAGGGTACTGTAATATCTTCCGACACAACGGAGCCTCCAAGTAATTTTGATATTATAACCAAGGCCGTACTATATAATAGTTGGACAGACGTAGAGAACAAAACCAGAATGGGCAATATCATTGCTGAGATTAAAGCGGGCGAATGGTTTGTTTCGATGGAATGTTCTTTTGCTGGTTTTGATTATTCTGTGATAGACGATTTGGGGAATCAACATGTCGTAACAAGAGATAGCGAATCGGCATTTTTAACCAAGCACTTGAGGGCCTATGGAGGCTCTGGAAAATACGAAGGATACAAAGTAGGTCGTGCCCTGCGTGATATTTCGTTTTCAGGAAAGGGTCTGGTATCAAATCCAGCTAACCCAAGAAGTATAATTTTAAACTCTAAAAGTATCGCTTTTAGCGTGGATTCATCTAGTTTTATAGGAGACTTAAAAATGTCCGATTCCAAGATTTTGGAAGAACAAATTAGTGAAATCAAATCTGAACTTACTCAAGCTAATGAGACAATTAAAGAATTGAAAGCAGAAGCCGCCAAGGCTGAAGTATTATCTTCTGACATTGAAACTCTTGAAGCTTCCGTTAAGGGAAAAGAAGAGATTATCGCTGGTTTGGAAGAAAAGATTAGCACATCTGAAACTGAAGTGAGTGAACTCACTGCTTCTCTTGAAGCATCTAAAACAGAACTGACTGCTAGCCAATACGAAGTTAAGAAACGTGACGAAGAACTTGACGAAGTCAAGAAACGCGAAAAAGACAATAAGCGAAAAGCCGCACTTGTCGAAGCTGGCATGGAATCCAGTGATGCGGAAGCAAATCTTGCTTCATTTGAAGCGTTAGACGATGAAGCTTTTGACGCTGTGATTAGTCTTTATGCTACTAAAAACACTGTTGTTGCTGAAGAAGCAACGAGCACAGAAGAAGCTGATGAAACACAAGCATCAGAAGAAACCGAAGAAGCAATCGAAACTCCTGAAGAAGTATTTGAAGATGTCGTATCTGAAGATGCTACTTTGGTTGTTGCCGAAAAAGACGAAGCCACAGAGGCTATGTCAGCTAGAGCAGATTTGTCTGACTGGATTTCTGGTAGACTCAACAAGTAATAATAACCATTTTTCTTATATAGGAGAAATAAAACATGGCTCTTAAAGCAGATAGACACGTAGAAACTACTGATATTTCATTTTTCTACAACGCAGGCACTGCTACTCGTGGTGGCGTTGCTATATACGATGGAAATCAACTTGCATCTGGTGCAGCAATGGACCAGGGTGAGAACCTCGTAAAGTACGCAACGGCTGTAGACACAAGCATTCCCGTTGGTATCCTTTTAAACGATGTTGTAAACAAAGACTTGACACGAACTCATCTGAACCAACATAAAGATGAAGTTCAGAAGGGTGGCAAGGTCACCATTATGACTCGTGGTACTGTTGTAACTAATATGATTACAGGTACTCCGACCCCTGGTGCTTTGGCTTATGCTAGCACGACTGGAACAATTGGTGTTTCGGCTGGAAGTACCTCTATTGCTTCCGGCAACCTTTGTGTTGGCCGTTGGATGAGTCGTAAAGATTCTGATGGCTATGCCAAGCTGCATGTTAACCTTCCTAATCATGGTCCAGTGGCTTAAGAATTAATCACAACATTATAAAAAAGGAGATCTAAATATGTCTTATGATAGACCAAGCGAAGAAATTATTTCGCTTCTGAAAAGCACTGGCGATTCTGACATCAATATCGCTCTTGCTGCACAAAGAGAATTCGCCAAAGCACTTGAAATGCCCTTGCGTAAAGGTGTTCTGAGTGGCGATATTCTTGATAACATTTTCGAAGTTATTCCGGTTGAGCCAGGTGCTGGTACTGAGTACCCACTGGACTTGATCTCTCCAGGACTTGAAGGTGAGCACATTGCTTACACAAATCCTGGTAACGGTAGAATTCCTGAACGAGCCGTCGAAGGTGACTATGTGACCATTCCGACGTATGGTATTACCAGTTCAATTGACTGGTTGCTGCGTTATGCTCGCGAAGCACGCTGGGACATCGTTTCTCGTGCTACGCAGGTTCTGGAAGCTTCTTTTGTGAAAAAGATGAATGACGATGGTTGGCACACATTGCTGGCTGCTGGCGTTGACCGTAACATCCTTGTTTACGATGGCGATGCTACTGCCGGTATGTTTAGCAAGAGATTGATTTCTCTTATGCAGACTGTTATGCGTCGAAATGCTGGTGGAAATACTGGCACAAGTACTCGTGGTCGTCTGACTGACCTGTATGTCTCTCCAGAAGCTCTGGAAGATATTCGTAACTGGGGTCTGGATCAGATCGATGAAGTAAGCCGTCGCGAAATCTATGTTGCATCTGAAGATGGTGCTCCGATTACTCGCGTGTTTGGTGTTAATCTTATCGATCTTGATGAGCTTGGTGAAGGCCAAGAGTACCAGACGTTCTTTACAGATAGTCTTTCTGGTGCTGTTCAGACTGCCGACCTTGAATTGGTCGTTGGTCTTGATAAATCATCTAATGATAGTTTTGTTATGCCAGTTAAGCAGCCATTGGAGGTCTTTGAAGATCCCGCACTGCACCGGCATCAACGAGCTGGATTCTACGGTTGGGCAGAAGTTGGATTTGGCGTTCTGGACAACAGACGCATCCTACTGGGCTCCTTCTAAGAGTCGATTTGTTTATAACGAACTAGGCTCTTTCTGTTATGGATTGAGCCTAGTTTTTTCTCTAACAATCAAACATACCACGTATTAGGAAGATGTAAGGATACAACAACGATACTCAAATGGTGAGCAAATATGTCTAAAATTAACGAACATAACATATCTCGTGCAGCCATACTATCAAATGTAATATATCGTGCTAAAGAGACTGAACAATGGTCAAATGAGAATCAATGGCACAATAACGCTTTTTGGGCGAAAGGGATTTCATTAAAGAGAAACTTGATAGGTGATGATGGAACAATAAAGGTAGGGTATACCGTAGAAGACCAAACATTGTACCTTACTTATTCCGGCACGCAAGATATTGAATTTTGGTTGTACAATGCCGATACAGATGTTCGCCATTTACATGGTATAGGTCTTCATGAGGGATTTTTGAGACTTGCCGAAGAAGTTGAAACAGTTCTTGTCAAAGATAGTTACATCTTTGACATAATAAACAATAACAATATTACAAAAGTTGTTCATTGTGGCCATAGTGCTGGTGGAGCAGTAGCTGGCATAATGGCTCTTAAGTTTTTTGAGGCCGACGCTTATTACGGGCCGGGTCTTGCTTGTGACCACGTCATTATCGATTTTGGATCACCAAGATATCTAAAAGATGACCAGCCTATAGACATCTTTCCTTGCGAAAGACTCAGGTTTCAAGAAATTTATGATATTGTTCCGTGTACACCTCTCACTTGGAGAGGGCCGTTACCCGGCTTTGAACATTTCGGCTCAGTCAGATATACAGCACCGGACTTTAAACTATTAACCAAGCTCCCTTGGTATCGCCCTTTAATGTTTATTAAAAAATATTTTGGGTCTCTATGGTTGGGTAAATCGGTTAGTGAAGCGACAAGCCACCATTCTATTGATGGTTATGCTTCTACAGTTGTTGTTAATCATTCCCTAAAGGATATATTATGAAATATATTTTATTGTTGTTATTAACGCTCGTTCCTATGCACACAGAAGTATATGCAGAAACGCAGAATTCACCACCAGCATATATGATTCATTCTACTGGACCTGGCCTTCTTGCAAGTGGGTTCCAGGGCACCGCAGTCAGTCTACGTGTATATAAGAATTATGGTTGGTTTATCACAGCTAGCCACGTTATCAAAGGACGATCTACAGTAGTTATACAAGGACATAGCTATCCCGTTCGAGTTATGGATAACTTTCGTACTACTGGATTAATTCCTGACGGATTGACGATTTTACGCACCGTAAACAAGATACCGCATGAGCATCTCAATACTTATCTTATGGATGTAGATAGACAGCCCAAGGTGGGGGATAAGGTATGGCTATTAGGATATCCCGGTGGTAAACTACAATCTAAACAAACATATGTCACACAATTAATTAAAAATCAATTTCTGACTAGGACTTACCTAAGTTTTGGTGCTTCTGGTGGACTTGTCGTGTATGATAATGGGAGTCTAGCGGGTATCATCCATGGGTTTGTAGAGGGTAAAGGTCGAGAGGGTGTTCATAGTAATATCGCACTCTTTGCAAGTAGCATCAACGAGAACTATCCATTTCTTGTTCCACGTTCTCAGAACGATGAAAAAAGAATAGAGTTACACGATAAAGATGTCAAGAATGACGATGCTAAGGATGACGATCATCATCATGATAAATGTGATTGTGGGTGTGTAGGATGTGAGGATTGTAAAAACGGCGAATGTCCGTGTGATTCAGACTGTAAGTGTGACACAGATTGTGCTTGCAGAATAAAGAATAGAAGTGAGCCTGAGTCTCGTATACAGGGTGGACCACCACTGCCACCAGACCAAGAGGAGCCTGTTACAGAAGACCCTGTCGATTCTACACCATTACCTCCATTCAAAGAACCTGATGTAGAAGAACCCGTAGTCGAGGAGCCTGTTACAGAAGAACCTCTTAAGCTAGAAGACAAGGGAGTGCAGGAAGAAGATAATAAATACATAGACGAAAGGATGAAGAAATTTAAAGAAGAAATCATTAGTGTTATTAAGGATATGCACTCAATAGACAATGCGGTTGTTCCACCGGTTGTTCCACCGGTTGTTCCAGAGGTAACTCCAGAATCGAAACCGGACCCACAACCGGTTATTCCTCCGGAAAAAGAAAATGTGGGCATTTTAGGAAATTTAATCAGTAAGTCTGGTTGGATATTACCAATTTTAGGTGTTGCTGTTCCGGGCGGTGCTTTGGGGTGGCTTGGTGTTCAAGGTGTCTTGTCTTTAGTTAGACGGAGAAAACGTCGTAAGGAGGCGGGGGATGATACTATTCCACCTTTGTTTCACAGAGACGTTACGGAAGCCGAACAAATCATTGGTCTTCGCCAATCAGAACAACGCGAACCAATATTTGACACAATGCGAGGAATCCTTTTCGAGGATGAATTTAACTCCAACCCTGACCAATCGTTCAAGGAAGCTTTTGCAACCGTCAATTCTAAATTTAACCAAATTACACCGGTCGCAACACGGCACACGAGAGTAGACACCAATAAGTAACTCAATAACTTTTACAGGAGAATAATTATGACAGAGCAAGTAGCAGTAGGCAATTTTACTGGAATGATTACCAGATTTAAGAATCAGAGCATCCTTCTTGGCATGAGGCCATGTGTTGATCTATTGCATGAAATCGTTGGTAATGATGAATTTAACAATCGGGTAGGTACTGATGATTCGACACAGGCACATATGAACCAATTGGTTGGTATGTGTGATCGAACACGGCGTGTAATCACTTACAACCCTGAAGACGTTGATATTATGTCTGTTCTGGATGCTGACATAGAACTTAGCGAAAGCTTGCGTCCTATCAATTTGGATAATATTCAAATGTCCAGTACTCCACTGATCGAGATTCCGTGGATGTTCGATGGTACAGATGCTAATATTCCTATTTGGAGCAGTTTGCAGTTCCGTAACGGTATCGGTGGAATGCTTTATTCAGCAGCTTCTCAGATCTTGGTCCAGTATACAAGGTTGGAATCCAGAAATCGTAGTTATCTGATTACGGTTAATGATTCTTTACGTATGTATAGCCTGATGCAGACATTCCGTGATCTGTGTGATCGATTCTTGGGTCATGATAACCAAATGGACATCGCCCAGCCTCTGGCAACAGATGAACCAAGCAATAACCCAGCACCTAATAGGGTTGGTAACGGGTCAGTGGCCTTTGGTAGCTCATTACAGAATCAAGATTCGTAGACTTTTACGGTCTTAAAGGATAATAGAGGGGTATTCGCCAATTAATGGTGATGCCCCTTTTTTTGTGTATAATACAGTACATATGAATACATTCAGGAATTTTACTTGGAGAATTGACCCATGGCAGCACTTTCAGATTATTTGGAGTCTGGACTATTACATCATTTATTCCGTAGTGACTCTTTTCAGAAACCATCTGGCATTTGCATCGCTCTCACGAGCGGTGTACCTATTGACTCAGATACTGGTCTTACTATTCCTGAATTACCTTCTGGTATAGATGGGGTAGATACTGGTTATAGAAGAAAAGATCTTGGAGATCCATCGTCTGTAGGCGATGCAATATGGAGTTTTACGACTACTAGTGATGACGACCCCAAGGGTGGTCTTAGCGGAGTAGTTGGGAATAGTGATTCTATCACTTTTGAGACAGCATTAACAGATTGGGGTTGGGTTTCAGGCGTTGCCATATGTGATTCTGGAGCAGGTGGAAACCTACTAATGCACGCAGAATTAGGAAATGCTCGCAAAATCTATATTGGAGACAGTGTTAAATTTGATACAGATACGCTTCAAATAAGTTTAAGGTAGTAGAGAGAGGGTAATTAGATGATTCTCACCAAAGAGGGATATATTACCTCTATAGGGTTGCTGTTGCCAGACAACTCTACTCAACAAATATCGCCAGCAGATTTAAGAACTAGTCTTGTTAATTTATCTGATTCAGTTCATATATTTCTTGACAATCAAGATATTCTAGCTAAAAATATTGATAGTATTGATACTAGAACTACTCTTGTTGGCGATGGTGCTATCGCAAAAAGAGATCTTGTTGGAAGGTCAAATCAAGATAATTCTGCATTTGGCTATAATGCTCTACATGGAAATTACAATGGCGTAAAAAACACAGCTATTGGTGCCACCGCTTTAAGTTGTAACGTTACTGGTCGTCAGAATGTTGCGGTAGGGTATAATGCTATTGCTGGTAACACTGTTGGTTCTGGCAACGTTGGCATTGGTAATTTTGCGTTACAGACCAACAAAAAGGGTGATTTTAATATTGCTATTGGTCATGGTGCTGGGGCTTATATTGGTGAGAACTCTAATTATAATTTTTATGTTGGTGCTCACCCTGTTGACTACGAGGGCTTGTGCGATACGTCAGAAATAACTACCAATGTTCCGTTATTGTTTGGTGATCTTCTTAACAAAAAGCTGGGTGTAGGTGTTAGTAGCTTACACAGTTTTGGTGCCATACAATCTTCTGGTGATGTGTCTCCATCTCAAAATGCCATTTTTAATCTTGGGCATGGTTCGTACAATTGGGGTACTGCGTTCTTAGCAAGCGGTCTGTCATACCCTAGTTCTGGCGATTTTTTGGTCACAAGGCACACGCCGCAAGGTGTAGATTATCCAGATCAATATAATTATTCCACCGTCTTTTCTATGGATCGCGATGGTTATATTGGAATTAATACAGCAGCTCCATCTGGAAGCCACGGGATTCTCACAGTTGATGGTAATATCGTACCAAATGAGACCCATGCATATAGTTTAGGTAGACCTGAGTTGAAATGGCATGGTTGGTTCAACGATGTTGTTGGTGATAATCTAGATATACTAGAAAACGCAAGTGTTACTGGGCTGCTTAATGTCAGTGGAGATGCTACTTTTGGTAATGATGTACTTGTTAAAAGTGACCTTACCGTAGATCAAGACACGTCTATTGGACGCAATGTAGATGTCAGCGGTAATGCGGATATTGGTGGCGATGTATATACGAGCGGTCATTTGAATGTAGCGGAAACTGTAGGTATTAGTGGTACTATGGTAACCAGTGGCGAGGTTACTTTTGGTAGTGGCCTTACTGTAATGTCAAATATAATTACTAGTGGAAATTTAGACGTAGAAGAAAACATAACTGGTGATGGTAACATAGCTGTATCAGGAACAGCTACATTTGGCAATGTGCTTCCGCATCAGACAGATATCTATTCTATCGGTAGTTCTGAATTAAAATGGGATGGTTGGTTTAATGATCTTGTTGTTACTGGGCTGCTTTCTGTTCATGATACGAACTTTACTTGGAATACTATCACAGAATGTATTTATGATTGCAAGACATTACATCTGGCTACCAGTGGGTTCTGTGATCCTGAAACTGATGGTTTAACAGGTGGTAATCTTTGTGGGTACTTAAGTGATGCATCTCTAGACGGTGCTGGATTTGAAGTACACTCCAGTGGTATTGGATACGTCAGAGATTATCGCTATATCTTTAAAGAGCCAAATCAAGACCTCACTTGTCTTGAAGTAGATAGTAGTTATGCTAGGTCAAGATGGCAATCTAATATTTCCATCGAAGTAGAAGATGGGCTGCATATGCAGACACAGCGGGTTCTTAGTGATAAGAAATTGTCTTTAGTTACTCAGAGCGGTTGTCATGGGTTGTTCTTTAGGACATTACAAAGTAACTCTAATAACATAACGTATTTTGGGTCTGAGGACCATGTCGAAGCGTATTCTTATAATCAGCCCGTTAACTTTATTGGACCGTCTGGCAATGGTGATTATCACTTATCCATAGCCACAGTTGATTCTGGAGTAACTGTTGGTATTGATCTTGCCACGAGAATATCTGGCACTATGCATGGGTTTGGTCTTGAAAATCATGACGATCTCAATGCAGATACTGACAGGTTTGCCTTAAGAGTACACAACAATACTACTACAGTGCTTGAGCCCTTTAGCGTTCTAAGGGCTAGTGGTTTAGTTGGTATTACTAATATTGCCGTTGCTTCTGGTGCTGAACCTATTGTGCCAGCTACCTTGTTTAATGTGCAAGGTGACAATAGTTGCAACGTGAGATTTTCCGCTAGTGGTCTTGAAACTTCTAGTCTCGATATTATTAGCAATGGCAACACTCGTGCTTCTGGGGTACAAATTGCATATAATGCAGGAAACCAACTTGTTGATTTTTCATTAATCAAACCAAGTGGGGATATTGGTGCATTATCTAGCTTTTTGTCTGTTACCAACGATGGATATGTTGGCATTGGAGAATTGAGAAGAGGTGGCTATAGAGATGTAACTCCATTTGAGCCATTGGTTATTAGTCATTCAGGCGTTACTAACAGTGGAACGGTTGCTATTAGAGAGCAGTCTTTAGCTCCTTCTGCTACGCCAGCTTATGGCAAACTATATATTAAGCCAAAAATTGCTGATAATCAAACTCAATCAATATTTTTCCTTGATGATGATGGTAACGAATTTGATATAATAACTGGTGATCATACTCACGATTATGCAGACCCATCACATACCCATTCTCATGAGCATGAGCATGACCATGATTATGATTATGACACATTGTATGTTGATGTCAGGGGTAACACTTATGCTGGTTCAGGGTCTCCAGATTCTAGGCCGACGCTCTCTGCTCATAGAAATACTACATTGGGTCATTATGCACTCAATTCTTTATCTACCGGCTCTGACAATATAGCTATCGGCAGTGGCAGTCTGCAAAGTCTCACAACAAGTGCTCATAACACAGTAGTCGGTGTAGGCTCTTTGTTTACAGCTATTACTCCAAACAGTAACACTATTGTGGGTGCTTTAAACCTTGGTTCGGGAGAACAAGCTGAAGGCAATGTGATTGTAGGTTACGGAAATCTTCAACAATCGACCTCTTCTACACCAACGGGCTGTATTATTATTGGTACAGGAATAGAAGATGGTCTGAATGACCACATGGACAACTACGCTCTTGCTATTGGCCACGGGGATACGCCAATCGTATTGGGTTCCATGGGCGGTAGTAATGGTAGAAATGTTTCTATTAATTATGCTGATTTTTCTGTTACTGATGGTGACCTTACTGTTGCTCCAGTGGCTGACACAGAAATGACCTTTAATAGCAATGGCTTGACTGTTGCTGAAGGTCACGTAATTATTGCCAGTGGTGATATTCGTTCGTCTAATCCGGGTTATCCTACAAAGTTATTAGTTCAAGATGGCAGCTTGTCTCTTGGTGGTCAAAATGATAGACATATCTTGTCATTTAGCCATGCGGTTGAAACAGAAAGAGATATAGCCATAATAGATCTGAAAGATAACGATCACACTTCTGTGAACGGTCTTCTTTCTCTTAGATTTACAGATACCGATAGTTCACATGAATTAATGCAGTTTGATCACACTTCTGTGGCAATGCCATTGGCTGCAAATGAAAAGACTACAAGTGTTAATTATGTTGGCCCTACAGGTACTAATAGTGCAGCAATAAGTCGTCCGTTTGTTAAACTTCACGGTGACATGTTGGTTAGGGGTTCTGTTCAGTTTGCTGACGGTACATACATAGATTCGGCTAATGTTCAATCTAACTTTGCTGGAACAGGCTTGAGATTGGCGAGCTTTAGCAATGGCAAGAGGATGCATCTAGACTTCACGACCCTTGCAGATGCAGAGACTTTAACGCCTGAGATAGATAACGATGAATCATATATTGCCCTAAGTGTTCCGTCTGGAACAAGTGATAAAATTGGTTCGATGTCGCTAACAGATCTTAGCAGGATTATACATCCTTATGCTGGACGCGGCTACGCTTTAGTGTCTGATAACTGTAACCATATATGGTCAAATTCTGGAAATCTTGTAGACACTGTTAAGAATACTGGTTGTGTAGTGATTGGTTGTGAAGCTGCTGCTTCTGCTACTGGCTGGAAAAATGCTGTAATGATTGGTGCTGAAGCGGGTAGGGATGCCACCACTAATAACCCGGATATTTTGGGTCCGGCTACTATAGATACTCCAGTAATATTTATTGGTAGTCGTGCAGGTAGGGATTCGGATAATATATCTAATTCAATATTTATTGGTACTGATGCTGGGTATTTAGCTAGGAGTGCTGAAGGAACTATATTTATCGGGGAAAGTGCTGGTACTGACAGCAATATGGATGATTCCATTGGTATTGGTGAACATGCGTTAAGAGGTATGTTGAGCCGTGATGACAATGGCACGCAAAACATAGAGATTGTTGCTGGTCTTGAAGATAATGAAAGGTTGATGTTTGGTTCAGGCAACCTTTCTAATAGGCTTAATATTCAAAATAGCATTGCGGGAAAAACTGACGCAAAAAGAATTTCCATTGGTGATGCAGTGCTTAATCCAGACGCTCCGTTGTCTGTTAGGCTTGACCACACTATACCGGGTCACAATGGCATTGATGATATGCAAACTTGGTATTGTAATGACACTAAGGTTGCTCAAATAACTTGCCCTGGTGATATTGAAATTCACTATAGTGGTGGGCTTATGTTGCCGATGACTGTTGAAGGGTTCGCACAGCAGGAAATAGCATGTCCAACGTCATACGCATCACCAACAAGTGGCACGTTAAGAACTAAGGATTACGACTTCATTACTAACATTGATGTCTCTCTCGTTAATAGAGATGCTAGACTGACTGTGCAAAGTGGTGCGTATGTAATAGCACAAAGAGTAAATCGGGAATATAGGCCAATTTGGGTGAATTGTTCAGGAGTATGATATGCCAGTGTATTTAGACGCTATACTTTTTCCCAGTGGTGACGGGGCTGGAACGTTTGAGGCTATAGGTGGACCTACAGCAAAGTGGCAAACCGTTAATAGTGGAATTGAAGCACCATTTGACTCAACATACCTACGAGCTTCTGGAGTTGAAGTAAAACAAGCTGGTGGCAAAACTCAGTTTCTTAACTTGGAAGAGCTTCCTCCTTATTTTAACACGATGGATACTATTTCTGGAATTGTAAGACTGCAAGTTGCTCATGATGATGACTATGAGCTTACTTTGCAGTTTTTTGAAGGAGATAGCACTACGCCGCTTACTAGTGCTAGTGGTAAGTTTGGGTACTGTAATACTAGCACATGTAGCGAATTTCCTGGAACACCTGTCTCGCAGGGTGGTACATTTGCAAATTATGTATTTAATTTTGATTTAAAAAATAGGAATCACGGTTTTTGTGCTTGGGAAGATGCGTTACTTAAAATAACAGTTGAGTCTGATGAAGATTCTAGTCCTGTTGACATATCAGAAATACAAGTTAATGCAATTTATACTTCTGGTGCTGGTAGGTGTGCAGATGGTAGACCTATACGTCATTGTGACTGCGATCCTCCTGTTGCCACAGACGGTACGTGTTGCTGGTGTGATAAAACAACAAATCCTGCAAGTTTTTCGTACTACTGTGTAGAGAATATAACCCCAGCGGATTGTTTTTCACAATACCCAAATTCTTCATGGGCAAAAGTTGCCGGTGGTTGTTCTTCGCGTGACTGTTCTAGCATTTGTGGAGAAAACAAGTGGACTTGTGTAGACCCAGAAATTACAACAATTGACAGGTGCATTGAAGCATCAAATGGTCAGTATTTAAGTCAACAAGAGTGCTTGGATGCTTGCAAGACCACGGGATGGAATTGCGTTGGAAATGCGTGTGTAGAAGTAGATAAATCAGTAAGTACTTATGCAACCCAAGCCGAATGTGAATCCGCATGTTGGTTATGGGAGTGTAGCGGTGTGCCTGATCCTAATGATATTCCAGGGGGACGCGAATGCCAATGTGTTCAGAGTCCGAATGGAACTTACGACACTCAAGACGTTTGTAGATCCGGAGAATGGTGGTGGGGGTGTTCTTGGGATGAGGTGGCAGAAGATAGCATATGTATCCAAACTTCATCAGGAATATATTTAAATGCACCTATTTGTTCAGGTGCTATTGCTGCGGAGGGATGCCCTCCAACAGATTGTTGTCAATGGGATGGTGTAGCTTCTATTGTATTATCAGGAGTCACTTGTGATGATAATAATGTTTATCAAACATTTACTGTGCCAGAAGGTCCACCTGGCTCTTGGAATTGGGAATCTCAGCTAGCGTGTGGAGATAATTTTAGCATTGGAATATCATGTGATTCTGCAGCAGCGGTTGGTCCCGACAAATGGCAAATAGACTCTTTTTCAGCTACATGTATGGATATAGAACTTGAAGGCGAATTGACACCACCCACTTGTGACGTTGCTCCCAGTTGGCTGTTTAAAATTAATTCATCGGATGGTTGTGCGGAATGTTGCCCTAGCGGTGATTGGATTTGTCAAGATAATGAATGCGTTGATGTTGGGCCGGATTATACAGGGGGCGAAACGGTATATATAAGTGAACAAGAGTGTCAGGAAAACTGTTCAGTACCTTCGGGGGCATGTTGTTACCAAACGGGGTCAGATGGATGGGAATGCATGAACTACAAAACCGAGGAAGAGTGTACAGCTTTTGCGACAGTGACAAATTGGTACGAGGACGAAGTCTGTGTTGATTGTACTTGGTTGTATGAATGCGTGACTCCGTGTGGCGATCCTGATGGTTGTAGCGAACCGTCATGCGTTCGCACTGCGGATGGAACTTATGCAACTAAAGCATTGTGTGAAGCAGAGTGTGTGGCCCCAACGGGTGCATGTTGTGTAGACAATGTTTGTACTCCGAATCAAACTGAGGCACAGTGTGAGGCTCTTGGAGTAGGGGCAACATCAGTAGCGTGGTATGAGAATGAGGATTGTGTTGATTGTACTTGGCTTTATGAATGTGTTGACGGATCGTGTGTTCGCACTGAGAACGGAACGCACGCAACTAAAGAATTATGCCAAGCATCGTGTTTAGGTTCATGTTGTTACCAAGATGAAGATCTTAATTGGTTTTGTCAGGAGAATAAAACTGAGACAGAGTGCAGTGCTCTTGCTGAATCCCCCGGAATATCAAATTGGTATTATGATGAAGTTTGCGTTGATTGCACTTGGCTTTATGAATGTACTGATGCGGGTTGTGTTCGTACTGCGGATGGGACGTACAATACTAAGGCAGAGTGTGAAGCAGCGTGCATAGGTGCGTGTTGTGCAGATGGTGTTTGCACTCCGAATCAAACTGAAGCACAGTGTGAGGCTCTTGGTAGTGTGACAAATTGGTATCAGGGTGAAGACTGTGTTGATTGTAGCTGGCTTTATGAATGCACTGACGCAGGATGTGTTCGTACTGAGGATGGGACGTATAGCACTAAAGCAGAATGTGTAGCAGCGTGCATAGGTGCGTGTTGTGCAGATGGTGTTTGCACTCCGAATCAAACTGAGCCTGAATGTAGTGAGCGTGATGGAGCAACAACTTGGTATCAAGGTGAAGATTGTGTTGATTGTAATTGGCTGTATGAATGTACTGATGTATCAGGCTGTGTTCGTACTGCCGATGGAACGTATGCAACTAAAGCATTGTGCAGAGCAGAGTGTACGGGTGCATGTTGTTACCGTTCTGTGAAGGAAATTTTGCGTCCTAATGGGCATACAGGCAATCCTTGGGATAGTTTTAATTACACTTTGATCAATGATGATGTTGAATATCCTTCTGCGGCAGGAGACAGTGATATAGCGGTGTGTGACAACTCTGACGACGGAGATCGTGGCACTTGGGATATGACTGCAGTTACTACTCTGACATCAATAACTAACTGTAGAATTCATCTTCGACATAAAGGGGGTGGTTATTCTAACCCAGTTGATGTTGATCTTTATATTGGTGGATCTTGGCAAACTGCCGTATCCCTAAGTGTTACTAGTTCCTTTGCTTGGGTATATGCTGATTTTTCTGGTAGCTGGTCGTCTTCTGATTTTGATGATGCTTTATTGGGTGTAACAACAGGCTCTATAGGTGGCGGTGGTGAGTATCATTTAGCAGTTGCGTATTTCGAACTAAGCGAAGGAGATCCGGCAGATCCGGGAGAAGAATGGACCTGTGTTGAGAATCAAACTGAGGAACAGTGCAGCAGTTTTTCTGGTGAAACAAAATGGTATCGGGACGAAAATTGTGATCCTGATTGTGATTGGTTATATGAATGTGTCGATCAGTCAGCAACCGACCCAAGTAATCCGACTGTGTGTATTCGTACTGCAGATGGCACGCATGCAACTAAAGCATTGTGCGAAGCAGTGTGCGATGATCCACTACCTTCGGGTGCATGTTGTGTAAACGATGGTGGTGCTTGGACCTGTTATCCTGATAGAACTTCGCAACAGTGCAGCGACCTTGGTGCTGCAGCGTCATATTCGAATTGGTATCAGGACGAAACTTGTGAGCCTGATTGTAGTTGGCTGTATGAATGTGTTGATGGGTCATGTGTTCGTACTGCGGATGGTACTTTTGATACTAAAGATTTATGTGTAGCTGATTGTGTAGCCGTGGGTGCGTGTTGCGTAGATAGTGTTTGTACTCCGAATCAAACTCAGGAAGAGTGTAGCGGTCTTGCGGTTTCAGCAGTATCAGCAACGTGGTATGTGAATGAAACTTGTGATCCTGACTGTGACTGGTTATACGAATGCACCGAAGTGTCAGGCTGCGTTCGTACTCCTGATGGAACGTATGAGACTAAAGACTTATGCGACTCTTATTGTATAATGGGTCGGTGTTGTTGGCTAACTGAAGACGACGACGAAAACACCGTGGAAAATTGTGATACTACACATGAGTCGGGATGTGCAGTGTTGAGGGAAAACGAGGTAATCGATCCGTTAGTAGCTGTTTCAGGTTGGGTTTCGGGTGTAAATTGTACTGATGATCCTTGTGAATGGTATGATGCATGTTGTAATTGGGATGGTAAAGTTACAATATCATTTGCTGGACCTTCAGGGTTATATCTTGATCCAAATTCTGACATACTGAGATTTGGATGGTCTGATGGTGATAGTTATACGGATGTAGATGATGGCGTGCGAATGCCGCAATCGCATCTCAATGAAGGTCAGGTTACTTCCTACAACAGTGGTGAATATATCCAGTTTGGCACTGAGGATGTTCCGGAAATACCAGCTACTTCTTTTGCAGTTAGTGTTCTTATACACACTGACGATACAGAAGGATCTGGAGTAGACCTCATGTGGGCAGGTGCATGGCAAGGTTTTAAACTACATAGTGAACGAGAAAGAGGCCCCGTCTTCGATAGGAGAGAATGGGATCAATATAGGTGGGATATTGTTACGGACTTGTCTGCTGGCGTATCCGGTATTGGAATGGAAATTTTAAATGGATGGAACGAGAACGAGTCTAACTGCACCCAATATTGTGGCGAAGATGAGACTGAAGTTGATGCTGCCTATATTGAAGTGGAGTATGTTTGTAATGAAGATGCCCCGGAATGCCCATATTGTTCTCACACTGAAGAGATACAAATGACAGGCTGTAGAGAAGATTTTTATCCTAATGCTATTATTCCACACTGCTGGGAGTATTTTGGCGAGGTTGATTGTGGCGATACTGTAGCTTTGAAAGTATATTGTGACCCAGACTTGCCCGTGTCAGATTCAGGTAAATGGACTCTAACACAATTTGACCGTTCTTGTGCTGATCCAGTGACCCCATCAGCAACTGGGGTGCTTTCAAATCCTGAAGAGTGTGATAAGTCTCCTTCATTTTACGGCAAATGGGCTGAGACTAAAGATTGTGAGTGTTGTAGGGAACACTGTTGTGATTGGGATGGTAGTGCTGCCGTTACATTCTTAAACGGTGAGACGCCATGTTTTGATGTGTCGTACACATTGACCAAAAGATCTGATTACATATGGGAGTTTGGCAGTTCTGGTATTGGTGATGCAAGCCCCGTATCTGGCGATTTAGGCGGCAATGATTACTACCTTAGACTCAGTTGTGATCCAGACAAAAGTCTCTCGGACTCTGATGAAATAAAAGAAAAATGGACCATTCTTGATATAGATTTACCATGTGCGGAAAACTTTAGGGTGGTCGGGGGAAGCTCCCCTTGGTTATCACCACCTAGTTGTGATAACCCACCTAATTTTCATCTTGCCTTTGATAGCATGGCCGGATGTACTGGCTCTACTTGTCCAGATTCTTAGTTCGACTAATTCGTAAAAATTATAGATATATACAACATAAAGAAAATTCTTATTATAGGTAAATTATGTCCTTGGTGATATCAGATAGAGTAAAAGAAACGTCTATTACAACGGGCACGGGGACGGTATCTCTTGGTGGGACTTTCGGAGCATTCCAGTCTTTTGGATCGTCTGTGGGTGATGGTAACCAGACCTATTACGGCATAGAAAACGAGTCAAGATGGGAGGTTGGTGTAGGTACTTATACTGCCTCTGAGAATACTTTATCGAGAGATACCGTTCTTGATAGTTCGCTTGGGCCGGGATCAGGTGTGAATTTAAATGGTGTGTCCATTGTTTTTTGTACTTATCCAGCTAGTAAGGCGGTTTATTTAAATACCGCTAATGATGTAGAGCTTAGTGGTAATCTTAATTTAACGTCATATGACAACCAATTAACAACGTTCAAGTTATCGGATGCTGGTAATGTATTTCATACTTATGTAGATAGCGTGTATAATAGAACAATTAGTTTACATAATAATGGGACGGTTTCTCCAACTTGGAAGCTAGGTCTTAAGACTTCTCCAAATGATGTATTAGAACCCCCGCAGTACGGTTATGTATACGGTCAAGATGGAGACGTTGGATTAGTAGGAAATTCCACAAGTTTATTTAATTTATCAAATTCTTACGGGTTTACTGTTAAACATCAAGGATCTGATCTTATAAGAGCACATGCTATTACGGGTGTTAGTGTAGATGCTGATCTAGACCTGAAACAAGGCTTAACCCCAGCTAAATTAAATGTGTATAATAAATTTATAACCGCTTCAAGTTATGAGAGATTAAGTATTTACGGTCAGCTATCTAGTAATTTTATAATTGCTGCAGAAGCTGATGGTGTAGGTGCGGTAAGGGATATTGAATTTCCTACTGCGGTACAGTTTACTGGTGATGTATCGATTAATAAAACAACGGAAAACGCTGGACTGATTGACTTTCGTGCAACAGCGGATGCGGATGCAACATCCGCGATTTCTACATTAACTAACAGTTCTGCCACTACGCATCATATTCAAGTTGAAATAAATGGTGCTAAGGCTTGGATTGCTTGTTCAACAACCGATCCAACATAGAAAGATCAACATGTCAGAAAGTTTAGACAGTCTATATAAATTCGTTATTCCATTGGTAATGTCTCTTTCTGGTGCTATCGCCGTATTATGGAAAGCAATGCATCACCAAATGGTCAAAACCGAAAAACGTATATCTATAAAACTAAAGGATTGCGAGGATAGACATGTAGAGCGTGACAAGTGGTCTGTAGAAATGGCAGAGAAAGTTGGAAAATTAGAAGGTTTAATGGAAGGCCATAAACAAGCACGAGAAGATTTAAAAGAATTATCAGTTAAAGTAGCTGAATTAATATAAAAGGTATTCATTATGTATCAAAAGATAACGCTATCCCACGATAGACAAAAGGCATTTAATGATCGTATAGATCAGGCTAATGTGACTAGGTATGGTATCATCAAATTATGGAAGGATGCTTACGAGTCTTTTTGGCAAACACCAAGAACTCATAGCGATAAGGCAATTTCAATAACAGATCTACAAGCTACTATTGATCAAAATCAGGTAGAAATCGGCAGGATGCTATCAGATGCTGGCGAATTTTTAACATTTGTGATGACATCGTATCCAGAGGCATTTGGTGATGATGATTCGCTTATACCTCTAAGATACCTTGCATATCCTTACGATTATATTGGTATTGCTGGTGCAGATCTGACTTTAACAGGTCTTAAGCCTGAGTGGGAAAATTAACAAGTATAATTTTATTAGGAGAGCACAATGGCTACGACGACAGTAAAACCAAATGGCGATGGTACGTTTGTCGATGGTAATTACAGCAGCTGGTCCATCGTTGGTGGCCCGACCGATAAATATGCCGCTGTAAATAATGGGACCGCCACCCCGGATGACACGGATTATGTCGTTAGCTCGATGCAAGAGGGCCAAGGTAATGACTACGGCTATTTTCTTTTTGAGGACATGCCTGCGGATTTTGACACTGGCACGTCGGCGACAGTCAAGATACGTCAACGGTGTTACACTGGTGATGATAGCGTAAAGTATCGGTTGTTTGAGTCCAATGAATCGACAGCGTTGACAAATGAAATAACACTGGAGTGTGACAATAGTGAAATTTCTCATTCGTACTCCCATCCGTTCCGGACCGATACTGTAAGTTTCTCGATCACCGGAGCCACAACGAAAACTGCTTGGGACGGAGTGGTACTAAAGATTTTCCATGTTGGAACAGGTGATGGCGACGATCCGCTGTACCACGTTTCTGAGATAGACTTGGTAATAGGTTATACTGTCTCAACGGCACCGGAAATTGCTGTTACCGGATTGGATGATGAAGCAATTGCAGACGGAGATAGCTCTCCGCGTACAGCAGATGGCACAGATTTTGGAACGATTACCGCAGGCGGTAGTATGGTTACCAGAACTTTCAAAGTTACTAATACTGGTGATGCTAATTTAACTACAAGTACTCCAACCATACCCACAGGGTTCACTCTTACAGAAGGTCTTGACGCTACTATAGCTGCTGGAGCAAATGATACGTTTTCTGTGCGTCTGGATAATTCTGTTGTGGGCACAAAAAGTGGTGACATTAGCATTGCTAATAATGATGCCGATGAAAACCCGTTCAATTTCGCTATTACAGGTGAAGTTAGTGCTGCGGCTGCGGCTGCATCCCCCATAGTACCTGTAACCAATGCTTTACTACGTCCCTCGTTTGCTGGGCTATAATCTGTTTTCTGTAAAATCTTTATTTTAGTGTATAATATACTGGATTAACTATGATATTTGGCACTGTCTTAAGCGAATATCCCCTGTCTTCTACTAGACATATGGTATTAACCGTTAATGGGGAGGTAATATCTATAGATATGTCTGTCCAGCAAGTGGTTAATGTTACATTAAACCTATACGAGCAATAAAATGACTGTAGAAGTTACATTATATATCAACACTGAAACTTCAGTTACTTTTTATAATTAGTGAGTCAACATGGCCCATAATGAAGTACATCAAGATGACATAGGTACACGATTTCTGGTTACCATTAAAGATGACGCACATGCGAGAGTTGATTTAACCAGTGCTACCTTAAAACAGTTAAATTTTAGAAAACCGGATGATATCGTATTAAATAGAGCTGGCTTGAGTCTTGGTGCAGACAGTGACTCTTCAGGGATTATGTATTACGATACTGTCGCTGGCGATCTTGATGAGGCGGGTGTATATAAAATGCAAGGTAAGGTATCCATTCCTAGTGGTACATACTACACTGACGTTTACACTTTCAAAGTTCATTCTAATCTATAAGGGTTTCCTATGAGTTGGCAAGGCGAAATGGGTACAATAGTGAGGCACCTCATTAATGATGTTGATTCCTCAAGTTATTCTTTTTCAACCAGTAGAATCGAAACATCTATTCTGGTCGCAGCACGGCTATCTTCCTTCAATGTAGATTTTGCTAATGAGTATACTATTAATGTCGAAGGTTGTAGTTTAAGTCCAGATCCAACAGACACTGACACAAAAGATAATGCCTTTTTAGCAATTATTTGCTTAAGGGCAGCGTGTATTATAGTTGGTAGTGAAATAAGAAGTGAATCAGGCAATGCTATATCTATCAAAGACGGTCCAAGCTCAATTGATCTTAGAGGTGTAACTGGTACATTGGCTGTTCTTTACAAAGATTTGTGTGAAAAATACGAGAGTGTTCTCTTAGATTATCGTGCAGGAAGTTCTGTTGCAGGACATGCTATACTGGGGCCGTATAGTCCCGGTTCTGATTTTGTCAGAAACAATGATCGTAGATCTGGACACATATTTTAAATTTAATAATTCAAGTGGTTAGAGACCTTATAAAGGGGATTAGTTACAATGGCAACAATGAGAACTTCTGGTGTTATACTTGGTAATATCGCTGAACAATTGGCTGATAATAATGCAGGTTTGATTTCCGCTGGTGATGTACGTGACAATATGGAAGACATAGTATTCTCTATCAACAGTATTGTTGCTAGTGGTGATACTGTTGTTCAGTTTCCATTCTTCAACGATGTTAAAGCAAAACACGATGCCAGTGAAGGAACTGGTGGTACATTTATTGCAGAATCAGGAATTACATTCCCTAATTCTACAGTGAGTACTGCAAGGCAAACAGAGCCATTCCTTGGCGTGGGAGGTCTTTTGCATGATGACTTAGGTGGTTTAACTGCTGGAGATACACACACACAATATGTATCTATTAGTGGACATAAATCTGGTAGACCTATGACTGGCAATCTTGCTATGGCCAGTAATTGGATTGGGTCTGCTGGTAACAGCAATACGGGTTTTAAATTTTCTCCAAATGACGATAGTACTGAAGACATTCTTACTTCTGGTGATCTTGTGTTTGGTGATAATTCTCGTATAAATACCGGTTTCTCTGTTGCCAAAGCGTGGTTACGATTTGACGCTAACGATGTAGATGCTGGTAACGTACCGGTTGTTCATTCTTGGTATAATATTAGTGGCATAAAAAGAGACGATGTAGGAAAATTTACTATCACGTTTGATTCTGGAGTTTTCGCTAATAATAATTATGTAGCCATTGGTACAAGTAATGGGACAATCACTTCAGGTTCTAAAGAAGACATGACTGTTAATACCGTGGCTTGTGTTCTTAGGAATGGTGATGATGCTTCAGCATTAAGAACCTGTACTTTTGTAACCGAAACTGGTCCCGGAACTTATGTTAATGGTAAAATTAATGATTTTGTAGCTTATGGATATGAACCCACTGCAATATCTGGAACTGTGCCTACAGTTACAGTTTAACCATAATAAAGGTATAAATAAAGGTATAAATAATGATAGTTCTGTCCGATAGAATAAAAGAGACAAGCCATTCAGTGGGTACGGCTACCTTTGTATTAGAAGGTGCTGCTCCAGGGTTTAGTGCGTTTGGTGACTTCTATAGCACTGGTGCTGTTGTATATTATGCTATCACTGACGGTTCAGATTATGAAGTTGGATCTGGTCAATATATTTCAGATGGTACTAATAAAATCACGCGGTTTCCGTTTGATAGTTCCGACAGTGATGGATTAGTTACCTTTGGCGGGGGTCTTAAGGAAGTATTTGTTACATACCCCGGTAAATATTCGGTATTTACTGCTGCTGGAATAGGTACATATCAAGAACCAGCCATGAGTGGATTGGCTTTTTGGGGCAGTAGACAGATATTAGACTATAATTCAAATCTGGTATGGAACACTGCAGATAGTAAACTTGGTATTTTAACCAATAACCCACAGTACGCACTTGATATTGGCGGTTCTGAAGCTGACTCAATTATTCGATCATCTGGTATGATAGTTGGCGATTCCGGAATTTGGTTTTCTGGTGTTAGTAATACACTTGGTCAACAGGTCGATCCATTTTTAAGAACATTACTTAGCAATGAAACAGGCACGGATGCCGTGTTTACTTTGGGTGGTATTGTTAATGAAAGCCTGCTTTTCCAAAAACAGATTAAAGGCTCTGTATTTAGTGGTCCACCTAGTGGTTGCACACCGTCGCTTTGTTCACCGGATTATCCTACATTCAGATATTTAGATCTTGAAGACATACCAGATCTTTCTACTCTTTATACAAGACAAGCTGGCGATGGTGTTGCAGGCAATGTTCCTTTCTATAAAACAAGTGGTGTTCATGAATTTGATCCATATTTTACATGGAAGAAAGATACTAATCGTCTTGGGTTAATGGTTACCGATCCACAGTACACATTAGATATAGATGGAACTGCTGGAATCAGTGGAGCAGTTCAAGTTAGCGGAATTGCTACTTTCGGCAACACCTTGAATGTTAGCGGCAATGCTATTTTTGATAGTAATGTAGGCATTGGCCTTGCTAGTCCCGAATCGTCACTGCATATACGTAATACAGCCACATCAGACTCTACGTACCTAGAAACGTTAAGGTTGGAGTTAGTTGATCCAAGTACTGGGAATGATA